>SXGT01757966.1_pt1 | contig 16283 bp, 8 predicted proteins | sample 3176221 | NCBI WGS metagenome assembly SXGT01 (sample SAMN11356862, study PRJNA531348) | freshwater metagenome | isolation source: freshwater sample F1-120 | place: China: Fuxian Lake, Yuxi | collected 2017-12-25 | reverse complement strand
CCGCCTCCGAGCCTTCGCCTCCGATACTGCGCAGGTAGCCCCCGTCCGCGTCGAACACCTGGATTCGCTTATTCCCGGTGTCAGTCACGTAGACGCTGCCATCCGGCCCGATCGCCACCGCTCGCGGACCCCAGAAACTACCCGGTTCGAGGTCGATTCGCCCCTTGGCATCGCCGACGGCGCCCCACTTGGTCACGAAGTTCCCGTCCGCGTCGAATTTCTGAACGCGGTGGTTCCAGGTGTCGGCGACGTATACCGATCCGTCCGGCCCCACGCCGATTCCCCAGGGTTCGTTGAACTGTCCGTCACCCTTGCCCTTGCGACCCCAGCTCGCGGCGATCGTTCCGTCCGGGTTGAACGCGGTGACGCGATGCCCAGCGCCTTCGGTCACGTACGTTCGACCGTTCGCGCCGACCGCCACACCCTTCGGATCGGCGAGAATAGGCCGACCCGCCACCGAGCGTCCGAAGATCGTCGCGCCGCCAGAGGCCGCCACCGCCCGGGCTTCGGGCAGCTCAGGGGCTTCCTCGGCGACTGGGACCGCGCCGTCGCCGGAAAGCGGTCCGGGGCCAAGCGTCGGGATGTCGTTCCGAACGAAGAACCAGTACTCGCGGTTGCCGAGCGAGCCCAACGGCTCGCGGTACAGGAAATATTTCAGGAGCTTGGCGCGCGTCGCCGGATCCCCAAGCCCCCGCCAGACCGCGTTCAGCGTGAGGTTCTTATAGTCCTCGGGATGCCACCAGTTCAGCTTGTATCGCTGGCCGTGGTAGTCGCGGAGCGAATCGCGTATCGGCTCCAGGTTCGGCCCCATCACCAAGACGACCGGGAACTCGGTCAAATCGACATCGTCCGGAAACGTGCGACCGAAGTACTTACGATTCTTGAAGTCCCGCAAGTACCACTCGAACGGCCAGGCGATGCTCTCATGACTCACCGTTTGACCGTTCACGGTCTCGGTGTAGCCGTTGTCCATCAGGATGCCGATCTCCTTACCCTTCCCAACCTGGTTGCCGATCCGCTCGATCTCCTCGGTCACCCAGGCATCGTCCTGGGATGACTGCACGTACACAAGCAGTTCCACGGGGATGTCGCCGTGCTCGTACGTCACCATCCAGGCGGTGTGGATGTAGAAGATCCCGAGCACCAGCGCGAGCGCACCCAACAGTGGCGGTCCGACAACTCGCCGCCCAAAGCGCCAGCCCATGTACACCATGCCGAACACCGCGAACGCGATCAGCAGACTCACCCCGAGCCGCTGTAGCGCGAGCCGCTGCGCTTCGACCGGCACCAGCGCGCCAGCCGCACCCAGGCTTACCCAGGAGCCGAACAGCGCCAACGCGCCCAGCCCGATCCCGAACGCCCACAATCCCTGACGGCTCCAGATCCGCTGCCAGGAGACCTGACCAACGTACCAATCGATGCCCTGCGCCGCGATCAGGATCAGCGGCAGGGTCAGGTGCACCGTGAGCCAGGGCATTTTTTCGCCGGCCCAGGAGTAGAACAGCAGACTGGTGACCGCCCACCACAGGGAGAACCAGAAGAATACCCCCCGCCGGATGCGGGGGAGCAGGACGACGGTGGCGATAGCCGCGATAAGTGGAATGAACTCGTAGAGTGGCAGTAGCAGCAGGTAATAGAACCAGGGCTGCCCGCCACGGCGAACTTCCTGCTGGTCCAGCCAGTAGTTGAGCGCGCCGCGGGTCTGGCCGCAGATTGACTCGGTGCTGATCGCCATCGAGCAGAACCCGCCGGAGTTGGTGAAGAACGTGGTGTACAGGATCACGTTGATCCCCAGGAACACCAGCACCGCGATTCCCCACACATGCCAACGCATCGAGCGCAGCGTTGCCAGAACCGATCTTCCCAACTCGGAAAAGCGGGCCAATGCGGCGATTCCAACGAAGAACGAAACGATGGTGAACCCGAGAATGTACGTCGTCTCCTTGGTCGCGAACGCGAGCGCCAGCCCGGCCGAGGCGATGTAGAACCACCGCGGCTGACGGGTGCGCAGGTAACCGAACAGACCCACCACGCACACCATCGACCAGAAGGCGAACGGCATATCCTCGCGGGTGAAACGCGAGAAATACAGAAAAACTGGCGAAATCGTCAGCAGAAGCGCGGCGACGATCGCCCCGACCCGACCCAGCTCGCGGCGCAGAAAATACGGCAATCCGATGAACGCGGTTCCCAGCAGAGCTGGCTGCAGGCGAGCGGTGACGTTGTTATCGCCGAACAGAAAGTACATGAGCGCGTTGAAGTGAAATTGAAACGGCCCATGCATCATCGGGTCATGCTCGTATCCACGACCGACGTACAGATACCAGGAGTAGACCGCGTGAAGACTCTCGTCATGATGGTAGGCGCGATAGCCAAGCTCGTAGAGCCGTAGGATCAAGCCCAGCGCGATCAAGCCGACGAAGATCAGGGAGTCCCAACTGATCGTCAACGCGGCAGGCGCGGGGGGATCGATGGGTGCGGGTAGATCGGCCGGCGGTCGCTCACGAACCTGAACCATCGGGCTACTCCGACAGGGCCGGCTGACCCGGGGGGGCCAACCGATGGGGGGCGACCGGGCAAGCGACACACACCCTGGAACAGGTGGTGATCAGTGAGCCGGTGGCGCAACGGATCGGCCAGGCGGCGCGTGAGTGAACAATCATGCTGCCTGGTGCGCTCTCACGCTCAGATCGCTCAGTGAACCAGGAGTATAGCATGGGATTCCGGCCTCTCCAGAGATTCTCGGGACAGATACCAGCGCAGCGACGTGCCTGGACTGAACGGTCGCGCCGAATCCGGCATCGATTCTTGAATCGGGATGCTGATGATTTCGCGCCCCTCCAGCGCTCCGCGCGGCGCGTTCGAGGCGACGACCGCGTTATCGCGAATGAGCGCTCCAACCGGTTCATAGCGTACCGTCTGCCGTTCGCGTAGCTCCCAGGCTAGGCTTGCTTTCAAGCTTTCGTCCACCACGATCGTGCCTCTAGGTTCGGCGCGTTCCCAAAGCTCGGTCACCCGGGACACCTCCCGGATCGACACGAGCGTTGCGGTCGGCCGCAACAAACTCTGGCCCGCTCGTGGTTCCCCGAGATTCAATGTTGCGATCCCCCTGAACTGCGCCAGCATCAAAAGCAGACCCAACGCAAGGACGGCAGTGGGGATCCATTCGCGGCGTGGACGCGTGGACACCGCGAACAAGATCACCAGTCCGAGTGCCGCCACCGCGAACAGCACCACTTCCGGCCGCAGCGCTCGTGCCATTGTCGCCAGGTTGAGCGCGCTGAAGATGAAGAAAATAACCGGGACGATCGCCAACATCGCGATCCAGGCGAAATCTCCGAGTGAAGCGCCGCTCATTCGTCGTTTCGCCGCGCCTAGCGTCGCGCCGCCCAGGAGCGCGAAAGGCGGTACCGCGAGCGCGATGAAGCGCAGGTCCGTGGCACCGGTGAGGATCAGAAGGGCTCCTTGGCTGGCCGCCCAGACCACCAGAAGTCGCTCTCCAGGCAGCCCCCCGCGCAACACGACCGCCGCGCCGATCAGCGCCAGGAGCGGCAAGAGTGGATCGTCGAGCGCCCAACCTGGAAGTCGACCGAATCCCGAGGGCAGCAGGATGCTGACCCAGCGCCAGAGGCTGGCGAGCCCGGCCTGAAAACCGGGCAAGTTGGTTCCCAGCCCGGTCGCGCCGAGCGTGAAGCTGAGCGCGATCAGGATCGCCACCAGCCTCGCCTGATGACGGGCCGAGGCCTCGAGCTTCCAACGCCGAGCGCGTGGCAGCCAATCGACCAGCGCCACGATCAGCATCACCAGGGCGGAGGCGACGAACGCCGGCCCGGACGCGATACCCAGACCGAGCGTGCACGCGGCGATCAGGATCCAGCGGCGGCTCGGGGCGTGGCTCTGGTTCCAGAGCGCAACCGCGAGGCCGGCGGCGAGCAGCGTTGAAACGGATGCTTCCGCACCTTCACGCGCCGCGAAGATCGATGTGGAGGAGACCGCGACGATCGCCGCCGCACCCACCCTGCGGTCGAGCGAAAGGTTGGTCAGGAAGAGCGGGACCGCGATGAGTCCGCATCCGGCGAGAATGCCGGGCAGGCGTGCCTGTACGTCGCCGCTTCCGAACAGCCAGAAGCTGAGTGCTTGCAGATTGAGGGCGAGCGGCGCCGCGACGTATCCCTCGAGCGTCCCTCGATACAACGAATAGGCCGCGAACGCGGCGTCGCTCTCGCCGGGCTGCAGGGGTCGAGTGCCGGCGCCGACCAGGCGGACCAACGCTCCCAGTAGGATGATGCCCGCGGCATACAACCATCCAGCTCGCAGCGTGGGCGCGACGATCGCGATCCCGTCCTGACGGCGCTGAACTTCAATCACTTCTGCTCACCTCGCAGCATCGCTTCCGCGAGCCCTGGCCCGGCTGGAACTCGGAACACTTGTGTCGCACCCTGCTCGAACGCGAGTGGCAGCCACGATGCGAGCCGCTCAGCGACGTCGTCGCCGTAGGCGGCTCGTTCCATGTCGCCGACGATCACAAACTGGACCCGATACGTTTCGAGCACTTCGGCGACCTCCTCCGGGTCCGACGCGGTGTAGACGCGCTCTACATCGTCGGTGCGGCGCCCGATCTCGGAGATCGGTCCGCGCCACTGCATTTCATGGCCCGGCCATCCCATCACCGCCGCGGCTCCGGAAAACGTCGAGATTCGACCGTGTTCGCTGTAGTCGCCTCCAACCGCTTCGATAATCACCGCGCGGGCCGGAGCGCGTTCTCGCAGCCACTCGATCGCGGCGAAGTCATCCGGTCGGCTGTTGGCGAGGAACAACGATCCATCCAACGTCGGGCGCCCTCGGAACGCCCCGGACTTCGAGTAGGTGGCGGCGAGTGGATAGACCGCCCCCAGCACGATCGCCGCGGTCAACGCGATTCGACCGCTGATGCGCAGCACTGGCGAGATCGCTTCAACCCCGCCGGCGATGACGCTGGCGAAGATCGCTCCCGCTAATGCAAGCAGTAGCCAAGCATTGTAGTGAAATTTGAACACCGTATTCATGCGACTCGCGAATGCGTCGCTCAGATAGATCAGTTCGGTTCCTAGCAGGATCGCGACCGCCATCGCCGACAGCAGCCACACGAACTGCAGTCCCCGATCGCGTGTATGCGAGGGCGCGGGTCGGGTGAAGAGACCCAATCCGATTGGAGACAGGGTAAACGCCAGGATCAGCACTAGCACCAGCGTTCCTTCGCGCGACGCCGAGAGCGCCACCAGCGCCAGGGCACCGGCCGCCGCGGCCACCACCGTGTGCCTCGGAGCGCGGCCCCAGAGTCGGTCGATTCCCGCCTGACCCAGATCCTGCTGCCACAACCAGCGCAAACCGAACGCAAATGACACGAGCAGCGGGCCGAACAGGATTAGCATCGAGACCAGCGGCGTGCGGTGTTCCACCAGCCCAAGACCGAGTGGCGGCGACGCGGCGGAGACGAAGTAGGGAAGAAACAGAGCCGGAGCGAGGACGAATGGGATCCCGAGGGAGAGCACGTTTCTCAGGCGCAGCGGAGTACCTTCGCGAATCACCGCGAGCAGGCCGCACAACGCGTAGATTCCCCAGAAGGCCGGAACGTCCCAGGTGTTTGCCACCAGCAGTACCCCCAGCGACAGCGCCGCGATCACCTGATGCGGCAGTGAGCGCGTGAGAGCCGGCGCCAGAAGTACGTTCAGCCCCAGGACGAGTACCAGCAGATCCAACGGCAGCGCGGTGTAATGGGGGTGCAGATCGCCGAGCAAGAAGCTGAAGTAGGGAAACTCGCTGATCCCGTCCGGCTGAATGTTGGGAATGACCCGCGAGGTGTGGAACCACCAGGCGCCATCCGCCGGGAGAAATCCACCTGGCCGTGCCGCCGCCTCCAGGTTGCGTACCCCGATCGCATCCCAGAACCCGCGAGATCCGAAACCACGTGCCGCGAGCAACTCGAGCGGGCCCTCTAGATTCGCGCAGATCACCAGGAAGAACGCACCGAGTAGCGCGGGAAAAGTGGGAGTCCATCGTTGTCGCGGTGGTGTCGGAGACTGCTTCAATAGTGCCGTCACGTTGGAGACTAACGCACCAGCCAGTGCTCCGCTGAGTGCGAACACGAGCACCAACGCCAGGGTGTAGGCCTGGCTCGCCCCGATCCCGGCTAATTTGCCCAACGAAGCGAGCAGCAGATAGGAGAAGTGGTAGTAGGGGACGCTGTACCCGGCCATCCATGGGTCGTCGGTTGGCAACTGCTCCGCCGAGAAGAAGGCGTTGAGCAGCGCCATGTCCATGAACTTTTCCTGGCCGATAATCGCCGCGTTGTACATGCGGACCCCGACCCCGATCGCGTACAGACCAACGAACAGGATTTCGGCGGCCAGGATGCGACGCCAATTCAACCTCACCCATCTCCAGGTTTCGAGACCGTAGCGGAGCCAGCACAACGCCCCGAGTCCGAGCACGAGCAGGGCGAGCGTGCCGCGCAACGGCCCGATCAGCCCCAGCATTGAGGGGAGCCAGACGCAATAGGCCAGCACGAGCGGTCCCATGATCTTCGCCGCGGTGTAGCCGCGATCGGGCAACCCGCCACCGATGAACCACGCCAGCGGCCATAGTGCGAGCGCGGACGCCTGAACCGCGAACAGCAGCAACGTCGCGGGGATCACGACCTCGGTCAGCATTCCGGCACTGCCGATCTCAACCAGGCGACTGTCACGGTCATTCCAGGGCCTGGCGGCGGCGACGATCGGCGTGAGGCGAAAGGCCTAGCCAGGGGGAATACGATCGACACGGTAGATAGTGACCCCACCCTGCTGATACACGCGGGCGAGGTCCGATCCGGGCGCGGACTCGAATTTATCGAGACCCGAGGCGGGATAGTAGGCACGTTCCAGCCCGCCCACGTACACGTACCGCACCCGGTAGCGATCGATCACCGGCCAGGCGCGCTCCATGGAGTCGGATTCGAAGAGCGTCTTCACGTCGCGCAGGCGCTCATCGATCATGGACTGATAGCCCCAGCGCTGCTGCTTCTGATGCCAGTCCCAGCCGATGATCGTCGGAAGCCCGGTGTAGATCGAGACCCTGGAGCCCCATCGATACAGGCCCGCGTGGCCCTCCGCGATCACTGGCGTACCCGCGATGTTGTCCTGAATCCAGAGTAGCGCCCGGTAATCGGCTGGCAGCATCAGGTCACGCTCGCGGTCACTGAACGTCGCGCGCTCCATGTAGTCCATTCCGTCAAGCGTCCCCAGCGCCGGCGCGTCAACGAAGCGCAGTGCGGTCTTCACCGGGGTCGCCAACAGGGGGTAGGTGGCGGCGGCGAACAGCAGCACGATGACGATCACCGCCCAGCCTTCGCGCCAGATGGCGAATTCAGGGGGCAGCAGTCGCCCACGACGGAGCAGGAACGACAGTCCCACCGCCGCGCCGACCGACAGCAGCACCCAGGCCTGCAAGTGAAACTTGAACACCGTGTTCATCCGACCGACGTCGCCCTTGAGCGCCACCAGCTCTGGAAGCAAGATCGCGAGAAGTCCGAGTCCGACCGCTGCCAGCAGCAGCAGCCCTCCGCCACTGAAACGTCGCCGTACCGCCAACAGCGGCACTGGCGCACCGCAGGCGACCACCAGCGCGGCGGAGCGCTCGCCGACGAGGTACAGCCCGGCGGCGAGCGAGAACAGGGTGAGCGACGCCGCGCCAAACGCGCTGGACGGCATGAGCGTCAGCGGCGCGGGGATCGCCAGGCCGTACGCCACGCTTCTCGAGCCAGCCAGCCAGAGCGGTGGGCGACGGCGAGACTGGAACAAAACGTACAGCTCCAGCACCATGGCGCTTGAGAGCAGGAACAAGGCCAGTCCGTGAATGGTGAAGAGTTGTCCCGGCGCGGTGCTGGCGGGTGACGGATCGAAGCCGGTGTAGAACAACTGATAGCCGCGCAGGTAGGGCATGAACAACAGCGTGGCCAGCAAGTAGAGCGCGCCGCCCAGTCCAGCCGCGGCGAACGCCGCCGGCTGCCAGCGACGCCAGTCGCGCGGTCGCACCGCCAACGCCAGTCCTACCGCGCCGACGACAAGGTAGATCGGAAAGTCCCAGGTGTTTGTTGCCCGCAGCGTGCCCACCAACAAGGCGAGCGTCACCAGGGATGGTAGCAACGGCAGCAAGCTGCCCGGCAACGATCGATCCAACTTCAAGGTGCCGATGCTGGGCCGAGTCCTGGCGGTGTTGAGGGCGACGATCAACACGGTGACGGTGACCGGCAGCGCCAGCAGATGAGCGTGCAGATCGCCATACAGGAAGGTGAAAAACGGAAACTCGGTGATCGGGCCTGGCTCTTCCGGCCCGATCACTCGAGTCGGTCGCCAGAAGTCGAAACGCGGAAGGTCCGCCCCGCCCACCCAGGCGGGAAGGGCGGCGAGAATCTTCAGGAGCGGGCCGACCAGCGGAAGCGCGCTTCCGAGCGTTGCCGGGGAGATCTCGGAGAGGCTCTCCACAAGCTGAAGCAGCCCATCCAGATCGCCCAGGATTCCTACGAACAGTACCGCCGTCAGGGAGATGCCGATGCCAAAGGCGCGTCCACGTCGACTAACAAGTCGAGTCCGCGGCAGCACCAACGCGCTGACCAGGCCGAACGTGGCCGCGCAGAGCAGCGCGAAGAACGTGGGGATCGCCAGGTTGAACGCGACCGACGGAACGATCCCCAATAGGCGAGTTGGCACCGCGGCGAGCACGAAGCCGTAGTAGTAGTAGTTGATGTACCCGCCGGCGAACCAGGGATCGTAGGGCGGGAAGACCGGACTCTTCAACACCGCGTTGAAGTAGGCGAAGTCCATCGGCTTTTCGCCCCCGTAGTTCGCGTGCCAGAGGTCGGGGTTGAGCAATCGGATTCCCAGCATGACCGCGAACGACGCCAGAAACACCGCTTCTCCCGCCAGTAGCGTGCCGCGATTCTCGCGCACCCAGCCCAGAAACCGGCCTCGCCGCTGCCAGACCACCACCCACGAGACGAGGCCGACCCCGAGCAGCGCGGCGAGCAACGAGGGCGCACCGAAGCGCGCCAACCCGAGGCTCTGCAGCATCCAGCCGACGTAGGCGACCCCGACGATGGCAAGCATTTTGGCCACGGTCCAACCACGATCCGGCACCTGGGGCAGCAACCGCCAGACGGCCGGGAACGCGATCAGGCCAATCAGTTCCAGCGCCACCAGCCAGACGAGCAACGGTGCTTGATTGGGGAGCGAGTCGCGAGGGAACAGTTCGCTCCAGGTGCCAGCGCCGGCCACTAGATCCCGCTGCGCGTCGTCGAGCGTCAGCGTCCCCGACCCCGCGCGCAGCGGGGCGACCCGAACCGCGTCGCGGATCGGCGCGCTCTCAAGGAGCGCCAACGTGCGCTCCGACGAGTACGCGGCGGACTTCTGAAAAATGGTGACCGTAGGGTGCTCGTACACGGTGAGATCTTCGGGCGCTCGCGAGTCGTCGATCCTGAATCCCAGGAACTCGGGAGATTGCGTAATCACCGCTCGCTGTTCGAAACCCAGCTCCCCGGCGAACAGCATTCGGTAGTAGGCGGTCGCCATTGGGTAGCGCTCTGGGAGGCGCGGGATGGAGCCGGCCAGGCGATAGCTGGCCAGCACAACGTAGTCCGCCTCGTCAAGCGTGCGGGCCAGTTCCTCGACCTTCTCGGTATCCTCCTCTTCGTACAGGTTGAGGCTGACGTATCTGAAGCGTTCGGGCTTCCGTTCCCCCAGCGGGAACGGTAATCGATCGTCCCAGTGTTCGGTGGCGAGCGTTGCCCCTTGCGGCACGTTGCGATAGATCCAGTCGGAAGCGAGCACCCGACTGTGCGGGCGGACGTATAGCGTGGTGAAGGCGGCCGCGTACCACCCGCTGTACAGCAACGCGACGACGATCGGGATCATGCCGATCGCATGACACAGGCGCAGCGACCGCAGGGGGAGGCGCTCCGCCGCTCGCCAGACCCGGATCAACCCGTACGCGGCGAGCACAGCCAGCGCTGGGTAGACCGGGATCAAGTAGCGTAGGAACTTGGCGAACTGGCCGCCGAAGTAGATCAGGCAGATCGCGCCCCACACCACCAGGAGCAGGTTGCGTTGGTGGCTGCGCCAGCGAAACAGCTCCGCCGCGGCGAGCAGGAGCCCGCCCAGCGCTGCCAACCCCATCGGCGGACCCATCCCCCACTGCACCAGATGGCGCAGCGGATCGAGATAGGCCGGGGTGCGAGCCCATTGCACCATGAACGGCACTTCGATCTCGCCCGACGAAATCTTGACCCAGCGAGAGATGTCCTCCACAAACTGCATGTTGGGCCGAATGTTGAGCGGCGACGGACCGAGAAACGCATACGGCTCGGCGATCCGGAACGTCAGGAACGCGATCACCAAGGAAGCCGCCAGAAGTCCCAAGTTGGGGTTGCGCGATACCCGTCCCGCCAACGGCGAGGGGAGCAGACAAGCCAGCAGCACGACCGGAATCAACAGCACGCCGCTCACCTTGGTCGCCTCGGCGAGCCCAAGCCCCACCCCCATGAGCAGCGCGTCGGACCATCGGCCATGCTGCCAGGCGCGATAGGCGAACAGGAGCGTGAAGGCGGTGAAGAACGCCAGAAAACTATCGACGGTGTAAAAGTGCGCCAGTTGAATCTGGAGCACGGTGAGCGCGGAGAACGCTGCCGCTAGAAGTCCAACCCCGCGTCCAAACACCGTTGCCCCGATGCAAAACACCAGCAGGACCGTCCCGAGATCGAAGGCCGCGGAGGTCATGCGGCCCAGCGCGGTGACGTCCTCGAACTCGGTGATCTTGAGCGCAATCGAGAGCGCCTTGACCACGAAGACCGGGAGGGTTCCGTAGGCGAAACCGTCGAACCCGCGGTTGTAAGGGTTCAGTGGGGAGCGGGCGGTGTCAAAGTACTCGCCCACCCCACGGGGCAGGCCAAGCGCTTGAGTCACCATCACGATGAAGCGCTCGTCGGGGTGCTGATTGTGGCCGTCGTCCCAGTTGACCCCGGAGAACCGCAAGATGGCGGCGACGATCAGGATCAGTCCCAGCGCCGCGGCGGTGCCGCCGTGCGCCCGCGAAACGCCCGCCGAGGTCACCTCGGTGGGCGTAGGCTCGGAGTCGGACGTGAGCGGGGTGCTGGCGAACGGACGCTCGTCTGAAGGGTTGAGCATGATCGTCCAGATTATGCGACAACCTTGCCGGAGGGGCACATATGCGTTGCTGACCCCATGTCCGCGCTTACGGGTTCGCGGCGCCGCCGGGCTGGTAAGGTCGGACCGCTCCGTCTTGAAGCAGGTAGAGCGCCCGGTCTGGAAACGCTCGCGCCAGCGCTCGATTCGGTGCCTCGCCCAGATCGCGCGCGTAGATGATGTCGCCATCCAGGAAAGGCGAGTTGGCCCAGAACACCGAGCCGTAGTTTTGCCAGAGATCGTCCTTCTTCGGGGCTACCAGTACCAGCGCGTTGTGAATGCCCGCGCGCCGGACCGCCAGAAGATTCGACCCGTTCATCCCGTTGGAGCCGCGCGCCCCGCGGAGAAAGCCGGGAGTGTGCCAGCCGGCGGTGGCAACGATGAGTCCCGCAATCGCGGCCAGCGCCAGGCCGCCGCCCACGAGCTGAGCCTGGCGCGAGCGATCGGCGAGCATGGAGGCGATCTCGCCAACCCGCAGCACCCCGCGAACTGAAAGGATAGTGAGCAACGCCGCGCACTCGTAGTAGTAGCGCGGTCCGAACATAATCCCATCGGCCCAGTAGAAGACGTACGCGGCGACCACCGCGAGAACTGAAGCCCCAAGCAGCCAGTCCCATAGCCGGCGGCTGGCGGTGAGAAACGGAACCAGCGCGAAGGCGAGCGTGAGCTGGACCGGCCAGCCGAACATCCAGCGCTGAAGCTCGGCCAGGTTCGCCCAGGTGTTTGTTAGACCCCAGGAGAAGTAGTGGCCGCCGTGCATCCCGACCTTCGGCCCGAAGCCGACCCGATCGAACGCCCACCACAACTCGTAGGGATTGGTCAGCCAGCTTCCAGTGAGCGAGCGGTTGTACGCCAATAGGCCCAGCAACGGAATCGCCGCGCCGACCGCGAACAGCAGATGCCGGGCGCGAATGCGCCGATCGCGCCCGAGCCGAACCAGTACCCAGAGCAAGAATGGGGCGCCAAAGGCGACCGCGGTGAGCGTTCGGCTGGCGAACAACATCCCCAGCGCCAACCCCGCCAGCAGCGCCGCCGGGCGGCGATCGTCGTGCTCCGCCACCACCAGCAGCCAGAGGAACAGTATCGCGAACAACAGTCCGGTGGGATGCGACATCATGGTTCCGGACATCAACAGGAAAAACGGTGAGCTGAACAACGCCAATTGCGCCAGAATCGCCGTCCAGGCGCCGTATAGCGCGCGGGACAGCAGGTAGGTGACCATCAGGGCCGCCCCCGCGGCGAGCGGGCTCACGAGCCAGGGCGCACCGGCCAGCACCCCGAGCGCAAGCAATGCGGGGTGGCCGGGCGCATACTTGGAGTACCAGAGGCCGTCCCGCATCAAGACGAATTCATGCATAAACGACGCCTGGTTGGGCGGCAACGGCACCGAAATGCGCCCCAGCGCGAACGTCTTGGCCTGGAAAAGGTACGCCACCGAATCCTGCACGTGCGGCATCCGCTCCAGCACCTCGCTCGCGACGTAGGCGCTCACCACGACCGCGAACACCGACACACCGATCGCGGCGTCGAAGCTGGCGGTGTGATCGAACGAACGCCAACCGAACCCCAGCGGGATGCGCGAGGTGATCTCGACCCGACGAAGTCGATTCAGCAACCAGACCACCAGCCGAGTCAACAGCAGCGTCACCGCGACGAACGCCGTCGCGGTCAACGCCGCGCGCCCCACGAGCCGAGCAAGCTGCTGCGCCGATTGCAGCGGACTCTTTCGAGCCAGCAACGGCCCTCCGGCCACCCGGGTCAGCGTCTTATGGTCCGTCGCGCGCTCCACGGTCACCGCGGAATGCTCGGCGAACAGCACCACCACCGTACTGACGGCCGGCCCCCGCAGCAGCAGACGAACTGGGGTGCTGGGGCGTATCAGCGAGAAGGAGTAGGCGAACCCCTCACCGCGCACCGTCGCAAGGCGCTGGTATACGCCGTCCGGACCCTGCAACGGGTCCGCCAGAGGCAACACCCCGCTGATCGAATGCGGTTCCTCCCGCACCGGGGGTTGCCAGAGGATCGTGCCGCGGCCCACCAGCGCTTCGACGTCGCCGTTGGGAGTGAATCCGGTAACACCTGCCAGCAGGTTTCCGTTCACCGCCCAGGTCAACAGGCGCGCGGGTGACGCACGTCCCACAGGGTCGACCCCTCGTGAGGCGGCGGTGGAGACATAGTAGTGTTCGAGACGCATCGCGACATCGGTTACGGTCCCAAGCTGATCGGTGACGAGTGACGCTCGATCGACGTTGACCGTGAGTTGGTCGCGCACGACGATAATCGACACCTCATTCCGTTCCGAGGCGCCAAACACCAGGAGTGCTAGCGCCGCGGTGCTGGCGGTTATCGTCCAGGCTAATTCGGCGCGCATTCCGAACCAGGCGAGCAGGGTCGCGAACGACGCGAGCCCCAACGCCAGGTACAGCATCTCTCCCCGCGCATCCACCAGCGTCAACAGCAGGCAGAGCCCCCAGCACGCGAGCGCCAGCAGTGCGAGGCGCCGAGCGACGTGTTGACCGCCTCGAAACGCCCTTGTTAGAATGCCGCCCGTCGGCCTTGCCTTCCTCTGTCCCTGCCGTCCGAACCGAACGCCGCCTCGCGGGAGTGTGCTCATGGACTCCATTCGCTACGATCGCCTCTGCCGAACCCAGAGTTCCGAGGCGTACTTGCTCAGTGAGGGCGAAGAGCCCGTTGGGCGCGTCGAACTGCATTTCACCCAGAGCGTGGTGTACGGTCTGCTGGTGCTCGAGGGCGAGCGCGAAGAAGAGCAGGTGCTCGATCTGATCGAACGAATCGACGACGATCTAGTCTGGAGCGCCGACGTGCCCCGAGAGGACTTCATCGTCACGGTGTACCAGGGACGTGAAGTCGGGGTGTACAGCGATCCTCGTGACGGTTCGGACGACGACGATGATGATGATGACGACGAAGACAACGACAATGGCCACGACCGAATCGGTTGATCCCTGCCGCCATCTACGGTGTCACCAGGCATTCCATTGTGCGTCGCCCCGTTGACAGTTCTAACCACGACCGCTCGGTCTGACGAGAGGAACGCTGACCGGTTCCCCCGTGGCGGGTCGCCTGATCATCAGGGTGAGCAGCGCCAGGCTCCCCAGCCCCACCCCGAACCAGAGCGTGCAGACGCGAATCACGAGCGTGGCGTACACCGCCGGGACCCGTTCCAGTCCCACTACGAGCTGCAGGAAGCCGGTCAGGCTGGCCTCCGCTACCCCGAGCCCTCCGGGTAACAACGAGACCGATCCGAAAATCGTCGCGCTCGCCAATGCGAACGTCGCCTGCATTAGGAGGGTGAGCGTTGATGCCACGCCGAGGCCGGCCAGAATCACGAAAAACGCCAGCGCTTCACACCCCCAGGAGACGACTCCGAGCGCGATCCCGATCGTCAACGGTCTCCAGGCGAGCAGCGTAGCGGCGCTGGCGAGCAGCGCGGTCAACACTTCCACTTTGGTGCGCACGATCGGAATGCGCCCGGCGATTCCCAGCAGCAGACGGTTCGCGCGTGTCGAGCGCACCACGATGACCGCGGCAACCGCTACCCCAAGGAAGACCACCATCGCCGCCAGGCCCGTGCCATAGACCAGAATCCCCGCTGAGGCCAGCCCGATCAAGGCGATCCCGTCGGTCAGGCGCTCGGCGAATAGGATTGGCGTGGTTCTACTCACCGGGATCGCGTACCGATCGCGCAGTAGATAGGGCTTCACCATTTCGCCGACTTTCGCCGGGGTGAGACCCATCGCGAAGCCGCTCAGAAACACTAGCACGCTGTCGGTCGGACGCACCTGCGGCGCCCCCACCAGGTGTAAGTAGTAGCGCCACTTGACCCAGCGAAGCGCGTAGTTCGCCGTGGTGAGCAGCAGCACCGGCACCAACAGCGGCAACGGATAGTCTTGCGCGGTAGCCAGTAGTTGGGGCGCGTCGCCGTAGAAAACCAGGACGGTCAACACGACGACCCCGAAAATCGCCGACAGCGCGAACGCTCGAGCGTGTGTCATCGTGCTCCGCTCGCCCGATTGCCTCCGGGGAGCCCGGTGCGCCGACGGCGATCAGCAGTGTGCCGGCGCATGCTACCACAGCGAACAATGGCGACCCGATACCGCCCGCTCGCGGTAGACTGCATCCGTGAGTTTCGCCGCCGCCCTACCGCGATTGAGACTCTTCGTGGCGTTGGAAGTGCCTTCCGAGTGGAAGGCCTACCTTTCGGTCGTGCAGTCGAACGTTGAGGCGGCGGTGCCCGGCGCCATGCGGTGGGTCAGACCGCAGATCCTACACCTGACACTCGCCTTTCTCGGCGAACAGCCAACCGAGTCACTCGCGACGATTCAGCGGGTGCTGAGCGAGGTAGCGGGCGAAACCACCGTGTTTCGACTCGAGATCGGTACGCTCGGCACCTTTGGCCAGGGCGGTTTGGTGCGCACCATCTGGGCCGCCGTGAACGACCCGTGCGATTGCCTGCCCCCCTTGCACGCAAGGTTGTCCTCGGGTCTGGAAGGCGCCGAGGTGAGCCAGGATCGGCAGGCGTTTCGCCCGCACGTGACGCTGGGACGGGTTCGAGAACGAGCAACGTTGCCGATCGACAGCCAGCTCGCTCCGGCGCTGCGGACGCTCCCCAAGCGACAGCAGCCGCCCGCATTCTCGGCGCGCGAGATCGCCCTGTTTCGCAGCCAGCTTCTGCCCTCTGGTCCACTTTACACCGCGATCAGCACCCATTCGTTCGCACCGCGCGATCGTTGACGCCAGGCAGCGCTGGCCCTATACTCCGACTACAACTGCATATCGTAGAGACGTAGATCGGGACGCGTACGCTCACCGTGACAGCGCAGCGAATCGGGTTTGGTGTGAGCCGAAGCTGTGCGATGAGCCGAATGGACCCGGGAGTCTCCGACCGAACGCGAGCGACAGCTCGCCAGTAGGCTCGGACGGAGTTGCCACCGTTATCAGGGCGTAGGGCATCGCGGACAAGACTATTCGCCGCCGTGCCTGCGAAAGAGCCCGGTTTCGGCCGGGGAATCAGGGTGGCACCACGAGTTTGCCCTCGTCCCTGTACTG
>SXGT01542361.1_pt1 | contig 16288 bp, 17 predicted proteins | sample 3176221 | NCBI WGS metagenome assembly SXGT01 (sample SAMN11356862, study PRJNA531348) | freshwater metagenome | isolation source: freshwater sample F1-120 | place: China: Fuxian Lake, Yuxi | collected 2017-12-25 | reverse complement strand
GGCGACCGGGGCCGGTGCGGCGGGCGCGGCCGGCTCGGCGGCGGGAGGCGGTGCGACGGGTTCGGCGGGCTTGGCGGCTTCTTCGCCCCCACAGGCGATGAGGAACGGGACTGCGAACAGCATGATGGAGCTCCGGTACGGGCAAGTGCGGCAAAACGCCGCCCCCCCGGCTATGCCGCCCCACCCGCCGCCGCGCTCCCCTCGCCTGGGGACAGACCCGGTCAGCAGTCCTCGTCGATCTCCCCGTCGCAGTCTTCGTCGATCCCGTCGTCGCAGATCTCGGTCGCGCCGGGGAAGACGAACCACGCCGCGTCGTCGCAGTCGTCGCACGCGCGGAACCCGTCGTGGTCGGCGTCGGTGCTGCCCACCGACCCGTCGCAGTTGAGGTCTTCGACGTCGTCGCAGGTCTCGGGGGCGCCGGGCCAGGCGGCGGGATCGGCGTCGTCGCAGTCGCCGTCGAGCGCCGTGTACCCGCTGGCGCACACCTCGACGACCACGCTGGGATCGGCCCCGTAGCCGTCGCCGTCCCCGTCGGTCCACAACGCCGAAGCTTCGTCGACCCCGCCGTCGCAGTCGTCGTCGACCGCGTTGCACACCTCGGCGGCGCCGGGATTGACCGCGAGGTCGGCGTCGTCGCAGTCCCCGCCGGTGTGCGTCACGCCCTCGGCGCAGCTCGGGAGGTCATCGTCGCCATACCCGTCGCCGTCGGCGTCCGGGTACAGGGCGGCGCCGTCGTCGATCGCGCCGTTGCAGTCGTTGTCCACCCCATCGCAGCGCTCGGCGGCGCCCGCCCACGCGTCGGGGTCGTCGTCGTCGCAATCGCCGCCCACCGTGACGTCGCCGGGGCTCGCCGCGCAGCGCACCGCGTCGTCGTCGCCGAAGCCGTCGCCATCGGCGTCGGGGTAGAAGCCGACCCCTTCGTCGACCAGGGTGTCGCAATCGTCGTCGACGCCGTTGCAGACCTCGACGCCGCTCCACACGTCGGTCACCTCGGCGGCGAAGTCGTTGCAGTCCCCACGGGCGCCGAAGCAGGTCTCGACGCCGTCGCCGTCGCGGTCGAAGCAGACGATGGCCGAGTCGGACACCGCCGTGTCGCCGAGGCCGAACGGCACACAACAGCCGGAGACCCCGAAACAGACGACGATGGCGGCGACGAACCGGAACACCCGGTCCCTATAGCGCGGGCCCGGGAGGCGTGGACTCCAACGACGAGTCGCGCAACATCGCGGTCGTGAGCCCCTCGCGCCACCACAGGAGCGCGCCGACCAGCGTGATCGGCAAGAACGACACGCCCCAGAAGACGATCGCGAACGCCTGGGCCGGCCCGGGGTCCTGGCCCCACAGCACCAACGTCTTTTCGATCGCGACGTGGAAGACGCCGAAGAAGCCCGGCGCCTGCGGCAACGCCACCGTGAGCGCGATGGCGACGGTCGTGAAGCACGCTGCGGCGAAGGGGAGGTCGATGTCGAACGCGCGCATCAGGGCGTAGATGCTGAGGGAGCCGTTGAGCCAGTGGAGCATCGAGTAGCCGGCGGAGCGCAGGAGCGCCGCCGTGGACCGCACGCTCGAGAGCCCCGCCACGAACCCGTCGAAGAGCACGATCGCCCGGCGTGCGAGCGGGGGCGGGCCCAGGTGGGCGATGCGGTAGAAGAGGGTGCGCGCCCGCTCCTCCTGCGCGGCCAACACCAGGAACGTGCCCAGGCCGAGCACCCCCGCCGCACCGCCCATCGACCCGTACAACTTCAGGTTGGTCACCAGCTCGCCGTGCTGATCGGCGCTGGCGGGGAGGACGGCGAGCATCAGGAGGAAGACGAACAACAGGCCCAGGATGTCGAAGACCCGCTCGATGACCGCCACGGTGAAGAGCGGGAGCACGGGCGTACCCGTCTCCCGGGCGCCGAGCCACGGGCGCGCGAAGTCGCCGGCGCGGAACGGCAACACCACGTTGAGGGCCATACCCACGGTGGTCGCGACGAACAGGCGGCGGTATCGGGCGTGCGGCGCGATCTGCCACAGGAGCTCACGCCAGCGGGCGGCGCGGATGAGGAACTCGGTGAACAACACCACCGCGCTCACGAGCACCCACCCGACCTTGACGCCCGCGAGCGCCCGCCCGAGCGCTCCCCACTCGGCGGTGGCGACGAACCACCAGGTGAAGCCGACGCTGACCACGAGGCCGGGGAGGAGGCGGAAGAGGCGGGAGCGCACGGGAACCCGAGCGTAGCCCGTCGAACCGCCCCACGGGAGGCCGCGTCGGGTTAGCGCGAGCGCCCCCACCGGAGACTCTCATGGCGTACGACGCGGTCGGCCTCGGAAACGCGATCATGGACGCGCTGGTCCGTATCGAGGACGATGGCATCCTCACCGAGCTCGGCCTCACCCGCGGCCAGATGCATCCGGTCGATCACGCCCGCTGGGTCGAAGTCTTCGTCAAGGTGCGGCCGCTCGGCATCGAGTTCCACAGCGGCGGCAGTTGTGCCAACACCATCGCGACCATCGGCCTGTGCGGGGCCGACGTGCTGTACCGCGGTCAGGTCGGCGCCGACGAGTTCGGTACGCGCTACGCACGCTCACTCACCGCGGCGTGCGGCGGGCACGATCTGCACGTGCACCCCGAGCTCCCCACCGGGAAGTGCCTCTCGCTCATCTCCGCGCGCGACGCGGAGCGCACCATGCTCACCGACCTCGGCGCGTCGATCCACCTCGGCGGCCTCGGGGAGGCCGGCGGCCACATCGCCAAGGCCCGGCTCTTCCACACCACCGGGTACAAGTTCCTCGGCGGTCCCGTGCGCGAGACGGCGTTCGCCGCCCTCCAGGTGGCCGAAGCACACAACGTGCCGATCAGCTTCGACGTGGCCGACCCGTTCGTGGCCCACACCATCCGCGCCGACGTCGAGGCGCTGATCAAGGACCACGTGGACATCGCGTTCCTCAACAAGGAGGAGGCGATGATCGTCACCGGCAAGCCGCTCGACGCCGCGATCACCGAGCTCGCGGGGTGGGCCGACACCGTGGTGGTCAAGCTCGGGGGCCAGGGCTCCATCGTCCTGCACGACGGCGAACGGCACGTGGTGCCGGTGTACCCGGTGCACGTGGTCGACACCACGGGCGCCGGCGACACCTACGCGGGCGGGTTCTTGTACGGTTGGCTCCGCGGGCTCCCGCCGGCGCGGTGCGGTGAGCTGGGCTCGCGCATGGCGGCGCTCACCGTGGGCCAGGTCGGTGCGGTGGTGCGCGATCGGGACCACATCGCGGCCGTCAAGGTGATGGTGGGCGTGCCATGAACCTCCCGGTCGAGGTGATCGACGCGGTGCGGCAGGACCGGTGCGTGCTCTTCCTGGGCAACCGCGCGTCGATGGAGGCGGCCGAGCTCGCGGGCCGCGACTACCCCGAGCAGAAAGAGCTCGCGCGCCGCCTGGGCTGGAAAAAGCCCGCCCCCGTCGCAGGAAAAAAGGGGGGGGTGGCGTCGGTGGAGTCAGGAGCCGCGGTGACCGAGGCCGCCCAGGGCCGGGCCGCCCTCGTGGCGACCCTCCAGGCCGCGCTCGGCGCGCCGGGGGCGCCCACCGCGGCCCACCGTGTCGCCGTGCGCCGCTTCCCGTTGGTCTTCACCACCAACTACGACGATCTCGTCGAGCAGGCCGCGGCCGCGGAGGGTGTCGCGCTCGACGTCCTCGGGCGCGCCTCGCCGCTCCCTGCCGTCGAGAAGGGCCGCTGTAGGCTGCTCCACATGCGCGGCGAATTGTCGCGGCCCGACACGCTCCTGTGCACGGCGAACGACCACGCGTCGCGGCCGCTCGGCCCCGAGCTCAAGAAGCAACTCCGGCTCCTCATCCGCAACCAGGTGGTCCTCTTCGTGGGCTACCGACCGGACGAAGAGGAGTTCGAACGCCTCTTCGCCGAGCTGTCCGACGCCTACGGCGGTGAGCTGCCCCGGTGCCACCTCGCCGTGGCCCAGGGCCACATCGACGACTACCTGTGGCAGAAGTGGGTCTGGCGTGGCCTGCTGATGTTCACGGCCGACCCCGTAGAATGTCTGTCGGCGCTGGAGGATCGGCTGGCATGACACGCTACGTCCGGATCGAGGTCAATGGGGTCGAGTACTACGCCCGGGCGGAAGGCCAGGGGTTCCATCTCCTGACCGGCGCGCCGTGGGCGGGCGGGCGGGAGGTGGGCGCGGTCGTCACCAACGGGCGGCTGCTCGCGCCGGTGCTCCCCGGGAAGGTCGTGTGCGTCGGGAGCAACTACCGCGACCACGCGGCCGAGATGGGGAAGCCGGTGCCCACCAAGCCGCGCCTCTTCTTCAAGCCGCCGAGCGCGGTCATCGGCCCGGGAATGCCCATCGAGATTCCGCCCGGCACCACGCGGGTCGACCACGAGGTCGAGCTCGGCGTCGTCATCGCCGCGCGCTGCAAGCGGGCCTGGGCCGAGGACGCCCTGGAGTACGTCTTCGGCTACACCATCTGCAACGACGTCACCGCGCGTGACTTCCAGCAGGAAGACGGCCTCTTCGCCCGCGCCAAGGGCTTCGACAGCTTCCTCCCCGTCGGCCCCCACGTGGTCACCGGGCTCAACCCCGCGCGCCTCGCGGTCGGTTGCGACGTGAACCGGAAGGTGCGCCAACAAGGCAACACCCAGGACCTGGTGTTCCCGGTGGCCGAGCTGATCGCCTACATCAGCCAGATCATGACGCTCGAGCCGGGCGACCTCATCCTCACCGGCACGCCGGCGGGCGTGGGCCCGCTCGCCGCGGGCGACCGCGTCACCGTCAGCGTCGAGGGCATCGGCGCCATGACCAACCCCGTCGTGGATCGCAGCGACCGATGATGTACCCGGTGATCGAGCTCGCCCTGGCGATGGCGGGTGTGGGCGCGATCGGGGCGCTGCTGTCGCAGTTGCGGAAGGCACACCTCGTGCTGCCGGTGGTCCTCGTCGCCGGGCTCGGTGTGGCCGGGTGGTACCGCGCCATCCACGAGGCGTTCGCCCTCGACCTGCTCCTGTACGACGCCCCGTGGCCGCTCGGTCTCGGCCTCGCGGCGTGGGCGGCGGCGGGCGCCTCCGGGTTCGTCCGCGCGCGCAGCTGGCCGGCGGTCGTACTCGGTGCGGCGCTCTTCGGCGACGTGGCCATCACCACCGGGCTTGCGCTCGCGGAGCCCGACGAGGGTCGGCGCGCCCGCCTCGTGCTCGCCGCCAACGGCGCGTCGTTGATGGCGCCGTGGTCGTCGGCCACCACGCTCGCGCTCGGGTGGGGGGGCACCGACGCGGTGCTTCTCGGCCTCGCCCTGGCCGCGCTGGGGTACGTGGGCGGCGGCACCCGCCCGGAGTTCGCGCGCCCGCAGGTCGCCCGCGCGTGGCCCGTCGCCCTCGCCGTGGTGTGGATGGTGCTCCTCACGTGGCTGATGGCGCTCGGGAACGTGCTCGACTTCGTCTCCTACGCGATGGAGGGCCTCCCGCCGCTGCAACCCGGGCGGGCCACCCCCGCGGTCGGGGTGGTCGCCGTGCTCGCCGGCGTCGTGGGCGCCGAACCGCTGAACGCGCTCGTGGCGGAGCACAGCCTCGCGCTCGCGACCACCCTGCGCGGCACCTGGGCCGCCGACGCGCTGCGCATCGGCCTGGTGGTCGGGAGCGGCCTGCCCGCCCTCTTGCTCTCGGGCGGGCGGGTCACGACCGGGCTGCCGCTGTGGGTGGGCCAGGTCCTCCTCGCGCTCGGCTTCCTGGCCTGGCGCTACCATGTCTGACCGCGGCCCCGTCGCGGTCCTCCTCTGCGTCGCGGTGGCCTGCGCACCCCACAAGCCCGACGACCGCGACCCGAACCCCGTCCGGTTCGACGGCACCGTTCCGGTCGCGGGCGCGGTCGCGGCCGACCACGCGCTCGCCAGCGCCGCCGGCGCCGAGGTGCTGCGGGCGGGCGGCAACGCCGTCGACGCCGCCATCGCCGCCGCGCTCGCGAGCGGGGTGGTCAACCCGTCGGGCAGCGGCCTCGGCGGTGGCGGCTTCGTCCTGGTGGTGCCCCCCCGCGGCGAAGCGATGGTCCTGGACTTCCGGGAGGTCGCGCCGGCGGGCGCCACGATGCAGGCGTTCGCCGAAGGCGCTTCGTCCACGCGCACGGGGACCGCCGTGGCGGTGCCGGCCGAGGGGATCGGCCTGGACGAGGTGCATCGCCGCTGGGGGCGCACCCCGCGCGCGGTGATCGCCGCACCGGCCGTGCGGCTGGCCGAGGAGGGGTTCCCCACCGGCGCCCACCTCGCCGCTTCGCTCGAGGCCGCGCCGGACATGCGGGTGCTCTTCGACACCGGGAACCGGCGGCCGGCGCTCGGCCGTGCCCTGCGTGCGTGGGCCGAGCACGGGGGCGAGCCCTTCCGGAGCGGCTGGATCGCCCAGGACTTCGTCGACACCGTGCAGCGCAACGGCGGCACGCTCACCCTGGCCGACCTCGCCGCGTACGCGGTCGAGCCCCGCACGCCGCTCCGCGGGGCGTGGGGCGCGCGCACGGTGATCACGATGCCGCCGCCCTCCTCGGGCGGCGTCGCCCTGCTGCAGCTCGCCGCCACGGTCGGCCCCGACACGAGCCTGCACTGCGAGGTCGAGGCCACCAAGCATGCGATGGCCGACCGCGCCGCGTGGGGCGGCGACCCGCGCTTCGCGAACGTCCCGGTGGCGTCGCTCCTGGCACCCTCGCGGGTCGCCGCGGTGGTGGCCGACTGCGGGAGCCACACCTTCGCGCCCGACCACTACGGCGCGCGGGTCACTCCCGACGACCACGGCACGCTCCACATCAGCGCGATGGACGCCGAAGGGTGGGCGGTCGCGCTCACCACGACGGTCAACACGAGCTTCGGGAGCCACCTCGTCGCGCCGCAGAGCGGCATCGTGCTCAACGACGAGATGGACGACTTCGCCACCCGGCTCGGCACCCCCAACGCCTTTGGCCTGGTGCAGGGCGACCAGAACCGGGTCCGCCCCGGCGCGCGCCCCCTCTCGTCGATGACGCCGACGGTCGTGCTCGACGCGGCGGGCCGCCCGGAGCTCACCCTCGGCGGGAGCGGCGGCCCGTTCATCATCACCGCGACGTGGCAGGTCATGCGGTCGGTGCTCGAAGCGGGGAAGACGCCCGACGAGGCGGTGGGGGCGCCGCGGTGGCACCACCAGTGGCAGCCGGACGCGGTGCTGGCCGAAGCGGGCGTGCCCACCGAAGCGCTGCGCGCGGCGGGCCACGACGTCCGCCTGGTCGAGCGGCCGTTCTCCGCCGTGCAGGTCGTCCAGGCGGCGGCCGGGGGCTTCCGCGCCGCGAGCGACCCCCGCAAGCACGGCGCACCCGCGTTCTCCGCGGGTCCGACGGCGCGTTAGGCCCGGCCGATGGAAGTGATCCCGCTCATCGTCCTCCCGCACGGCGAGGGGCTGCCGCTCCCGACACGCGCCACGGCGGGCGCCGCCGGGTTCGACCTGCGGGCCGCCGTCGAGAACCCGGTCACGCTCGGGCCGGGGCAGCGGGCCTTGGTCCCCACGGGCGTCGCGCTCGCGATCCCGGAGGGCTGGGAGGGGCAGGTGCGGCCGCGCTCCGGCCTCGCGTTGGCCCACGGCATCACGCTCATCAACGCGCCCGGAACGATCGACAGCGACTACCGGGGCGAGGTCCTCGTGCCACTGGTCAACCACGGCGACGCGGCGTTCGTCGTCCAGCGGGGCGAGCGCATCGCGCAGATCGTCTTCCAACAACTGCCGTGGGTCGAGCTCGCCCGCGTCGCGCGGCTGCCGCCCTCGTCGGGGCGGGGCACCGGCGGGTTCGGCTCGACGGGGAGCTCCTGATGGTCGATACCGAGCTGGTCGCCGCCCTGCACGACTTCGGGGTCGATCCCGAGTCGCGCGATGCGCTGGTGCTCTTGCCCGTGGTGTGGGTCGCGTGGGCCGACGGCACGCTCGACCCGCAGGAGCGCGAGCTGATCCTCCGGCTCGCCCGCGAGCGGGTGCACCTCGGCCCGCAGGGCGCGCGCGTCCTCGAAAACTGGCTGTCGTTCGTGCCCGAGCGGGCCCGTGTCGAGCGGGCGGCGGCGCTGTTGGTCGCGCTCGACATGCGCGCCCGCACCGGGGCCCACGGCGACATCGTCGACTTCTGCCACCAGGTCGCCACCGCGGCCGGCGGCCTCTTCGGGCGGGTCAGCGCGCCGGAGCGCGAAGCGATGGAGGGCCTGGCCCGCTCGTTGGCGGTCGAGCCCCACCTCGCGTTCGACACGCTCCGCGCCCGCCTCGTCGTCGAGGCGCACAGCCCGGTCGAAGAGGGGTGGTTCGACGAAGAGACCACCAACCCGCTCGGCGGCCTCCGCGCCCGCCCCTCCGAGGTGCCGGCGCCAAGCCCCTACGGCCCCGCCGGAGTGGCGTGGACCGACGCCGGCGGGTCCGGCCACGTCGTGCTCGCCGAGCGGATCACGGTGGGTCGCGGCCGCGGGGTCGACCTGCAGCTCTCCACCGACGGGCAGCTCTCCCGCGCCCACGCGGTGTTCGAACGCCGCGACGACGGGGTCTACCTCGTCGACCTCGGCTCGCTCAACGGCAGCTTCGTCAACGGCGAGCGGGTCAAGGAACGGCGGCTCTTCGGTGGCGAGGTCGTGCGCCTCGGGGAGACGCAGCTGCGCTACCGGCACTGAGCCGCGTTCACGCGGTGAGCGACACCGGAAAGCCCAGCTTCTGGGAGAACCCGGCGGTCAGGACGGCCGCGAGCGGCTCGCGGCTGTCCCGCTCGAGCCACGTCCCCTCCCGCCGGTCGAAGTGCCACGCCCGCGAGAACGCGCTGAGCCACAGCTCGCGGGTGGGCACCTGCTGGCTGAGCACGAAGACCCCTCCCGCTTCGAACTCGACGGTGAGGACGCCGTCGCTGAGCTTCCAGTCGACCTCGTCGCTGTCGACCGCGTCGAGCTGCCGTCCCAGGGAGTCGAGGGTGGTGGCGACCGCGGCGCGGAATTCGGACTCGGGCATCATGTCGACCGGGTAACCCGCGGCCGCGCGCCGGCCCCCGGCCGCTCGACGCGGCCGGTCGCGGCGCGCCGCCCAGGATCGGTTAGGCCGCGGCGCCATGTTCGACACCCTCTCGCGCGGTTTCCGCAACGCCCGGCTCAAGCTCCAAGGCAAAACCGAGCTCTCCGAGGAGAGCGTCTCCGACGCCCTCCGCGATGTCCGCGTCTCGCTGCTCGAAGCCGACGTCAGCCTCGACGTCGCCAAGGACTTCCTCGCGCGCGTGAAGGAGCGCAGCCTCGGCCAGGTCGTCACCCTCAAGGTGAAGGGTCAGCCGTTCCAGGTCACGCCCGCCGACCACTTCATCAAGTCCTGCTACGACGAGCTCGAGGCCCTCATGGGCCCGGTCGACAACACGTTGGCGCTCGACGGCAAGCCCGCGCTCATCATGATGGTGGGCCTCCAGGGCTCCGGAAAGACCACGACCGCCGGCAAGCTCGCCCGCCGCCTCGTGGGCATGGGCCGCAAGCCGATGCTCGTCGCCGCCGACGTGTACCGGCCCGCCGCCGTCGATCAGCTCACCACGCTCGGCCGCAAGCTCAACGTGCCGGTCTTCTCGATCAAGGGCATGAACCCGGTGCAGTTGTGCACCACCGCGGTCACGCAGGCGCGCAACGTGGGCCGCGACGTCGTGATCTTCGACACCGCCGGTCGCCTCGCGCTCGACGAGACGCTGATGGTCGAGCTCGAGCAGATCAAGGAAAAGACCCAACCGCAGAACATCCTCTTCGTCTGCGACGCGATGATCGGCCAGGACGCGGTCCGCACGGCGGCCGAGTTCGATCGGCGTCTCGGCTTCTCGGGCTTTGTCCTCACCAAGCTCGATGGCGACGCCCGCGGCGGCGCGGCGCTCTCCATCAAGGCGGTCACCGGCAAGCCGGTCAAGTTCGTCGGAATGGGCGAAGGCCTCGACAAGCTCGAGGACTTCCGGCCCCAGGGCCTCGCCAGCCGCATCCTCGGTTTCGGCGACGTGGTCGGGCTCATGTCCGACTTCGAGAAGGTCATCGACAAGGACAAGGCCGAGGCCGACGCGGAGAAGATGCTCCGCGGCCAGTTCACCTACGACGACTTCCAGGCGCAGCTCAAGATGATCAAGTCCATGGGCTCGCTCAAGGACGTCATGGGCAAGCTCCCGTTCATGGACGAGGTCATGCAGCAGGTGCCGGCCGAAGCGCTCGACGACTACGAGTTGGTCAAGGTCGAGGCGGTCATCCAGTCGATGACGCACCAGGAGCGTCGCAACCCGGACCTCCTCGACGCGTCCCGCTTCGAGCGCCTCGCCCGCGGTTCGGGCCGCCCGCTGAAGGAGGTCAAGGAGCTCCACGACCGCTTCAAGATGACGCGCGAGATGATGAAGGAGGTGGGCTCCATGACGGGCCTGCTCTCCGGCAAGCTCAACCCGCGCGCCATCCAGCAGCGCATCGCGGACTACGCGCAGCGCACCGGCATGGAGCTCCCCGGGATGCAGGCGGCGGGCCCCAAGGCCATCGGCATGAACGCCGCCGACCTCGCGACGCGCCGCAAGAAGGCCAAGGAAGCCAAGAAGGCGCGCAAGAAGCAGCGTCGTTAGCCCGAGGGGCGTGGTCGGGGCGATGCGCCGCGACCGGCCTCGGCGAGCCGCCGGGGCCTGGCGCGCATCGCGGCGCCCGTCACGGCATCGCCGGCACGGTCGTGCGCCACTCCCCGGCGTGCACCTCGCCGGCGCCGGTGTGGCGCCACGCGCCCCCGGCGGCGCGGGTCCCGGCGTCCACGCGGTACTCCAGCCCGACCTCCGGGGAACGACCGCCGAGGGTCGGCGCCCGGTCGGCGCGCCCGAGCGCCCACACGAGTTCGCCCACGCGGCCCGCCGCGAAGTCGCCGTCGGTGGGCACCAGCGCCCCGGGGAGCGGCAGCCGATCGGGCAGCCACGCCGGCGGGCCCGCCACGAAGGTCGAGGGCGCCTCCACCTTCACCGAGACCGGCGGCGACTCGGCCCGCGACGCGGTGGGCGCGGTGACCTCGACGGCGAAGCGCAGGACCGCGTCGCAGGGGGCGACCGCGCGCAGGTGCACGTCCAGGCGCCGCAGGAGCACCCCCGCCTCCTCGTGGCGATCCTCCACGACCCGGTCCAGCACGAGGCAACCGGGCGCGGCGCCTTCCCGCACGAGGTCGAGCTGGACCGTCTGGGCGCTCACGAGCTCGACCTGCACGAGCACGTCACTCCCCAGGAAGACGGCGCCGTCCGGCCCTTGCGTGCGCGCCAGGACCGGCCCCGCGGGGAGGACGTCCGCGAACGCGGGCGTGCCGAGCACTCCCGCGAAGTCGGGGTCGATCGCGGCTTCGAACGGGGAGCGCACGCCGAGCTTCAGCGCACGCCGGAGGTCGCCGGCCGCCGCATCCGCCTGCCCGAGCCGCAGGCGCCACGCCGCGCGGTTGTACCAGGCGAGTCCGGCGTCGGGGTGGGTGCGCAACACCTCGGTCGCCAACGCCTCGGCGGCGGCCACGTCTCCCGAGGCGGCGCGGGCGCGCGCCTCCCACAACGCGAGCACCGGGCTCTGGGGGTCGCCGGCGCGGGCGGCCGCGAAGGCTTCGATCGCCTCGGCGTGCCGCCCGGCGTCGAGCGCCGCGGCCCCGCGGGTGTACTCGTCCCGCGCCCGCACCAGCGGAGCGAGCTCGGGGTCGGCGCACGCCAGCCAGAAGAGGAGCGTCAACCCGGCACCGCGATGAGCGCGAGCTGGCGTTCGGCGTCGCCCGCGCGGTGCGACCACCACCGCCCCCCGCACCGTGTACACCCCCCGACCACCTCGACGACGACCCCCTCCGACGCGAGGATGGCCCGGTTGGCCTCGGCGAGGTCGACGCGCCGCCCGTCCAGCCACGTGCGGCCGGGCGCCACCGCGGCCACCCCCGCGATCACCTCGTCCCCCACGGTGTAGCAGCACCCGCGGATCGACGGGCCGACCGCCGCACGGAGCGGCGCGCCCGGGACGCGGCTGCGGAGCTCACCGATCGCGGCGCGCACGATGTCCGCGGCGGTGCCCCGCCACCCGGCGTGTACCGCGGCGACGGCGCGACCGTCGGCCGCACACAGGAGCACGGGCACGCAGTCCGCGACGCGGACCCCGATCCAGCGCGCCGGGCGCGTGGCCACCAGCGCGTCGGCCTCGACCAACACGTCGGGATCGAGCTTGTCGGCGTCGACCACGCGCTGGCCGTGCACCTGGGACACGGTTCGGATGGGACCCGCGACCCCCAACGTCGCCGACACCGCCGCGAGCGCCGCCGCCTGGGTGCGGCGGAGGTCGCCCTGGGCGCGCCCGGTGAAGGCGTGCGGCACCGCTCCCAACAGGCCCGATCGAAGCATCCGACCGCTTATCGGAGCGTGCTACGTTGTGCGGGATGAGCCTGCTCCTCCTGTCCCTGGCGTGCACCACCGACACCGCCGACACCGGCGATGGCGCGGTGGCCGACTACCGGCTCACCCTGCAGCCGGTGGTGCCGCTCGACGTCAACCCGTTCGACGGTGTCGACCGGATCGACCTGGTGCTCGACTCCGGCGTGGGCGAACCCCTGCGCGTCACGCTCGACGCGCCCGCCTCCGGCGACAGCGCGCTCGCCGAGCGTCTCCCCGCGCTCGAGGGCGTGCGCGTCGTCGTCGAGGGCTACGCCGACGGCGAGCTGGTGGCCTGGGGGCGGTCGGCTCCGGTCACCGTCACCGAGGGCGAGGTCGCGGTCAACGTCTTCGTGACCCGGCCCGACGCGGTGGTGCGCCTGGGCGGCCTGCCCGAGACCGCGGCCCAGGGGCAGGGCCTCGCCCTCGGCGCCGGTCGTTTCTTGTACGTCGGCGGCGCGTCGATGAAGAACGGCCGGTACAAGGGACTCGACACCCTCTCGATCCTCGACCTCGAAGCGCCCGAGGCCCAGCTCACGTTCGCCCCGGTGGGCACGATGCCGGCGTATGTCGACACCAACGGCGACGAAGAGACCGCGCGTTGGGGCTTCAGCATGACCCGCCTCACCGCGGGCGACGCGGGCAAGTACCTCCTCGTCGGCGGCGGCACGTCCGACGGGTACTCCGACGCGTCGGTCCTCACCGCCGACGCACGCCTCTTCGATCCCGAGACCCTCACCTTCGAAGATTCGCTCCCCGACAAGGACACGTTGTACACGGCGCGCACGCGGCACGCGGCCATCCTCAACCAGGACGGCGCGGTGGTGGTGTGGGGCGGGTTCGGCGGGGCCGACGATCGGCACTTCGTCGCGCTGCCCGACGGCGAGATCTACGACCCGAGCGCGCGTGCCTTCACCAAGATCGAGGCGATCTCCTCGGGGAGCGAGTACGTCTCCGGCTCGGTCGGCGTCGCCCTCGCCGACCTCGGGAGCGACGGCACGTTGGTCGCCGGTGGCATCCGCACCGTCGACGGCGACACCGCAACGGAGTGGACGCCCACCGACGTCAGCCTGCGCGTGTCGCTCCGCGGCGACACCACCGAGGTCTCGGGGTTCGGCGCCGTCGCGGCGCACGCCATGGTCACCCTGCCCGACGGCGACGTCCTGTCCTTCGGCGGCGTCAGCATCGCGGGCCAGGTCGGGTTCGACGGCACCGCACCGGCCACCGACAAGGTCTACAAGTACGACCGGGGCGCCGCGAGTTGGAGCCAGATCGGTCGGATGGAGCTTGCGCGCGCCGGTCACCGCGCGGTGCTGCTGGACGAAGATCACATCCTGATCGCCGGCGGCGCGTCGTCGTGGGGCCCGCTGGAGTTCGAAGACGGCGCGCTGTCGTGTGTGGAGCTGTGGGACATCCCCAACGAGACCGCGACGATGGTCGGCAGTTGCGACGAGTCGGACGACGCCGCCGGCCTGCCGGGCCGCGCCCAGGAGCCCGCGCTGTTTCACGACCCCGACTGGGGCGTACTCGTCGCCGGCGGGTTCGACGGCAGCAACGGCGTGGTCGGAACCGCCGGCCTCTACACGCCCGCGCCGGACTGAAGCCCACACAGCGCGAGGCACCACCCCAGGCCGCGTGCGAGGTCGGGCACCTGGAGGTCGGGCCGCGCGAGCGTGAGCGCCTCGGGCGTCGAGAAGCCGGTTTCGACCACGACCACGCGCGCGCCGCCCGCGCGCGCGCAACGGATGTCGGCCACCGTGTCGCCGATCACGACCACCTCGCCGACCTCCAGCCCTCGCGCTTCGGCGCGCGCGCGCGCGGCCGGGACCAGGCCGTCGCGGTCGACGGCGTCCTCCGAGTACACCCCCCACTCGAATCGCGCTGCGAGGCCGGCGGCAGCGAGCTTCTCGTGGGCGCCCGCCACCCAGTTCCCCGTCAAGAGCGCCACATGGGCGCGCCCCTCCACCGCGTCGAGCAGCGCCTCGACCCCGGGGAGCACCTCGGTGCGGGTGGGGTCCGCCAACCGGCGGCGTAGCGCGACGAGGTACCGCTCACGGAGCGCGGGGGTGTGCTGCGCTTGCCACACCACCCCGAACCGCGCCGCCACGTCGCGGCAGATCACGTCGTCCGTGGCGCCGGCGACGTGCACCCCCTCGGTCGCGGCGGGCCAACCGTACCGGTCCAGGAACGCCTCGTCGAGCGCCTCCCGGCCCGCGCCCCGGGTGCGAAGCAGCGTTCCGTCGATGTCGAGGGCGAGGAGCGGGAGCATCCCGCCATGTACCCTGGCCCACCCACGCACAACGGAACCTCCCACCCGCGGCGTTGTCCGCTACACTGGAGGCATGGCGCGCGTGCGCATCTGGCACCCTGACTACCCACCGAGCTGGACCGAGCGCCTGCTCGACCTGTTCCACGGCGTCGTGCCCGAGCCCGCCCCCGTCGGCGTCGACCTCTCGCTGATGGCGGCCCACGAGAAGCGGATCGTCCGGGAGTTCCTCGACGGGTGCGGGCCCGTGGTGCTGCTCGGACACGAGATGGTCAAGGCCGACTCGAGCTGGGAGCTCCCCGAAGACCCCGTCGCCCGGCGCACCGCCGCCGAGTCACTCGCGCTCCGCCTCCGCTTCGGGCAGGTTCACCCGGGCGAGCTGCGGGTGCCGATGCCGGCGCGGTGGTTCGAGTTCCTCGAGCGCCCCGGCGGCGGCACCCGCTGCCTCTTGCGCCTGGTCGACGGCCCCTCCCCCCACCTGCGCAGCTTCTTGGCGGTCAACCTCGGCCCCGACCGCCGCGGCCCGTGGACCGAGGTCGCGGTCGGCGGCTGAGGTCGGCGGCGGGCACCGACGGGCGTTGCGCCTGCCGACGCTCGGCCCGGCACCACCGGTCGATGGCGCCCGGGTCAGGGACGGTCGCTCCACGCCGAGAGGACCCGGGCCGGCACCCACGCGTCCACCGGCTCGCCCGCGGCGAGTCGGCGTCGGACCTCGGTGCTCGACAGATCGGGGAACGCCGGTGCGTCGAGGCCCGGCCGCGCGCCACGCCCCACGACGATCGGAGAATATACCTTCTCGATCCTTGACCATTGGTGCCAACTCGCCCGCTGCTCCCACGCGTCGGCCCCGAGGACCAGCCGGAACTCGACGTCGGCGTGGCGCGCGGCGAGCGCATCGAGCGTACGCACGGTGTAGGAGGGAACCGGAAGTTCAGCCTCGATCCTGCATACTGAGGCCCACCCGCCCAACAACGCCGCCAGCTCCTCGCAGGCCGCGGCGCGGGCCGACCACGGCGCGAGCGACTTGTCGAAGGCATGCTGCAACGTGGGCGTGAACCACACCTCGTCGGCCCGATCCGCCCAACGCACCCAGGCCGCCACCATCGCGTGCCCGAGGTGCGGGGGGTTGAAGCTGCCTCCGAACACCGCGACGCGCACCCGCCCTCCTGGCCCGGGACGGTGGCCGCACCGCCCGTGATAACGTAGCCGACCTGTGATCCGGCTCTACCACATCGCCAAGAGCTACGGCGACCGCGACGCCCTCCGCGACGTGTCGCTGCACGTCGAGAAGGGCGAGATGGTCTACATCACCGGCCCCTCCGGCGCGGGAAAGTCCACGATGCTCAAGCTCCTGTACGGGGCGGAGCGGCCCTCCTCGGGCAAGATGCTGATCGGCGGGGCCGACGTCAGCAAGATGGACCATCGGCAGCTCCCCGCGCTCCGCCGGAACATGGGCGTGGTCTTCCAGGACTTCAAGCTGCTCCCGGCGCGCACCGTCGCCCAGAACGTCGCGATGGCGCTCGAGGTCATCGCCGCTCCCGACGAGGCCATCCGCCGCCGGGTGCCCGCGGTGCTCAACATCGTCGGCCTCAAGGGCCGCGAGGACGACCCGGCGGGCGTCCTCAGCGGCGGCGAGAAGCAGCGCGTGG
>SXGT01141559.1_pt1 | contig 16289 bp, 6 predicted proteins | sample 3176221 | NCBI WGS metagenome assembly SXGT01 (sample SAMN11356862, study PRJNA531348) | freshwater metagenome | isolation source: freshwater sample F1-120 | place: China: Fuxian Lake, Yuxi | collected 2017-12-25 | reverse complement strand
CGCTCGGCGATCGTCGAGGCCGCCGCGCGGACGGTGGCGCCGGCGGCGTCGGTGATCAGCGCCACCGCGTCGAGCGGCCCCGGGTGGGCGGCGCGGAACCGCGGCAGCCACGCCCGCAGCGCCGCGCTGGCCTGGTCGATCAGCTCGTCGTGCAGCTCGGGCAGCGGCTTGACCACGGTGGCGATGACCACCGCCTCGGGCGTCACCGCCGCGACCTGCACCTCGTCGCCCAGCCGGCACACCGTCGTGCCGTCCTTGCGCGCCAGCCGGGCGCCGTCATCGACGACGGTCAGCCACGCGCCGCGCTCGAGCTTGCCCTGCTCGATCAGCGGCACCCGCACGTCGAGCGGCGGATCGTCGAGGACGACGTGGATGCGGCCGGGCGCGAAGCCGACGATCGTGCCGGTGTGGCGGACCCGGCGGTCGAACGGCGGCCCCAGCTCGGGGCCGAGCACCGCGGCCAGCACCCGGGCGTCGATGTCGCGGTTCAGCGCGCGCTGCTGATCCTTGGAGCGGTTGCCGGCCTCGATCACCTGGGCCCGCACCGCCTCGTCCTCGGCGCGCGACCGCGGCGACTTGCCGAGCATGCGGTCGATGGCCTGGGCGTGGCACTGGATGCCGACGATCTCGCGCATCGGCGCGGTGAACCGCGAGTAGATCTGCTCGCCGACGCCGAAGTGCGCGCGCGGCTCGGCCGCGAACACCGAGCGGCCGTTGAGCAGCATCGCCTGGCGGTGCAGCGCGCGGGCCAGCCGGCCGCCGGGGCCGGTGATGGGCAGGTGTTGCAGGTAGCCGGCCATGCCCTGATCGGCGGCGCGGCGGTACAGCCACGGATCGTCGGGCAGGCCGCGCTGGCGCGCCACCTGGCCGACCAGCCGCTCGAAGCCGGCGATGCGGTCGGCCTCGGGCGGCTCGTGGACGCGGAAGATCGGCTGCACCAGCTCGGGCGGGCCGCCCTGCAGGAAGCGGCCGCCGAGCGCGTTGCACAGGATGCTGATCTGCTCGTTGGCTAGCTCGATCGCGGTGCGCGGCGCGCTCGAGATCACCAGCTGGCCGGCGGCGTCGAGGCGCACCGTGGTCTCGGGCCGCAGGTAGCGCACCATCTGGGCGCGGTCCTCGTGCTTGCAGCGCAGCTCGCCCAGCGCGGCGATCGCGAGGAGGCTCGGGCCGATCGCGCGCGGGCCCGGCACCTTGGCCTTGCCGTCGACGAACGCCTGCACGCCCTCGAAGGTGAGCTTGCCGCGGCTGCGCACGCGGGCCCGCTCGAGGCCGAACTTGGTGACCGTGCCGCGGCCGTCGAACTCGACGTCGAAGATCAGCGCGCGGCGATCGACGTCGGGGCCGATCGACACCAGGCCCTCGGACAGCGCCCGCGGCAGCATCGGCACCGACAGCCCGGGCAGGTAGTAGCTGGCGCCGCGGCGCAGCGCCTCGGCGTGCAGCGCCGTGCCGGGCCGCACGTAGTACGACGCGTCGGCGATCGCGTACCGCAGCCGGAAGCCGCCGGCGCGGGCCTCGACGTGGATCGCCTGATCCAGGTCGCGGGTGCCGGGGCCATCGATCGTGACGAACGGCAGCGCGGTGCGGTCGACCAGCGCCGGGTCGTCGAGCCCGGGCGCCTTCAGGTACGCCTCGACCTCGGCCTCGACCGCCGGCGGATACTCCAGCGTGAACCCGTGGGCGGCGGCCAGATCCTCGAATGACATGGCCGCACCTTACCCGAGAACCGCGCAGCTACCGATGGTTGGCGACCGTCGGCACCGCGACGCCGCCGGTGGCCTGCAGCGCGATCGCCTCGGGGTGGGCCTGGTAGTGGCGGCGCACCGCGGCGGCCAGCGCCAGCTTCGCCGCGTCGGTGACCGGCGCCGGCGACGCGTCGGGCAGCGCCGCGACCAGCGCGTCGACCAGCCGCTCCTGCGGCGCCGGCACCCGGTCGCGCCACGACGCCAAGAGCGCGCGATCGACGTGGCTGGGCAGCGAGCCGAGGATGCCGACGTCGTTCTGATCGTGGATCAGCAGGCCCGAGGTGGTGCCGCGATCGAGCGTCAACACCTGGAACAGGTACAGCGTGTGGTAGGCGAGCTGCGCCGCGCGATCGGCGGCGGTGATCGGCGTGGCCCGCGCCAGCGCCGCGCCCAGGAGCCGCGCGTAGGTCGTGGTCGCCGCGACGCCGACCCGCTCGGCCAGCGCGAGGTCGGCGGCGGGGTCGGCGGTGGCGTGGTCCTCGAGGTAGAGGTGGGTCACGCCGCGGTGGCGGCCCAGCGCCGGGATGAAGAAGTAGCGGTCGCCCTGGGCCTGCGCCTCGGCGTACAGATCGCCGGCGGCCTCGCGCAGCGCCGCGGCGAAGCCGGCCGTGTCGTCGGGGTTGGCGATCGCCGGGTTGAGGTCGGCCATGATCCGCCAGTAGGCGCGGCCGCTGCGCAGCTCGGTCCAGCTGACGTGGATGTGCACCGACGGGGCGTGCGGCGACCGCGGGTGGATGATCGTCGACAGCGCGGTGGCCGACGCCAGCGCCCGGGCCGGCTCGTCGTCGTAGTGCACCTGCGAGACGTTGAGCGACGCGCGGTCGATCGCCGCGACGTCGCCGGTGCCGAGCCGGGTGCCGCCGCCGTGGCGGCCCTCGTCGCGCACCCAGCTGACCGGCGCGAAGGTCGCCGGCTGGCCGGCGGCGGCGGTGGCGGCCTCCAGCGCGGCGGCGAACCCGCGCTGCAGGCGCTCGACCAGGGACAGCGCGCGGGCGGCGCCAGGCGACGCGGCGAAGTTCATCACCGCGCCACGATAGCAGGCGGCCGATCCGCGCGGGCGCGATGCTATCGCTTCAATACACCACCATCGGCTGCCGCGCGAAGACCTCGAACATGAGCGCGATATCCCGGACGGTCGCCTCGAAACGCTCACTCTTGAGGTCGAACGACGCGGGGCCGACATCAAAGCCGAAGCCGTACTCGCGGCGGCCGTCGCCGTCGGCATCGCCGTAGTGCAAGCGCAGCGCGACACCCGGGCCCTCCGACACGCCGCCGCGGAGGACGGTGTCCTGACTACTCGTCGGATCCTGCGTCGCGTAGCTCAACGCGCCCGCCACCACGCTCGCCTGCGCGCCCAGCGTCGCTTGCGACGACGTGACGCTGGCCTCGACAGCCACCTCGAGCGCCGAGATCTCGAAGCCGACGTTCTCGAGCGCCGAGCCGGGCGCCGAGCCGGGGGCTGTCTCGGCCTTGTGAAAGACGGCCGTGATGCGCCCTCCGAGAAGCTTGTCGGTCGAACTGCCGCTCTCGATCGCCGCGGCGTAGCTCATTACACGTCTCCCCGGCGATAGCTCGGTGTTCATCAACCCCGCTGCCCGTTCAACCGCGATGGTGTCACCGTCCTGGTCGGTCGTGACCTTCGTGTAGCAGTAGCCAGGACGACTCGGGGAGGGCTCAACGCCGATCACGTACTCCTCGCGGCCATCGGGGTCCCAGAACAGGGTCGGGTTCGCGCCACCGTAGAGGTACGGGTTCAGGCGCCATGGCGCGGCCAGCAGGTCGGCGGACGGCAGGCGGGTGATCGGATCGGGCGCGGTCCACCGCGCAGCGTCGCCGGCGTACCAGCGCGCGCCGGCATCGGACCAGCCAGTGTCCGGATCGATCGGGTGGTTGATCCCGCCGGTCACGTCGGCGCGGATGCGATCGCCGAGGGGGGCGCCGAAGGGCTCGTAGAGGCGCTCCTCGACGACAGCGCCGCTGCCGTTGGTGATGAGCGCGGGCCCGGCGTCGGCGCCGTAGTGCATGAAGGTCGCCGCGCTGGTCGAGCCGGTCCGGTCGACGCGCGCCACGACCTGGCCGCCGACCCGCAGGTAGTGCTGGCGGGTGCCGCTCGGCGACCGCACGTCGTCCGGCGAGAAGCGCCGCTCGGTGCCGGCGCTGTTCCGGGTGTAGACCCGCGCGCCGTCGTGGCCGTAGGCGTAGGTCGAGTCGGCCCCGTCGCCCTCGACGCTGCGGAGGCGGCCGAAGTCGTCCCAGGTCAGCGCGCGCTTGCCCGCCGCGGTCACGCGGCCGGTCCGGTCGTGCTGGTAGAGCGTGGTGGTGGCGCCGTCGACGATCTCCTCGAGGCGGCGGCTGTCAGGGGCGTAGCCGTAGCTGCCAGCGGCCAAGGCGGGCGCGGCGAGGTTGGGCGGCGTGTGCACGGTGACGCTCGTGAGGTTCTGCAGGCCGTCCCACGTGTAGCCAAGCTCGTAGGGGATGCCGCCGCCCGATGGGGTCGGGAAGTCGCCGACCACCGCGCCGATCAGCCGCCCGGCGTCGTCGTGGTCGTAGCGCGCGAGGTGGTCGAGGCCGACCACGTCGCGGTCAGCGACGTGGACCAGCGCGCCCAGCTCGTCGCGCACCAATTCGAGATCCATGAGCGTGCCGCCGGCCCGGGTGACCGCGACCCGCGTCGAGCGCCCCAGGCCGTCCCGCGCGGTCGTGGTGGCGACGCCGTTGCCAGCGGTCTCGACGAGCGGGCGCCCGGCCGCGTCGGCCGAGGACATCGTCCACAGCGACGGCCCGATCGAGGTCAGCCGGCCGGCGCCGTCGTAGCCGTAGGTGGCGACGAAGCCGTCGTCGTAGCTCGCGGAGCGGACCAGGCCGTTGGGCGAGTAGGTCCACGTGACGCTCGCGCTGACGCCGTCGATGGTGCGGGTCTGCGACGCGACGCGGCCGAGGTCGTCGTAGGTGAGGTCGACCACGCCGGTCGGCTCCTCGACCCAGGCCAGCCGGCCGCGCGTGCGGGCCGCGGCCGCCGAGCCGACCCGCGGGTTGTCGTAGTGGTAGCGGAACGCGGTGCCGTCGGCGCCGATCGCGGACAGCAGCCGGTTGGCGTCGTCGTAGGTGTAGGCCACCGAACGTCCGTCGGCGTCGTCGGAGCCGATCAGGCGATCGCGATCGTCGTAGATGTACGTGCGCGCGCCTTGATCGGGATCGTCCGCCGCGGTCACGCGGCCCAGCAGATCGTACTGGACCTCGTCGCGCACCACGCTGGTACCGCCCCGCAGGTCGAAGCCGGTGATCCGGCCGGCGGCGTCGGGGCGTACGTCGAGCTGCTCGAGCACGCCAGCGGCGGTGCGAACGACGCGCACCATGCGGCCCTGGCCGTCGAACTCGCGGCGTACGGGCACGGTCCCGCCGACGTGTTCGATCGCGGCCAACGCCTCGTACGTCGTCGTGGTTTCGCTGCCATCGGGGCGCATCACCCGGAACGCACGACCGAGCGCGTCGCGGGTGTGGCGTGTGTAGGGAGCGTTGGCCGGTAGCGCGGTGGGCGCGGCGACGCCGTAGAACGGTTCAGCGACGATCGCGGCCTGACCGCGAGCGTCGGGCTCGACCCAGTCCCGGATGATGGTCCGCCCGGCCAGGTCGGTGCTGGCGTACAGGCGCTGGCCGTCACCCGCGTAGACGTGGCGGGTGGTGCGAGTGCCGGTGACGCCGTCGAACTCGACGGTGGTCGTGCTCGGGCGCGGGCCGGCCCACTGGTAGCTGTAGGTGCGGTGGGCAGGGGCCGCGCCGACCGCTTCGCTGGCCAGGCGGCCGTGGCCGTCGTAGCCGAGGGTGCGGGTGACGCCGTTGGGATCGGTCACCGAGGTGAGCACGGCGCGGGTCGGATCCCAGATCGCGGTCCAGGTCAGCGTGGTCGACGGATCGGGCCGCACGGTCTCGGTGGTCACGAACATCGCGTCGGCGTCGTAGGTGAGATCGCGCACCACGCCGTGGTCGACCTTGCGGGTCGGGTTGCCGGCGGCGTCGTAGTCGAAAGACTCCTGCGCGATCCAGCCGGTCCCATCCCAGGCCTCCCGCACGCGGGGGCGACCCAGGTCGATCGTGCCCGCGGCCAGCGCACCACTGGCGTCGCCGTCGTAGCGCGTGCGATGGCGCGAACGCACCTCGCCTGACGTCTCGGCGACTTGCTCCTCGACCAGGCGGTTGCGGATCCAGCGGGCGGTGTTGGTGGCGTAGCTCCGCGTCACGACGGTCTCGTCGCCGGTGCGATCGAGGCGGCCGTTGCGGGTCTCGGTGATCACGTTGCCGTCGCCGTCATGGGCGTAGCCGACGTCGCTGGCCACGCCGGGCACGACGCCCTCATAGGTGATGGTCGCGCGACGGGTGACCACCGGCAGGCGGAGGCGGGGATCTGGTCCGGACAGCCCGGCCACCCCGAGCGCCGACCAGCTCGTGACGACGCGGTCGTAGAGCCGACCGGTGCCGTCGCGGCGCTCGACCGTGAGCGGCGATCCACGCAGCACGCGATCGGTGGCGCCGCGGCCGGCGTGGTACGTCGTGGTCTCGACCAGCGTGTCGGCCGGGGACGCGCCCAGGGACGTGCGGGTCGTGACCAGGAAGCCGCCGAAGCGCTTCTCGACCGGATCCCAGAAGCCGTCGCGCACGACCAGCTGCGAGGCGCGGGTCGGCGCGACGCCGGTGAACAGGTCGTCGGTGCGGACCGCGACCGGGATCGAGATCGGCAGGCGCTCGGCCCAGTCGGGCAGCGCCGGATCGAGCTCGGCGGCCAGGCGCAGGCGAGCGGAGGCGTCGTACCCGAAGCGCTGGACCCGGCCGAGGCCGTTGTCGATCTCGGTGATCATGCCGGCGTTGGTCGCGCCGGCGAGATCGAGCACCCACAGGCCGCGCGGCGACGACCACAAGACGTCCTCGGAGCCGTTGCCGTTGCCGTCGGCGAACGCGACGACCACGTCGGCGAGGGCGGGCTCGGGTGAGGCCAGCGTGCGGGCCGGCAGCAGCGTCCCTGATGGCCGTGCGGCGTACCAGCTCACGCTGCCGCCGCGGACGTGGACGACGTCGGTGACGCCGTCGCGGTTGAGATCGGCGAGCTCGATGTCGTCGATCGACGCCGGCGTGAGCCCGGCAGGATAGCTGATCGTGGAGCGCGCGCCGAAGGTGCCGTCGCCCCGACCCGGATAGACGTCGATGCCGGTCAGCCGGACCAGCGCGGCGTCGGCGAGTCCGTCGCCGTCGAAGTCGCGGAACACCACGCCCGCCTGGCCCGGCTGGAGCGCCGCGGTCGCGGCCACCTGGGGTCGCGTGGTCGGCGCGCCGAGGCCGCCGTCGCCGTTCAACCGCACGACCAGCCCGGGCGGCGATGCCTGGATCACGTCGGGGCGATCGTCGCCGTTGAGATCGGCGAACGCGAGGTTGGACGCGCGGAGGCCGACGCCGATCGTGTTGGTCCACGTCCCCACCGTCGACCACTGGCCGTCGACCAGCCGCTGCACCCACCACTGGTTGCCGACCACCCGCACGAGGTCGGGGGCGGTGTCGCCCTGGATGTCCATGAGGCGGATCGCCGACAGCGCGGGCGCGGTGCCGCTGTCGCTGGGCAGGGGCGATGGGGCCGCGAACGAGCGCCGCGGCGGCGTGCCGGACGCGGCGTAGTTGCGCCGGTAGCTGTGGCCGGCGACCGGATCCATCCGCACCAGGTCGCCGACGCCGTCGCCATCGACGTCCATCAGCGTCACGTCGGGCATGCCGAGGTGCCAACCGCCGGTGCCGGTCCACGCCGCGGCGGTGGCGGCCTCGGTCGATCCGTACATGAAGCGCACCACCGGCATGCCGCCTTCGCCGCCGACCCCGGTGAGCGTCACGGACGCCAGCCGGCTCAGCGTCATCGCGTCGTTGTAGCCGAGGGTGTACGTGCGCGCGAGCGCCCCGAGCGACCACACCGCGACGGTGACGAGCCGGCGATCGGTGGTGACCGGGAAGCCGGTCCGCTGCGACGTGAAGGCGTCTGGCCGCGCCTCGTAGCCGAAGCGGGCCTGGAGTTCTCCGCGAGGCCCCCAGGTCGCCTGCGTCGGGTACAGCTGGTTTCCGTTCGACTCGTAGGTCCATTGCACGGTCTGGCCCGACGGGAACTCGACGGTCTGCACGTACCAGCTCGCGACCCGCGCGCCCGACATCTGCCGGGCCGCCGGCGTGGTGCCCAGCAGGTAGCGCACGCCGTCGGCGTCGGTGATCACGATCATGTCGGTGCCGGCTGGGCGCTCGACGCGCAGCGCCTGGCCATGGCCCTCGACGCGGAAGGTCCCGTCGCCGGCGGCCACCAACCGGCCGCCCTTGCCGAGGCCGACGACCTCCAGCTCGTCGGCGGCGGTGTAGCTCGGTACGCCCAGGCGCGTCGAGCGTACGACCCGGGGCAGCGAGAGCCCCCAGCCAAGGCCATAGGGGCCGTTGCCGAGGCTGCCCTCGTAGGCGAGGGCGAGCGACGGCCGCACGCCGCCGGGGCCGGCCGGTAGCTCGAACGGCACCTGGTAGCCGACCTGGCCGGTGAATCCGTCGACGACCGCGCTCTGCGCGAGGCCACGCACGGAGCCAGGGGCGGCCGGCAGGTTGAGCGTGCCGGCCTCGAGCGAGCCGGGTTGAGGATTGCCGGCGCCGGTGGCGGTCGCGGTCGCGCCGGCCAGCGCGGCGGTGGCGAGGAAGGTCACGCGCGGGAGGCGGGTCATGGCGTCACCGCCATGACGCAACGGCCGGTGACGTCGCAGGTCGCGCCGTCACAGTCGCGGTCGTCGCGGCAATCGTACGTGCAGACCCCGACAGGCGCACACCGGCTGCCGCACGGACAAGCCTCGTCGGTGGCGCAGGTCGCGTGCGCGCGATCGAGGCGATCGAGCTCGGCCGCGATCGGCTCGCAGGCGGTGCGGGTGGATGGGGGCGGTGACGCGGCGGGCTCGTCGGCGCAGGACGCGCCGAGGGCGAGCCCGACCATCATCGCCAGGTAGGCGAACGGTCGGATCGACATGAAGACTCCAGAGGTGAGCGTGGTGGGGGGGCGAGCCGCGGATCAGGGACCCTTCGCGACCGAGTACGTCGACAGGCGGAGCTCGATGTCCCAGATGTCATCGAGCACGAGGCCATTGAACCGGCCGCCGCGCAGCAGCATGGGCTCGGGGATGAACAGCTCCCACTCGCCCCACGGACCGCGGCCGGCCAGCTCGCGCGACGCCGGCGCGTAGGTGTCGTCGGCGACGTAGAAGGTGGCGCCCGGGCTGTCGTGGGTCGCCGACACGCGCGCGATCGTGTGGGTCTGAAAGACCGGGCTCACCGCGGGCGGCAGCGGCAACCCGAGCATGACGTTCTCGAGCAGGTTGACGCTGACGGTCTGCATCGGCGTCTCGGCGACGAAGCGATGTTGCGACGAGAACGTGTTGCGCTGGCGGAGCTGGAGCTCGATCGAGCCCAGGAATCCGCGCACCGCTTCCGGCCCCTTCACGTTGGCGGCGACCGACCACATCCGCTCGGCGGCATCGCTCTGCAGGTGGATGCCCCAGGGACGGAGCGTGAACGTCAGGCGCTGGCCTTGATAGACGCCGGCCGCGTTGTAGACCGCGTTCGCGGGATCGAGGAGCCGGCGGCGCAGCTCGATGTTGCCGGGCGAGAGTTCGTCGTGGTCTTCCAGCTGGGTGACCCTGCAGTCGGGGTGGTGGGTCACCGGTTCGTTGCCAGGGTCATCGCCGGGGCCCATGCCGAGCAGCGCGCACAGGCTCACGTTGATCACTCGCGTCGACGGCGCCACGGTGTCGCCCTCGAGCTGTAGCTCGAGGTCGAGGAGCAGACGGTTGATCTGATCGGGCGAGGTGGCCAGCAGGATCTCATCGCTGAGCTCGAACGACGTCTGCGTCTCGTACTCGGCGGCCCGGGCGGCCAGGTACGCGAGCCGGCGCATGGTTCGGGCGTCGCGCACGTGCAGCTCGATGGCCTCGTCGATCCAGTGCTCGTAGGCCAGGTTCGGCATCGTCGCCGACCGCTCCTCGCGATCGATCGCGGCCCGGCCGTCGCGCACCGCGGCGCTGAATGAGTCCTTGGCGTTCTGCCAGCTCACCACGGCTTGCATGCCATCGAGCCAGGCTCGATCGATCACGAGCGCGGCAGTGTCCATGCCGATCAGCGTCGCTTCGGCCTCGTGGTAGCACTGCGCGCTGCGACCGGCGCGCTCGATCTGGTTGACCAGGAGGTCGTGATGGAGGCGGGCCTCGTCCATCTCGGCTTGGAGCTCGAGCGAGTTGAGGCCACCGATGATGTTGGTGGTGCCACCGCCAGTGGCACCGATGCCCTGGGCAGCCAGTCCGACCCCGGCCATCACGGGGAGATTCGCCGGACCGAGGGCGACGGTGGCCGCGATCGCACCCATTGAACCGATGAAGCCGAAGATGCTGCCGAACACCGAGCTCGCCTGGTCGGCGGTAAGCTTGGCGTCGCGCAGCTCGGCCATCGTGGCCTCGAACTCGCGGTCGGCATCGCCGAGGTCCGCGTTGACGCGGTCGACGATCAAGCAGCCTGCGATCGCGCTGCGGTAGCGCTCCACCTGGTCGGTGAGCTGTGAGCGGGCCTGCTGAAGCGTCTTCCCGTGGCTCAGCACGCCGACGGCGATCTCACCGATCCGGCCCTGGACACACTCGGCCTTGAACAGCGGGTTGTCGGTGCGGTTGGCGAGCGGATTCGGCTGCGCACCTCTGAACTCGGCGAGGCAGCGGGCCTCGCCATCCAGCGGGACGACGGCGGGGGGGGTGAAGAACTGTGCGGTCGGGATGTTGAGGACGTCCGGCATGCCATGCGGGCCGGGGATGCTGACCCGAACGAAGCCAGCTAGCGCGCCGGTCGGGAAGGTCACCAGGTGGGCTCGCGACACCGCCGACGGGCCGACCGCGAGGAACGCGAGCAGGCGGCTGCGATCATCGGTCGCACCGGTCCAGAGGCTCGCCCAGGGCCGGAAGGCCTCGCCAGCCAGGCACATGGCCAGGCGCCTGTCGAGCTCGCTGGCCGTCGCCAGGGAGGCCGTCGCCGCGGTCATGAAGGTCTGGACGTTGCAGCCCGCCGGCGTCGTGGGATCACGCGGGTCGGAGAAGTAGCAGGCGTCGGGCGACACGTCGGCGACTCCGTCGCGGTTGGCGTCGGCCCACGTGTCCATGACGTCGACCGCGCGCATCGCGCCCTTCACGCCGCACAGCTGCTGGATCTCGCGGCCGTAGCGCTCCTTGGCCTCGGTGGTCCGGGTGGTCGCATTCATGTTGGCGAGCAGGTCGCTCCAGGCCTGTGAGCGCCAGGTGTCCCATGCGTTGCGGGCGGCGGTCAGGCTCCGCGTCGCGTTGTCGGTCGCGGTGCGCGCGGTGGCGATGAAGCTGCGCGACATCGAGTGGTAGCGTTCGTACGCGTCGCTGCCCGTCGCGACGTGGACCGGCAGGTCGTCGGGGCCGATGCCGAACGGGCTGCCGCCAGTGGCCACCGCCTCGGCCAGCGCGACGGCGCGACCGACCGACGCCGACAGCCGGCGCTGCGCGATCAGGAGCTGCGCCTGCCAGCTCGGCGGGCCCGCTGCGGCGGCCCGCTTCCACGTGCCGATCGCGAGCGCCTCGCCGACCAGGATCTGCCGGAAGCCGGCCCGGGCGCGGTCGCGGGCCGCGGCCTGCGCGAGCAGATCTCGGGTACGCCAGGCGGCGTCGAGATCGGCCTCGATCAGCTCGGCGTAGGCGGCGGCGGCCTCGAGCAGGGTGACCGGCGCGGCCACGGCCTGCTGGCTCGTGCCCGCGCTCGCGACCATGGTCTCTTCGCCGGCGCGGTCGACGTCGTAGGCCTGCCGCCGGTAGTCGGGCGTGCGCAGAACGCCGACGTCGACGTTGGCCAGCGCGTGGGCCGTGCGCGGGTGCGTGATCGTCTCCCAGCCGCGCCGCTCGACCTCCAGCAGCGCGCCGAGGTCGGGCACCTTCGCGGCGGCAGCTGCGAGTAGCGGATCGGTAGGGTCGGCCCGGACGATCTCTGCCATCGTCCACTCCTCGATCCCTTCGCGGGCGGTGAACGCGTGGGTCTCGGCGAACTGTTGGAGGAAGCGAAGGAAGATCGCGTCGACGGCGCGATGCTCTGCCGTCGTCGCGGCCGGGCCGCCGGTGGCGCGGGCGCGCGCGCGCTCGCCGGCCCAGCCCATCGCGCGCAGCGCGCGGGCCAGATCCAGGCAGCCGTTGTGCTGGAGCATGTCGGCGACGTAGGCGTCGTCGTTGGGTAGCTCGAGCAGATCGTCCTTGCAGGCCTGCAACATCTTCCAGGGCTTGCGGGGGTCGCTGAGGTTCTGGTTGGTGAAGTAGCCGAAGGCCTGGGGCAGCGTGAGCTGGGTGGCGGTGGCCTCGACGACGCTGGGGTTCGCGCACTGGAGATCCCCGTTGACCATCGTGCGCGGGAAGAACTCCAGCTCGGCCGGATGGAAGTGCGCCAGGTCCGGGTTGTCGGCGCCGACCGGCGGCGTGGCCGCGCACGCGTAGCGTTGGCTGCACTGCAGCGGCTTGTCGCGGAGCGCGCTGGCGGCCGCCGGCATCGGCACCATGCAGCCGGCGATGGGGGTGCCGTTGAGGGACTGCGTCGAGGGGGTGCTGCAGTACGGAAAGGCGGCGGGCGCCGGAGGGGGGAGCCCGGGGTTGAGCGCGGGCGGGTAGAAGTGGAAGCAGCCTCCGTCGATCACGTCGAGGGTGTTGCCGCACGGGACGAAGTTCACCGGCAGCGGGCTGGTCCACTCGCAGATCGTCGTGCCCGGAGAGGCGGCGAGCGCGGCGAGGTGGCGCTGCCAGGCGTCGACCCACCGGTGCGACAGCTGGCAGGTCTCGTAGATCGGGTCGCCCTCCGGGTAGCCTTGGTCCTTGAGGCCCGTGGCGCACGCGATCTCGCCCCACCCCAAGCCGAGCGCGCTGTACTGATACTGGAAGGCGAGCGCATCGTCGGAGCCATCGACGATCACCTGCTCCCACGGGAGCAGCACGTTGGGGTTCGGTGCGGCCGGGGGCGTCGCGATGCGCGGCGAGCCTTGAGCGTCGCCGGTGCGGTTGAGCGCCAGCTTGCCGGCGATCGTGATCGGGTTGGTCACGCTCGTCGCGCTATCGACGCCGAGCGCGAGGGTCGCGCTGAAGCGGCCGTCCGCGAAGGTGTACGGGGTCGAGCGCTGCACCAGCACGGGCAGCGCGACGTCGTCGGCCTGGGCCGCAGACACCAGCGACAGCATCGAGCCACCCGCGATCGTGCCGACGAGCTGGTCGTCGTAGCCGAGCAGCCCCGACGGGGCCGACACCGTGACCGCCTGGCTCCCGCCGACGGCCGGGTAGATGTCGGCTTCGATCGCGATGACCCGGCCGGCCAGCGCGCCGTTCGCGACGCTGGTGCCGAGGCCGGTGGTGGTGAGCAGCAGCGTGCCGATGTAGTGGCCGGCGAGCGTCGGCGCCGCGGTCGCGGCCGGCGCCATGCTGACCGACACCAACTCGACGTGGTCGGAGTCCGACACCTGCACCGTCCAGGTCGGCTGCGGTGGCAGGGTCGCTGGCGCTCGCACCAGCACGCGGCGCGCGGTGTTGGCAGCGAGCGCCGCGATCGTCACGCCACCATCGTCGATCCAGACGTTGGTGCCGGGCTGGGTCGGGTCGAGCTCCACCGTGATGCCGGGCTCGGGGACGATCCGGATCAGCGGGACGGACGTCGAACCGGCGGTGACGGAGAGCGCCAGGGCGGCGTTCGGGCCTGGCAGCAAGATCGCGTTGGTGCTGACGGCGAAGCTCGGCGCGTTGCGCGGGATCTGCTCGGTGCCGGTGGTGGTCGAGGCGATGCACCGGCCGAGCGGATCGCAGGCGGCGCCGGTTGCGCAGTCGCGGTCCTCGCGGCATTGGAACACGCACGTGCCAAGCTCGCAGCGCGAGCCGCACGGGCAGGTGCTGCTGTCGACGCACGCCCGCGGGTTCAGCTCGACGTCGTCGAGCTCTTCGGGGACGTGGCAGACCGTCGGCGCTGCGCTGGCCGCCTGTTCGATCGAGGCGATCGGCGGGTCGGCGCCGGGGGAGAAGTCGATGCAAGCGACGAGCGCCAGGCATGCGAGCGCGATGGGGATCACGGGGCGAGTTGGAGGGGCCATGGCGGCCGGGGCCGAGCACGCGACGTGCCAGCCGGCCGGACGCCGCGTCGTCGTCGCGCGCGGGGGGCGCCCCGCCGCTGTCCCCGGGGACGTCCATGGGACACGGGGCGCGTGGGCAGGGGGGCACCGCGGGTTGTCCCGTGAGAGGTCGCGGACCAGCGCTGGCCCGCCGGTTGCTCGGTGTCGCGCCCATGAAGGCATCGCGCTTGTCCCCGCTCCTCTTCACCGTCGCCCTGCTCGTCGGGTGCGACTCGCTGCTCACCACCGACGTGACGTTCACCGATGACGCGGCCGCGGCCGTCGAGCTCGCGATCGACATCACCGGCGACTGCGGTGATCGCGGCGAGCGCACCGACGAGCGCGGCGTCACCCGCTGGACCGAGACGCCGATCGGCGAAGGCGAGGCCGCGCAGTGTCGGATCGACGTCACCTGGGACGGCGAGCTGATCAGCCTGGCGCAGATGCGCGCCGACGCCATCGAGGAGTGCGGCCAGGGCGGCGATCACTGCGATCCCGACACGCTGGCGCTCACGCTCGGGATCCGCCTGGAGGACGCCTGGTTCGACGCGGGCGCCGAGCGGCTGGAGCGCGCGCAGTTGGTGGCGATGACCGGCCGCGCGACCACCGGCGGGGCGCTGCTGTTCCAGCTCGACCGCGAGACGCCGTTGCCGATCGACCTCACCGCCGATCCCGCCGTCGCGACCCAGCTCACCGCTGCGTATCGCGCGGCGGCAGCCCTGCCGGTCCACGCCGAGGCCACGCTGGTGCTGATCATGGCCGACGTTCGCCGCCTGCAGGCGGTCGCGCCGGAGGGTGTGCTCCACGTGGCCTTCACCAGCCGCCTGAGCGGCACGATCGCCGCGCACCTGTAGCGCCGGCGTCGCCGGACCGATGCCGGACGTGGCAAGCTCGGGCGCCCATGCGTGGCACGGTTGTCCTCGCGCTTCCCCTCGCTGCGTGCCTCAGCACGCCCGGTCCGGCCGCGGTCGACGCGCGTGACGCGGTCGACGCGCCGGGGCCGACCACGTGCCGCGGGACGCCCCGTGCGGCCGGCGTCGCGTGGCCGCCGGCCGGGATCATGGTGCGCGAGGTGCGGGTCGCCGACGTCGACGCCGATCAGCAGGAGGATCTCGTGGTGGCGGTCGCGCCCACCGGCGCCGCCCAGCCTGGACCGTCGCGGGTCTACGTGCTGTACGGGCCCATCGATCACCGCGCGCCCCAGTACCACGCGACGCTCGACGTCGGCGCGGCCGCCGAGATCGAGGCGTGGGGTATCTCGCTCGACGATCTCGACAGCGACGGCTGCCTCGACCTGACGGTGGCCGGGCCACCGATCCTCGGCCGTGAGGCTGGCGCGGTCGCGATCTGGCGCCATGACCACAGCGCGGAGCCGTGGCAGGGGACGCCGGCGCGCGCGACGATCGCGTCGCTCGGGGCCCAGGCGCTGCCGGGGCCGGTGCTGCCGGTGTGGGCCGATCTGACGGCGAACCCGGCGCGCGACCTGGTGGTCACGCAGCTGCAGGCCGTCGATCTGTTCACCGGCCCGCCGATCACCGCCGGCGCCGTCTTCAGCGGCCAGGTGGTGTCGCCGCCGGCGGGCTGCAACGAGTGGGACAACGTCAACGGCGTCGTCGCGCAGACCGCCAGCGGGCTCGATGGGGCCGAGCGCCTGCACGTGTTCGGGCACTACAAGCACAGCGTCGTCACGGTGACGAGCGCGACCCCGACGGCGGCGGCGGCGTGCCCCGCGACCACCGGGCCGATCGCCCGCGCGGTGGCGGTCGTCGAGGCGTCTGGCCTCGCGCCGCGCGATCTGATCGTCGGCGGGCGCGAGCAGCTCGGCGCGCGGTTGCTGAGCGGCGTGGCCGATCCAGTGACGCCGGCGATGGGGGCCGACCTCTGCGCCCTCCCCAGGATGGACGCCGACGGCGGCTTCCACATCCAGGGGCTGGCCGCGGGCGAGCTCGACGGCACCTCCTGGCCCGAGGTCGTCGTGATCGACCACGACGCGGTCGCCGGCCGATCGCACGCGTGCCTGATCAACCTCGCGCGCATCGACGCCAGCGCGGTGCAACGCAACGGGGCCAGCGAGCTCATGCTCGGCAGCGGCGAGGCCCGGGCGGTCGTGATCGGCCGGCTCGCCGACGGCCCCGGGGCGTGGGTGATCGACGCCGACGGCGCCGTCCACTGCCTGCGGCAAGCGGTCGGAGGCACCGCCCTCGAGTCATGCCCGTGACCCGGCGCCGCGCGACCGCCGCGGCGGGGGGCTGCGTGGCGTCGAGGCCCGCGTATAATGCCGCGGTGCGCTGGTTCGCCGCCGTCATGATCGTCGCGCTCGCGTCGTCCGGGGCCCGCGCCGACGCCGCGGCCGAGGCCGCCGCGCT
>SXGT01723961.1_pt1 | contig 16292 bp, 20 predicted proteins | sample 3176221 | NCBI WGS metagenome assembly SXGT01 (sample SAMN11356862, study PRJNA531348) | freshwater metagenome | isolation source: freshwater sample F1-120 | place: China: Fuxian Lake, Yuxi | collected 2017-12-25 | reverse complement strand
ACAAACTGTAAAGATATATCCATACCTTTACAGTTTGTAATAATACATCCGCTCAGATCTGAGCGGTCCATATCAGTCTCCTTGGAAAATGTACAATTTGTAAATCGTACATTTTGCAAATTGCAGTCTGCAAAACTGCAGTTTACAAAACTGCAGTCTGCAAAGATACAACCTTTTAAATAATTCTTAAATTGCACATTTTTGAATGTGCAATCGGAAAAACTGCAGTTTTCCAAGTTGTATCTTCCTTTCTCACTTTTTATGAGCACATTTTCGAATGTGCATTTTTTTGGACATGAGCTATAATCGACATAGCCCACCTCCCATCTTTCGTGCACCCATTCCCCATTATATAACGTGCTTTTCCCTTTTTTTACATAATCCACATTGATTCCCAAAGAGTGAATATCTTCTTCTTTTCTTTCTACAATTTGCATTTCTATAGTTTGCATTTCTATAGTTTGCATCCTAATCTCCATTGCCCCGGTTGTTTCCCATAAACTGGGTAGGGCGAATTCCTTCTTTTCCCATAAACTGGGAGTCGACCATAGTTTATACACCAATGGCAGGTGTTGTTGTTTGTGGGGGATCTGCTTCTCCCGTGGCTCTCCTTACGCAGGGGACGCGGCTGACTTACAGCTTACGTTTGTGGAATACTCCCACAACTGAGGTAGCTCTCGTTATCTCCTGAGCTTCGGAGTGACACACTCACGGTGTCATGGAGCGCACCTTATACTCGGTGCGAAGAGTTTTTTTGTTCTTTGATTTATTTGTCCCAGAACCGGGACGAGATAAGGAGCCTATGAAACGATTGTTTTATTAGAAAACTCCTTATATATATCTTGTAACATATTTCCACCAAATTAGCACTAGCTAAAAAGAGCCCCCGAAGGGGCGATGGACTAGAGTAACCCCTTATCCGCAAAGGAACAGTACTTCCCTTGCCCGATAATAATGTGATCGACGAGCTCGATGCTCATCCATTTCCCTGCCTCGAACACTTTGTCAGTTAGCTTACGGTCTGTCTCTGACGGGCCAGGATCCCCAGATGGATGGTTATGCACAAGTATAATTCTTGGTGCAGCCACCTGAACCGGATAGCGCAGGATCATCGCAAGAGATACCGATACATCCTGAATCGATCCCTTGCCAACCAGTTTGTAACCTATAACGTGTTGACGCACGTCTAGGGCTATAACCCAGAGGCGTTCTTCAGGAGGACACCCCTCCTTACCATAAAACCATTTATACATATCCTCTGATCCAAGCATTGGCATCTGTGGATCGGCGGGAAATAATACCTCCTTGCCCACCTGTAATGCAGTGATTATCCGGTCAGCTTGCACCTGAGTAATCCCTGCGATATTGATAAGATCTTGGGCGTCGAGGTTAGCCATGCCTCGTAAGCCGCCCGTTGCATCGAGAAGTTCTTTGACCTTATATGTCTCGATCTTCTCTTTGGCGGAGAAGAGGGAATTTAAAAGAGCGTGGTCTTTCATTCGATCTCCCTTCTTTTATATATCGCCATTAGTATGTCCTGTTCGATAGGCGTCATTTTCCTCAGATCAAACAGTAGGATTGACTCATTGAGGATGAGTCTTTCATCCTCTACACTCTCCCTCTCTCTGATCGCTCCGACAGTTGGCCAGTCGTGTGCCATTGTGGAGTTACTTGTCATCTCCTGGTAGAAATCCAGCATTGTTCCTATGTTCAGTGGTGGTTCAATAATATTATGAATCATATTTTCTTCCCTCAAACATGCTGATGAGTATATCTTGTTCTAATGTCGTCAGCTCCGACATATCGAACATCATAATGGACTCCTTTGGGGAGTAATCATCAATTACAGATCTTTGAAGAGATCCACATCCTCGACCTTCATGGAATACTATCATCTCATCTGGATCTCGCTCATCCCTCTGACTATCATCCAGAATGAATGAATCAACCAGGTCGCCGATGTACAACTTATCGTATTCTGCTTCATCACTAATAACGTGGCAGTCGTTAATATCGCGCTCCGTGATAACAACCTCAACTTCATTCCCAGAGAGAGGACCAAGTTTGCCTTTGAATCCCTTTTCTGGATCAACTGGCTCACCTACCCCAAATATCTTGTCGGAGAATGTTAATATAACACTCTCTTCCACTCGGCTCTCTGGGAGACGGAGCGTTATCCCATTGGAATTAGTAATCAGGATGGTTTCCTGTGGTATCTCCCAGCTCCAACCACCCCTAAGCATGACAGGACTCTTGTCTAACCTCAAAAGCTCCTCCCAGATATAATTTGGGATTGCCCCGTCTTTTGATCTTATTTCTAATCGCTTAACTGTCATATCAAGTCCTCCCATTTGATTTTGTCGTCATCACGACGATTGGTGACCATGAGCTGATGTATCATAACCAGCATCTCCCTAATACCTTCTTGCATCCCAGGAATATCTCTCATATGGTATGCTTCCATGGTTTTTGACAGGATGCATCCCCAGTACCTGGGCCTATGCCACGTGTCTCCGTAATATTTTACGACATCGTCGAGATCGATATCCTCTGTTTCAGATTGTAGCCCTAAGGCTATGGCTGGAATAAGGCGTTTTAACGTGTGCCTTAAGTTAATGTCGTTATTCCTTACCTGGGCTATTTCGTTTGCCTCTAGGTAAAGGTGATTAATATACTCCAAATTAGCCATCGTTTTTATGGCTTTTGACTTAAATTCGCTTAACTTCATTTCGTCTAAACTCCTTTCGTTGTTGTTTTTATTGGTGGCTAGAAGGCCAGGAATGCCAGCTCCCCGTGAAGCTCCCCTAAAACTGCAGCGATTCACAAAATTCATCGATTATTTTGTCTGCATGTGAGGTAATTTTTGAGTCAACATCTTCGTATGGAAGGACATGCTCACTATATGATACCTTCCATCCAATTCGAAGAGGATTATGGATAGTATTAAGTCGAACAGGATAGGCCTCTACTCCTTTCGTGCCTCGCAGGTTGTTAATCCTTAAGCATATCTCTTCGATATGGGTCTCAACCTGTTTAAGAAGATCTTTGTCTTCACCATCCCCGCATCCGAACTTACTTGTGAAATCATCTCTTGTTAACATATGTACCTCCTAGTTAGTGTTAGTTATTACATATCTTGTAACACGTAATCTTTATTATTAGCTAAAGAAGGGGCCGAAGCCCCTTTGAAATTACTGTCTGGCTAGAACTAAGACTGTGTAGATTTTACGTTCGTGGTCGATCTTCTCTCCACAGAACAAACTAGTTGTATCGACCTCAATAGTCCATTCTATTTCATTGATCAATGGGTCTCTTGCCATAGCATTCTCAAATTGTCTTATGGCATACTCTTTAAGCCATGCACGGGTTTCTGGATAATTAAAATCTGTCATTTCTTTTCTCCTTGGTTTAAATAGCGTTGTATCTGACGATAAATGAGCGGTGATGTTCTCCGTATATCAGTTAGTACATCAAGTCTTAACGTCTCATCCATCTGCGAGATTTTTAGCGCCCAGTTTTGAATTATCTTATCTTTGTCTTTAGCAAACTTAATTACTGGCGCTTCTGCCCACTCTTCTAATGTTGGGAACCTATCTTCCATTACTCACCTCTCATATAAATAGTCTAATTCACGATTGAGTCTGGCAATTTCATTCTTGAGCTGGATATTCTCCTCTCTGAGCTTAACGCATGTTCCTTCCAATGCGGCCACTCCTTCTGATTCACCAATTGCGATAAGGAGCCATCCACAATCTGGACAGTAGTAATCGTCTTCAATATCGAGCTCACTTAAACACATGGGACATTTCCTTACCTTAGCCATCACTCACCTCCGTAGCAAACTCAAACACATCGACTTGTCTTCCATCTTTGTATATTACCGTCACCGGATTTAGCTGAAACAACCCTCCTCCAGCATAATCACATGGGCCTGGGCCATTGGCTTCTCGTTTAGGAAGGTTGGGCATGAATCTGCCTATACAACTGTACCCCACATGTCCTCCGTTAGCACCATTATCCTTTAATGCCTTGTAGTCATATCCACATGCGACATATCCACATATTGGACATCTGAACTTCCATGTCATTTTGTCTTCGCCGAACAGCTCTACTCCTTTCGCTAACCATTCGGCTTCGGTCATTATTGTTTTGTTGTTGAACTTGTCTGATATTGGGGTCGGGGTCTTAGATTTCTTCATTTTACTACTCCCTCTTCGATATAAATCGCGTCTTCACCCTCTTCGACTTGTCCTACTATGGTAATGATGGCTTGAATATCGTTTTCGACTGCCCAGTCATTTAGGATAGCCAGGTTGTCTTTATCATATGATTCGCCACGGTCAATAAAAATACATCGTAGCTCGGGCTGCATCTTGACGCATAACGCAGCAGAGATTCTCATTGCCTGACTCTCTGACCAGTTGTCGCTGAAGGCATTGTTATACCAAAGAGATGCATGGAGATCATCTTCATCTAGTCGGAATTCCAGACCTTGAATTGGCATCGGGACAGATGATAATACGCGTTCTTTCTCCTGTCGCAACTCTGCTATCTTCGATTCCAGCTCCTGATGTTCGTCTTTTCTGGCAAGAAATTCCTTATATCGAGCCTGATACTCGCGGAACCGTTCTCGCTTTTCAACCTCGATTTGAACCGATGCTATCTTAAACTTCATCTCGGCTTCGTGAGGGAACGCGGGTTCTTCCCATGATGGCTCTTCGATCAATGGCTTTGGTATAGCAAGAGACTGAATATACTTTTCACCCTTCGCTATGCGTTCATCGGCTGCAATCATATTGTTGTTTTCGGTACCAATAGATTCATTTATAAGCTTTAATTCGTGGTTCAGCTCTCCGATTTGTCTATGAATCTCAGCCATTCTTCTACCCAGTGCTGCCGATCTTGTTTCAGCTGCGACCCTATCTTCAACTATGGTCTGCAGACGCTGTGTTGCCTCTGCTTTACGCGACGATATATTCTCCTGATCGGAATTGTGCTTACGAATCTCGACAAGCTTAGCATCGAACTCTGCCCTTAACTTTGCGACTTCCTGAGCGTGCTCTGCCCTTAGAACTTCTCCTTCGGAATAGATCTTTTGAATGTCAGGGACTCCCTCCGGATCAAAGCCAATTAGGTCAAGTGGACATTCTGGCTTGCCAATACGATGAATCTCGGTTGTGCGATATCGCCGCGCATCATATACATCTTTAATCTTCTTATCTAGCTCTTTAATATCCAGCTTGAGTACCTTAAGGAGTGTATCGACCTTCTCTCGGTCGGTCTTATTGACGAATGGCCTGGGATCGAAAGACAATGTGTTGGTGAGTGAGTCCAGGAAGCTCTGTGGGCTATTCTGTTTTTTGCCTGCGGCAACGACCTTAAGAGTCATCTTGCCTTCGGGCGTGAGTATTCTGGAGATCTCGTAGACCGTACCGTCATTATCGACGAACTTGCCATTAACTTCAGTCTTGTCGGCGCCTTCTTTTACAATATGCGCATTCGTAACTTTCGTCCCTCGTAGCAGGAACTCAACTGCATTAATAAGGGACGACTTACCTTGTTCGTTCTTCCCTTTCACAACAGTTAAACCCTTGTCTGATACTTCCATCTCGACAACGGAGATGCGCTTAAAGTCCTTAATTGAAAATCCTAGAAATTTCATTTTACCCTCTTGTTTAATTGTGATTAAATGGTTGATTGATAGACTAAACTATGGAACTATCTTCTTGTATCATTAAATGATAATTATTCGTCTTCGTCTTCGTCATCGTCTGACTCTTCGTCTTCGTACTCGTCTTCATCATCTGATTCGTAATCGTTTTCGTTATGCTCGTCTTCATATTCCAATGCGTCTACTTCTGCTTCATCCAAACGATCCTCAGGACTAGCGAAACGCCGATCGTGAGAATTGGTCATATCTTCATCTTCATCCATGCTTCCATAAATATCATGAAGACCTCGTGGCTCATCCTCTGAGTCTTGCTGGCCACTCATCATCTGCATCTGCGTCATCAGGTCCATTAAATCTTCTTCCGATACGGTACCATCGGCAATACCTTGTGCAAGCTCTGCGAAAGTTTCCTGCATCTCAGGAGGCATCTGATCCACGAGACCAAGCATTTCCTGAAGATCTTCGTCGCTCATTTGATCCATGCCTTCGCCTTCGCCACCCATATCACCTTGCTGTAAAGCAGCTAACAGTTCTGGGTCAATACCTTCTCCCTCGTCGCCCATATCGCCCATGTCTGCCATCTCAGGAACAAGTCCATGGCTGCCACCCTCGCCAACGCGCCACGAATAAGTCTCACCGTCCGCGTCTTGAGCCATATCCATGCTTTCCGGGTCGTAGTTACCCATCATATTATCAACAGCTACCCCTACAGGAAGAGCATCTGAATTACCAAGTTCTTGTGCCAGCAATGCTTCGAGATCGATTGACATAACAATACCTCCAAAGGATATTGTACACGATATCCCTATGCGAAGCAAAAAGAAAAGCGGCCAGAACAGCGGGGATCGTCGCCCCACTGTTCTGACCATTCGAGCATTAATTGTCAGTCATTGTAACACCTATCAATCTATACAATTGATAGGCAAGCGTTAAACTTCTTTGCAATGCGATCTGCCACAAGGTAGCAATCCCAGTAATTGATTGGGTTCTCGGCATGCTTTGCGTAGTTGGACAAATACAACTTACTTGACTCGTCGATTGCTCCGACCAACATGTTGCTTGCGATACATGTCGTCAATTCTGCCTCAGTCTCACGATCGGCAAGCGATTTCCTTTTCTCTCCGATCTCCAGTTTCTTCCCTACGTGCCCATGATACAAATGCGCCAGCTCATGCACTATGGTAAGCATTACGTCAGCATAGCAATACTGATTATTGATTGTCATCTTGAACCTGGCGCCACTCTTACCGATAGAGCCGTACCTATCAAACGATGCTCTCTTCTCTACGACATCCACGCTGTCCTCAATCTTTAGTAGCTGTTGCAGGTCTACATATGAATACGCGCCCCAGTCAGTTGTCGCGCTTTCGAATATGACTGGTTCTTTACCTGGTATCAGTTGTGTATCTCGAACATCCCATGTGTGGGTGCTCTGAAACCCGACATTCTTTCTTCTTGTCTCCAGCGTGACCGTTCCGTCTGGTTTACGTATTTCCATCTTCCACCATTTAAACTTTGGCTTCATGATCCATACCGTTGGTGTCTCCACGTTGACTTCTCTGTGATATTTACCCCAACTCTTCCGGGGCTGACACCACGATCCGCCTTGGAATTCAATGAGCATTTGGTTCATAGGGGAGTAGTTGTAACTCCGAAATTTCTTCTGTCTCTCCAATTGGATGAACATATAAGTCGCATCCATATGAGTCATCTGGTCTATCAGCTTCGTCACTTCCTCCAACTTCTCTGGTTCCAGAGTCGAAAACAATTTGAGATCTATTGTCATATCGGTAATCCTTTGCTGGCATAAGCCAGACCTTGGGGTTCATAATAAAGTTCTGAATTGCTTCCTTACGCATTAAAGCATCAAGGATAACAACATCAATTGTGTTAATTCCTACCAGGTCATAGTAGTAACAGGTACGAGTCTGTCCTATCCTGTGGATACGCTTGACAGTCTGGTGCCTCAGTTCGTAATTGAAGTTTTGTGAATAATAGATGCAGTGATGTCCTGCTACCAGTGTGTGTCCGTGCCCTATCGTTGCCTCGTTCGCCACCATATGTCTCAGCTTCCCCGCACGTGCAAGCGCCAAGACTCTCGAACGTTCCTTATCAGGCATCTTGCTTGTAATAGCTGGACACTCATATCCATTATCTGCTGTCTTATATTTGTCGGTGAGTATCCGAGCAATGGCTTCTGTCTCGTGCTGGTGCCATGCCCATATCAGGACGAACCCTTCAATCTCGTCTAAGAGCTCGAGTAATGCATCCATCTTGGGATTCTCTTTGAAGGTATAAAATGATTCTGTGTCATCGCTATACTTTACAAATCCACCAGTTATCTGCAGGAATTTGGACATCTCAGCAAGCGCATTCTTAGCTAGGACAACTCCGCCATTATCGATAAACGATATAAAGTCGGTCTTCAGATCGTTATATACGCGCTGTTGCTCAAGAGGCATCGGAACATACTTACGAATAAAGACCTGCTCTGGCAGATCTACGCAATCGTCAATCTTGTACCGAAGCACAACTGGCTCGATACGTTTCTTTACTCGATCAACCTCACCCTTCTTGGGCGACCACTTAAACTCCCCAAAGCCTCTTTTCCTTCCTTTGGTTGGGAGATCTTCGGTCCTTTTCGTTAGATCGATCTTGTAGTGAGTATCCTCCATAAAGCTTGTCTTGTTGTTCCCAAGCGTGGCTCCATTATCCAAGATAAAGAATTGCATCCATAAGTCTTCGATACCATTGGGCATCGGAGACCCAGATAGTAGCCACTTGATGGGAATTGTATTAGACAAGAACTTGCAAGCCTTAGCCCTGGTAGCATCTGAGCTTTTCAGCTTCGAAGACTCATCTGCTATCAGGATGTCGAACTTCATTTGATGCAATGCATTGATCCACTTGGGCTGAGTTATCAGGTCGTAATTAACCAGATACACATCGTGTCCACCAGGTATATCTACCCAGTTTTGCTTAGGTGGAATCTTAATCTTTCGCATATTAAGACAGGATAATGGTGCCTTGAATTTCTTAACATCCAGTATCCATGCGTCATCAATAAGCGACTTTGGACACAGGACAAGCGCACGCATCTTTTTTCCTTCAGATGCCATACGTTCCTTAATGCCAACAAGGGCTTGAATAGACATATACGTCTTGCCCAAACCACAATCAGCATCGAGTAGCACAGCATCAGAATTCATCAGACAATGGATTGCTTCCAGCTGATATTCGCCAATAGGCTTAAACTCTGAATCGATCCAAGGGAAGTTATCAATCGTCACTTCCTTGTTCTTAATCTGTGCTTTTGCGTCGCTTAAACGCTTTATGCGTCCGATTCTGACATCAAGTTCGGCTAAGAGCTGATTAATTCGTACACTTGCCCGATCGCTTAATGGAGGATTGAGACCTAAAACAACCTTCGCATTTTTATGGGTACCTGGCAGATAATGGTGGGTACAATTCTCCGCCAGGAGCCCAATATTTTTGGCAAGTATCATATCGTTTGGGATATAAAACTTGCCACCTGTAAAATCTATTTTGTCGTATGCCATAAATCTTGTCGACATTGTGCCTTTGCCTCCATCTATGTAGAAATGATGCTATCTTCTGCATCTTCCATGTTGGACAATATCCTCTTGTCGATAAAATTGGAACAACCGGCTATATAACATTCTATGTTAGTGCAGCTTCGTTCCTCAAGATCTTCTACATTGTTGATATCATCCATACAATGTTTACATAAACGTTCCTTCGCTCCGCCTTCACAGCACCCCAATGATACGGACTGACCACAACCAGAGCATATACGCGGATCTTCTGGTGTGATATCAATCCCACAATTAGGATCGAGCAGATCAATCGTGATCCATGATTTATCTTTATTATAGGAGCTTATGTCCTCGTAAAGAAATACGGCATGAATACTTCCCACAGGTTTGAAAGATAATCCTGCCCATAGAGATATCCCACTGTGTTTAGAATTAAATGTCTTGCGCCGTTCTGGCAGCTGTAGCCACCTTCTGGTGCAATCGAGACATATTGCTATTTCTCCTGCCTCAATGTTGCCACTATACACGAATGGTATGGCTCCACATTCCTTCATGTTTTGCCATACCTCTTTGATATAAATGTTCAGTTCTTTTTTGATCTCTGTTATTTTCTCAACAGATTCAAATACATGCATCTTATCTGCTACTGGATCAATTACTTCCTCTCTGAATTCATAATTAAAAAAATTGTAGGGCTTATACATATGTAACCCTAGAACATCAAAGAGAAATTCCAGACCTGACTCTGATTTTCCTCCTGTTACTCTTCGAAATAACCATCTTGATATCCCCATACCTATTGCAATTTTCTTTTCGTTTAGGTAGGTTGATGGGAATGTGGCTACCAGGGAATCTGGTGGTGTCCAACTAATATCGAGTGTTTGAATATCGGCCATGATAACCTCCTTTATTAACCTTGTAACAAGAAAGGCCATTAAATATGAGTGACAATAACACGCTAAATAAGCTGACGGGACAACTTAACGGAATAGCTAAAGAACTAAAAGCCGAAGGTTTGCTAGGCGAAGAAACTGGCAAAGATAGTTTTGGAGAAGGTTTTGAAGGTTGCGAAGGAGGCATCCCTACTAAGGAGTGCCGGTTCTGCAAAGAGAAGATTCCTGAACAATATATGTTCTGCTATAAATGTGGCGGACTAGCCGATGATACGAACTACAAGTCGATCCTTGGAATCGATATCACCCCAGATGATCTGATGACATATATCATCAAGGGATACATATCAAAGAAAGTTCCAATCGGTACAATCAAGGCTTCTTCCGGCGATGTAAAGATGACCATCACGGTTCGGACATTGACCCAGGACCAGATAATGAAGATCGCGATCGATACCGAGAACGCTCTTCAAGCATCGTCAACAAGCACGAACAATACCTATGCTGAGGTATATAAATCAATTAAAGTCAGACAAATTCTCGTTGCTATCGGCGATAAACCGATCATCGAGAAGCAAGAGATTCCTGCCAACATAGCGAACCTTGCCTTGCATCGTCATCAGTATATGGAAAACATGGTTCTCACCATGCTCCAGGAGGGTCAGTTCCAAAATTTTTAGAAACGGCCAGAGGGTGGGCCATGGCGAATCTGTTACTAATCGATGCCCCTCATCTTGACCCCAATACGGTTCAAGCAGAATTCGCCTGTATTTTATGGCAAAAAAGGAATAGAATAGAGCTGCTTAAAGCGTTAGTTCCGGCGGTAGCTGGTATCAATCCAGATAAGGCCAGAGAGTTCGCTGAGATGCTGATGGATGAGGTAATGCCTCAACTTAAGAAGGAACGTGTAGATAAGAACAAGCGCGATATAGACCTTCTGAATGAGGAGACCAAGTTTGAATATCAGGTAACATCACAGCTTAAGACCAAGCAGACAAAGAGAACTCCTGAGCAGATGAAAGATCGTAAGGAAAAGATGGAACAACGGCGAAGCAGGAGAAAATAATGCCTGTCCTCAACGTAGACGTGAATGTCAATCCTGCACAACTCTCTAGTGCAGCTCAATCATTACAATACGCAGCATCTACTGGAGCCGTCATGAGTGGGGACAATGGCCTGGCCGGTGGGTTCTTGCCGCCCCCAGTAGTTGGAATGAATATTGGTGGAGGTCGTGCTCCGTTTATGATGCCTAACCATCCATCGCAGGCGTTTATTCAAAACGGACCATTGGCATTTAGCGCAATGACTAGCGGAGTCAGCCAGTCCATGGCTCAAGTCATGGCCGATCTAAATGGCAATGCACAACGTTCGATGCAGATGGGTGTCGGATCGTATATGCCTGAAGTAGATGATATCTCTGCAGGTAAGAAAATGATGGGAGCAGGATTAAAAACTGGTATATCAACGGGCGCAGCAGCACTTGCAGCTAGTTGGGCAACAAAAGCCTTGGGCGGACGCGGTGGAGCCATAGGGAGCATAGCTGCCGGACTTATCGGGTATACTGGGGCCGGTTATCTAATTGAAGGACTGGGAATCAATAAGCTGATTGACTGGGGCGTAAAGAAAGACGCAACTACACACGAGTCTAAGGCTGAATATCGGCAGGTATTGGGAAGAATGATACAGGCCGAACAAGGTGCAAGGACTGCATCACTGTTTGGTTTTGCAAATGAAGAGTTCGATAATCCTGCTGCTATAAAAGCATTTCATCAGGGTCCAATAAGCGAAATAATGGGCAGGGTATCTGCAAAGACTGGCGTAAGCCAGGGTATGATGGCGCAACAAATAGTGGCCAGTTCTCATATGGGTAGCCGTCTCAGGATGGATATCAACAAACTTATAGGAGAGAAGCTCAATAGAGTTGATGGTTCCTATAATGAGGATGGCGCGACAAGCTTCCAAGACTTTATGACAGGGAAGGTATCCTTAAAGGACGCGTCGCTGGCCAATATCACAAGAGCTAAAGAAAACTCAAATGTATTTGATCGAATAGAGAAAATGATCTCTACGGATCCCAACATCCAAGCCATGAATTACAATCGAGAGAAGTACAATATCTCGCCAGATGCATACTCAAGGGGTAGCATGTCGGCAATGATGTCGGCAGCAGGTGTCTTCAGACAATTCGACCCTTGGGCCGGTCTTGGATCACAAATAGGTGCACAGCAGGGGCTTGGCGCAGCCGAAGGACGAAATGGCTTAGGTTATTACGGACGAAGGCAAGCAGGTACCGACCTTGGAATGAGGAACGAATTCAAGAATATGGCTGGCGGAACAATGGGAATCGCAGCCAGGTATGCCTCTAATATGATGAACATGACTCAGATAGGTGGAGAAGCATTCTCCAGTCTAGCCCTGTTTGACAAGGGCATAATGCCAACAGGGAATCTTCAGGATTCAGCGGGTCAGTTCGCAGGCGCATATGCCGGTGATTTAGGCGGACAAATCAATCTATTGGGACAAGCTCATCTAAAACGAGATAACGCAGGCGGTGCCGCGCTTACCACGATGGGGAGAACTCATTGGCTGGCCAAACTCAAGCATGTTAGAGAGACTACTGGCATAGGTGATGATGTATCTAACCTTACACTGGGAACTATGATAATGGGCGGTGGACACCAGGCGCAAGCCGACATGGCTATGATCCTGGGGATTGGGAAAGTAACATACGGACGTTCAGGATTGGTTTCATTAGGGAAAGAATTTGATGTTGAGATCGAGAACAGCCTTAGATCCATGGGAGACAATCCAGCTGCTAAGGCTCTACTGGAATCGAGAGATTATGGCAATCTCAAGATGGTAAGCTCTAAGTTCCGCGATCAATACAGAGACATGAATTCACTTCTTAGCAAGGCTGCAACATTAAGAAGAAAAGATAAGGGCCTTACAGAGGATCAGATTACGGCTAAACTCGTAAAAGAAGGAAGCAATCCAATGCTTGCGGCAGTTGCTGCTAAGTATGCAATTACCGGAAATATGAAGATGGTGCAAGAGGGTCGTATGGCCGCAGTTGCAGGAGAGATCAGTAAGAATATCGGAGATTCCGGCAGCATTATTCAGCAACTCAAACAGGCTGGCTTTGAGCCAAGCGAACAAATGGACATCCTTAGAAAAGGTGTCATGGGAACAGATAGTGAGAAAGAGGAAGCTATTGTAAGTCTGGCAACCTCTGGTGTATTTAGTGGCGATTCGAATAAGATTAGGGCAGCTCTGGAGTCATCAGAGACAAAGACGCTGGTTAAAAAGATGGAAGGCGTAACATATAAGAATGATACTGCCGACAAAGGAGTACCTGCCGGAGAGATAGATCAGTTGATTTCTCTTATTCAGCAGCAAGTCGTAGTGCTCAGAAGCATCAAAGATTATCGAACCGGAAAAGGAAAGAAGTACTCGTCATGACAGCTGATATCCTGACAAACAAGTCGATACAAATCACAGACTTCAAGGCTCGTACCGATACGCAGACGCTCCACGTTCCAAATGATGGGGTGAATATTACTGACCGAAATCTCTATCTTAGCGGCAAGGCATGGGGCGATGCGCGAGCCGTATGGGTTAATGGGTCCTTCTATAATATTCAAAACATCGTAGAGACTGACACGGGATCGTTCACTGAGCTTTGCTTACAATTCGACGGCACCAGCTTTGGAACTATCCCTTCTGATCCGAGTCAGATGGTTCCGCGAAGTCTTACCGTGGCATGTTGGATTAAGCCAACGGCTGCTTTTGCAGCTGGCGCAACAGATATAGTGAAGAAGATGGATGGGGCTGGCATTAACTGGTCGATGCGTATCAGTAGTCATAGGCTGATGTTCTATGATAGCGAATATGGCGAGATAGACTCGGGGCTGCCCATAACTCTTAATGTATGGAATTTCATTGCGATCACAGCAAGCGATAATCATTTCACATTCTTTCGCGATGCCATAGCTCCAGTTTCACTAACACCTGCTTTGGCAGACGAACGTTCGATGAACGATGGCGATATCATTGTAGGTCTTGGACTAACAGGATTTATGGATAAGCTCATAATGAATGACTACGCAGTAAGCGATGCAGAGATCGCCACATATTATTCTACAATGACCGCCCCTACTATGTTAACTAACCAATACAGCATGATCGATGGCACCTTGCCTCTTGTGGCAGATCAGGCTACAGTGGCCAGACCCTGGATGCTATAGATATAAACAACTAAGGAAAGGCACCGAAGTGCCTTGGTCGAGGAGCACAACTAGTTGTGTCCTCTGAGAATGAGATCGAATAGCGCTTCATCGCTCATTCGTTCTTTTGTTTTGAAGATAAAACCGCCAGGATGCGCAAAGCTTACGGCAGGATCATTGGCAAGGACACTGAAATCCCAGCCAGGGGCGTCGCCCCTCCGAAGCACGGCGTGTCCTGGGCCGCGATCGTCGAAACTGACGCGGACGGCTGGGTCTTGCTCACCCCACCCAAGAACGCGTTCAACAGCGCTTAGTAACTGTGGATCTAACTCGTCGATTGCTACGACTATCAATTTTCCTTCCCCGATCGCGCGAAGCGGAATCTCTTTAGCCTTGGCGTCGAGGATCTTACGATCCTCTAACTTTTTCTGCCACTCAGTGACGACGTTAAATACCATGAGCAGAGCATTGCCCATTTTAGCCGGGTCAGTGAACCACATCGTCAAGATGCTTCCCCACATGTCGCCAGGGAGCACTCCGAATTCCTTCTTGAACCAGAAGGGTCCTTTGCTATCAACTAGGCGAGCTGTCTTGAACCATGACGGAGTGCCTGGAAAGGGGTCGGCGTCCAGGAAAGCAAAGAGTTCGGGGTCTAAATGACGGACAAGAAGACTAAATGCTGAGTGCCCGTCTTCGCTTCCTTTTTGGTGGTGGTCAAAGATATTGGCGGACGGTTCCAATTTCTCGCCGATGTCCAACGCCCAGTCAACACCTGGACGGAAGTCTGCAGGAAGCGCCATTACCCTTTTCGGTAATATAAAACGCATGGTAGGAACCAGCAGCCAAAGGAAAGCGACTGCCAGAATCTCATCCATGTGGGACATACCACCGTGAACGAAGATTCTTGAATCAGTGGATGGTTCAATGATTTTAATATTGTTTTCCATATTGTTACTCCTGTGGGATACATCCCGCTATAAAAAGTTCGGCAAATGACTTGCCTTATATTTCTTGTAACAATAATATGAAAATTTTAGAAAGTGAGCGATTGATTTTAGCTCTTAGGAACAACTGCACCAGAAGCCATTGCTCCAATTATAGCGCCAAGAGTGCCAAGACCTAACGACCCTATTGCTACCTTGGCGCCGCTGTGAAGCCTACGTTTCATGCTTCCTAGTGGATACCCAGAATTCCTGGCAGACATCATACCTAATCCAGCACCAAGGGTTCCGCCACCCGTTCCACCTAACATGATGGGCATCATCTTATCCATATTAGGTGTGTTTTTGTCATAGAAGGTATTTGTCGCAACGTCATATCCAGTGCCGTCTTCTACCTGCACGGGCCCACCGCTCGATGAAAGAACATATTCTGCGTTTTTATTGATACTAACAAGATAATCCATACCGGGATATAACATGGCGCCATCCTATCTTCTGCAGCAATCATAAACTAATACAAAAATATAAACAGCTAAAAAGGGGCCGAAGCCCCTATGTTATTAATCAAGATCTTCACTCTTCAAGATAGGAGGGAGAGTTTCGGTACCGTAAGGTGGGATGTCATGCGTCAATACATGTGATGCACGTAATGCTTTATGTTCTTCTACTATCTTACCTAGAGCTATTACGGCTTTAGCTTTTTTATATAAAGACAGTAAATTATTGTATTCGCGAAAGAAATACCTTCCATGATGGGTCATTATTTGGTCAATAAGCACTCCTCCGTCTATCCGAAAACCGTCCTCCGCTGGAGGTATGGCTGCCATAACTTCCATATAGTCAGCAGGCAGAGAATCTAGAATATCTTTTCTGGTCTTCTCTGTTATTTGAGATAGTGTCCTTTGTACAGAGGTAAGAAATTCTTCTCTCTTAACAGACCGTTCTTCTCTCTTTCCGGACCGCTTCCTCTCTTTTAGTTTGTCGCGATTCTTTGTTATGGGTGCTTT
>SXGT01439684.1_pt1 | contig 16293 bp, 18 predicted proteins | sample 3176221 | NCBI WGS metagenome assembly SXGT01 (sample SAMN11356862, study PRJNA531348) | freshwater metagenome | isolation source: freshwater sample F1-120 | place: China: Fuxian Lake, Yuxi | collected 2017-12-25 | reverse complement strand
GTCTTGCCAGCATCGGGATGCGAAATGATGGCAAAGGTACGCCGCCGCGCCGCTGCGCGGGCGATCGGTGAGTCAGACATAATCAGGACTGCTGGATGCCGGCGACAACCCAGCGCTCGGCGCCGTCTTCGCGAACCAGGTGCCAGATCTCGTTGAACGGGGTTTCGGCACCGTCTTCACGCAACTGGCCGGAGTAGCGCACGCTGACGATCTGGCGGCGGCCTTCTTCGGCCCAGTCGGCGACTTCAGCCTCGAGGTTGAGGACATCGGTCTGGTTAGTGGTGTTGTGACGGCCCTCGATGTCGAGCTGGACCTCGGCGAACATCTCGGGGCTGAGGAAGTCACGCAGGTCGTTCAAGTTGCCGGCATCGTGCGCCGCTTGCATGCGGATGAAGGTGATCTTGGCCAGACGCACGAAGGCGTCGTGGTCAAAACCGGCGGGGAGGGTGGCGGCCGGGGCCACGGCGGGGGTGCTGCCGCCGCTCATGACCGGTTCGGTTTGCGACGGCGGCTCGAAACCACCCATGGGGCCATTCGCGGCATATTGCAGGGGTTGTGGGCGGCGGTTACGGTTCATGAACCAGCGCACGGCCATGAACACGACTAGGGCGAGGAGGGCCAGCATTAGGATATTGGCCATTTCTTCACCAAAGCCAAAGTGCGAGGCGAGGGCGGCCAGGCCCAGGCCAGCGGCCAGACCGGCCAGCGGGCCCATCCAGGAACGCTTTTGTGGCGTGGCCTGGGATGCGGCGGGTGATTGGCGCGGGGTTTGCGGGGCTGCTTGCGGGGGCGTTGCTTGACGCTGCATGCCGGAGGAACGGCCACCGCCCATGCGGCGTGCCTCAGCGTCCGGGGTAACGAGGGCAAAGGTGATGAACACCGTGAACAGGGCGAGCAGGAAGGATTTCATGGTTCGATCCGAGGTAAAAAAGTGCTTTCATTGTACTGTAGGTGCGTGGACCTATGCGCGATCATTTTATTCCCCTTGCCCTCCCGTCTTCTTTTGGGAGAGGTGTTTTGGGAGAAGGTAACGAGCACGGCTTTCATCACCCGGGGGTTTTAAGTTATGCCCGTTAGGTCTTCAAATCAACGCTGGGCTTCCAGTGCGGCGATGCGGTCTTCCAGCGGCGGGTGGGTCATGAACAGGGCGCGGATCCCGGAGGGCCGGCCGCCGTTGATGCCGAAGGCGGCCATCTTGTCCGGTAAGGGGGCGGGGTCGTGCAGCGATTGCAGGCGGCGCAGGGCGTTGATCATGCCTTGACGCCCGGCTAGGTTGGCACCACCCGCATCGGCGCGGAATTCGCGCTGACGCGAGAACCACATCACGATGGTCGAGGCGAGGATGCCTAGGATCAGTTCGGCGACGATCATGGTGACGAAAAAGGCAGGACCCTGGCCGCGCTCGGTCTTGAAGATGACCTTATCCACCAGATGACCGATGACCCGCGAGAAGAACATGACGAAGGTGTTGACCACGCCCTGGATCAAGGCCAGCGTCACCATGTCGCCATTGGCCACATGTGAGACCTCGTGACCCAGTACGGCCTCGGCTTCTTGGCGGGTCATACGACCGAGTAACCCAGTCGAGACCGCAACCAGCGCGTTGTTCTTGTTTGCGCCCGTGGCGAAGGCGTTGACATCGGGTGAGTCATAAATCGCCACCTCAGGCATGCCGATGCCGGCTGCCTGGGCCTGACGGGCGATGGTCTCGACCAGCCAGCGCTCCTCGGCGTTTTGCGGTTGGGTGATGACTTGGGCACCGACCGACATCTTGGCCGACCACTTGGAAATCAACAGCGAGATTAATGAGCCGCCGAAACCCATGATGGCGGCAAAGATCAACAGTGCTTGCAGGTTGAGGCCGTTTTCGTTCAGATACGGCTCTACGCCAAGGATGCGCATGGTGACGGAAAGCACCAGGACGATGGCCAGGTTGGTGGCGAGGAACAACAGGATGCGTTTCATGAGGTGTCTCATAATGGGAAATTTCCCGGAGCCATCATTGTGGAGATATTGGCCGGGATTTCAAGAGAGGGCATTTCCGTGGGGTCTGGTGTCAATGCCCAGAGATATTCAATATGATCGGGTTATATAATGGCAGGCACTGGATAGATACGATTAAGTCGCTAAGTAGCCGAAATAAGCATAGAACATAGAAGAATGACTGAGGGAGTTTTCGTTGATAGTGAACCAAAATTTGGATTCTTCTATAACCAGCGCGGCGCGCTGGTATGTGCTGCAAAGCAAACCACGCCAAGAGCAGCGGGCGCTGGAAAATCTGTGTAACCAGGGCTTTGAATGTCTGCTGCCGATGTACACCCGTGAGCGGCTGCGGCGCGGCCGTCGTGAGCCCGTTGAGGAGCCGCTGTTTCCGCGTTATTTGTTCATCCGTCTCGACCAGATCAGCAGTAATTGGTATGCCTTGCGTAGCACCTATGGTGTCACCAATATTGTGCGGTTTGGTGATATCCCCGCCAGCTTGCCGGATGCCGTGGTCGAACAATTTACCCGGATTCAGCCGGCCGACAGACACCTGTTTCAAACTGGTGAGACCGTGCATATTGCCAGCGGTCCGTTTGTTGGGCTTGATGGCGTCTTCGACCGGGACGATGGCGAGCAGCGGGTGTTCATCTTGCTTGACCTCATGTCTAAACAGCAATGCCTGTCTCTGCCCGTCGGCGACATTCGCGCATATTGAATCTACGAACGACCCAAACCTGCCTTGGATTGCACAGCCGTCACAATTTTCTGATCTAATCGCAAGACATGAATGCAAAATTGACGCGACCATGAGTGAAGGTTACAGGGATGTCCCATTGCCCGATTTTTGTCTGGAGGGGACGGGTGGCCTGTTTCGTAGCCGTGACTGTCTCGATCGGCTGACGGTGTTGTATTTTTACCCCAAGGACAACACACCCGGCTGTACGACCGAGGGCATCGACTTCGCTGTGCTTTATTCGGAATTTCGTGCGGCTGACTGTGCGATCTTTGGCGTCTCGCGTGACAGCCTTGCGTCCCACAGGCGTTTCAAGGCCAAACTGGACCTGCCTTTCGATCTCCTGTCTGATCTGGATGAGGTGGCTTGCACGGCGCTGGGCGTGATGAAGCTGAAGAATATGTATGGAAAACAGGTGCGTGGCATCGAGCGCAGCACTTTCCTGATTGACGGTCACGGCCTGATTGTGCGGGCGTGGCGCGGCGTTAAGGTGGCCGGCCATGCCGACGAAGTCCTCCAAGTGGTAAAAACCTTTTTGTAGTAAAGATCTTTTCTTTAACCCTGACCTGGAATCGATATGGCGCGCACCCCCCGTCCTCAAGCCCCTGTACCGTTGACTCCTGAAAAGATCGCCGCCACAAAGCCGGTGGTCAAGAAGTCGGCCCCCGCGAAATCGATTGCGGCGAAATCAAAATCGCCGACCAAGTTGTTTGTGCTGGATACCAATGTCTTGATGCACGATCCGACCTCGCTATACCGTTTCCAGGAGCATGATCTGTATCTGCCCATGGCGGTGCTGGAGGAGCTGGATCACAACAAAAAGGGGATGAGCGAGGTAGCGCGCAATGCGCGGCAGGTAACGCGTTTCCTCGATGAGATTGTGAAGGGTTGCGAGGCGGATCTGGCTGAGGGTGCGCCGTTGGCGACGATCAGCCATAAGGCGGCGACGGGGCGACTCTATCTGCAGACGCATCCGGTACAAAGTGATGTAACTTCGGTTTTGCCGTTCAGTAAGGTCGATAACCAGATTCTCGGTGTGGTCTCCTGGTTGCAGCATAAGCATCCTGGTCGTCCGGTGATTCTGGTGTCGAAAGACATCAACATGCGCATCAAGGCGCGTGCCCTTGGGATGCCGGCGGAAGATTACACCAACGACCGGGTGCTGGAAGACACCGACCTGTTGTATAGCGGGGTGCGTGAGTTGCCGGCTGATTTTTGGGACAAACACGGCAAGGGCATGGAGTCCTGGCAACAGGGGGGGCGTGTCTATTACCGTGTCACCGGTCCGCTGTGCGCTACGCTGTTGGTTAACGAGTTTGTTTGGCAGGAAGGCCTCAATCCGCTCAATGCCGTGGTGACGCGCATTACGGGCAATACGGCCGAGTTGATGACGGTGACCGATTACAGCCATCAAAAGAATAGTGTCTGGGGCATCATGGCGCGTAATCGTGAGCAGAACTATGCCCTCAACGCGCTGATGAACCCGGACATTGATTTCGTTTCCCTGCTCGGTCAGGCCGGCACCGGCAAGACCTTGCTGACCCTGGCGGCGGCCCTGGCGCAGTGTCTGGAAAAGAAGGTGTACAGCGAGATCATCATGACCCGCGTTACCGTGTCGGTGGGCGAGGATATCGGTTTCCTGCCTGGCACGGAGGAAGAAAAGATGACGCAATGGATGGGTGCGCTGGAAGACAACCTCGATGTTCTGCAACAGACCGACGATTCGGCCGGCGAATGGGGCCGGGCGGCAACGCAAGATCTGATCCGTTCGCGCATCAAGGTGAAGTCGCTGAATTTCATGCGTGGCCGCACCTTCATCAACAAGTTTTTGATCATTGATGAGGCGCAAAACCTGACCTCGAAGCAGATGAAGACCTTGGTCACCCGCGCGGGCCCCGGAACCAAGGTGGTGTGTCTGGGCAACATTGCGCAGATTGATACCCCTTACCTGACTGAAGGAAACTCAGGCCTCACCTTTGTGGTTGATCGGTTCAAGGGCTGGGAACATTCCTGTCACATCACCTTGGCACGAGGCGAACGCTCTCGTTTGGCGGATTATGCTTCGCAGATCTTGTAAGGGGCGTGTGTAAAGGACACGCGGATCAACTCCAGCCTCGTCATTCCGGCGAGCGCCCCAACATGGCTATCGGTGGCATTACCCCGAAACAGAAGTTGGCTTTAACCGGCGCTACTTTTGACAGCAGCTAAAAATGGGGGGATTACCCCGGCCTCTGCCGGGGTGACGGCTATTAATGTAGCCGTTCCAATCAATAGTTCACCGCCAGCGCAGCCGCGCTTCTAGCCCGCCTGAAGCCCGGTTTTCGATTTCCAGCTGCGTGTCATGCAGTTGCGCGATGCGCTGGACGATGGCAAGGCCGAGGCCGCTGCCTTCGCCGCTGGCATCACTGTTGTTATTCTCGCCACGATAAAAACGCTCCACTAGGCGCGGAATATCGTCAGTGGTCACGCCAGGGCCGGAATCGCGCACCGCCAGAACGGGGCGCGCATTATCCAATGCAACGGCGACTTCGATGACACCCGATTCAGGCGTGTAGCGCAACGCGTTTTCAACCAGATTGCGCAGCGCGACACGCAGCAAATCGACATCGCCTTGCACTTTTACCGGTTGTCCAAAATCCGTGAACGAGAGGTGTTGTTGCTTGTGTTCAGCCAGGTCGCGCAGTTCATCGACGACCTCGGCGGCCAGCGCGGCGAGATCGATTTCACTGCTACGCGGCAATTGCGCCAGCGGGTCGAGGCGGGCTAGACGCAGTAGTTGTTTGACCAGACGGGTGGCGCGATTGGCGCCGGCCAGAACTTGCCGTAAGGCGTGTTTATGGTCCGCTGCATCGGTGCTGGCCAGCGCAACTTGAGCCTGGAGCTTTACCACTGCCAGCGGGGTGCGCAGTTCATGCGCGGCATCAGCGGTGAAGCGGCGTTCATTTTTCAGCGTTGCACTCAGGCGCGTCAGCAAGCGGTTCAGTGCCGCCACCAGCGGTTGAGTTTCACGCGGCGCATTCGGGTCAGAGATGACTTCGAGGTTGTCTGGCGAACGCGCGATGACATCGGCCGCTAGATCTTCCAACGGGCGTAGCGCGCGCCGCACCGAGAAATAAAGCAGCAAGGCCAGCAAGGGCAGCGCCAGCACGATGGGAATGGCAACCTGGGTCGCCACTTCTAGGCCGACGCGTTCGCGGTCTTGCGTCGGATGCGAGACTTGCACCAGATAAAGCCCATCCGGCGAGTGCATCGACAACATCCGCCAGTGCTGGCCGGCATGCATCATGTCGGCATAGTGGAAATGGTCCCCCTTCGGCGTGCTAGACCAGATCGTGTCAGGCGAATTCTTCGATCGCAGCAGTAAGCGGCCGCTTGCATTCCAGACGCGAAACTCGATGTGCTGTTCATAAGGGTGGCTGGACGAGTTGTCCAGCGTCTCGGTCATTGCCGTAGTTTTTTCCAGGAATTCCAGGTCATGCAGCACTTGCGCCATCAACAACTTGGCCGACTGTGCGAGTTGGCCATCCATCAACTCATCGGCTTCGTGCCTTGCCTTGCCGTAGCTCACTACGCCGGCCGCGCCCCAGACTAGGATCGTGGCGATGGAAACCGTCAGTAGCAGGCGCGCGCGCAGGGAGTGGAGTCGAATCACACCTGACCTCCAACCACATACCCCAGTCCGCGCACGGTGCGGATGAACTCCGCGCCGAATTTTTTGCGCAGGTGGTGGATGTACACCTCTACCGTATTGCTCTCCGCTTCTTCGCCCCAGGCATAGAGGCTTTCTTCCAGTTCGCCGCGGGCGCGTATGCGACCTTTGTGGCTGAGCAGATCGTGCAGCAAGGCGAATTCGCGCGCCGAAACCGCAATCGGCTGGCTATTCAGGCTGACCCGCTTTCCTGCCGGATCGAGCTCAACGCCGGCATGGCTCAAGGTTGGCGTCGAAGTGCCGCCGACGCGCCGGATCAATGCCCGCAGCCGCGCCTGCAATTCGGTCAGATCGAATGGCTTGACCAGATAATCGTCGGCGCCGGCGTCCAGCCCGGCCACCTTGTCGGCGCTGGTGTCGCGCGCGGTAAGAATGAGCACCGGCGTGGTGTTTCCGCGACCGCGCAGGTCTTTCAGCAGCGACAAGCCATTGCGTCGCGGCAGTCCCAGATCGAGCACGCAGGCGTCATAGGCCTGGTCCAGCAGCGCCAGCCGACCGGCTTCGCCATCGCGCACCCAGTCCACCGCATAGTTGGCCAGCTTCAGGCCGGCGCGCACACCATCGCCCAGTAGCGGATCGTCTTCCACCAGCAATACGCGCATCGTTACATGTCCTTTTTGACCTTGGCGATCAAGGCCTGGATTTCCTGCCGGCGGCCATTGTCAGCCAGTTCGCGGCCGGGACGGGCAGGGGCTTTGAGCGCGATATCGAGATGCCGCAAGGCTTCTGCGTAACGCTCGCGCTCGGCCAGATAGTCGGCGTAGAAGAAGTTTGGATCAATCCCGGTGGGGTTGATGGCTAGCGCCTTTTTCAACAATTCCTCGGCGCGCGATTTGTCGCCAAAGCCGATCGGCCAGCCCGGTACCTTGGCATACAGCGTGCCCAGACTGGTGTAAGCGGAGCCGTTGAGTGCCTTATCGTCGAGTTTGATGGCGGCTTCCAGTTGCTGCTTCGCCATCTTGGCGATGGACAATGCGCCCAGACCGCCTTTTGCCCCAGCTTCGCTGGATAGCAAGATACCTTCCCAGATCAGTGCTTCGGCATGGCCAGGTTGCGCCGTCGCCAGTTTTCGGGCTTGTTCGGCGAGGGCATGATAACGCTCGGCCTGCTGTTTTTCCGGCAGACGATATTTGATCTCCGCCCATTGGTCCTGAATCGGGCGAATGGCTTCTTCGGGCGTGGCGGCGATGGCGGCGGAGATGCCCGTGAAGATGAATGCAAATGCGAGGTGTTTTAATTGCATGGTGTGTCCTTTATTGTGGCGTGATTCGGTCAGGTAATGGTGTGTTTTCTCAGGCGTGAGCGGCATGTCGTTTGACGACAGCGAGCTTGGCCTTCAGCGCTTGGTCGATCAGGGCCGGCGCGCAGCCGTTGAGCCAGGCGAACAGACATTCCGGGAAGCCTAAGTGACTTTCGCCGCGACCACCTTGCAGGGCGGCGACAATTTGGCGCGCAGCGACTTCGGGGCTGTCCGAATGGCTGCCCAGATCGCGGTTCAGTGCGTTGACGGCGTCGGAATTTAACGCGGTGGCGATGGCGCGCGGGGAGACATGCACCACTTCCACATGCGAGTCCGCTAACTCGCGCCGCAGCGACTGGGAGAACCCGCGCAGGCCAGCTTTGGCGCTGGAATAGGCGGAAAAACCGGGGAATGGCAGGCTGCCGAAGGTGGAGCCGATGTTGACAATGGCGGCGCGGTCGCAGCTTTTCAGCCAGGGCAGCAGCGCACTGGTGAGTTGCATCGGGGCGAGCAGATTGGTCGCCATGATTTTTTCCACTGTGCGCCAGTCTTGGTTTTCATACAGGCTGAAGGCGTTGATCCCAGCGTTGTTGATCAACACATTGACGCCGAATGCGCGCGCCGCCTCCGCTGTTTTCGCGATGTCTTCCGCCAGATTCAGATCGGCGCGCAGGCTAAGCGCGGTGCGGCCGGTGCCGCCGATGCCGGAAACGCACGCCGCGAGGCGATCCGCATCGCGTCCCGCCAGCAGTAAATCCGCGCCGCGTTCGGCCAGGTTTCGGGCCAGAGCCTGGCCGAGTCCGCCGGTGGCGCCGGTGAGCAGAATGCGGGCATTGGTCAGTTCCATGTAGTCTCCTTGGCGGGGGGTGTTTGCGGCATCGGTAGCGCCCGGAAAATATCGCCGTAGAGTTGGTAGAACACGCGCGCGCAGCGCAGCACTTCGGCTTGATCCGTCGGCTCCATGCGATCCACCAGGTCGGCCAGATGGCGGGTGTGTTCCTGGTCCAGCGTGCCGTGCGAGCGCAGATAGGAAAACGCTGCATCGGGCAGATCTAGCGCTTGCTGGATAAGGTCGGCGGCGTGCAAGGCCAGCGCCACGCTGGTGCCTTCCAGCACGAACACCATGCCGAAGAAACCGGCCGGGTTTTTCCGTTGCGCCAAGTCGTAAGCGAACGCCACCATCACCTCGGCCTGCAACCCCGGCTGGCTGGCGCGCACTGCTGTGGCATCACCGCCCGCTGCGGCGATATCGTTGAGGATCCATTCCTCGTGACCAATTTCCTCTTCGATATATTCCGCGATCGGTTTGCGCAGCCAGTCCAGGCGTTCCGGTAGGCGGCTGCCGATAGACATCAACAACGGCGTCGTGTGACGGACATGGTGGAAGGCTTCTTGCAGAAAAGCGAGGTAAGTTTGCAAGCTGACTTCGCCCTGCAGACAGGTGGCAATGGCGGGCGCGGCGAACAGGCGCTCGCGTTCGGCAGCGGTGGCTGTGATCAGATTTTCATAGAACGACATGGTGGGGTTCCTTGGCTGAGTAGAGTGTTTCGATCGCGGCGGCATGCCCCTCCAGGATGGCGGTGCGGATGGGGCGGCCATTGCCGGTGGCCATGCCGTTGGCGAGGCTGAACGGCGCGCACGCCAGCCAGCCGCCAACCCGGGCGTAGTCGGGCAAGGTAGCGTTGGCGTGGGCGACCGCTTTCGCCAACGCGGCGGGTTCGATACCGGGCATTGCAACCAGCAGCGCGGAAAGCCACGGTCGCGCTTCGCCACACACCACCGCCTGTGCGATTTCCGGCTGCGCTAGCAGCGCGGCTTCGACCCATTCAGGCGCCACATTACGCCCATAGGCAGTGATGATCAGATGCTTGCGACGGCCGGAAAGCCGGAGAAATCCCGCCGCATTCAGATCGCCGAGGTCGCCGCTGGCAAACTCGCCGTCCAACAGCGGAGATACAGAGGCATCAGCCAAATAGTTGAGAAACGCGCGGCTTCTGATCTGGATTTCACGCCCGGCATCGACTCGAATCTGGATATGCCGCAAGGGCTGCCCGACACTGCCCGACTGGTCGGCGCCGGGGCGATTCAGACTCACCACGGAGCCGCATTCGGTCAGGCCGTAACCTTCATAAGCCGGCAGGCCGACCGAGCGCGCGTCCTCGATCAGCGCGGCATCACAACGCGCGCCGCCGACCGCGACGAATTTCAGGCTGGTGGGCGCGCGACGATTGTCTGCGTGCAAAGTCAGCGTCCAGGCTTTCAGCAGTTCCGGTACCAGAATCAGGCTGCTCGGTTGTGTCGCCTCCACCTGGCGCGCCAGTTGCTGCGGATCGAAATGGCCACCCATGCCGCGCCAGCCCAGATCAGCCAGTCTCGGCAATACGATTTCCGCGCCGTGCAAGAGCGGTGCATAAACACCGGCGACATTTTCCAGCAACAGCGCCAGCGGCAGGACAGACAAGTGCCGCTCAATTGGTAAATCGGCCAGCGCGGCGCTCACCGCCTCGGCCGTATCGAGCAGGCCCATGGCGGACAGGCAGACGCCCTTGGGCTGGCCGGTACTGCCAGAGGTAAAGGAAATCTTCGCCGTACCGGCCGGCAATTGCGCAGGTTCGATCTCGCGACCGAGCAAGGCCATGCCATCCCATTGTCCAACCGGGCGAAAGCCGAGACCAAGGCTATCGATACGCGCGGCCTGATCGGTTAGCAACAGATCGGCGGCCGAGATTTGCAGGGCATGGCTTAACTGGGCGTCGCTGAAGAATCCGGGCAGCGGCAGATGCACGATGCCGGCTTGAAGCGCCGCCAGATCGGCCGTCACCCAGGCCGGGCCGTTATCTGCCAGAACCGCAAGCACCTTGCCGTGGCACTGCTGCAAACGCATGGCCAGACACCCGACATCCATCCTCAACGCCACTGTCGTGCGCGTCTGACCGCTGCCCGACAACGCCACATGCGCGTCCGGCAAGGTATTCAGGGCGGCAAATAAACGCTCAGGCATGTGTTACCCGGATTGCTGTTGCAAACGTTCTAGCGCCAGACGAATGCGCCCGGCCACCACTACTGGCCGGCTGTCGTAATAGTGGCCCCAGTCGTTCGCGCCTGCACCCAATCTGCTCGGATCAGCCACGCCTAACGCCAGAGGCGGCAAGCCGAGTTTGGTGAAAATTCCGATGAGTTCTTGCGTTGCGGTGAACACTACCCACTCGTAACCGAGACTGTCCAGGTGTTCAGCCAGCGTCAGTATCATGCGCACGCCACCCCCCGGCGTGATGGAGGCCAGGTTGCCCACTTCTGCGATGCGATCACGCGCGATAGGGCGCCCGGCCAGTCGGCCGATGCAAACTTGTACCGGGTCGTCGAGATAGGTTTCCAGAAATAGGCGACCGCTCGCCGCGCCGCGCCACCCAGCAGCGGATGTCATGCGTCCGGATTGCTCCAGCAGCATTAGATCGGGCGCGAAATGGGTTACGCGAGCGTCATAGTGATGCGCAAAAATATGGCGAATAAAACTTTCAGTTTCTGCGCGGCGGGGTGAAGCCTGGACAATTACCCGTGTCGTCGAGGGGGCACGCTTGGGGTCGGGTAGTGCGCGGTAAACAGCTTGTGCGTACATTGGACAAATCTCATTCAGGAGTATGTCTGGTACTTTATAAAGCGACTATTAAGGCAATCTTAAAGTGCGTCCAGGCAGAAATCGGTGATTGTTGTTGTCACAATCACCGGCGCAGGCGTCGAACCTATATTTCGAAGTGTTGCCTGACGCGGCCTTCCAGAAGGATTGACCATGCCGAACGAGCCGAACCGCTTCCAGTTTGTATTCGAGGGTATAGGACTAGAAGCCAGTCTATCGTTCAGATTGACAGGCCTTGCCCGACTGAAGGAGACTCGGGTCTGAATTTCGTGGTTGATCAGTTCAATGGCTGGGGTCACTGTTTTTGCATTATCTTGGTCGATTGTCGTTGTCGCCGGCCACGCTGTGGCTGAGTTTTAAAGGGGAAGATGTGATACTCGTAACGGGCGGTGCTGGATTTATCGGCGCTAACTTTGTATTGGACTGGTTGGCGCAAGGCGACGAGCCGGTCGTGAATCTCGATAAGCTGACCTACGCGGGCAATCTGGAAAACCTTGCCAGTCTGGAGGGCGATGTGCGGCATCACTTTGTGCAAGGTGACATCGGTGATCGCGCCTTGGTGAACCGTCTGCTGGCTGAGCACCGTCCGCGTGCCATCGTTAACTTTGCGGCGGAGTCGCATGTCGATCGTTCCATCCACGGCCCGGAGGATTTTATCCAGACGAATGTGGTCGGCACCTTTCATTTGCTTGAATCGGCGCGGGCGTATTGGGGCGAATTAGAGGGGGCCGACAAGGCTAGCTTCCGTTTCCTGCATGTCTCGACTGACGAGGTGTATGGTTCGCTCGGGCTCGGTGACGCGCCGTTCACCGAGACCACGCCGTATGCCCCGAACAGCCCATATTCGGCCAGCAAGGCGGCGTCCGACCATCTGGTGCGAGCGTATCACCATACCTATGGGCTGCCGGTGTTGACTACCAACTGTTCTAACAATTACGGGCCGTATCAGTTCAGGGAAAAGCTGATCCCGCTGATGATCCACAACGCGCTGGCCGGCAAGCCGTTGCCGATCTACGGGGATGGCCAGAATGTGCGCGACTGGCTGTTCGTGTCCGATCACTGCGCGGCCATTCGTCGCGTCCTGGAGGCCGGACGCTTAGGCGAGGTGTACAACATCGGCGGTTGGAACGAGATGGCAAACTTGGACATCGTGCATACCTTGTGTGGGCTGCTCGACACGATGCATCTGGACGCTGCTGGGGCTTATGCGCGTCTCATTACCTATGTGCAGGATCGCCCCGGCCACGATCGCCGTTATGCGATCGACGCAACCAAGATTGACCGCGAACTGGGCTGGCGGCCGGTCGAAACCTTTGCGACTGGCATCGAGAAGACCGTGCGCTGGTATTTGGAACATCAGGGTTGGGTGGCCAATATTGTGTCAGGCGAATACCAAGGCTGGACCGAAAAAAATTATGGGGGTCGCGTATGAGTTTGCCTCTGTCCCGCAAGGGCATCCTTCTCGCGGGGGGCTCGGGCACTCGGTTGCATCCGGCCACGCTAGCGATGTCCAAGCAACTTTTGCCGGTGTACGACAAGCCGATGGTGTATTACCCGCTGTCCACGCTGATGTTGGCGGGGATACGCGAGATCTTGCTGATTTCCACGCCGCAGGATATCCCGCGTTTTCAACAGTTGTTGGGCGATGGCCGTCAGTGGGGCATCGAACTGTCTTATGCGGTGCAGCCTTCACCGGACGGTTTGGCGCAGGCCTTTATCATCGGCGAAAATTTCCTGGCGGGAGCGCCCAGCGCGCTGGTGTTGGGCGACAACCTGTTTTATGGCCATGATTTGGCCCGCCGTCTGAAATCGGCGATGACCCGCGAGACGGGGGCCACGGTGTTTGCCTATCCGGTGACGGACCCCGAACGCTACGGTGTGGTCGAGTTCAACGCCGAGGGTCAGGCGATCAGCATCGAAGAAAAGCCCGTCCAGCCTAAGAGCCGCTATGCGGTGACGGGCCTATATTTTTACGACGCCGGTGTGGTTGAGATTGCCAAGACGATGAAACCGTCCCCACGCGGCGAACTGGAGATCACCGATGTTAATCGCCGCTATCTGGAGGCCGGTACGCTTCAGGTCGAGGTGATGGGCCGGGGGAATGCCTGGCTCGATACCGGCACTCACGATTCGCTGCTGGAGGCCTCGCAATTTATTCAGACCCTGGAAAAGCGTCAGGGTTTGAAGATCGCCTGTCCTGAAGAAGTGGCCTGGCGTTCTGGCTGGATCGATACGGCACAGATGCGCCGACTGGCCGAGCCGTTGGCCAAGAGCGGTTATGGTCGTTATTTGCTGGCGTTGTTGGAAGAGCGGATTTTCTGATGCGTGCGATCGAAACCCCTATTCCTGGCGTGTTGGTGTTGGAGCCCAAGGTGTTTGGTGACGCGCGTGGTTTTTTCTTTGAGAGCTGGAACGCGCGCCGCTTTGCCGAGGCAACCGGTGTTGAGGCGAGTTTTGTGCAGGACAACCACTCTCGTTCGGCACAGGGCGTTTTGCGTGGCCTGCATTATCAGATCGTCAATCCACAGGGCAAGTTGGTGCGCGTCGTGCGCGGTGCGGTGTTCGATGTGGCGGTTGATCTGCGCCGCGCTTCGCCCACCTTCGGGCGTTGGTTTGGCGCTGAGCTTTCTGAAGAAAATCAGCGTCAGATGTGGGTGCCGGCGGGTTGCGCGCATGGCTTTGTGGTGCTGAGTGAGTTCGCCGATTTTCTGTACAAGGCGACGGACTATTACGCGCCGGAACATGAGCGCTGCATTGCCTGGGACGATCCGGACATTGGTATCGACTGGGGCATTCATGCGCCGCTGCTGTCCGCGAAAGACCAGCAGGGCGTGCGTCTGGCAGACGCGGAAACCTATCCATGAAGATCTTGATCACGGGCGGCAACGGTCAGGTTGGCTGGGAGTTGCAGCGCACCCTGGCCGGTCTGGGCGAGGTGATTGCGCCGGGGCGCGCGGTACTGGATCTGTCCCGGCCCGAAACGCTGCGCGAGGTCGTGTTGCCGTTACGGCCGCGTTGGATCGTCAACGCGGCGGCTTACACCGCTGTAGATAAGGCGGAATCCGAACGCGATTTGGCTTATGCGGTGAACACCGAGGCCCCGCGTGCGCTGGCCGAGGTGGCCGCCGAGATCGGGGCCGCCTTGGTGCATTATTCGACCGATTATGTGTTTGATGGCGCAGGCGATGCGCCGTTTGTCGAAGACGCGCCGCTGGGCCCGCTGAATGTTTACGGTGCGAGCAAGGCGGCGGGCGAAGCGGCGATTCGTGCTGCCTTGGATCGGCATCTGATCTTGCGTACTTCCTGGGTGCACGGGGCACGTGGGGCCAATTTTTTGATCACCATGCAACGCCTGATGCGTGAGCGTCCGGACCTGAAGATTGTGGATGACCAGATCGGGGCACCGACCTGGGCGCGGCACATCGCCGAGGCTACTGCACTGATCATGGCGCAGACAAATTCACCCGCGCGGGGTGCCGATCGGCCCGCGCCGTGGGGTACTTACCACCTGACTAATGGGGGTGAGACGAGTTGGTACGGTTTTGCCGAGGCGATTCGGGCGTCGCTGGGGGCCGACACGAAGCTGCACCCCATCCCGTCCAGTGAATACCCCACGCCAGCGGCGCGACCGTTGAATTCCAGGTTGTCGAACGACAAGCTATCGCGGGTGTTTGGTATTCGCTTGCCGGATTGGCGTGCGGGGTTGAATCAGGCGTTAGGCGAATAAGGACGGTAACGGGCGGGCCTTTTATAACGGCCCCATCAACCCCGTGTAGCCGCGCAACCTTGGCGAGTTACAGGTCGCCGTTCGCGGCGGCGCGCATGATGCTATCCATGCGGTCGTGAACGCTGATGGCACCCTCCCAGAGGGCGTCGCTGATGCCGAGCCGTTCCTTGTAGCCCAAGGCCCAGGCGGGGTTCCAGTCCAGCATGGAGACCCAGATTTGTTTGTCGGCATCTTCCATGACCGCGATGCGACAGGGCAGGAAAATGGCGGCTTCCGGGCTGAGTTTGAGCAGTTCGCGCCCGACCGCGATATCGCAGAAGCTGTACACCTCGACGCGCGGGGCCTTTTTATCATTTAGGACGGCGTGAAAGTCTTTCCACATCAGGTTTTCGCTGACCAGTTTCAGATTCTGTTTGTTCGCGGAAAGTTTCATTGACTCTACGACATCGTCAAAGCTGACGCCCTGTTTGGCCGGGTATTTACGCGTGAAGTAATTGACGATGTCCGGCAGGGTGAGCTGCATGAAGGTGGTCATCATCGGTAATATCATCTGCGCCAGCATGCGTTTTTCTTCCTGGCTGATGGTTCGGCGCATGGTGTAGGGTTTTGCGGACGGGACCGGGCCGCCCATCATGGGCGGCATCATGGACATGGGGAAGGGCATGCCTGACATTCCTGGCATCCCCGGTATTCCGGGCATCCCTCCAGGCATCCCCGGCGTAGTAGGCCAAGTCTGAGGATAGGCCGGGGGATAGTAAGAATTGGCGGTTGGATAGGCCGGTGTCGGCGGCGGCGGATAGCCGGGCGTGAAGGCCGATGGGGCTGGATAGGCGGGCGCGGGCGGTGTGGCGAGTTGCGTTGGGGCGGTGGGTGGCGCATACCCTGGCGCATAACTCTGCGAGTAGGAGGGCGGGGCGTAGGCTGCTGCCGGGGGTTTTTGATTGGACGCCAGTAGTGTGGTGCGATAGTCGGGATTGGCTGCGGTTATGGCGGCTGAAGCGGCGGCGGCTGCTGCTGTCGCCGCTTGAGCAGCGGCCGTTGCCGCGTTGGCCGCTGCCGTTGCTGCCTCGGCCGCCCGTGCGGCCGCGCTGGCTGCTTCAGTTGCCGCCAGCGCGACCTTGACCGAATTTGGGGTATTCGTGGGCAGAGAGGTCGTTTCTTGGCTTGCGACGGGTGTGACGGGTGTGACGGGTGCGACAGGTGCGACAGGTGCGACAGGTGCGACAGGTGCGACAGGTGCGACAGGTGTGGCAGGTGTGGCAGGTGT
>SXGT01177577.1_pt1 | contig 16293 bp, 13 predicted proteins | sample 3176221 | NCBI WGS metagenome assembly SXGT01 (sample SAMN11356862, study PRJNA531348) | freshwater metagenome | isolation source: freshwater sample F1-120 | place: China: Fuxian Lake, Yuxi | collected 2017-12-25 | reverse complement strand
GCGCATCCGCTCGGGGCGCGGCCGTTCGCCCGACGAGACTACGTGAAGAAGTTCCGGACCCTCTCGGACGGGGTGGTCACGACCGGCGCGCCTATGCGTGCCGCTGGGTGGCCAAGAACGTCGTTGCCGCCGGCTACGCCGACCGCTGCGAAGTCCAGGTCGCCTACGCGATCGGTGTGGCGCAGCCGGTCAGCATCCGTTGCGACCTGTTCGGCACGGGCAAGGTCAGCGAGGAGAAGCTCACTGCCGCGATCCGCGAAGTGTTCGACCTGAAGCCGGCCGCGATCATCCGCGACCTCGAGATGAAGAAGCCGGTCTACTGCCGCAGCGCCGCGTATGGCCACTTCGGCCGTCCGGAGTTTGCGTGGGAGCGGTTGAACCGGGTCGAAGCGCTGAAGAAGAAGCTCGGTTAGAGCCAGCGTCCCGGCCGCGCGTAAGGCCCTGGCTGGGTGGGCGCTAGATTCCGACTGTGCCGCCAGAATCTGGCGCCTGGACTGGTTTCGTTCGCAGTCCCGGCGACTATGCACGCTAGCCCGCGCCTTCGGCGCGGCAGTGAGGTGGCGCATGCAAGACGACGCAGTCGAAGTCGCGTTCTGTGAGCTTTGTGGCACGTCCGTTCCGATCGCCGATCTGACCATCGGTTCCGCGACGCGACACCAGGGCAAGACGATCGGGGCCTGCTGCCTGCCGTCGCTGCGTGGCACGCCACCTTCGCCATCGCTGGCGGCAGCGCCAGCGTCGCTGGCGGCGAACCCGGCCCGGCAGAACGGCGAGACCAGGCTGCTGCCGGTTGCTGTGGTGATGCTCGTGGCGGTCGCCGCCGCGACCTTGTTTCTCGATTTCCGGCTGACCACGGCGGCGGGCGAAGCTGCGCAGTGGCGTTCGGAGTTGGTCCAGGTGCGCGAGTTGATCGCCGCCGACAGCCAGGTGCTGGCGGCGTTGGCCGTCACCATGGACGCGGTGCCGCGCCGTGCCGATCTGCTCGATCTCGGCGCAAAGTTGGCGGAGGCTTCGGGGGCCGGAGCCACGGCGCAGTCCGATCTGCAGAAGCAGCTCGATGCGCTCAAGACCGACATCGCGTCGTTGGCGGCAACGCAACGCAGCCTGGCGATCGACTACCGCCCGTTGCTCGAAGATCTGCGGCAGCGCCAGCTCCGCACCCTGGAAGCGGTCTCGGCGGTGCGCGCGGCGCCGGTTGTCGACAGTGCTCCCGTCGTGCCGACGCCGTCACCGGAGAGTGCGCCGGCCGACGCCAGCGCTCCCACGTTGCCGCCCGCGTTGCTCGAGCAGGTCAAGAAGCTGGCCGCCGGCGAGCCGGCGACGCGCTTCGAAGGCGTCGACGAGCTGCTGCGCAGCAAGGACCCGCTGGTGTTGCCGAGCCTGTTGCCGATGGTCAAGGACGCCGACGCGTTCGTGCGTCGCCTGACCGTCGAGGGCATCGGCCAGTGGAAGCGCGCCGAGGTCGTCGAGGCCTTGCTCACGGCCTTGGCCGACACCGATGAGTACGTGCGCGAGACGGCGTGGCGATCGCTCAAGGAAGTGACCAGCCAGAAGATCGCGTTCGAAGCCACCGGGACGAAGGATGCCCGCGCCCGCGGCGTGCAGCGCTGGCAGGAGTGGTGGGACAAGAACAAGGCGACGTTCGGCAGTTGAGCGGCGTCCGCGCGGCATTGGCGGCAACGCCTGTGGGACGAACAGAACGCGGGAACGCTGCCTCAGGTCTTTCCTGGCGCAGTGGCGTGGCTACAACGTTCCGCCCCTGGCGCGCGGCATTCCCGGCGCGAGTAGCTCCCCGAAATTCCGCATGACCTGGCACAACCGAACGAAGATCGTCGCCACCCTGGGCCCCGCGTCGAACACCGACACGATGGTCACCAAGCTCGTGTTGGCCGGCGTTGATGTCTTCCGCATCAACTGCTCGCACGCATCGCATGAGACGATCGCCGCCACGGTCGCCCGGGTCCGCAAGATCGCGAAGAAGCTGCAGCGGGCCATCGGCATCATCGCGGACTTGCAGGGGCCGAAGATCCGCGTCGGTCGCTTGCGCAATGCCGAGCCGATCTACCTGAAGCGCGGCGCCGAAGTGGTCATCGACGTCACCCCGGGCGTCGTCGGCGAGCACTTCGAGGACGGCAACGCCCGCATCGGGACCAGCTACCGCGGCCTCGCCGAGGACGTGCGACCGGGCGAACGCATCCTGCTCGACGATGGCAACCTGGAGGTCCGCGCGGTCCGCATCGATGGACCGCTGATCTACACCCGCGTTGTCTACGGCGGCATGCTGCACCAGTTCAAAGGCATCAACCTGCCGGGCGGAACGGTGAAGGCGAAGTGCCTATCGAAGAAGGACATCGATGACCTTGCCTGCGTGCTGCAGCATGGCGTCGACTTCGTCGCCTTGTCGTTCGTGCGGGTGGCCGCGGACGTCGTCGAACTGCGGCAGCGCATCAGCAAGCTGGGCTCGGATGCCAGGATCATCGCCAAGATCGAACGGCCGGAAGCCGTGCGCAACGTCGAGGCGATCCTGGCGGTGTCCGATGGCCTCATGGTCGCGCGCGGCGACATGGGCGTCGAAATGGGGCCAGAGGCCGTGCCGCCGGTGCAGAAGCGTCTGATCGAGCTGGCCAACGCGGCTCGCAAACCGGTGATCACCGCGACCCAGATGCTGGAGTCGATGGTGCTGAATCCACGGCCGACGCGCGCCGAGGCGTCGGACGTCGCGAACGCGATCTACGACGGCACTTCGGCGGTCATGCTGTCGGGCGAGACCGCCTCGGGCAAATACCCGCTCCGGGCCGTCCAGATCATGGAGAAGATCATCCGCACGGCAGAACTGGCGGTCTACTCGTTGCCCGTGGAGCGGCGTCGGCGCTCGGCCGATGCGGAAGTCGATGTCACCTCGGCGACGGTGCGCGCCGCGGCCTTCGCGGCCTACGAAGCCAGGGTACGCCTGATCGCGGTCTACACGGAGACCGGGTCGACTGCCCAATTGCTGTCCGGCGAGCGACCGCCGACGCACATCGTGGCCTTCACGCCGTCCCAGCGCACGGTGCAGAAGCTGGCCCTCGTATGGGGCATTGTGGCGCGCAAGATCCCGGGTGGCCGCACCAGCCACGAATTGACCCTCAACGGCGACCGGTTGATGCGCGAGCAGGGGTTGATCAAGGCGGGCGAACGGATCGTGCAGGTCGCCGGTTCGGTGCGCCAATCCGGGTTGACCAACACGATGACCATCCGGGAGATGTGATCTGCCTCGCCCGGCTTTTCCGGCGTTGACACTGCGCCCGCACTCGGTAGCATCCTTCCCCTCATTCTCGGCGCCACGCAACCCGCGTTTCGCCGTGCTAGCAGGCTTGTCATGACGAAGACCACCCTCGCCACTGTTGCCGATCGACACAAGGCCATGAACACCTGGCACGTCGTCGATGCCGCCGGGCGCACCCTCGGCCGCATGGCCACCGACATCGCGACCTTGCTCATGGGCAAGCACCGCACCGACTACACCCCGTACATGCTGGTGGGCGAAGGCGTCATCGTCGTCAACGCCGACCAGGTGAAGGTCACGGGCACCAAGGCCGAGACGCGTGAGTACACCTACTACACGGGCTTCCCGGGTGGTCTGCGTCACGTGACGCTGGGTGACTACCTGGCCAAGAAGCCGGAAGAGCTCATCCGCCTCGCCGTTCGTCGCATGCTGCCCAAGAACACCCTGGGTCGCAAGATGATGACCCGGCTCAAGGTCTACCGCGGGGCCGCGCACCCGCACGCGGCGCAGAAGCCCACGACCCGCAAGTGAACGGCTGATCCGTCACGCACCAACTTTCGAACCCGCAGAGGAACGTCACAGTGGCAGTCAACAACCCGTACATCTGGGGCACCGGTCGTCGCAAGACGGCGACGGCCCGCGTTCGCATCAAGCCCGGGACGGGCAAGCTCACGATCAATGGTCGCGAGTTCGAGCAGTTCTTCGTGACCGATGACACGCGCCGTTCGTCGGTGCAGGCGTTGGTGGTCACCGAGACCCGCAACAACTACGACATCGCGGTCAACGTGCGCGGTGGAGGCCCGACTGGCCAGGCCGGCGCGGTGAGCCTTGGCATCGCGCGCGCGCTGCTCAAGGAAAACGAGAACTTCGACAAGGTGCTGCGCGACAACGGCCTGTTGACGCGTGACTCGCGCAAGGTCGAACGCAAGAAGTACGGCCGGCACAAGGCCCGTCGTTCGACGCAGTTCAGCAAGCGCTGATCCGCGCTTGGGCACGCCCCGAGGCGGGCAACCGCCTCGCGCTCTGGCGCGTGCATGCCGTCGCTGCGGCGACTTCCCACGGTTCGTGTTCACGTTCCCACGCGAACCTCGGCGATCGCGCCACGCCCGGCTGGCGATCTGCTGCGCCAGGCGGCGCCACTCTGGATTCCCGCTTGCACTGGCGGTTTCGTAGGCACTGGAGGCTTCGATGGGCAATGGCAAGCGGTGGTTCTTCGTTGGTTCCCGGGCGGCGGTTCGCACGGCGGTGGCGAATGTGCTCGGCGGCGCCCCCGCGTCCGGTCCCGCGCTCGAAGCGGTTGCCGGCGATGTCGTCGTCATCGATGCCGAAGCCGCGGGCGATCCGGTGCCGCTGCCGACCGGCCATGCCTTCGGCGGCGTGCGCGCCCTGAAGGAGCGGAAGGGCGTCGCGGTGTTCGTCGTGGTCGCCGCCAACGATCGCGTCGGCGTGCAACTGGCGCGCTTCGTGCTCGCCGATGGCGTGCTGACGTGGCACGCCGGCACCGGCCACCTGGAAGCTGGGGCGCTGCAGCCGGCCGGCCGCCTGCCGAAGCGAGCCTCGGTGGACGAACTGCTGGCTCGCCTGCAACCGGCGGCCGGCAGCCAGAAGCAGGAAACCAGCCTGCAGCGCCTGCTGCGGTTCGAGCGCGAGGACACCTTGCTGCACCGGCTGCAGGACGAAGAGACCGGCTTGTTCGACGGCCCCTATGCGACGCTGAAACTCGACGAAGAGTGGAAGCGCGCGCACCGGTTCCACCAGCCCCTGTCGCTGCTGCTGCTCGACCTCGGCCCGGGCATCGCGAGCATGCCCACGGGGGAGCGGCGCCTGGTGTTGGCCGAAGCCGCCGGTGTCTTCCTGAACGAGTGCCGCGACATCGACGTGCTAGCGCGTTTCCAGCCGACCGTGTTCTTGTTCCTGTTGCCCGGGACGGGGCCGGACGGGGCCGAAGTGCTGGCCCAGCGGATCATGACGGCCTTGCGAGGGCGCTTCCACGGTCGCCACGACCTCGCTCCGGCGGCGGGATTGTGTTCGGTCCCCGCGGCCGACGTGCCCGATCGCAAGGCCTTCCTGGCGATCGCCGAGGCCTGTTTGGCCCGCGCCACGGCAGCCGGCCCTGGCACGGTCAGCGCTACTTGGCAATAGTCGGGCGGTCGTGCGCATCCTCGTGTCGAGGCATTCGCCCCGCCACCGCACCGTTGCATGTTCGACCGCTTCATTCGCCTGGCCAGAGCCAAGAAGGCTCTGCGTGAACAGCGCTACGAAGATGCGCTGCAGCTCGCCCTCGATCCGTTGATCGCGGCCGACCGCCGCGCGGAGCAAATCCGGCAAGCGGCGGCGAAGGAAGTCCTCCTGCGGGGGCGTAACCATCTCGCGGCCGGCGACGTGGTGGCGGCGCGGGCCGCCGCCGAACGGGTGCGCGGCGCGCTGGGCATCGGGGCCGCGGCGGAGCTGTTCGCCGCCGTGGACACGGCGACCGCCCGGCAAGTGGCCGGCGCCAACGACGACAAGACCAGGCTCGCCGAAGCGCGCACCGCGTTGCACGCCGGCGACTTGGGAACGGCCGAGGCCATGCTGCCGCTGGCCGCCGGTTCGCTCGCGTCGGAATGGAAGCATGTCGCGGCGTCGATCGCCGATCGTCGGCAGCAGGCGGTTGCCGCGGCGGCTGCCGTGGCCGAACCGTTGGCGGCAGGCGCCTTCGACGCGGCGATCGAGCGTCTGCAGCAGGCCGAACTGCTGGATCGCACGCACCCGGCCGTCGTCGCGATGCGGGTTCGCGTCGCCGAGGCGGCGGGCAGTCGCCTGTTGCAGTCGATCCGCGAACACATCGCCGCCGGGGATTTGGCCGCCGCCATCGCGCGCTACCGCATCGTCGTGCAAGCGCTGCCGACGTTGCACACCGGCAAGGTCACGGTTGCCGTCGAGCACGAACTGCACACGGCGATCGAAGCGGGTTTGCGCGGCGCTGCCGACCCGGACGCGATTCTCGCCGTGGTCCGTGCGGTGCGATCGCACTCCTTTGCGGTGTCGCCGCCGGTCGGCGCCTTGGTCGATGCGGTGCTCGCCGCCGCTGGCAGCGCCAAGGGAGCCGCGGCGTCGGCGGATCCGGTCGCCGTCCATCAGTCCTTGCACGACGCGGCGGTGGCCGTGGCGGCAGGAGGAATCGCGGCATTTGCCAAAGCGCGCCTGGCGGACAATCTCACCCAGGTCCAGCGTCTCGCGACGATTCGCCAGTGGATCGACCAAGGCGAACTCGACAAGGCGCGGGCGGCGTTGAGTGCGTTCCTGGTCGACCAGCCGCTGCACGATGGGGCGCGCGCCGAACTCGCCATGCTCGACCGCAGTGTGGAGGACCTCGATCGCCGTCTGGCGGAAGCGCGCGCCGCGCTCAAAGCCGGTCGCTTGCGGCAGGCTTGTGCGATCGCGCTGTCGTTGCACGGCGCCTCCCGCGTTGCGATCGAAGCCCAGCAGTTGGTAGCCGACGCGCGCAGCCGCATGGAACTGGTGGAACGTGGCCTCGACGAAGTGCGCGTCGCGCTGCATGGCCGCACCGCGGCAACGCAGGAAGGCGTGCGCCACAGCCTGCTGCGACTGCAAGCGCTGGCCAAGCTGCAGGGCGACCACGAGGAACTCGAGCGCTTCACGGCGGCGGTGGCGGCGGAGATCGAAGCGTTGGCGGTGATCGAACGTGCCAGCAAGGCCCTCGATCGCTCGGCCTTGGCGGACGTGCTCGCCGCATTCGCGGAACTGCACGCCCTGCGGGCACGCTTGCTGTCGCCGGACCGCCTGCTGTCGCGCTGGTGTGATCTGGCCGATCGGCTCGCGCGGCTCGGCGATGTCGCCTTGGGCGCTGGACGGCTCGAAGAACTCGCGCAGATCGCTGCCGCCTTCGATCCGTTGCTCGACCTGCGGCCGGAGTTCACGGCGCGGGTGGCCCGGTGGCAAGGCGATGCCGAAGCGCGACGGGCGGCCGCCGCCGCACTCGTCGCCGAGGCTCGCCAGAAACTCGGGGAACGCGATCTCGCCGAAGCGGAGCGTCTGGTCGAAGCCGCGCGTCTGCAGTGGTCGTCGGACAGTGATGCGCGACGCCTGTACGAGGATCTGCGGGCGCTGCGCGGCCAGACCGACCAGTTGGCGGCAGTGGCGGCGATGACCCGCGATCGCGACTTCGCCACGGCCCAGCAGAAGCTCGCCGCGATGGTGGCTGGGCCGTCGCCGTTGCTTCGCACCCGGATCTACGACATGCAGCAGAATCTCGCCAAAGCGCAGGGTCTCGAAGGCGCCTTCCTGTTGCGGGTGGACGAGGGGGGTGAGCGGCTCGTGCTGCGCGGCGAGAGCATCACCATCGGCAACGTGCGGCAGAACCGGGCCGATTTGCCCGTGCTGGCCAATCTCGCCGGGCGCCACGCCAGCATCCGCCGCAGCATGTCGTTCCACGGTGGCATGCAGGACACCGTCGTCGCCGAAGAGGGCGACGTCCTGGTCGCCGGCCGCAAGGTGAAGGACAAGGCGTTGGCGGCGGGGGACCGGGTGCAGCTCGGGCCGGCGCTGGGCTTCGTCTACCAGCGGCCGAGCGGCCGTTCGTTGACGGTCGGGCTCGATCTGCAGAGCGGTTTCCAGGTGGCTGGCACCGACCGCATCCTGTTGATGAAGGACCGCGGTCGCGATGGCCGCATCCTGCTCGGGGCCGCCGCCGACGTGCACGTGCGGGTGCCGCGAGCGACGGGCGAGGTCGAGGTCTACGCCAATGCCACCGGGCAGATCCGGGTGGTTTGCGCTGCCGGCGGCACGATCGACGGGGTTGCCTTCAAGGGCGAACACCCGTTGGCGGCGTGCCAGTGGGTCGAGGCGGCCGGAATCATGTTCCAGCTGCTGCCCTGGCGCCCGGCGGCCTGAAACGCCCCCGCGTCCGGCGTTTCCGCACCTCCCTGCGAATACTCGGGGCGGGCCCCGTAGTGCGCCCCGTCCCGGAGGTGCCCATGTTCGCTGCGCTGCTCACGACCTGCCTTGCCTTCTGCCCGCCGCAACAACCGGCCGCGCTCGCCGCGGTTGCCGTGCGCGGCGATGCCGAGCTGACTCCGGCGGCGGCCTACGCTTCGGCGAAGAGCAAGGTCGAGGCGCACGTGCTCGGGTTGTGGAAGGAGCGCGCGACCAAGGCGGCCGAAGCGCAGCGACCGTTCTGGCTGCCGGAACTGCTCGCCGAAGAAGCCGTGCGGCGCTGGCTCGCCGACCTTCCCGTCGCCCAGATGGTGGCCGTCGTCGATCGCGAGGATCGGCAGCGCGAACACGAGTTCGGCGACAGCTACCAGACCACGCTGTGGGTCGCCGAAGATCCGCAACGGCAGCAACGCAGCGAGCAACGCCTGCGCGGCGAACTGCAGCGGCTCGAACGCCACACGCTGTTTCGCTTCGGTGGCGTCGCCGCCGGTTGGACGGTGCTCGTCGTCGTGCTGGGTTGGATCGATCGACTGTCGCGCGGCTACATGACCGGCCGTCTGCAGTTCGCCGGGCTGCTCGGTGGCCTCGCCGTCCCCCTGGTCGCATTCCTGGTGTAGCATGCACGCCGCGCGCATGGAGGCTCCTCGCATCGATCCCGCCGCAGCCACGCCGACGCGCGTCGATTGGGAAGCGTTCTACCGGGGCTACCGCAAGCCCGGTTATCTGCCCGGATTCGAGATCGTCAACAAGCTCGGCGGCGGCATGTTCGGGCTGGTCTTCAAGGCCCGCAAAGCTTCGATCGGCAAGGACTATGCGATCAAGTTCCTGAAGGTCGACGACGACACCGTGCGCGATGCCGTGCTGCGCGAGATCGACAACGTCGGTTACTTCGCGCAGATCGACCATCCGAACCTGGTTTCGATCGAGGACAAGGGTGCCGTCGACGGCATCCCGTACCTGGTGATGAGCTACGCCGGCGAGGAGACGCTGCAGAAGCGGCTCACGGCCGGGCGGCTGTCGCGCGAAGACGCGCTGCGCGTCTTCGTGCAGGCGGCGCGCGGGGTGCAGGCACTGCACGACCACTCGCTCGTCCACTTCGACCTCAAGCCGGCGAACATCTTCTTGAAGGGCGATGTCGCGCGCGTCGGCGACTACGGCCTCTCCAAGCTGGTCTCGGTGTCGCGCAACTCGCTCAGCTTTGGCCGCGGCACGCCGTACTACATGGCGCCGGAAATGCTGCAGCGCCGCGGCGACGCGCGCAGCGACATCTACTCGCTCGGCATCATCCTGTTCGAGTGCCTCTACGGTGACGTGCCGTTCCGCGGCGACTCGGAATGGGAAGTGCTGCGCAAGCACGAGGTCGGGGTGCCGGAGTTTCCGCCGCAGGCCGATCCCGGCGATCGCGCGGTGATCCTGCGTTGCCTGCAGAAGAAGGCCGAAGACCGTTTCCCGTCGGTGACCGAACTGCTGCGGGCAATGCACGCTCCGGCGGCGTTGGGCGAGAGCTTCGTGCTGCGCGGGGCGCCACCGCTGCCGATGGGGCCGAATCCGGTCTGCGTCGGGCCCGAGGCCGTGCGGGCGGCGCCGTTGCCGCCGCCGTTGCCGCCAAGGCCGGGCGTGGCCGCAGCGCGCAATCCCGCCGACAGCCCGTACGGGATGCCCTGGCAGCCGGAGCCGGCCCGCGGGGTGTTCCCGATCGTCGTGCGCGGCCTGTTCACGCTGTTCGAACTGGCGATCTGGTGCCTGATGCTGCCGGTGCGCGCGGTCAGCGTGTTCGCCGGGCGCGGCATCGTCTGGCTGCTGAAGCTGCCGCTGCGCATCCTCGGCCTCGCCGCCCAGCTGATCGGCTTGTTGCTGGTCTTCGCACTGCTCATGTTGATCGTCGCCGCGGTGCTCGGCCTGATCTGGGCGGTTTGACGCGGAGCCCTGCTATCATGCGCCGAGTTCCATGAGCGATCGAACGCACGACGTGGCGCGCTTGCAGGCGATGGACGAAGCGGCGTGGACCGCACTGCAGGACGACTACTTCCGGCGCATCTACTTCTACGTGAAGCGGTACGTCACCGACCACCAGACCGCAGAGGACCTGACGCAGGACGTGTTCCTCGGCGCCTTGCGCGGCATCGCCGGGTTCGACTCGACCTACACGCTCGACCAGTTCCTGTTCGGCATCGCCAGGAACCGCGTCATCGACCACTACCGCAAGCACAAGCTGACGCTGGTGCCGGGCAAGGCCGACGACCATGGCGATGCGAGCCAGTTGTGGCTCGACAACCTCGCCACCGACCAGAAGCCGCAGCCGAAGGAGAAGGTCGTGCGGGCCGAGGACGAAGGTCGCCAACGGCGGGTGCTCGGCCAGATCCTGCGCGACTACGTCGGCGAACTGTGGGCGGCGGGAGAGTTCCAGAAGCTGATGGTGCTGGAATACCTGTTCGTGCTCGAAGGTCGCAACAAGGACGCCGCGGTGCGCTTCGGGATCGCCGACGAGAAGTCGGTGGCCGGCATCAAGTTTCGCGCCGTCGATCGGCTGCGTGGCCTGGCGCGGCAACACGACCCGAACCATTCGCTGTTCCTGGGCCTCTGGCAACCGGGGGTCCGATGACCGAGAACGATGCCATCGATCCGAAGCTCGCCTTCACCGTCGCCACGGTCTGGCGTGAGGAACGCATCAGCTGCCCGCATCCGCACCTCCTGCAGAGTTGGTTGCAGGGGGGGCTGCAGGGCGGGGCGCGCGACTTCCTCGCCTTCCATCTGCAGGACAGCAAGTGTCCCTACTGCAACGCGGTCCTGGACGACCTGCGGGCGCAGGAGGACCTGGCGAAGGCCCCGAAGCTCGAGGACCTGCGCGACCGGCTGCTGCGGTCGACGGTCGCCGCGCTGCGCAAGACCCGCGCCTGACCGAGAAATGTCGAGCCGGTCGCGAATAGTCGGCGACCGGATCCGCAGGGGGGTGTGGGAGCCGACTGGCTCCCGGTCATCCTCCTGACAACGGAAACGACATGATTCGCAAGACTCTCAAGTGGACGCTCCTCGGCGGTGTGGTGCTCGGTGGGGCTGGCTTCCTGTTCCTTGGCACCGCATTCCCGAGCTACCTCGGCACCATGGCATCGAGCGTACGCGATGGCGTGGTCGGCCAGATCCCGATCGGCCTGGAGATCAAGCGGGCCGAGGGCCTGATCCGGCAGATCGATCCGCAGATCGAGACGTGCAAGCGCGACCTCGCGCGCGCCGAAGTCGATCTCGAGGAGCTGCAGAACTCGGTCCTCCGCCTCGAGAAGGTGGTCTTTGCCGAGGAGAAGAAGCTCAAGGTCGGGGCCAGCCTGCTGCGCGGTGGCGACACCGGCCAGGTCGAACTGGCGGCCGACTTCGGTGCGCGTCGCCGGGTCAGCTCTGACCTCGAACGCACCAAGGACAGCTTCGTCAACAACAGCGCGATCCTGAAGACCAAGCGCACGCTGATCGAACGCCAGACGCGCGCCGTCGGCGCCGCCAAGGAACGCCTTGACGCGGTCCGCTCCGAGCGCATCGCGCTCGAGGACCAGGTGCAGTCGCTGAAGACGCAGCAGATGCAGATCGATGCACTGGCGGCGCACAGCACGCGCTTCGACCTCGACAGCACGGCGCTGAGCCAGGCGAAGGAAGTGATCGCCAACGTCAAGAAGCGCCTCGACGTGTCGCAGCGCATGCTCGAGAACGAGATCTCGTTCCACGGCGATCCGATCGCCTCGGCGGGCGAGGAACGCAACGTGGTGCGCGAGATCGAGGAGCTGTTCGCGGCCCCGTCGACGACGACCGCGACGGCGATCGAGATCGAGATGCCGGTCCGCAAGTGACCGGACCGTTCGCCGGTGCGCCTACGGGCGCACCGCGAACACAGCACCTTGGCGCAGCCCGATCACGGTGATCGCGCGCGCTGGCACCGGGATCGCGTCCTCCAGGCCCTTCTTGCCGAGCAGCGACGCGGTGACTTCGCCTTCGACGATCGCCATCAGTTCGCATGGCTGATCGCTGCCGATGCGCTCGGGCGACGGCAGTTGCAGCCGCGTGCGCGCCTTCTGCAGTGCCGCCCGCAGGTCCTTGGTGAAGGACGCCACGAACACCGTGCCACCGAGGTCGAACACGAGGTCGCCGGCCGGTGCGAACTCGCCGCTGCGGGCGACGACGCCCTCGAGGCGCATCAGCCGGTCGGTGAACAGTCCCGCCTGCGCTGGGTCGAAGCCGCCTTCGAGCGGCAGCCATTGCTGGTAGCGCGGCCACAGCGCATCGGCGGCGACCAGGGCCTGCTCGCGGATCGTCGCCAGGGCCTTCTCGTCACCGAGCGCCTGGCGATCGTGCGCGTCGAGCAGGTCGTGCACGCGATCGACGAGTTCGTGTTGGTCGGCGTGGTTCTGCAGCAGCAGCGGCAGCTCCCAGTCGGCGAACGTCTGCAGCCGGCCGCGCACGCGTTCGTCGACGATCGCAAGGCCGGCAAAGCCGTCGACCAGCGCCTTCGCCACCGGCAGCAACTTCGCGTGCGCGGCGGCCTGCTGTTCGACGATCGACTTCGTGAACGCGGCGACTTCGGCGGCGCGCATGCCACGCACGAAGTCGGGATCCTGGCCGGCGAACGCGAACCACAGGTTGGCGCGCGCAACCAACGCCGCCGTCTTCGGCAGGCACAAGGTCTCGGTGCCGGCCGGATCGAAATCGACGTAGCCCTGCGGCGCCACCGCCGTCACCGCTTCGTCGGTCCAGCCGTCGAACTGGTCGGCGGTGAACAGCCAGTTGTCCTTGAGCCGCTGCGCCGTGGCTGCGGCGAAGGCCTTGCCGTGCAGTTCGTCGGCTTGCCGGCGCATCGTCGCGAGGTCGTCGACCGGCTTCTTGCGATCGGCGGCGGGCACGCGCGCGAGCGCCGTCGCGATGCTGCGCGCCGCTTCGTCGAATCGCGCGAAACCACGATCGCGTTCGCCGGAGTCCTGGCTGGCCATCTCCGTGCGCATGCTGGCGAAGTCCGCCTTCAGTTGCGTCAGTTCGGTGTTCGCCTGCTCGCGCAGCAAAGCGCCCAGGCGGGCGGCTTCGGCGGCCCGGCGTTTCGCCAGGTGCTGCTGCAGCGTCGCCAGCTCGGCCGTCGGCAAGGCGTGCGCCAGCGTCGCCTTCTGCGCCGAGGCGGCGAGGTCGACGAGGCTGGCGGTGGCGTCGTCTTCGGCGCCAAGCGTTGCCAGGTGTTCGCAGCGGCCGGCGAGTTCGTGCAGCGCTTCGGTTGCCTGCAGCAGCCGGCTGCCCTTCTGCAACTCGGCCAGCAGCGCTGCCAGCGCCTGGCGCGTCGCGGCCTGGTTGTCCTCGGCGACGAAGCCCAGGTGGTCGAGCGCGATCGGCACGACGCCGATCGCTGCATCGAAGGTGCCGCCCTGCAGCACGTTCCCGATCTCGGTGCAGTCGCCTTGCACCTTGTTCTCCGGATCGCCGATCGCCGCGCGCACCGCGGCCAGGGCCTTGTTGCAGGTTGCCAGCGCCGTCTGCACTTCGGCGCTGGTCGCGGTGGCGCGCTGCTGCAGCGACGCGATGTCGAACTGGGCCAACGCCGGCGCGCCCAGCGCCAAGGCGAACAAGAGGGTGGGCAGGCGGTGGAGCGTCGTCATCGTCGAGTTGTCGTCAGGAGAGTGGGCGGCCGAACCAGTCGATCGGACCGAGTTCGAAGCCGTAGACGCGCCGGCGCAGTTCGCTGGCGAAGGTCATCACCATGCGCGCGTTGGCCGGCAGCGTGCCTTCGGCGCGGTAGTTCATCGTGGTCTCGTCGTTGCACGACGAGTAGCCGGACTGTTCGAGCGCGAGCTCGCCGTCGTCGCCGACGAGGCGGCAGCCGAGGATGCGTTTCTGCGCGACGTGGACCAGGATTTCGAACGACCAGCGGTTCTCGTCTTCCTGGTTCGCGGCGACGAGCTGCGCTCCGTGCACGGTGCCGGCGGCGCCCGCCGTGAGTTCGGCAAAGCCGAGGTCCTGGTCCTCGCTGCCGTCGCTGGTCAGCGCCACGAAGCGGCCGTGCAATTCGGCGAGGCCGCGGCTGCCCTGCGGCATCGCCAGATTGAACTCAAGGCAGACCGTGCCACCGTCCGTGGTGCGCTTGGGGAAGTGCACGCGGCGGTTCCATTCGTCTTCCGTCGTCACGTCGGTACCACAGTCGGCGACCGCGCGCGTGTAGCACGCGTCCTCGATATCGAGCGCAGCAACCGGCAGTTCGAGGCCGATGCTGAGCGACGCACCGGTGAAGTTCTGGCCGAACGGCGCGAGGTCGCGGCTGCCATCGGCCTCGAAGACCAGTTTGCAACCGAGCACGCGCGCCGGCAGCAGTTCGGCAGGTTCGTCCGCGGGTGCCGCAACCTGCAGGTTCGCCGAGAACGCGGCGAATGCTTCGCGCGCCATCGCCACTTCGGCTTCGAAGTCGAAGGCAGGAGCCACGTCGGGTCCCGTCGTCAGTTCCACCGGGCCGGACTCGCCGAGCAGTTCGAGCGCGGCTTCGGGCGAAGCACCGCTGGTGCGCAGCATTCGTTCGAGGGCCGCGTCGTCGTCGAGCAAGCGGTCGAGTGCTGTGACCAGTTTGGCGCCGTGGTACTCGACCTGCACCGCGTTGGCGTCGATGCGTTCCCCGGGAACCGGATCGAGCAGGGGCCCCGGCAACCGCAGCACCGCCCGGCACACGAGATTGCCGAACAACTCGGCGAGGAAGCCGCGCGCCCCGGCCATCTTCTCGCGTTCGCTAGCGAGGCTCGCGCGCACCTCGGCCGGCGTCGCGTCGGCTGCGAGCGTCGGTGCCGCGTCGCGGCGCAGTCCCTGCGCAGCGACGGTGATGCCGCCATCCGGATTCGCCAGCACCTGGAAGTCGAGCAGGCTGACGTGGAAGCCCTGGCAGAAGAAGCGCAGCGCCGTGATGTCGCGAAACCACGCGGTGCCGGAGAACACCAGCCGATCGTCCTCAGGACCGCACTGCACGTCGGCCCACGCCTCGACGCCCTGGCAACGTTCGAGTTCGCTGCGCACGAAGTCGTCGGGCGACGGCGCGCCAGCCCCGCCGGGACCCGACCACCGCACGGTGACGCGACCGCTGCCGTCGGGGTTGAACGTGAAATCGTGGTGGAGTTCGAGGGACATGCGATCAGCGTGGCGGGCGTTGGCCGCCCTGGACAGCGATGCGGCGGCAAAATCGCTGCTGCCCACTTGCCGGATTTTGTGATTGGTCGCGAACGGCCCAAGAAAGGCGTCGTCGGAATCGACTCGGCCCCCGGCCGTCGCTAGCCTGCTCGCCCTTCGTAGCCATGAACATCCACGAGTACCAGGCCAAGCAACTCTTGGCGAAGTTCGGCGTGCCGGTCAGCAAAGGCATCGCTTGCACGTCGGTCGACGCAGTCGGCAAGGCGTTCACCGACCTCGGCGAGCCGCTCGGCGTCGTCAAGGTCCAGATCCACGCTGGCGGCCGCGGCAAGGCCGGCGGTGTCAAGCTGGTGCGCTCCGCCGACGAGGCGAAGAAGGTCGCGCAGAACCTGCTGCACAAGACGATCGTCACGCACCAGACCGGCCCGGAAGGCCGCGTGGTGAAGACGCTCTACGTCGAAGCCGGCAGCGACATCGACCGCGAGATGTACCTGGCGATCGTGATGGATCGTTCGGCGATGGCGCCGGTGATCATCGCCGCCAAGGAAGGTGGCGTCGACATCGAGGAGCTCGCCGAACACAAGCCCCAGGCGATCGCTCGGCACCGCGTGCATCCGGTGAAGGGGGTGCAGGGGTTCCAGCTGCGCGCGCTGACCAAGCACCTCGGGCTCAGCGGCGAGCAGGCCAAGGCCGGCGCCAAGCTGATCCAGGGCCTGGTGACGGCGTTCATGACGCTCGACTGCTCGCTGGCGGAGGTCAACCCGCTGATCGTGACCAAGCAGGGCGAGGTCAAGGCGCTCGACGCCAAGATGAGCTTCGACGACAACGCCCTGTTCCGGCACAAGGACGTGCTGGAGCTGCGCGACACCAACGAAGAGGACCCGAAGGAAGTCGAGGCGAAGAAGTTCGACCTCAACTACATCGCGCTGACCGGCAACATCGCGTGCCTCGTCAACGGTGCGGGCCTG
>SXGT01357278.1_pt1 | contig 16297 bp, 9 predicted proteins | sample 3176221 | NCBI WGS metagenome assembly SXGT01 (sample SAMN11356862, study PRJNA531348) | freshwater metagenome | isolation source: freshwater sample F1-120 | place: China: Fuxian Lake, Yuxi | collected 2017-12-25 | reverse complement strand
TCCTGGGTTGGGCCTGGCTCGTCGGTGGGATGATCTGGACCCTGATCGAACAGATCCTCGAGTGACGGGGTTGCAGCCAGCGGGAAGGAACGGCGGGCGATATCGTCGCAGGGGCCATGCTCCCGCTGCGGCTGCCCGTCGTCACGCTGCTGCTGTTCACCGCCTTGCTGCCGGCGCAGGAGGCGTTGGTCCGCCGCGACTACGTGGTGCTCGCGGCGATCGCCGCCGACGACCCGTTCGACGCCGCGGCGCAGTTGCTCGCCCGGCATCACCGGGCGCCGATCGTGCGGTTCGATCCCGCCCAGCTGGCGCCGGTGCGCACGGCACTGCTCGCCGCAGCGCCGCGCCACGTCGCCCTGGTGCTGCGGCCGGAGCAGATCGACTTCCCGTTCGTGCGGGCGTTCCTGCAACTCGCCACCGGACTCGACGACGATCCCTTCGTCGACTTCGCCTTCGGCTACATCACGGGGCGCACGGCCGCCGACGCCGAAGCGCTGGCGACGCGCGGCAGCACGCGCGTGCCGCAGGCGGCGAAGGCAATCGCCCTGGCAGCTGGCGGCTGTCCGAAGTCGTCGGTGTCGACCGTGCCGCACCTGCTGCGTCGCAACCGGCTCGAATCGCTGCACCTGCTCGGTGCGGGTGACGAGAATGCGCCCGACGTCGCGTTCTGGCGCGAGCACCTGGCGAAGCTGCATGGCCGCGACGTGGTGACCTTCGCCGGCCACGGCTACCCGAAGTCGGTCGTCGGCGGTCCGTCGTTCGCCGAGTTGGTGGGCCTCGATCTCGGCGGCACCGTCGTGTTGAACGTCGCCTGCTACACCGGCGTCACGCAGCGCTGGTTCGAAGACGATTGGCGAAACGGCGTGGTGGTCGAGCAACAGGTGCCGCTCGACGAGAGCTTCTGCCTCGCCGTGCTGCGCACCGGCGTCGTCGGCTACACCGCCTACGTCTGCCCGCGGCCGGCGGGACCCGAACTCGACACCGACATGACGGCGCTCGTGAGCGAAGGGCTGTCGCTCGGCGAGGCGCGCCGGCGCGACTACGACAAGACAGTGCTCGGCTTCCTCGGCTTTGGCGCGGAACGCCTGCAGCTGGCGCCGGTCGTGAACGGGGCGAAGCTGTCGCCGTCGCGCGACGCCGTGCGCGACATCATGCTCGAAGGCGCCACCGGTGGCATCGTGTTCGGTGATCCGGCGTGTGTGCCGTTCGTCGCCCGGCCGATGCAGGCGCCGGTGTCGATCACGTGCGAGGGGGCCGATGGCGAGTACCGCATCAAGGCTCGCGTGGCCGCCTCGGACCTGTTCCTGCACTGTTCCGATCCAACGGCGACCTGGGGCAAGACGATGGCGATGCGTGTGTACGGTCGCGTGCCGATCCACAGCGACGTCGCCGACTTCGTCGTCGACCAACTGAAGGTGGGTGACAAGGTGCAGCCGACGCGCGTGCTGTGGGCGATCGAAGAGGACCACGGCCGACGTTTCCTGCAGTGGAAGGTCAACTTCCCGCGCGGTGAGAACCTGAATGGCGAGTTGCTGCTGTCGGCGCGCGCGCTGAAGACGAAGGACGCGACGGTGGCGAAGCGGCTGGGTGGCGAAGTGCGGCGGCCCGTCGTGACGTCGACGGACGTGCGCGCGCGCGCCGTCGAACCGTTCCTCGAATTGGCCAGGTCGCGCGGCGTCGCGCGCGAAGCGCTGCAGGACGCACTCGACGCCTCGGCGCTGCAACTCGGAGTGGAGGGCGCGCCGGCCGATGCGCTGGCGAAGTTGACGGCGCGCGGCAGCGACGGCTTCCATGCCGTGTGCGTGCTGCTCGAAGTCGGCCACGTGCACCTGCACACCGTCAAGCTGTTGCAGGCGACGTGGCGACCCGGCGAAGAGAAGCGCCTGTTCGCGCTCGCGAGCCAGCCGCAATTGCCGCAGTACGGCATGTGGGCCGTGCTGGAGGGGCTGGGTTGCGCCGACACGCCGGAGGTGCGCACCTTCTTGTTGGCGCGTTTGCAGGATCGGTCCGATGCCGGCCACTTCATGTCGGCCGCGCAGGGGCTCGCGCTGCTCGGCGAACGGCGCGCGGTGGAGCCGATCGACGCGCGCCTGCGAGCGTTCGAGCCGGGGTGGGACGGGGTGGCCCCGTACCTGATCGAGGTGCTGGGGACGTTGGGCGGCGCCGCTGCGGTGCGGGCACTCGAGGCGCTGGGCAGCAACGACCAGTGTGAGCACGCCAAGCATGTGGTGGCGGCGCTACAGCGCCTCGATCCCGAGGCGGCGGCGAGGGTTCGGGCGGCGCGCAAGCTGCGCTGAAGCGCCCTGCGCGGGGCTTTGGCGGCACCGGGGAAGCCGGCGATGCCGGGGAGTTCGTGCCCTACTGGGCATAGTTCCCCACCTCACTCCGACATTCTGTAGGAGGTTTCGCGCACCCAGTGCGTCGCTGCGCGCATCCCGAACGCCACGCCAGATTTCCATGTCGCCATCCAAACCCAAGCCGTCATCCACGATCACCGAGGCCGAGTTGTTGGTGCTGAAGGCGCTGTGGGACGACGGCCCGGCGACCGTGCGCGAGCTGCTCGACCGCCTCGGCACCGACTGGGCCTACACGACGGTGCAGACGTTGGTCGGTCGCCTGGTCGACAAGGGCCACGTGCGCGCGGACCGCAAGGACCTGGCGCACGTGTTCACGGCGATGGTCGCGCGTGACGAACTCGCCGGCCGTCAGGTGCGCGAAGTCGCCAGTTCGCTCCTCGATGGCGCCGTGGCGCCGTTGCTGCTGCGGTTGGTCGAGCAGACGAAGTTCACGCCGACGGAGCTGGCTCGCTTCCGCGAACTGCTCGCCGCCGCCGAAGCGAAGGCCAAGGACAAGAATGGCGGAGGGCGGTCGTGAGCTGGCTCGTCGCCAACACGGCGGTGGCCGGCGTCGTGGCGCTCGTGGCGTTGGCGCTCGGACGTTGGCTGCGGCCCGCACCGGCGGTGCTGCACGCGCTGTGGCTGTTCGTGTTGCTCAAGCTGGTGACGCCGCCGCTGTTCCCGATCGAGGTTGACACCTCGTGGTGGCAGGAACCGCGCACGGTGGTGCTGCCGTTCACCGTCGATGCTGCCGGCAACGTGTCGACGCCGGTGCTGGCGGCGAGGGCCGAGGGCGTGAACGTGGCGCCGGCGCCGTCGCCGTGGGCGATGCCGCTGGCGTTGCTGTGGGGATCCGGTTCGGCAGCAATGTGCGTGTGGCTCGCGGTGGGGCTGGTGCGAGCGCAGCGGCGATTGCGCGGATGCGGTCCCGTGCCGCCTAAGCTGGCGCGCGAAGTGGCGCAGTTGGCCGCGGACCTGCGCGTGCCCGTGCCGACGTTGTGCGACGACCCGTCGGCGAGTTCGCCGTACGTGTTCAGCTTCCTGCGCACACGCCTGGTGCTGCCGGCGCGCGTGCTCGCCGCCGCCTCCGCCAAGGGTCGCGCGGCGGTGCTGGTGCACGAACTCGCCCACCTGCGTCGCCGCGACCATTGGCTTGCCCACGCCGAGCTCGCGCTGGCGATCGCGTTGTGGTGGCACCCGCTGTTCTGGTTCGCGCGCCGCCAGTTGCGGCAGCAGGCCGAACTCGCTGCCGACGCCTGGGCGATCGCCACCATTCCCGACGCGACGATCGACTACGCCACGGTCCTGGTGCAGGCCGCCGGCGCTCCCGACTCCATGGTGCCGATGTCCGCCGTCCTCGCTGCGAGGCCGGCGGCTGGTGCCGCATTCGAAACGAGGTTGACGATGATCCTGAACGAGAACGTGCCGTGCCGCGCCTCGCGCGCCTGGTGGTTGCCCTTCACTTCCCTGGCACTCGGCTTGTTCGCCGTGCCGGTCCAGGCCCAGTCCAGCGAACAGGACCCGGTCCGGATCGAGATCCGGATCAACGGCAAGGAAGTCGAGGCGTTGAGCGGCGCCGAACGCACGGCGTTGCTGCGCAAGCTGCTCGCTGCCGAAGAGAAGGCGGAAGCAGTGGCTCCCGCGAAGTCGAAGTCGAAGTCGAAGCCGAAGTCGAAACCCGAAGCGAAGGGCCTCGAACTCGAGCTGTTGGACGTCACCGAGGATGGTCCGGCGAAGAAGAGCGCGGAGAAGGGCAAGTCGAAGGACAAGGCCAAGGGCGACCTGAACGGCAAGCACGAGCCGAGGGTGTTGCGTCTCGACGGCTTGCAGAGCCTCGAAGGTTTCAAGGGCTTTGAGCGCCTCGAAGGCCTCGAAGGCCTCGAAGCTCTCGGTGGCCTCAGAGCTCTTGAGGGCTTCAAGGCTTTCGAAGCTTTCGAGGGTCTCAAGGGTGTGGAGTGCGTCGAAGGCCTCGAAGCTCTCGAGGGTCTCGAGGGTGTGGAGTGCATCGAAGGCCTCGAAGCTCTCGAGGGCCTTGAGGGTCTCGAAGGTCTCGAGTGCCTCGAAGAACTCAAGGGTCTCGAGGGGATGCAGATCCTGGACCTCTCCGGGATGCGGGAAGGGCTCGCCGAAGCGCGCCTCGAGATCCTGCGCGACGCGGAGCTCAAGGAACTCGGCATCACCGGCGATGTCGTCCGGTTGATCGACGATCTCGGCGCCGGCAAGAAGCTGGACCGTTCGATCGGAGAGATCGTCAAGAAGGCGATGCGGGCCGCGAAGCCGAAGCTCGACGCGGCGACGTTCGAGGCGCTCGACGACCTCGACCTGAAGAAGCTGGGCATCGATCTCGAAGCCGTCGACCTGGCGCTGCGCGCCGCGGGCCAGGCACTCGACGTGAAGATCCACGTCGAGCCGATCGAGGTCACCGTCGAAGGCGAACCGATGGACCTCAAGATCGTCGAAGTCGAGCCGGCGCCGAAGAAGGCCAAGAAGGCCGACAAGGCCAAGAAGCCGAAGCTCGACCGGCGCGAAGAGCTCCGCTGAAAAGGGCGCCGGCCGCGAGCAACGTGCTCGCGGCCGGCGTTCGAGGGCGCGCCCAGGTCGGACGTTGCCCTCGCAGCAGTCGCTGGAATCAGTTGCCCTGCAGCTGCCAGCTCAGGCAGTTGCTCATGCCGAAGCCGAGCACGCCGCCGCCGAGGCAGACCGTGACCGCCTGCGAGCTGAACACGAGGCCGGCGAGGCCGGGCGCCACTGGCAACGGCAGGTTGAACACTGCCGAACCGTCGCACGGGCCAAAGCCGCCACCGGTCAGGACCGGGCCGAGCGTGCCGAGGAACGGAATCGTGTGCAGGGGGCCGCACAGCGGCGGCGCAACGGGGCCAGGAACCATGCAGGGACCCGCACCGATGGCGAGCAGCGCAATCGAGGTCGAGGGGGCCTGGTCGAGAGCCAGCGAGAACGCGGCGTTGCCGAGGCACGGGTCGTTGAGCAGCGAGTGGATCTGCGGGCACGCCGGGCACGAGCCATTGGCGCACGGGCCGCCGACCGACGTCGCGCGGCCGGGGCGCACCGCGAGGCCGATCATCGGATCGAGCGCGGGGGCGATCGGCGGGCAGCAGTTGACGCCGAGGAGCACGACGTTGGGAGCTACGAACGCGTAGTTCATCGCCACCGTGCCGATGCCATCCGTCGCGTAGAGGATCTGGTTGCCCCAGTCGCAGGCGAGGCCGAGCACCGGGCCGAAGGCGGCGACGCACGCCGGCACCGGGAACTGGCTGATCACGATGCAGGGCGCCGCGAGTTGCGACACGAGCACGCGGCTCGGGCCACCTGGGAAGGTGGCGACGCTGGTGAACACGATCCCTTGCAGCTCATCGACCGCGATGCCGGTGGTGACGCCGCCGATGACGATCGGGCCACCGAGGATGCAGACACCGAGCGGGGCCGGCGGACAGGTGTTGGTGTAGCGGTGCAGGATGAACGTGCTGTCGATCATCCACAGCTCGTTCAGGCCTTCGACGACTTCAAGGCCGGTCAGGAACGCGGCCGGGCCGAGCGTCGGCACCGGCATGGGCGGGCACTGCATGCCGCAGGCGTCGTCGACCTTGGCCAGCAGGAGGCCGTTGGTGACCCAGGCGCCGGAACGCGTCGGATCCCACGCGGTGCCGCCGACCCACGGCGGCAGCGCGGCGGAGTTGGGCATCGGGATCGGGCACTGGCCGAGCGGCATGCACGGCGCGTGGCTGACGTGCCGCAGGTTCGGCACGTTGCGGGTGATGCCGACCAGGTGGTCGGGCGTCTGCGCCGGGAGGAAGGCGGCGAGCGCAGGGAGAGCCAAGGCGAGCAGGGAGGTGGATTTCATGGGCGGGTTCTTGGGGAAGAGAGGGCCTGATTGGCCTTCGCTCCGGAAGAACCGACCGCCGCCGGGCGCACGCGGATTTTGCAGATAATTCCGCGCTCACCAGTGCCAGCGGAACGCCAGCCGCCGCGGCTCCTTGTGCATCGAGGCCGCCATCGACCCGAGGCCCACTCGTTCCAGGTCGGCGCCGAGCGTGCTGACGGCGCGCAGGATCGCGGCGCCCTCGGCGGGGAGGTCTTCGATCTCTCCGCCGCGTTGCTCCAGCGTCATCAGCGTCGTGCCCAGGTTGCGCAGAACGCGACCCATCGGCGACACCGACAGTCCGGTCCAACCTTGCGGCAGCGCTTCGACATGCGCCTTCGCGGCCTTCGGCAGGCTGCCGTCGCCGTTCTTGCGGGCATCGACGATGCCACGCAGCAAGGCACCTTGGGCCTCCGTGACCCCGGTGGCGACGAGCAGCATGTCGTCCAGGACCACGTACTCGAGCTGGATCAGGCCGGCGAGCCGCAGCCGGTGGATCTTCACGTCCTGGTAGTCCTCGCTCTTGCGGGTCGCGTGCAGTCCGCGCGCCCGCAGCAGCTTCTCCAGCGATTCGCCGAACGCCTTGCCGTTGCGCAGCGACATCGCGTAGCAGCCGCTCAAGGCGGCGCCGAGCGGATTGTCGTCGATCGATTCTTCGATGGCGTCGAGGTCCGTCTGGTCATCGATTTCCTGCACGATCATCAGGCCGGTGCCGAGGTGGTCGAGCAGGTCTTCCTTCAATCGCACCTTGGTCGCATCGGCGAACGCTGCCATCGCCGCGTCGAACGGCATCGGGGCATCGTCGCCCATCGCCGCGAAGACGAGGTTGGTCAGTTCGTAGGCCTTGGTCAGCGAAATCGGGGCCGTGCTGAACGCGTCGCTGCCGGCCGGCAGATAACGCAGCAGGCGCGGGGCGTCGGCGTCGACGGGCATCAGGTCGAACACGCCGTGATCGCCCGCCGCGAGGTCGAGTGCGGCTTCGATCTGCATGTGTTCGCCGTCGGGTCGGACCCACAAGGTCATCGCTTGCGGTGCGGTGATGCCGAGGTCCTGTGCCAGCTTGGCGCCGTCGAACGGCAGTCCCTCTTCCTTGGCGCGATCGGCGAGCTGCTGCGCCAACGCGGGACCCGCCGCGCGCAGGTCGCCGCGCAGCCAGAACGGGCTGTCGGTGTCACCGGCGAGGCGATCCTCGGTGGCGAGCAGGCGGGCGCCGTGCTGTTCGAGGTCGGTGCCGAACAGCATCACCAGGCTGCCGTCGATGAGCGCCGGCATCGTCACGGTGATGCCGTCGCGGGCGGTGCCCGCGCGGAACGGGCGGTCGGCGATCGTCAGGTCGCGCAGGGACGTTGCCTCGGTGGCCTCGGTCAGCGCGGTGAGCGCCGCGGCCAAGGGCGCCAGGTCGGAAACGCCGTCACCGACGAGCGTCAGCGACCCGTGGAATCGCGGCACTTCGCGCGCTGCCAGGGCCTGTACGAGTTTGGCGATGTCGCAGTGCACCGCGAAGACCAGTTCGCCGCGATGTCCGGTCAGCAAGTGCTGCAGGCCATCGGCGAGCGCGGCGTCGCCGTTCTCGCGCATGGCGGTGATGGGCCGATCGACTTCGGCGCGGCCCAGGGCCACCAGTTTGGCGACGCTCTCGCTGGCGAGCAGCTTGGCGAACAACGTCTTCTCGAACTGCTGCTGCCAGCGCGCCGGCAACGCGATGCGCGCCACCAACGTCGAATCGGCGGGGACGAAGCGGAACGGGGGCAGCCGGTCCTGCGCGATCGTCGGCGCAAGCAGGAGGGCAGTCGTGAGCGCGGCGCTACGGCACATCATGGGCGCGCATCAAACGCGCCGCGCTCGCCGCCCGCCAGGGGCGACCTCGGCGATCACCAGCGCAGGCGGGTCCCGAAGCCGTTCGCGGTGGTGTAGGTGGTAGCGACCATCAGGTCGATGCCGAGACGCTTCAGCTCGCCGGTCGACTTCTTGATCGCTTCCATCACCATGCCCATTTCGTCGGGCACGCCGCTCATCGACTGGTTCATGGCGGCCTCCATGCCGACCACCATGCCGTTGAGGTAGCCGCTCATCGCGGTCACCGAGATGCCGTTCCAGCCAGCCGGCATCGCCGCAGTCGCGTCCTTGGCGACGGCGGGAACGCTGCCATCGCCAGGGGTCTTCTGCGTGTCGAGGATCGAACGCAGCGCCTTCTGCGAGTCTTCACTCGTGCCGACGCCGACCAGCAGCAGGTCGTCGGTGACCGCGTACTCGATCTCGACGAGGCCGGCGAGGCGCATGCGATGCACCTTCAGGCCTTGGTACTCCTCCGTCTTGCGGCTGGCGTGCAGGCCGCGCGAGCGGATCACCTTCTCCAGCGATTCCCCGAACGCCTTGCCATCGCGCAGCGCGATGCCGAAGCACGAACCGTTGAACATCGCGGTCGGGTCCTCTTCGTCGGCGACCCCCGAGGCGAGTGCCTGCGGATCCTGCAGCATCATGAGTTCGTCGCCGAGGTGCGCGATCAGGTCTTCCTTCAGGCGGACCTTCGCGGCTTCGGCGAAGCCGGCTTCGACGTCGGCGAACGTCATCGGCACCGCCTCACCGAGCTCGCCCCAGACCTTGGCGATGACGTCGTAGATCACGCCGAGCTTGATCACCGACACCGAGAACGACTCGCTGCTGGCCGGAACGTACTTCAGCAGCTTCGGGGCGGTGGTCGGGCCGGCCATCGCGGCGAAGATGCCGCGGTCGCCGTCGCCGAACGACATCTGCACGTCACCGACGACGTGCTTGCCGTCGGCATCGAACGTCATGGTCATGGCGTCGAACGAAGTGAAGCCCGTGGCCTTGAAGATCGACTCCACCGAGATCGGTGCGCCACCTTGTTCATCGACGAACTTGCCGAACATGCTCAGTGCGTTGCCGAGCTTGAGATCGATGGACAACGCGTGCGGCGTGGCATTGCCTTGCCAGCGCCCTTCGTTGGCGAGCAGCTTCGACAGGCCCTGTTCGACGTCGTTGCCGCCGACGATGACGAAGTGGCCGTCGATGATCGTCGGCACAGTCACGCCGTCGCCGCCGGCGTCGAGCATGCCGCGCAGCTTGTGGTCACCGACGACCAGGTCGCGCGTCGGCGGCGCATTCTCGTCGATGGCGCCTTCGCAGGCCTTCGCCAGCGCCGCCAGGTCGAACGTGCCGTCCGGCGTCATCGTGAGCGTCATGGTGATTGGCGGGTCTTCGCCATTCATGAGCGTTTCCGCCAGCGCCGCAAAGTCGCACTGCAGCGACAGCACGATCTCACCCTTGTAGTCGGCGAGCATCTTCTCGAGCAGGTCGGCGTCGAACTTGCCGCTCTCGCGCAGCATGCCGATGCCCTGGTCGACCGACTTGCCGAGCATGCCCACCAACGGGCCGAGCGACTCGCCTTGCAGCCACTTGGTGACCTGGGCGGTGGCGAACTGTTGCTTCCAGGCTGCCGGCGCACCCATGCGCATGACGAAGCAGGAATCGGCCGGGACGAAGCGGAACGGCGACGGCTTGCCTTGGGCGGGGAGTGCCGCCAGCAGCAGAGACGCCGCGAACAGAGTGCGGGTGATGGTCATTGTTCTTGCGGGTAGATCAGGATGCGGTCGTGAGCGATGAGCACGAAATCGGTGCGGCCGTCGCCGTCGAGGTCGCCCGTAGCCAGTTCGCGCGGTTCATTGTCGGGTTCTTGGCTCGGAGCGGTCTCGAACACGGGGATCGACAGCGCGCGTTGCAGTCCGGCCGTGCCGCCGGCCAGGATCTGCACTCCCGGCAGGTGGCGATCGACGACGACGAGATCGCAGATGCCGTCGTGGTCGAAATCGCCGGCGCGGCCGGTCCAGTAGGCGGTGCGCACGATCGGCGGTTCGTGCGTGGTCAGCGTGCGCAGCGAAGGCCCCTTGGCGAACGGCACGCGCAGCACGCCACGCGCCGACAGCAGCAGCACGGCGCCGCGATGGGGCACGAGGTGCGTGAAGTCGAACGCGGGCACCTCGACGGAAACGGTCTTGGCGCCGAGCTGGCGCACCAGCTTGTTGCCCTTCTTGTCGAAGTAGAAGCGGGCGACGCCGCCCAGCACGCCGGCGTCGGTCTCCGCGCACAGGGTCAATTCGGTCATGCCGTCGGGACCGTTGTCCTGCGACAGCACGCGAACCTGGCCCTTGTCGTCGAGGCGGAACGTGCGCACGAACCGTTCGCGCACCGCCAGCATCGCGGCAGCTCCCGCGACGGTGGTCGTCGCACAGGCGCCATCTTCGAGCTTCTTGGTGAAGCCCGCCGTGTCGGTGGCCTTGCCGCTTTCCTTCTTCTCGATCTTGCCGGCCTCGCCGAGCGACAGCGTGCGCAGCCCTTCGCCGGGCACCACGAACGCGAGCTCGAGTCCGGCGGCATCACCGAGGTCGGCGACGAGCAGCCGCGCCGGATCGGCGGGCAGGCGGCCGAGCTCGCCGAGCTTGTCGGCGGGTTTGCCAGGGGCGCACGTCAGCAGGCTGGCGTCGCGCTTCTCGTTGCGGGTGATCACCAGCACGCCGCCGCGCGGATCGATCGCCGCGACGATCGGCTTGTCGGCGGCCGCCAACTGCTCAGGGAAGCGGTCGAGCGGGCCGGCGCCCGAGATCCACGCCACGGCGTCCTCTTCGGGGCTCGCCAGCACGACATCGTTCTTGCCGTCCTTGTCGATGTCGCCGATGGCGATCGCCGCCACGCCCGCGAGCGTCGGCAGCGTGCGCAGGACGAACGTCTCGTCGCGCCATTCGTGCACCAGCAACTGCGCGCGGTCGGCGCGCGCGACCAGCAGGTCCTCGTCGCCGTCGCCATCGATGTCGCCGAGCGCCCACGGCAGCGCCTTGCCGCCGCCGGCGCCTTCCCCGAACGCCCACCAATCGAGCGCCTGGCGATCGTCGCCGTTCTGCAGCACCTGCAGCGAGACTGCGCGCGTGCTGCCAGCGATCGTCGCGAGCGCCGGCTTGCCGTCGGCGGTGCGCGCCGGGAACACATCGTGCATGCCGTCGACACTGAAGATGCGCCACGCGCCGAAGCTGCCATCGCCGTTGCCGAGGCGCAGGCGCAGGTTCATGTTGGCGCCGGGGGCCACCGCGACGAGGTCGAGCTTGCCGTCGGCGTCGAAGTCACCGAGATGGAACGAATAGGCGTTGTCCTCGACGGGTTCGATCGCCGACAGCTTCGGCGTGCCGCTGAGGTTGGTGACGGTGCGCAGGCTGCCGCGCGCGACCGCGACGAGGTCCTGCTTCTTGTCGCCATCGAGGTCGCCGGTCAGCATCGCCACGCCGCGGCCGGCGAGGCCGAGGTCGATCGCGGGGCCTTCGGGTTCGGCGCCGGGACGGCGCACCGACAGGCGGCCGCGCGTGTCGACGAGCAGCAGATCGGGTTTGCCGTCGCCGGTCACGTCGGCGAGCGTGTAGCCGCTGATCTGGCCGTTGGTGGGAATCGGCTGCAGCTCGGTTTCGCGCCCCTTCACGCGCACGGCGACGAGGCGCGCGCGGCGCGAATCGACCGCGATCGCTTCGACCTTGCCATCGCCATCGACGTCGGCGATCTGCAGGTTGCCGAGGCCGTCACCGACCTTGACTACCAGCGGACCGTCGAACCCGAACCGGGCGCGCAGTTCGGGGGCGATGGGGGGTGGACCGCTCTGCGCGAGCAAAGCGGTGCCGAGGAATACAAACGGAGCGACGTTGGCCGTGGCGAGCATCCGGCCGCCAATCTATGGTTGCCGCGATGCTCGCCGCAACGATCGTGCTGTTGTTCTCCTGTCAGGACCCTGGCAAACCCGCGGCCGAACCGGCGCCGGTGCGCGCCGACGGCGTCGAGGTGCTCGATCTCGGCAACGGTTGCCGCATCCAGGGCCGCGTGCTGCGCACGACCGAACAGACCGTGTTCGTCGACGTTGGCTACGACGTGCTCAAGGTGCCGGTGGCGGCCGTGCTGCGCCGCGAGACGATGGACGGCAATCGCAGCGGCGGCATCGTGCGCGAGAAGCTGTGGGCGCGGGCCGAACTGCCGGAGCGGTCGGTCGCCGAGGGCGCCAAGGTGATGGGGGAAGCGGTGGTCAAGATCGAAGCCGCCGGCGGCCAGGGTTCGGGTTTCGTGACCCACGCCGATGGTTGGGTCGTCACCAACTTCCACGTCGTCGAACGCGAAGTGGAAGTCGACGTCGTCGTCTACTCGCTCGGCAAGAACGGCTTCGAGCCGCGCACCGTGCGCAAGTGCAAGGTCGCGGCGATCAACCCCGACATGGACCTGGCGCTGGTGAAGATGGAGGCGCCGGCTGACCTCGCGCTGAAGACGATCTTCCTCGGCGACAGCGACGGCATGCAGGTGGGCGACACGGTCTACGCGATCGGGGCGCCGATCGGGCTCGATCGCACGGTGTCGAGCGGCATCATCAGCGTGACCAACCGGACCTTCGAAGGTCGCTGCCACTTCCAGATCACCACGCCGATCAATCCCGGCAACTCGGGCGGCCCGTTGTTCAACCTGCGCGGCGAAGTGGTCGGCGTGAACAGCGCCGGTTACCGCGGCTTCCAGGGCCTCAACTTCGCGATCCCCGCGAAGTACGTGATCGACTTCCTCAACAACCGCGACGCGTTCGCCCTCGACACCACGCGCAGCGAGAACGGCGTGCACTACCTGCCGGCGCCGAAGAAGCCCGCCAGCACGAAGTAGTTGCGGCGCGTTGGGAGCGCGCGGATGGCCGCGCCTTGACAACGTCGGGGCGCGCGATGCGATGGGGGCATGTTGGCCGCCCTCGTCGTCGTGTTCGCCGCGTTCGCTCCGCAAGGCGAGAAAGCGCCGGACCCTCTCGCCGAAGCGCGTGCCGTCGTCGCCGCCGCCGAGCAGAAGCACGGTGCCGACAGTATCGAAGCTGCTGAAGCGCTGGTGAAGTTGTGGAACCAGATGGCGGTGCGCGGTCAGGTCGAAGAGCTGCTGCCGATCGCCGAACGCGTGCTCGCGATCCGTGAAGCAAAACTGCCGCCGGGGCACCAGCGCACCGCGATCGCCTTGTCCAACCTCGCGACCGTGCGCATGCAGATGCACGAGCCGCGTCTGGCGGCGCCACTGCTCGAACGCGCGCGCGAGATGCTGGCCAAGGCGCCGCCGAGCCGAGCGATGCTCGGGGTCTTGGGCAACCTCGGGGTCTGCAAGAACCTGCTCGGCGAGATCCTGGTGGCCGAGGACCTGCTGCAACAAGCGGTCGAGTACGGTCGCCAGCACGCGCCCGACCATCCGTTGTTCGCGCAGGCGCTGCAGAATCTCGCCGCGATCGAGATGCGGCTCGGCGCCGTGGAACAAGCGCGCATCCTGGTGCAGGAGACGCTCGCGGTGCTGCAGAAGGCCGAGCCCGACGGGCCGCGGCTGGCGCACGCGACCTACGGATTTGGCCTGGTGTTGTTGACGGCGGGACGCCTCGACGACGCGGAGCCCTTGTTGCGTCGCGGGCTCGAACTGCGCACCAAGCACCTCGGCGCCGACCACAAAGGCGTCGGCGACGTCGAGCAGTCCCTTGCCATCCTCGCTCGACAACGCGGCGATCTGGCTGCTGCGCAGATGCATGCGGAACGTTCGGTGGGTGCGGTGCGCGGCGCCATGCGGGCCTGGGAACGCGAGAATCGGCGCATGATGGTCGCCCGCGTCCTGACCGAGCAGGGCGAACATCAGGCGGCGGCGGAACTCGCCGACGCGGCCGTGCGTGCTGCCCGCGCTACGGGCGCCGATGATGAGCGACTGTGTCTCCTGCTGGGCACCCATGGACAGGTGCTCGCGGCGGCCGGGCGAGTCGAAGCGGCCGAAGCTTCACTCCGCGCCGTGCTCGCGGTCGGCGCCAAACTGGGGGTCACGAGCGACAAGGTTTCGTGGGAAGCCAGGTCGTTGCTGGCGCGGTGTCGGTACCAGGTCGGGGACGCCCCTGGCGCAGTCGCGTTGCTGACGGAGAACCTTGGTGTCGCCGACACCTTCCTCGATCGCACTTTGCCGGCACTGTCGGACCACGATCGCCTCGCGGTTCTGACGCATTTGCGTTCCGACTTCGAACGCTTCCTGGGTTGGACGCACGCCGCCCCGGGGTTGCTGTCGGTTGATTCGGTGTACGCGCAAGTGCTGGCGTGGAAAGGCAAGGTGGCGCGCGGCCAGCTCGACCAGCATGCCGTTGCGCGCACCGACGCCGAGGGCGTCGCCCGATTGCGCCGTTTGCAGGAGATTGCCGGCGAGATCGCGATCGGTCGCGCCGAGCCGGGGCTGCTGGCCGAACAGGATCGCTTGCAGGCGATCGTCGCGAGCACGATGCCCGCGCGAACCATCGCGGATGTCGGCGCCTTGCGAAAGGTGCTCGCGGCCGAGGAAGTGCTGGTGGACATCGTGCGCGGCCAGCGCGGCACGCAGGCGACGTTCGATGCGTTCCTCGTCACGCGCGAAGGCGTGACGCGCGTCGATCTCGGACCGGTGGAACCGATCGAACGCGCGGTTGCTTCGCATCTGCAGCTCGTCGCGCGCGCCGATCGCAAGGGGGCTGGCACCCTGCTCGAGCCGGTGGGGCGCGCTGCACGGGCCCTGGTCTGGGATCCGTTGCGTGCAGCAATTGCCGGCAAGAAGCAGATCCGCCTGAGTCCAGACCACGTGCTGGCGATGCTGCCGTTCGAAACGCTGCCCGGCGAACGCAAAGGCACGTTCCTGGTCGAGGAGGTGGCCATCTCCTATTTGCAGGATGCCGCGGATCTGCTGCGAGCACGGCCGCAGACGGGTACGGAGCGAGTCGTCGCGTTCGGTGACATCGCCTACGGTGGCCCCGCCCTCACGGCGCTGGCGATGCGCGGCGTGCCGCGGCCATTCGCTCCGCTGCCGGCAACCGCGCTCGAACTCGAGAGTCTGCGCACACTGGCGGGAACGCGGGAGACCGTTCTCGTGAGTGGCGCCGCCGCCACCGAGGCACGCCTGCGCGACGCGATCGCGACGGCGTCGGTTCTGCACCTGGCCACGCACGGTTTCTGCGGGCTCGAAGATGGTCCCGGCGTGCTGCGTGCGGGCATCGCTCTCGCCGGCGCCAACGAAGCACCGCAGCAGGACGACGGCATCCTGACCGTGGACGAAGCGGCGCTGCTGGATCTGCGCGCGTGCCGCCTGGTGGTGTTGTCGGCGTGCCAGACCGGGCTCGGGCAACCGTTCGCCGGCGAGAGCCTGCTCGGATTGCGGCGCGCGCTGCGCATCGCCGGCGCCGGTGCGACGATCGCATCGTTGTGGCGTGTCGACGACCAGGCGACCGGCGCGCTGATGGCCGATTTCTACCGCGAGCTGTTCGGTGCCGGCGGTTCGCCCGCGAAGGCGCTGCGGGCGGCGCAGCTGCACGCGCTCGCGCGCGCGCGGGCGGCGAGTGGCGAAGGCATGCCGGCGCTGTGGGGGGCCTTCGTCTGCGACGGCGATCGCTGAGCGCGATTCACGCCGTGGCGGCTTGTTCGGCGATCGCAGCCAGCGCCTTGTCGGCGTCACGGCGTCGCGGCGCGCGCGTGCGGTCGAGTCGCAGCACGAACTCGACAGTGCGTGGTCGCAGCGACGGTCGGGTCGGGCTCGTGCGGTAGCGCTTGTACGAACGACAGTGCACGGCGAGGGCGCCATGGGCTGCCACGCAGCGGACCAGGTCTTCGACCGGAATCGTGCCGTCGGTGCTGTAGCTGACCAGCACGTGCGGAGCGTCGATTCTCTCCAGCAGCGTCGCGAACGCGGCCGGCGCCGCCTGCCGCGCGTTGAACGGACTGCGGCGTTCGCCCCAGTCGGCGCGAATGCCGGCCTTCCAACCGCGTTGCGTCGGCGGCGGCAGTTCGGGCTTGTCCCACTGCACGATCGAGTTGAGCACGTGGTAGTTGCTCGCGTAGGGATGCTGGTTGTACGGCGGGTCGAGATAGACGACGTCGGCGCGCACCGGCAGCGCGGCGGTGAGTTGCAGCGCATCCACGGCGAGCACATGGTGCGTGCGGTCACTGGCCAGGAAGCGGGCGGGCGCCAATTTCAAGTCGGCGAGAATGCGATGCAGTGCGGTGCCGTTGCGGCCACCCCAGCCGGCATGGAAGCC
>SXGT01643491.1_pt1 | contig 16298 bp, 10 predicted proteins | sample 3176221 | NCBI WGS metagenome assembly SXGT01 (sample SAMN11356862, study PRJNA531348) | freshwater metagenome | isolation source: freshwater sample F1-120 | place: China: Fuxian Lake, Yuxi | collected 2017-12-25 | reverse complement strand
CCAGCAAAACTGGGCGCCACTGTTCTCCATGGGGAAGCTTTACTACCAGGAATTCCGAACCGAGCGACCGGATGGAACTGTGGTTCCGACTCCGACTTTCGTCGTGTCCTTCGATGCCATCGTGGCAGATGCCGAAAGCAGAAACCACACATTCCTCGAAATCTTGCGCAATGGCATGAGGGAATACGCCGCACAACAGGCCACGGGCCAGACGGGCATTTTGTCAAATGGCTAAGGCAAACGGCTTCGCCGTACTCCTCACGAAAGATCGGATGAGCACATTCCTTGAATGTGTCGACGAGGAGCGCGCGTTCGCCGAGCCTGTTTCCGACTTTCAGCACAGCCGAAACGTGCCCCTGGTCTGCTTCATTGTCGACGCTCGCAAGATTACCCACATCGGTCTAGGACGCAGAGGCACGCGTGCGGGTACTGGGCTCAGCCGCCTGAACATAGACCGCGTTGAAAAGCTTGCAGAGCCTTTGTCGGTTCAGCGAGTCATCAATCGATCGCCAAAGCGGAACGCCGCATCCGTGCGGAAGCGTTTCAGCTCCGGTGGCCTGCTGACGGAAAAAGGTTTTTCTGCTGTTGTTGAGACCATCCAACAGCTCGCACCACAGGCCAGCATGTTACTGGAACGGTTCAGCCAAATCCGAGTCGGGCGCCTGCAACGTTTATCGTCGAGGGCAAAAGATAGCTTGGCACAACAGAAGGAAGCGCTGCTCACAGCACTGTCGATTTCAGGGTTAAGCCGCGACGCCGTTCAAGAGTGGTCACCACCGGATGGCACACCAATGTCATTCCTTGATGGCTTGCCCACTGCTCGGCTGCGTGAAGATCCTATGGTTGTGAACGACCTGATGCACATGCCAGGTTTTGACATCGTAAAGACTTACCCATACAACGCAGCGGTATTCGAATCAGAGGCAACGTCGGAGCGGCTCACGGTCATTCTTGCCAACCGGCTTCCGCTGGAAGAACAGACTGGCACGGACCTCATCTATTTCAACGAAACCTACCAAAGCTTTGTGATGGTTCAGTACAAGGCGATGGAGCGTGAAGACGGACCAAACGGCGCGCCGCAAGCAGTTTTCCGGCTGCCGAACCTTCAGCTCGCTGAAGAGATCACCCGCATGGATGCATTGCTGGCAGCTATACAGGCTTGTCCGGCCAATACTTCGCATGATGGCTATCGTCTGACCGAAAACCCGTTCTTCCTGAAGCTTTGCTCCCGGCTGGTTTTCAACCCGGACGATATCGGGCTTGTGCCTGGCATGTATCTGCCGCTCGATTACTGGAAGCTGCTGGTCCAGAGCCCGGGCATCCCAGGTCCGCGCGGTGGAATGCGTGTCACTTTTGAAAACACCGGCCGACATTTTGACAACTCGTCTTTCACAATGATCGTTTCCAAGGCTTGGGTGGGCACAACACCGAGTCAATCAGACGTCTTGAAGGTGGCGATTTGTCAGACGCTTGAAACCGGAAAAGCCTTAGCCATCGCGGTAAAGCCCAAGAAATTAGACGCTGCTAACACTGGCGAGCGAATCGACCTTAGTGAGATCACACCAAATGAATGATTTATTCCAGAACCAGGAGCCTAAATCCGGCCCGGTTGAATGTCTCGGGCAAACATTCCCGAGCGACGAGGCTCGCCGCGAACACTACCTGAAGCTGCTTGCCGAAAAGCTCAAAGATCCAGCGTTCCGGAAGATCGAAGGTTTCCCCATCGGGTCGGACGAAGACATCTTGGCGCTTTCAGATCCGCCTTACTACACCGCCTGCCCGAACCCCTTCATCGAGGATTTCATTCGGCACTACGGTAAGGCCTATGACTCGGCAGCTTCGTACAGCAAAGAACCTTTTGCGGCAGATGTTAGCGAGGGGAAGAATGATCCTGTTTACCTTGCTCACAGTTACCACACGAAAGTGCCGCATAAGGCAATCATGCGATATATCCTGCATTACACGTCTCCCGGTGACGTTGTTTTGGATGGATTCTGCGGCACCGGAATGACTGGTGTAGCGGCTCAAATGTGCGGGGATGCCTCCGAGGTTGCATCCCTTGGTTATCAGGTCAGCAATGACGGTAGTGTTCGCGAATTAATCACTTCAGCCGACGAGAAGGAGTGGCGTCAAATATCACAACTTGGCGCTCGCGTCGCTGTTCTAAACGACCTTTCACCCGCCGCGTCCTTCATCGCATTTAATTACAACTCACCCCAAGATCCATCAGCATTTTCTAGCCAAGCAAAAAACGCGTTGAGAGAGGTCGAGCAGTCATGCGCTTGGATGTTTCAGACTCTTCATGCGCCAACAAAAGAGCAAATTGTTTCTGCGCTACTCGAGTTATCAAATAGTGAAACTCCTGATTTTTCAAAGTGCGGTTCTACGGGGCGAATAAATTACACCCTCTGGTCGGATGTTTTCAGTTGCCCAGAATGCGCCGGAGAGCTGGTTTTCTGGGATACGGCTGTAGATCCAGAAACCAATCAGGTCTTGGACGAGTTTCCTTGCACTCATTGCTCGGCTCAGCTTAACAAAAATAACGTAGAGCGAGTTTGGGTCACTAAGGAGGATCCGCTGCTTGGAAGAGCTGTGCGTCAAGTAAAGCAAGTTCCCGCTTTAATTAGCTACGTCCACAACAAAAAGAAACGAGAGAAGAAGCCCGACGCAGTGGATCTGGCATTGCTAAACAAGATCGATTCCCACACAACGGACCTATGGCAGCCAAACTATCCGATGATGTTCAAGGGGGAGAGCTGGGGAGATACGTGGCGAGCCGGCATTCATGCGGGGATAACCCATGTTCATCACTTTTATACGAGAAGAAACCTCCTCTGCTTGGCGCAATATCGAGCGGAGCATCCTTCGCTTCCCCATGCCGCAAACGTAACTTCGACGGCAGTCGTTGCATCAAGGCTTTATCGATTCAGATCTCAGAATGGAAGTCTAGGCGCCGGCGGTGGCCCGATGAGTGGCACGCTATATCTTCCATCGCTTGTTAAGGAGATTCCTGCGCTCAAGCTTCTTGATGAACATATTGACAAAGCCATTAGGCTTAGATTGATGGTTGGTTGCCCATCGCCGAGAATCACAAATACTGGCTCAATGAGTGGGCTGTCGCTGCCGGACAAATCCATCGACTACATTTTTCTCGATCCTCCCTTCGGCTCGAACATCATGTATTCCGAGCTTAATTTTATGTGGGAGTCCTGGCTGAAAGTCTTTACCAATACGCAGCCAGAAGCAATTGAGAACAAATCACAGTCAAAGTCGATTGGAGAATACCGCAGGCTGATGACCAAATGCTTCTCCGAAGCGTTCCGAGTACTTAAGCCTGGGCGCTGGATGACTGTTGAATTTTCAAATACTCAGGCGACAGTTTGGAATGCCATCCAAACAAGCCTGCAGGAAGCAGGTTTTGTTGTTGCCAATGTTTCAGCACTTGATAAAAAACAAGGTAGCTTTAAGGCGGTAACCACAACCACTGCTGTTAAACAGGACCTGGTCATCTCTGCTTACAAGCCCAATGGTGGGCTTGAGGAAAGATTTGCAACGTATGGCGGCAGTATTGATTCCGTTTGGGATTTTGCAAGAACTCACCTTAAGTATCTTCCGCGAGTCAAAACAAAGGGGCGAGAACTTGAATTTATTGCAGAAAGAGATCCACGGATAATCTTTGACAGAATGGTTGCATGGTTTGTAAGGCACAACCAGCCAGTGCCGATGTCGACACAGGAGTTCCAAGCGGGCCTTGCTCAACGATTCGTTGAGCGTGATGGCATGATTTTCCTGCAGGATCAAGTTGCTGAGTACGACAGGAAGCGAGCACAGGTTGTTTCGGCACCACAGATGGAAATGTTTGTCTCCGATGAGCGAAGCGCGATTGACTGGTTATCAGATTTTCTGAAGCGCCGCCCATCCACTTACCAGGAAATCACTCCCGTGTTCATGGGGCAGCTTGGTGCTGGATGGAAAAAGCACGAAGTGAAACCCGAGCTGTTTGCATTGCTAGAGGACAACTTCCTTAAGTACGACGGCACGGGTGAGGTGCCCAGCCAAATCCACGGCTATCTTTCGACCAACCACAAGGATCTACGCGGGTTGGAGAAGAACAGTCCAGCACTGGTGGCCAAGGCGAAAGATCGCTGGTATGTGCCCGATCCGAACAAGTCACAAGACCTGGAGAAGAAGCGCGAGAAGGCGCTGCTCAAGGAATTCGAGGCCTATCGGTCGTTCACAGGTCGCAAGATCAAGGAGTCGCGTTTGGAGGTGCTGCGTGCCGGTTTCCGCGCTGCGTGGGCCGCTAAGGACTACAAGACCATAATCGGCATCGCCAACAAGCTGCCCGAAGAAACGCTGCAAGAGGACGAGAAGCTTCTCACCCTCTATGACCTCGCCCTGACCCGTACCGAAGACGGGATCTGAACGTGGCCGGAGTCGGGTTCACCATCGGTGATTGGTGCTGGTTCACGCGGCAGACGTCGCCCTGCCGGGTGATCGAGCGGCAGGACGTGTGGGGCGAGGTCGCCTACCGCGTCTGGCTGCCCGCCAAGGATGCGGTGGTGCGCGCCCGGGCTGTGGATCTGGCCTCGCTGGAGAGCGTACGCCCAAGCGTGGAGCAGATCCTGCACACCACGGCGGCAGCCAAGCTGCTGGATGCGCTGGAGGACAACCTGCTGTTGGCGCCCATCCAGTCCAGCGTGGTGCCGCTGCCGCACCAGCTCTATGCGCTGAACCGCGCCATCAGCCGCGACCGCATCCGCTACCTGCTGGCTGACGAGGTGGGCCTCGGCAAGACCATTGAGGCTGGGTTGGTGCTGCGCGAATTGAAGTTGCGTGGCCGTGTGAAGCGCATCCTGGTGGTTGCGCCCAAGGGACTGGTACGCCAGTGGCAAGCCGAAATGCGCTTGCATTTCGGTGAGAAGTTCCAGTTCATCGAGCCGTCCGAGTTGGCGGCCTTCCGGCAATGGCGCGGCGGAGGCGCGGGCGAGGAAGAAAACCTGTGGCGCTTGCACGACCAAGTGATCTGCTCGCTGGATTCGGTGAAGCCAATGGAGGGGCGTCGCGGTTGGAGCCTAGAGCAACTCAACACCTACAACCGCGAGCGCTTCGAGGACCTGATCTCAGCGTCGTGGGATCTGGTCATCATCGACGAAGCCCACCGCATGGGCGGCAGCACCGAGCAGGTGGCCCGCTACAAGCTGGGCGCCGCGCTGGCCGAGGCCTCACCCTATCTCTTGTTGCTCTCAGCAACGCCGCACCAGGGCAAGACCGACCAGTTCATGCGCTTGATGCAGTTGCTGGACCGCGAAGCCTTCCCGGACGAGAGCAGCGTCAGCCGCGACCGAGTACGCCCCTTCGTGATCCGCACCGAGAAGCGCGCATCGATCAATGCCGAAGGCCAGCCGCTGTTCAAGCCGCGTGTTACCCGGCTGCAGGCCGTGGCATGGCAGGCCCGACACGGTTCGCAACAGCGGCTATACGAGGCTGTGACCGACTATGTGCGTCACGGCTACAACCAGGCCATGGCGGCCAAGCAGCGCCACATCGGCTTTTTGATGATTCTGATGCAGCGGCTGGTGACGTCTAGCACGGCGGCCATCCGCACCACGCTGGAGAAGCGGCAAGCCTTGCTCGATGCGCCGCAGCCGCAGGCCAATTTGTTCGAGAACACCAGCCCGGACGAGTGGGCGGACCTCGACGGCCAGTCCCAGGTGGATCTGGCCATGCACTCCAGCGGCTGGGAGATGGAGAAGTCTGAAGTCGAGATGCTGCTGGATCTGGCGCGGGAAACCGAGGCTGCTGGCACTGATGCCAAGGCCGAGGCGCTGCTGGAGCTGATCTACAAGCTGCAGCAAGAGGAAGGTGACCCAGCGCTGAAGGTACTGATCTTCACCGAGTTCGTGCCCACCCAAGGGATGCTGGTCGACTACCTGGAGAGCCGTGGTTTCTCGGTGGCGACGCTCAACGGCTGCATGGATCTGGATGCGCGCACCCGCGCGCAGCAGGCGTTCTCCAAGGATGTGCGCGTGCTGATTTCGACGGATGCCGGTGGTGAAGGTCTGAACCTGCAGTTCTGCCATGTCATCGTCAACTTCGACATGCCGTGGAACCCTATGCGGATCGAGCAGCGCATTGGCCGGGTGGACCGCATCGGACAGAAGCACGTTGTTCGCGCCATCAACTTCGTGCTCGAAGACACCGTGGAGCATCGGGTGCGCCAGGTGTTGGAGGCAAAGCTCGAGGTCATCGCGCAGGAGTTTGGCGTCGACAAGGCGGCCGATGTGATGGATTCGGTCGAAGCCGACCCGATCTTCGACGAGCTGTTCGTGCACGGTCTACAGAACCCGGATGCCATCGAGCAGGAGTGCGACGCGGTGGTGTCGCAGCTGCGATCCACGCTGACGGAGTCAAAAAAGAACAGCGATCTGCTCACCACAGAGCACGATCTGGACGCCGATGATGCCCGCAAGTGGCGCGACCACCCGGCGCAGTTCTGGCTGGAGCGCGCCATCACCAGCGGGTTGGCTGCGCGCGGCGGCTCGGCAACGAGGATTGGCAAGGCGTGGCGGGTGAAGTGGGCAGACGGCAGTGAGTCGGCACAGGCCTGCTTTGACGCCCGCACGGCGGATGAGAACCCGGAGTTGGAATGGGTCACGATGGAAGACCCGCGCGCCCGGGCGGTGATCAGCGAGCTGCCGCGCTTTGTCGCCGGGCAGCCACTGCCGGTGATCCGCGTGACCGGCTTGCCGGATTCGGTTCGCGGCATCTGGTCGCTGTGGGAGATCAGTCTGGCGGCTGAGGGCTTGAGCCGGAAGCGCTTCCTGCCGGTGTTCATCAACGAGGAAGGCCGGCCCTTCGTGCCGACCGCCAAGCGCGTCTGGGATCTGCTGCTGACCGAAACGGTAGACGTGCATGCCGTGACGGGTGCCGAGGAGTCGGCGAAGTGGTTCGAGGCATCGCATTCTGCTGCCAGCACACAGGGGGAACGGATCTTCACCGAGCTGCTGACCGAGCACCGCGCCCGGCTGAAGGAAGAGCGCGAGCGTGCGGTGTATGCGTTCGAGGCCCGAGGTCAGGCCATCGGACGAATCGGCTTACCCGCCGTGCGTGAGCACCGGCGCAAGCGGCTGCAACAAGAACACGATGCACGCATGGCCGCCCTGGACGACATGGAGGCTAGCGTGCCGGATTTGAATGCCGTGATGATGGTGCGCGTCTCCGGCGATGTGATGCCCGGAGGACAGGTGGGATGAGCCAGTGGTCAGAACGTATTCTCAGCCACTTTACGGCCGATCTCACCCGGCTGTGGGTGGCCTGCGACCCGGACGATGTGCTGCTGGACGAAAAGCTCTTGTCAGAACTGCGCAGCCGGGGCTTCGAGGCCATGCTGTACGAAGACCCGTTCGCCTTCCGTGCCGAATACGAGGAACGCTATCGCGCAGCCTGGGATCGCGGTGATGCGGGGCCAGCGCCTTCGCTGGTTCTGCATCTGCGCAGCGCCGACGCGAATGAGTTGCCGTGGGACATCGTGCACCACGGACGTGTGGTCCGGCTCAGCCTTGCGGAGCTCTTCCCCAGGCTGGCATACAGCGCGGTACAGCAAGTCGAGCCGGAGCATTTTGCCGGGCTATTTCATGCCCACCAGACCGAGTTGCAGTCTGCACGCGGCGAGAACGAGTCCAAGGACTTCATTCTCGAGCACGTCTACCAACTGACGCCGCGATCTATTCGCAACCCGGTCGACTTCTGGCGCGAGCTGCTGCGAATGCACTTCGCCAACCGCTCGTTGCCACCCCTGTTCGCCCAGCACGCGGCAAGCATCCTCCAGGGCAAGGGACTGTTCCCGGACCTTCCCGTCGCCACATGGCTGGCGTCCAAGAGCGCGCTGCTGCGTGTGGTGCAGGATGCGTGGTATCGCTACCTGACGACCCTGGGGCTGGATGGCACGCGTACAGGCGAGCCGCCGCCACCGGACTACGTCGCGAAGATCGTGATTCCGTTCGACCACTCCGATGTGCAGGTGCTGGTCGATTCCATGTTTCTCGACGGCAGCTTGCATCCGCTCGCGGTTCACAGTGTTCCGGCGGGGATGCCGAGTTGGATCAAGGCTGGCATTGTTCAGGACCCGGCGGCACTGCAGGCATTGGTGCTCAAAGGCATCGATGGCCTGATCGAGACGACCCCAACAGCGGCCTCTTCGCACAAGGACTGGAGCGAGTTCGCCAAACGCTACGGTGAGATCCTGGCCCGCACGCATGGTCTGCCAGGTACGGAAGGCAGCGAACACCTGCCGGTGATTCGAGAGCGGATCAAGACCTTGCAGGCGCAATCAGACGAGGGTCTGCGAGCCTGGGTCGCAGCCAAGCATTACGCCGACCTGATCCTGCAGCCGGTGACCAAAGGTCCGGTGATGGTGCACCACGTGCCGCGCTTCTTGCGGCATCGGCGGTCCGCAGGGGAAACCAAGGTGGCTCTGCTGGTATTCGACGGGCTGGCCTTCGACCAGTGGGTGCAAATCCGCGAGCGCCTGATCGCCACCACGAAACGTTTCGCGTTCGACGAGGGAACCGCGTTTGCATGGCTGCCGACCGTGACATCGGTGTCGCGCCAGGCGCTGTTCTCCGGCCTGAAACCGCGCGAGTTCGACGACTCCATCGACCGAACGGACAAGGAGGAATCCTTGTGGAAGACGTTCTGGCAGAACGAAGGCGTCAACGCGAATGAGGTGATGTATCGACGTGCGCTGCGTCAGACCCATCAGCTAGACGCACTTGAAGTGGATTTGAATGACCGTCGCCCGAAGGTGGTGGGCCTGGTCATCGATGAGGTGGACGATCGGCTCCACAAGGAGCGGTCAAAGAAGGACGTGGCGATGTGGATCGGGAACTGGTTGACGACTGGTTTCGTCGACCGGCTTTTCTCGCTGCTGCTGGACAAGGGATACCACATCTATCTCACGGCGGACCACGGCAACGTGGAGTCCACCGGCGTCGGCAGGCCCAGCCAGGGCGTGATTGCCGAGACGCGCGGAGAGCGTGTTCGGGTCTACCGGAGTGAGCCATTGCTGGCCGATTCCGCTGCGGCCTATCCCACCACACTCAGGTTGGACATCGCTGGACTGCCCGCGAACTTCATGCCCCTATTCGCAGGCGGACGAACCGCCTTTGTACCGGAGGGTGAGCAGGTGGTGGTCCACGGCGGGGTGTCGGTCGAAGAGTTGATCGTGCCCTTTGTGAAAGTCAGTTATGTGATTGGTACCGAATGAATTCATCAGCCCCAAAAATAGGCTTTGATCGGTTCATTCAGCTTGATTGGGCGGCTGCGGCACTGAATGTTCGTGCAGGTGTGGCTGGGCTAGATGATCTGAATGCACTGCTCGATGCAGCCGAACTTGGCGTGGAAGCCAAGAAAAAAACACGCACCGTACTGAATCGGTTGTGGCTGGAGCCACGCGCCGAACTGGTCGATTACGCGGATCGCGGCGTGGCCATCCACAAGACGCAGCCGGACATTCCCGTCTCAGCGCTGTGCTGGGGCATGTCCGTGGCGACGTACCCGTTCTTTGGCAAGGTGGCCGAGCTGGTGGGCCGCCTGTCCGCCATTCAGGGCGACTGTGCGTCCGCCGAGGTCCACCGGCGCATGAGTGAAACCTATGGGGAGCGCGAAGGCACCCGGCGTATGACCAACATGGTCATCCAGAGCCAGGCGAGCTGGGGCGCTGTGGAGCGGGTCGAGAAAGGCAAGCGCGTCATTCGCTTGCCACAGACGAGCATCGACAACGATGCGCTCACTGCTTGGCTGATCGAAGCTGCCGTGCGCTATGCCGGCAAGCCCGTTTCGGTACCCAATCTGCAGTCGCTGCCCGTGTTGTTTCCATTCAACTTGACGCGACCCTTGGCCTTCGTCGTGTCGAACTGCCCGAACCTCGACCTCCGGTCGGAAGGCCCGAGCAACCAGTTCGTCGCTTTGCGCAGCACGATTTGAAGAACAAGGAAGGAAGAAGATGGCTCGCATCGAAAACCACAAGTACAGCATCCAACAAGCCTTCAAGGAGTGCTTTTACATAGTTCCAGACTACCAGAGGGAGTACGTTTGGACGGACAGAGAGGTTCACCAACTTCTAGATGACATCAATGAGCAAATCGACGCAGGTTCGACACGTGAATACTTCATTGGCACTGTGCTGGTGTCACCAACAGATCAAAGCGATCACTATGAAGTCATCGACGGCCAGCAGCGACTGACAACCTTTTTCTTGCTGCTTTGCGCTTTGAAGGAGCTTTTCAAAGGGGAGCCCCAGAGGCAGACGATTAGCAATCTGATTGCTACCTCCTATGACGACAGCTCGGGAGAGACGCGGACAAGTCTAAAACTGGAGCCGCGTTACGAGAATGCAGGCGAAGTGATGGCCAAGCTCGTCGAGCTGGATACAGATCCTCAGTCTGTGCGCACGGGCATCCAGGCTGCGGGCATAGCAAGTTTCGGTTCGCTGGAAAATCTGGTCAACGCTTACAGCGCGCTTTATCGCTATTTGAAGGATAACTACGACGACGTCGCCAAGCTGCGGAAGTATTGGGGCTATCTCGGTAACAACGTCGTCTTCATCCAGATTTCCACGGATGTGAGCAGTGCCCTGAAAATCTTCGAGACCATCAACGAGCGTGGCGTGGGTCTGAACCCGATGGACTTGCTCAAGAACCTGTTGTTCACGCAGGTCAAGCAAACCCAGTTCACCCAGCTCAAAGATGAGTGGAAGAAGATCACCAAACCGCTGGAGAAGGAAAAGGAAAAGCCGCTACGCTTCCTGCGCTACTTCCTGATGGCCAACTATGTCATCAAAAATGAGCGAGGCGATGCGGTTGTGCGTGAGGACGAAATCTACGATTGGTTCGTGGCCAAGGACAATGCCGCGCTGTGCGATTACGCCAACAAGCCTTTCGAGTTCGTGCGCAAGGTGATCCGCAACGTCGAGCACTACCTGGCCTTTGCCAACGGGCTGGGCAATGACGGTAAGCCCAGCCTGGCAATGGACAGCCTCAAGCGCCTGGCCGGTGGTGCATTCAGCTTGCATTACGTTCTACTGCTGGCAGCGGCCAATTTCCCCAAGCCGCTGTTTGACCATTTCGTGGCGCAGTTGGAGAGTTTCCTCTTTTATTACATCTTCACCAAGACTCCGACCAAGGATCTGGAGCGCAGCTTTTCTCAGTGGGCCGACGAGCTGCGGGCGATTGCAGAGACGACTGATCCGATGAAGCAGAAGGTTCAGCTCAACGCTTTCATCGCCGACCGTTTCGAGGAAAACATGGCAGGCAAGTCACAGGAACTGGCCGATGCTCTCAAACGCTTCACTTTGTATTCGATGCAGCAGTATCGGACACGCTATCTGCTGGCGCGGCTGACACAGCATGTCGAGATGGCCTTCAGCGGGTTGAAAGTACCGGGCAGCCTGGAGCCGTTCACGAATCTGGAAATCGAGCACATCCTGCCCAATAAGCCAGAAGGCGATCTGCGCGCCAAGTGGGCCACCGAGAATCCTGGGATGGCCTACGACGACTACAAGAACCGTCTGGGCAACCTGACCTTGCTGGAGAAGCCCATCAACATCGTCGCGGGCAATGACTTCTACACGGCGAAGCAGGCCGAGTACAGCAAGAGTGGCAACTACCTGACCCGCAGTTTGGTGGCACTCACCGACGTCGGACAAAACACATCCATCTCGCGGATCAACGCAAAGCTGGAGGCATTCCCTGCCTGGAATGCGGCGACCATCGAGAAGCGGCACGCAATGCTCATCGCTTTGGCGCAAGACGTCTGGAAGACGACGCCGATTGATGTTTGCTGAAAAGGTGAGCAGGTGACTAAGGAACGCTCGTTCGTCGATCAGGTAGCAGCCAATGCGGGTGAAGACCCTGAGGTTGTCAGTCGAGTCATCGAGGAATTCTGCCTAGGACTGCGGCGGTCGCTGGACGAGTACAAGGGAATCAATGGGGACTACATCGGAGAGCAGCTTCATTGGGACATCAGCAATCGGGCTTTTTTCCACCTGCTTGGTTTCCTCGACCAGTTCTTGGAAAAATATCAGTGGGAACCAGGCTCGGCGCGTGAATACATCCTGCGCCTATTCTCCGAGGATGACTGGAAGCCGTTCAGTCAGGAATATGTCCGCGCCAACTCGTCCGGCAATCGGCATTCCGCCTCTCCAGAAAGCGGTGTGCTCGATCAATTTTGCTCAGCGGCATATGCTTGCGCAATGAGCCTGATGAGCAATGCTGACTATGTTCAGAAAGAGCTCCCGAATGTCGAGCTGCCCACGGATATTCGCGCTTCGATCGAGTCTGTTTGTTCGGACTGGATAGGCACCAAGCACGATGTCGTCCATGAACTCGCCGAGTTGAAGGACAGCGCAAACATCAAGGATCGAGTTCGCCGCATCATGGCATGGCTCGGCGAAGATATGGTCAAGCTGCAAGAGCAGGTACGCAAGCTAGAGGCGCTGGCCAGTTCTGACGAACGCTTCAAGTTGGCTTATCTGTTAGTCGGTGAATCCGGTGGAAATGTCCTGAGAAGCTTTGTTGCCGCCGGCGAGTATGCGGATCAAGTGCTCGAAGATCGCTGATCTGAGATCACGACTTTCGAACCCCCTCTAGCCAAGCGGCTTCAGCCTCTCGGCGGTGCTATTGATCGATCAGCTGACTCGACCTCCCGGGGGAGGTCAAGCGCTCTTTTCCACGGCTTTAATCGGTGCTCTGATCGCTGGGACACTCTTTGGCTTCTGAACAATAGCATTCGTCTTCCAATGTGCTCTCAGATTCACCTGTCGAATCACACTGGCGAGGCCTTCCCGCATTGCTCTTCTTGCGGGGAGAAATTCCACGGGTGAATGTCCGCTCATTTCCTGATTGCTTGATCGGTTCGATGTTCTGTTCCTCCTTGCACAAGTAGGCAATAGCCTTCTCCTTGAGCACAGTGCGCTTTGCTTCATCGGTGTGATCAATCATGCCCAGCGCACATTCCGCATACCTGCCCTTCTCCCGATTGCAATTGTGGTAGATGCCTTTGCCATCGGTAATCTCGTTTTTCCAATATTCCCCAATCTGATCGCCTTTAAATGCGTCTTTGCTGACCTTCTGTCCGTCGTAGATGAAGACGGTATGGATGTGCGGTCCTTTTTCCGCTGTGTGCTCTCTTTTGGCGATATATCCGACCATGTTCTCGAAGATGGAAGGCTTGGTCCGACGATTATTGAGCAGGTGCTTGAGATCCTGGTTGATCTCTTCCAGCGATGCCTCTCTGGCGTGTTCCTTCGTATAGCTCAGATCCAGTCGGATGACTTGAATCTTTGAGTGGTTTTCCAAGAGCTGGTCGATATATGTCGAGGTGCTCTTAACCATGTGCTTGTTGTTTCCTGTTTCGTTCATTTCCATGCTCCTGGTAATTGACTGGGTGAATTCCCAAAGCATGTATACCGAGCTATTAAAAAATTAATTTTCCATGAAATACGATGACTAGAACGCAAATGGCAGACCGTTATCTGACTTGGATGAATATAGTTTTGGATAAGCCATAGCATCGGTTAATAATTCATATTAGATATATATTATTAATTAACCTTAACTCACGCTTTTATTTTTTTGCTTGGGTTGGTTTGTATACGGATTTGCATGCACTTGGTTTTCATGGGGGTTTGAATTTCAAGGCATATACGAAGTTGTGGCCTGCCATTGGCGAGCGTGAATGGGGTGACAACGTCTTCGTAATGAGCTTCGGTCGTTCCGCACATTTGGGGTTGAGCCGATGCTCAAAAAGGACAAGCCCACCGGAGTACAGTGGGCTTGCAAAATGGGTTGCGTAATTGCTGAAGTTAGTAATTGGCCCCGGGTGTTTTGTTCAGTGCATCCTCAAAGACTGCCCGGTAGTACTCGACGAGCAAGTTGTAGCTCTCCATGTCAGGGCAGAACAGATCGTCAATCACCCGATCAACAACCGCGCGCGCAACATCGAAAACATCTTCCTGGTCTTCGTTCCCTGCGCTAGCGTTCTGATGCAGTGCCAACCTGAATCGCTGACGACAGATGTCGATTCCCTCCTGGTACCACGATTGATGCGCTTCAGGAGTCAAGATTCCCATCAGATGCTGTGGTATTGCGGGAAATTCGATGTTCATTGCCTTCGTCACCTGTGCCGGGGGGGATGACCCAAGTTGACCAAGTGGACCAACTTGACCAAGGTGTCCAACACGACCAACAGGGGCATTAGGTACGGCGCGACCAAATGCCGCAAATGGGAGAGCCATCCCTTCGGTCATGGCGGCGATGTTGAACTGCTGGTTAGGAAACGGATAGGCGTTCCCTGAGCGATCGTATCGAACCGGAGGCAAAGCCAGAGCGGGCATTGCGCTTGGTAATGTTGAGGGCAGTTCCCACAAGGTGTACATCGCTGTTTTGCGGCTCAAAACACCTGCGGCCTTCTTGGCTCGTTTGAGGGATGATGACGAGATTCCCACCGAGGCTGCAGCACTTGTGACCTCTTTGGCAGGAAGCGGTCCATTCGCCAGTTGGTTGATCAGGAAGGTATGCGCTTGGCCGACTGCCCCTGTAGCAGGTGAGGAGTCGCCGCCTTCCGCCCAATCAAGGATCTCGCTGGCTGTACCATCGAGTGACTCTTTCCACAATACCGCCGCCGTTTCAATTGGGCCGTGTTCTGCCATAACGGTTGCACTCTGAGTTTCGTACAAGAAACCGCCCTGATCCGAACCCAGGTTCGATTTTGCCCTGACAAGGACAGAGCAGCGAGATCCGTCTTCCAGTTGTTCGGATGAGACTTTCGCGGTCATCAACACGACCCGAGCAACGGCACTGAATGCGAAGCTGCCGGCTACGCGATCAAGAGGGGCTTTTCCCTTTGATTGTTTGGTCAGATGGGTGATGCCGAGGATCGCGCAGCCGTGTTTTTCGGCAAATTGAATGAGTGGTTCGAGCGCACGCCGAACGTCCGAGTTTTTGTGCGAGTCTCCGCCAATGACTTGGGCGATCGAATCGATAATAATCACATTGACTCGCCCAATTTGCCGAGATTTTTCTTCCAAATGCGGAAGGTCTTTCTCAAAATTGAATGGCCGCCGCCTACCATTCTCGAGGGTAGCGCCGATGACGTGGACGCGCGAAAGGTTAGCGTTGGCGGCAATCAGGCGGGGAATGATGGTGTCTTCAACACCATCTTCGCCGCTCCAGATAAGGACATTTCCGGCAGGCGCATATGTGCCATCTGGCCAGCTAAGGCCGCCCAATCCACCGTTAGATACAATCGCCGCACATGCTAATGCGATGAGGGTTTTCCCCGTGCCGGGGGCGCCTGCCATTACTGTCAACTTTCCCGCTGCTAAATTGCCGTTCCAAATCCAGTCGACGGAAATAGGGGGGATGAATGCAGCACAGGTGACTTCAACTTCTTTCATTTTGCTTCTCCAATTCGGTTTCCTGCATAACAAGTGTTTTCTGAGTGCTTTGCAGGGCCCGTGCATTGCGTTCAGCTGTATGTCTGAGTATTTTTTGGGTTGTGCGTCCTCCTTCTGGGTCAACGTGCGTTCAGAGCGGCGCGCAGATCGCCAACGTTCCACCTCGTGTGAGATCCGAACTTTTTGGGTTGCGGCAGCTCATTTCGGCGCAGACGAGCCCAAATCGTTGGGGTCTTGCATCCGAAAAGTGCTGCGACTACGGTTACGTCAACGTGTGCTGCGTTCGGCAACTCGTCAAACTTCGTAAGATCTTTGCTTTGCATCCGCTTTGTCCTCCTTCATCTGTGGCGTTTCACGGTGAAGCAGATTCTGAGGAGATGCCGAAACTAAGTCGAAGCGCGAAAACCAACGGATATCGCGACTTGACAAATCGCAGTTATATGGGGGTGGATTTGGGTGGTAGGCTGCACTTAGAAAAGGTGCGGTGGTCAGTGGGGTAAAATGAGAGCGTCCGCTCTGTGGTCGTTCGAGAAGCATCGATCTGAGGTGAGTACTATTCGGTTGAAAGCACTCTTAAAATCGAAACACAGTGATGCTTGTGATCGATGGGTAGCTAGACGGGTAGCTAGTGGCTAGAAAGCCAAGTCGATGCAGGTTTAGGTAGTTGAATATAAAGAAAATATATTTTTTGTTTGGAGCAGTACGACATCATCCTGCTTTAAGCGGTACCTCAAGCCGAGCCAAGACGGTATTCGCGGCGAGCGGGATGCGCACGCGCTTGGTGCGGCTGGTCTCGCCCGCAATCAACTCCAGTGCGGCAGTGGGGATACCTAGACGCTTG
>SXGT01616557.1_pt1 | contig 16298 bp, 11 predicted proteins | sample 3176221 | NCBI WGS metagenome assembly SXGT01 (sample SAMN11356862, study PRJNA531348) | freshwater metagenome | isolation source: freshwater sample F1-120 | place: China: Fuxian Lake, Yuxi | collected 2017-12-25 | reverse complement strand
GTTATCGGCGGGAGATTTGTTCATGGTTCACCTCCGGGGAGCGGGGGTTTTGGATATTCTTGTTTTCGTAAAACCAGTGGAGGGGTCGCCTGGGGCCATCCCGGCATTGCTCAGCGGCTATTCTACGCAGGAATTTCTCCACGCCCACCAATAGATAGACCGCAAGCCCCCGCCGCCAGCGTCCATTCGTTTCGGCCCAAAGGCTCGGTATGGAACAGCCAGTCGAGCGCGGGCAGACACCAGCAGGATATAGATCAACGGATCGTGGAATTGCGAGGCGAGCAGGGCGATGGGGCCTTGGCCGCGTTTCTGGGTCAGGCGGTTCTGGCCATGGCGCTCGATGCGGCGGGCGGCTTCGCGGTCGGCTAGGCCCTGGCCGGTTGGACGTCGAGCCGTTGGGTGGCGGCTTCTGGTGCCTGGGCGTGCCAGGGGAATTCGGGGGCGGAAGACATGGCGATGCTCCGGGATGTAAGGAGTGGGACCAGCTTGCCCGGCCATCCTCTGGGTAAACCGGGACGGCCGGGCTATACAAGCTTATTGTCGCTTTTACACCGCCGGGCGCGATGGGTGTCAAGGCGAGGCTGGCTGGGTGGGCTGGGTCCAATAACGGCCTTCGCCCTTCGCCTGCATTTCCTTGGCCGCGCCGCAGAAACTGTCCCGCTCCTGCAAGCCTACGGCGGTCAACATTCCCACGTAGACGCCGAAATACATTGACACCTTACCGCTGTATTGGGCCAGATCGGCGGCGGACTTCGCCTTGTAGGCGGCATCGCCGAAGTTGTCGTCGAACCCGGACTGGAAAGCCTTGGCGTCCAGCGCCAGCCCTTCGCACAAATCGCCCGCCACGGCGGCGTAGGCGAGGTTCGCCAACAGCTTCTGCTTGTTCTCGCCGACGAAGGCGACGATCTTCTGGCTGACCTTATCCCAGGCGGGATCTATTTGTTGCCACACAGGCGAAAGCTGTTCTTCCCGAGGGGCCGCGAGAATTCCGTGCGGAACCGAGGCGAGGGCCAGAACCCCAGCGACAATGGTTTTCTGAATGTTCATGGAGTACTTCCGAAAATATCGAATAACCGATGCTGGTCCACTTGGCGCGGACAGCGATGGAAGGACGATGCTACCGCTTACCGCCGGTAGCGCCTGTGCCGGGGCGCGGCCCGGCCAGGGCCATATGGGCTATAGGGCCGATACGCGCCACCGTAGCCGGGGCGGGGGTTGACGACAACGACATCGCGGCGATTGTTATCATTCCTGTTGCTGGCCGCGACTCCCAGGGCCGTCGCGCCCAGGGCCAGGCCCGCGACCCCGGCTGTAGCGCCGTAGTCGATCTTTTGCTGGCCGGTATATGGATCGGTGGTGGTGCATCCCGGCGATACCGCCGCCAAGGCCGCGACCAGGAGCCCATTCACTCCCATGCGAGAGAACATTTTCTTCACGATAAACCTCCGCCTTTCAGTCATTGATGATGTAATGAGGGGCCGCGACGCCGCCGACCGTCCAGAAGCGATCACTTACGCCCCCACAACACGACCTCGGCCTTGCCGGCATCCTCCCTGACCTTCTTGTAATCGAACACCACTTTGCGAACCAGGCGGGCACTGCCAGGCAAATCGATGACCCGGGTCCGCTCGCCAGCTTGCACGATTCTCCCGACCGGAAAGCTCATGGTTTCATCCTGTCCATAATGCACGGTCACCGATCGGATATAGACGGCCGCGCCGCGAACTTCCACGGACAGGGCTTTAAACAAGCCCTTGCTGGCCGCGCGGATCTCGTCGCGTTCCATGCCGAAGTTCACTCTCTCCTTGCCGAGTTGTTGCCAATTGCTGGCGAAGGCGGGAGTGGCCAGCGTCATTAAAATGAGTACCGCTGCTTTCAATAATTGTTTCAATCGACTCTCCTGGATTTCTGGAATAAACCTGACAACGTGCATCGATTGGCTGGTCCGGTGAGTGGCGGTGCGCATGAGCCCGTCCGCCTTGGCTCGCCGATGATTTATGGACAATCGCCGTAACAATATGGAAAAAATGGATCACTATCAAAATATGATAAATTTTGACATGAATCGAACTCCAAGTAAGTGGCGACAGTGCCCAAAATGGGCACATCGAGTCCGGCACTGACATGGCATCGGTTATAAACTTCGCTCCAATTGGAGATTTCCGGTGCCGATCAACGACGAAGCCTACCTGCGGCATTCCCGCCAGATTGCCTACACCATGAGCGAATTCATGCTTTGGCATATGAGCAGGATCCGCGGTCGCTTCGCCGGGGATATTGAATGCGCCCTGATCCTCGGCGAAATCGCCCACTACAATGCCAGGGCGGCATTCCCCAACCACCACTTCGGGGAAGCTCCCCGTTCCGTGCCCGACGAGCACGCGCGGGAACTGTTGGCCTCCCTCAAACGGTGTAATACCCTTTCCATTAGCTTGGCGACCGGGATTCCCAGGGAAACCGTCCGCCGCAAAATCCGATGGTTGGAAGAACAAGGCTGGGTTGCCAAGGATGGCAAGGATGCCAAGGGGGGGCTGATCGTGGCGACGGAAGTTCACGAACAATTCCGGGATTTCAACCGCGAAACCCTGGAGCGGTTCCTGGCCACGGCCGACGAGTTGCGTCGGCTGCTGGACGGTCCACCGCCAGCGGCAATGGCGCCGGACATCGCTGCTTCCGCTGGCGAGAATGTGTCGCCCTGAATCGAGGACTTGGGTTGAATCGGAGTTTTCCATTCCGCGATCACCGTTTTCAGCTTGGCGCGTATGTCCGCCCATTCGAGGTGGCCAAAGCTCCGGGAAAATCCACCTGACTCGAAACCAGCCGTTATCGATTTCAGAGCCCTCTTCTCCGCGATGGCGAACGCGGGAACAATAAAAATAAATTTTGGGGAAGTCATGAACTTACGATGGTTGCTGATTTTCATCCCCATCGGGCTGGCTTTGCCACGGATGGATGCCAACCCGATTCTGGTATTCCTGGTATCGGCGCTGGCGATCATTCCGCTGTCGAGCCTGATGGGGGACGCCACCGAAGCCTTGGCCCGCTATATGGGGCCGACGGTGGGAGGGCTGCTGAACGCCACCCTGGGCAACGCGCCGGATATCATCATCGGTTTTTTCGCCCTGAAAAAAGGGTTGGTGGGCATGGTCAAGGCATCGATCACCGGCACCATCCTGAGTAACCTGCTATTCGGCCTGGGAGTGTCGATTCTACTCGGCGGGCTGAAATCCAAACGGGCGATGCGGTTCGACATCGAGGCCAGCCATCTGCATGGCGGCTTGTTGCTGCTGGTGACGATTGGCTTGATCGTGCCCGCGGTGTTCAACTTCAGCACGGCCTCGGAAAACGAAATCAGCCTAGAAATCGCCGCGGTTCTGTTCCTGGCCTATCTGGTAAGCCTCGTCTACACGCTGACCAACCAGTCGCCGGATGCCGAAAACCAGTTCCCCATGTCGGAAGCAAGCGCGCCCGGAGCTGAGGCGGGTGAAATAAGCCGGAACCGGGCGTTGGGCCTGCTGCTGATGGTGACTCTCGCCCTGGCGGCCATGAGCGAGATTATGACCACCGCCGTCGATCCCGCCGCCAGAAGCCTGGGATTCACGCCTTTGTTCGCCGGGATTTTTTTGCTGGCCCTGGTCGGCAACACCGCCGAACTTATTAACTCGGTCAGATTCGCCCGGCGGGACCAGCTAGATGTATGCCTGGGAATCACCTTGGGCGGCAGCACGCAGACCGCGCTGCTGGTGGCGCCCCTCCTGGTATTTTTCGGCGCCGCCACGGGCCAGGAAATGAATTTGCTGTTTTCCAAGTTCGAGGTGGTCGCGATCATCCTCACGGTCAGCGCGGTGATCAACATCCTGCATCTAGGTTCCGTGCGCTGGATATCGGGATCCCTGCTAATCGGGGTTTATCTCATGCTGGGGGTGGGGTTCTACTACGCGCCGTCGGTCGGCGTTCATTGAAGGGTAACGCGCCTATCGGCTTTGCCACCGGAATCCAATAGGCCGGACACTTATGGCGCTCCTGCTTCGCGCCGCTTTCGGATGGATGTCGCTTGGGCTTCGCTAAGCCGCGGGCGGGATATGGGCCAATTCAGCCCTCCGGGGCCGTTTAATTCTCGGTTATCGCTTTACTTTTCCCGAACCAGCGCGCCACGATCGCCCGGTAGGCAACCGCCGTGCCCAGGGATGCCGAGCACACCGCGGCTATCACCAGCAAGGCCAGCAATAGCAGTTTCCGGAACGCGTAGTCGATTATTTCGCCGGCGTCGGTTCGAGCCTTGGAGCCCAGCGCATCGAAGCGCGCCGATAATTGCCCGAACTGTTCCGGGTTGGTGGTCCGCATCAAGGTCTTGAGCATGTCATCGACCCGACCGGCCACCGAATCGACCTGGACGATCGCGGCGGTGTAGTCCTGGATGCGGAAGGGCTCGGCCTTGGGGTTGGGCGGTCCAGCTTCGGAATGGAGTTGGGCCATCACGCCCCCGAAAGTCTTCAAGGTTCCATCCGTCGCATCGGCCATTTTCGCGCCGGCGGCGAAAGCTTGGCGAATCTCCGAGGCCAGCGCGGTAAGCCCCCGCCGTTCCGAGGCCAGCGCGGCCAGGATCTTTTCCCGCTCGGCATCGACGGTTCCGGGCAGTTGCTGAGCGACCAAGCTGAGCCGGTCGGCGGCTTCCGCGAGATGGGTTGTATTGTCGATCAGTTCCTGTATCTTCGGTATTTCCGTGGTTTTCAAGGCGAGCAATCCGGTTTGCTGGCGCATTAGGCTCGGCATCTTCTGGGCGATGTACAGCGCTCGCTCGGCGAAGAGCCGGGTTTTCGCCATTTCGCGCACGGCCGGATCGATATCCTCCAGGGGATCGATATCGAGCAGATCAAACACGCTGGGATCGCCAGATTGTCCAGGCCGATGCGACCGCTTGGCGATCATGGCGGCGAAACCCAAGGCGCGAACCGTGCGGAAAGCATCCTGGGTATGGTTCTCGCGCTGCCAGGCGAGGATGGCCTTCCGGAGTTCATCGGCCTGGGCCGGGGTCAGGGCTTGCTTGGCGATCCGCCAAATTTGCGTCTCGCCCTGCCGGCATGCGGCGAGCAAGGGTAAGGCCGATGCCTGGAATTCACCGGGAACCCAGTGTGATTCCACGGTGATGCGGGTCAACGTGACCAGCGAAGACATGTCTAGGAGGTTGGCGAAGGCGTTCTGGCCGGTCGCGATGGCTATGACGTTGTTCGCGTAATCCAGTCGGAGGGACTCCAATTCCACCCGGTCCAGCGGGCGCCCGTCGCGGCGCAATCCCTCGCTTCCGGCGGTCACCTCGGCCAGGTAGTCGTCAGCGAACCGCATCATCAACTGTTGCAATTCCACTGGATCGATGGAGATGGTCCTTTTACCTGGCATCAGATCGGAAACGAGTTCCTCGGGGAACTTCAACGTACCCTGAAGCAAGGTGCAACCTCCCAGCCCCGATAGAATAAAAAGCGAAGCCCAGGCTCTTACCAATCCGAGCCCGCCGCTTTTTTGCCTTATAACCCCCTGGTACTGGTTCATAAGTGGTGACCGATTTTTTATTAGAGTTATTTACAGGACTTACGCGGACCCACTAGACATTATCAAAAACGTTTTGAAATACGTGTAGCCAAGTCCCATCCGACTGAATTTTTAAGTCACTGAATTTTAGAATATTTTTCATCTTTGGCTAGACTAGACATTATTAAAAACTGGTTTGTAACCCATATACTACGATAACCTAGCGCCCAGCAAAAAATCCATTAAAAATCAATTGGTTGAAAATTAGGCCAGACCATGCCGGGCTACCGGTATCGGAAAAGGTTTTTGATAAAGTCTACTATATATGGTGGGTTGCATCTCAATGAAATGCTGCGGATCGTGGCTTAAAGGCCGTTTTGCGTCAGTCCTGTATATCTATGGGTTTCGATGCCGGAAAGCGTCCTCGACCCGCGCGCCATGGACGGACGCCAATGCCACCAATTGGTCGATCAAGTCCTGGCGAAGGGAGAGTTCATGCACCCGAGGGTTCCCCCACTAAAACCTCGTCAATCTCGTCGAACAACTCCCAAGACTCCCGAGCCTGTTCGGCCCCGATCTTCTGGATCGCCTAGCCCACATGGACCAGCACGAAATCGCCCACGGCGACCGGTTCGTCCCCGAGCATGAACAGGCTGACATCCCGCTCCACGCCCCTGGCCGAGCAGCGGGCTTCGTATCCGTCGATCCGTGTGATTTACCTCGCCACGACCGGCATCGGCATACGCCCTAGGGATTTGGAACTGGGACTGGACCGAGTGCGGCCCGGTGGCCGCCTCGTGGTCAGTCGCCCGGTCGGGGATCGCGGCACGGCGGTCATGTTGGCGCGAGAGCAATTCGGCCTGTCCGGCGATTTGCGATCGGACGCCGCTAGCGTGCTGCCGCTCGCGCAGGCTTTGTTGACCATGCCGGGGCTGCGCTTCATGCGCGATCCCACCCGTGGCGGTATCGCCACGGTGGCGCACGAGATCGCGCGGGCCACGGGGGCCACGGTCAACCTATCGGAGCCCGCGATACCGGTTCGGCCGCGGGTGCGGTCGGTTTGCGAAATGCTGGGCTACGATCCCTACTATCTGGCCTGCGAGGGCCGGATCGTCGCCGTGCTCGCCCCGGAAAGCGCTGAGGCGGCGGTCGAAGCCTTGCGCGCGGTGGGTTGCACGGAAGCGGCCGAGGTCGGGGAAGTCAGTGCCGGATCGATCCGGGTGGCCTTGGAAACCCGGCTGGGGGGATTCCGTCTCCTAGAGGAATTGGAGGATGATCCTTTGCCAAGGATTTGCTGATCGGGCGTTGGTCTACGACATCATCACGTTCCAGCCGGAACCGGCGGCTGAAGAGCATCCAAGCCGTGGTCCGCTTTTCGCCTGGGATCGGTGACCGCTTCCTTGCGAAGTTTCCATGGGATGAGGGTGGTTTCGAGGTTCCCCGAGTGCCTCCAGGCCATTGCCGGGAACGCTCCGATACCCTGGATGGCTGGCTGGAACAGCCCATCTCGTTGGTCAGTAAGCCCAATAAGGCCCCATGCCCCAGCCCATCCCGCCCATACCCCACATGCCCCAGTTCATGGCGGCGTCCTGGTTCATCTGGGCCGCCATCCGTTGATCCTCGGCGATCTTCTGCTGTAGCGCGTTCTGCTGGTAACGCTGGTAGGCTCCTTCGTCGCCCAGATACAAGCAGCGGCAGGTGGTGGCGTCGGCGTAGACGAAGAAGGTCTTGCCGTCCTTTTCGTGGGGCACCAACTTATGCTGAGTCAGGGTCTGGAGATGAGCCAGCTTTTCCGGGGTGTCGGCGAGCTTGAGCGTGAAGCCCGAAGCGGCGAGCAATTGTTCCGTGCCGCGTGCCCGGTCGGCTTCCAGGGTGGCGCAGGCGGATAGGCTGGCGCAAACGAGAGCCAGGTGGGCGGTTTTCGTCAGGCGGTGGCGAGCGTTCATGGGCAGTGGTCCTCGGTTATCGGTTAAGGGAGTATGGGTACGGCCCTTATCATAAAACGACAAGGTCCGAACCAGCATGGTTGGGGTCGATGGACAAGGAGTCCTCATCCGGCAATCCAACTTTTCCCCACCACCGAAAGCAGCCAGCCCCGGCTCGCGCTACTTGGCGATGGTGATGCTAGGCGCCCCGGTCCTCGGCAGTTCCGTCACGCTCATCTGGAAAATCTGGGACAACAGGCGGAACGCCGTGGCGTTCCAGGGGTAGCCCGAATCGGGATGGACCGAGTAATGCCACCTCCGGTATTCCACGCACAGGCCGGCTTCCGGGGGCTCCCGCGTTAGGTCATGGAGCGACCGATGAAATTGATGATGTGTTGCTGAAGCTGCGCAGCCGGATCCTGCCATGCAGGGGATACTCGCCACCGGGATAGCCGGGGCGGATATCGACCAGGAGGTCGTTGGCGGAGCCGCGCTCGGCCTCGTCGTTCAAAGCTACCCGGTCTCCGTTGGGCAGGGTGGAGGGATCGTAATTGCTGAGGGCTCTATATGGATTTCGGGGTCTTTTGCCAAGATGTCCGTATGCAGACATCTCTTTTATCAATCAAGCACTTGGTCGGCGAAGCGCAATGCTATGAGGCCATTCGTCAACTTCGCTGGCAGAAGGGCGTGGCCTGCCCTCACTGCGACAGCCGCGAAACCATCCGTCGTGGCTTCTACGGGCCGGATCGGCACCCGCGGCGCTACGAATGCAAACCCCGCGGCAGGCGCTTGCTCTCCGCCCTGCTGGAAGGCTTGCTCAAGAAAACCCCGAAACCCATATAGAGCCAAAGAAATTGCCCGTGGCGCTGGGACATTTTGGAGCGTTGGGATTAATTATCGTGATGAGTAGCGACCCGCTGCGGTATCGAATTGATAATTCAGGTTGCTCGTCGAATTCTGTATAAACCATGGAGCGGGGTCTCCGGGTTTCAGTATTCGGTACTGTTGCATACTAGGCATCCGCATCCAAAAGTAAAACCAGAAAGAGGACGCATAGAATGGATGGCCAAAGCCAAAATACGTCGAAATATTTTACACTCGGCAGATAAAATATAAGACAATCCCTAAAAAACAATAGGTTAAAATTTGGTACAAAAAATGCTCTCACTAGCTTTCACTGTATGTTGATTGCGTAAACAGCAATAAATACGTGGATCAATTGTTACCTGCTAACCCCTCAATGTCATTCCGGTATTCAGATTATCAGGTGGCAATCAAGAAATAAAGAGAGACAATCTTTGTACAAAAGTGGAATGGCTTAGATTATTGCGCCTCTAAGCTATTTACTGAATACTTAATTTTTAGGGGGCTTGTCATGGCGAGACCGAGTGCTGAATCGTTCGTGGCTTTTTGGGTGCTTATGTTTCTGCTTTGGTCGCCGCTGGGGTTTTCCGGAGAACCTGCCGGAGTGGTCATGGGTAGCCGGGTCAAGGTCACGGCGACGGTTTTCAAGCTGGACAGGAAAAGCGGCCATTACTCCGCGAAAGCCAAGATAACCAACAAATCCAAGCCCAGGCAGCCCATTTTCGGCCCGCTAACCTTGGTGGTCACCGGCACCACGCCCTCCGGGATTGTCCTCGCCAATGCTGACGGTAAGACCGCGGACGATTTGCCCTATATTGTCCTCCAACTACCCGCCGCGGGCTTAAAACCGGGCAAGGCCATCACCAATATCCCGCTTCGTTTCACTTCCTTGGGCTCGGCGAAAATCAAGGCCCGCTATACCGTTTACGGTCTTCTTGCTCCGAACCATGCGCCGGTGGCCAATGCCGGACCCAGCCGCACTTTGTTCGTGGGCGATACCGCCACACCGGACGGTTCCGCATCCATCGACGCCGACGGCGACGCGCTCACCTATCATTGGACCCTAATCGGAAAGCCCTCCGCCAGCATGGCCGGCCTGACCGTCCAAGAGGGCCTGCAATCCGGCTTCACGCTAGACCTGCCCGGAACCTACCAAGTCCAACTCGTGGTCAACGACCGCGTCGTGGATAGCGCCCCCGACGTGGTGACGATCAGCACCGAGAATTCCAGGCCGGTGGCTGACGCCGGTTCGGACCAGACCGCCCCGGTGGGCGCCACCGTCACCCTGGACGGGGGCGGTTCCCATGACATCGATCATGATCCATTGACCTACCTTTGGTCGCTGACCGGCAAGCCGGCGAACAGCGCCGCTGAATTGATCGCGGGGAACACCCTGCATCCTAGTTTCTCCCTCGACCAACCCGGACATTACGAGGCCGGGTTGGTGGTCAATGACGGCAAGCTCGACAGCGTACCAGACACAGTCGCTATCGACACCCGAAACTCCCCGCCCGTGGCCCGCATCATCCTGCCGAATCCGCCCACCGCCACGGTGAACCTGCCCTACGCTTTGGATGGACGAAACTCCAGCGATCCAGACGGTGATTTGCCGCTCGCCTACACTTGGTCCCTGCTTTCACCGCTTGGGCACGCCGCCGAACTGGTGCCTGATTCGATAACTCCGGCGCTGGCTCAACTCACCCCGCTTACGGCGGACACCTATGTCATCCAGTTGATCGCCAACGACCACCAAGTGAACAGCGCACCGGTGACGGCCGCGATTACCGTCAAGGCTGGCCAGCCTCAGGCAGTCGTTCCCGCCCTGGCCAATCTCAGCTACACCGCCGCGGGGTTGGAGATCCAAAAGGCAGGATTGGTCATCGGCCAGGAGAGCTTTCAGTTCGACGCCACCCTTCCCAAGGATGCCGTCCTGGGACAAAACCCACCCGCGGGCAGCGGGGTTGCCAGTGGAACCGCGGTCGATCTGACGATTTCGCTAGGCCAGCCGCCCAACCCGGATTCCACCGCGCCGGCCGTCGATGCCACGGTAGCCGCGACCCTTGCCGATTCAACCCGTTTCCTCTTTGACGGCTCAAGCCCAATACAGCGATTAAGCAGTGGAGCCGCTCTCGATGCCGGCACCATTCAAGTCAAGCGTGCCGCGGTTATACGCGGCAAGGTGTTGGACTCTAACAACCTGCCGCTTCCCGGTGTCGTGGTCGGGATTCTGAACCACCCCGAGTTCGGCCATACCCTCAGCCGAGCCGACGGTCTGTTCGACTTCGCCGCCAATGGCGGCGGACAATTGACCCTCGACTATCGGAAAACCGGCTATCTGCCGGTACAAAGGCAGGTCAACGCGGCGTGGCAGAACTTCGCCTGGGCGGACGACGCGATCATGATGGCCAGGGATGCAACCGTGACCCCCGTGGACTTCACCGTGCCGATACCCATGCAAGCGGTGCGTGGTAGCGCCGTGAGCGATGCCGCTGGCATTCGCCGGCCCACCGTCCTGATACCCCAAGGCACCGAAGCCAGGATTTACAACCCCGACGGAACCACGCAGGTGCGTAGCAGCCTCAACCTGCGCTTCACCGAGTATACCGTTGGCCCGAACGGCTCGGCGGCCATGCCGGCCCCGTTGCCGCCGACCAGCGCGTATACCTATGCCGTCGAACTGGGCGCGGACGAAGCCGTCACCAAGATCGCCGGGAAGGATGTGCTGTTCAGCCAGCCCGTTTATTTCTACCTGGAAAATTTCCTGGACTTCCCGGCCGGCATTCAGGTGCCGGTGGGATACTACGCGAAGGACAAGGGAGTCTGGCTGCCATCCCCCGATGGCCGCGTCATCGCCGTTAAAAGCATCGCGGGCGGCCTGGCCGAACTCGATACCGACGGCGACGGCAACGTCGACAACGGCGCGGCCATCGGGGTCACCGACGCCGAGCGGAAGCAGCTTGCCGGGCTGTATTCCGCGGGACAAACCCTCGAACGCATCCCCATCGACCATTTCTCGACCTACGATCCCAACTACGGGGCCAGTCCCGTGCCCGGCGCGAAACCACCGGAGCAACCTAAAGCTTCCGACGAGGATAAGGACAAGCCCGATGACGCCTGTGCCGCCAAGGGCTCGATCATCGAATGCGAGAGCCAGGTTCTTGGCGAAACCCTTGACTTGACCGGCTCGGACTTCACGCTCAACTACCGCGGCGACCGGGTACCGGGACGCCGTACCGCCAATACCCTGAAGATTCCACTCAGCGGAGCCACCTTGCCGGCGCCCTTGCAAAGCATTGAACTCCAAATCCAAGTCGCCGGGCGCGTCTTCAGCGCAAGCTTCGCGCCCCAGCCGAATCTCGTCCACACCTTCACGTGGGACGGCAAGGATGCCTATGGACGAGATGTGATGGGTACGCAGCCGGTGTCGATCCGCATCGGCTACGCTTATCCCGGCTATTACAATTTGCCCCCGAGCGTCGCGGCTAGCTTTGGCCTCAACAGCGGCCAGCCCATTCCCGGCAATCGTCCGACCCGCGCCCCCGTCATCCTCTGGCAGCAGCAATCCGCCAGCGTCGGCATGTGGGACGCACGCGGCCAAGGCCTCATGGGTTGGACCCTGAGCGCGCACCATAGCTATGACCCCGTTGGCCAGATACTCCATCTGGGCACCGGTGAACGGCGTAGCGCCCTAAGCCTGCGCATCAATGCCATCAATCCCGTGGCAGGCAAGGCCACGCCCGCTGGCTACGGCGGAGGTGGTTTCAGCGGCGACGGCGGCCCGGCTGCGGACGCGCTATTCAAGTTCCCGTCGGTCGTCGCCGTGGCTCCGGACGGCAGCCTCTATATCACCGACGAGTACAACCACCGCATCCGCCGGGTGGGGACGGATGGCATCGTCACTACCGTCGCCGGTAACGGAACGGCGGGGTATGGCGGCGATGGCGGCCCCGCGACAGCGGCCAGCCTGAATTATCCGGGAGGCATCGCGGTCGTCTCGGACGGTAGTTTTTACTTCACCGATTGGCACAACCACCGCGTTCGCCGGGTGGGGACGGATGGCATCGTCACTACCGTCGCCGGCACCGGCGGATACGGTTCCAGCGGCGATGGCGGCCCCGCGACCCAAGCGACCTTACAGGATCCATGGAGTGTCGCGCTCGGGCCTGACGGGAGCCTCTACATCGCCGACCAATCGGTTCCTCGTCTCCGGCGAATTGGCCCGGACGGCGTCATCAACACCGTGGCGGGCGGCGGTACCCCGGCCAGCGGCAACGGCGACGGAGGGCCGGCGACGCTTGCGAGCATGACCGGTGCATCCTTCGTCGCCGTGGCCCCCGATGGCCGCGTTTTTTTCGCGGATTATGGCGGCCGCCGTATCCGCCGCATCGGATCGGACGGCAACATCGACACGGTTGCTGGCGGAGGGGCGCTGGCGAACGGAAATGGCGACGGGGGCCCGGCGATCCTGGCCAGCCTCGGTTCGCCTTCCGGTATCTCCATTGCTCCGGATGGCGGTTTTTATCTCGCCGACTGGACCAGCCAGCGCATTCAGCGAGTAGGGCCGGACGGCATCATCAATACGGTCGCCGGCTCAGGGGCAATCGGAGCTAGCGGTGATGGCGGGCCGGCAACCCAAGCCCAGTTGTACGACCCATGGACGGTCGCCGTCGCCCCGGATGGCGGCTTTTATGTAGCTGACTATTTCAACCACCGGATTCGCAAGGTCACCCCGCCCTTGCCGGGCTTCGATGGCGGAGACATCGCCGTGGCCTCCGACGACGGCTCTGAAATTTATCAATTCAATGCCGCGGGGCGCCACCTCAAGACCCTGAATACCCTGACCGGCGCCGTGCGGCTCGATTTCGGCTACGACGCCGCTGGCCGCCTGATGAACATCACCGATGGTGACGGCAACATCACGGCCATCGAGCGCGACGCCACTGGCAACCCGGTGGCCATCATCGCTCCCTTCGGCCAGCGCACGCTCCTGGCCGCCGATGCCAACGGCTTTCTAGCCAGTCTGACCGATCCCACCGGCGCCGCGTACCAGTTGGCCTATTCCAATGACGGGTTACTGCAAACCTTCACCGACCCCAACGGCCATGCATCGACTCTCACCTATGACAGCCTCGGACGGCTGCTGAAGGATCAGGATGCGGCCGGAGGGAGTCAAAACCTGAGCCGAACCGATACCAATGCCGGCTATGAAGTGGCTCTGACCACGGCGCTGCAACGCATCACGGTTCATAAGGTGGGGTCGACATCCATCGGGGAACTGCGCAGAAGCACGGTGCTCCCGGCTGGGACGCAAACGGAAACCCAAACGGATCGTGACGGTGGCGTTCGAACTTTGTTCGAGGACGGTAGCGTGAACCAGTTGACGGAGAGTGCCGACCCGCGTTTCGGAATGCAGGCGCCGTTCGCGAGCATTAACACCCTGACCACCGGAGGCTTCAGCCGGATCATCACGACGGAACGAAGCGCGAGCCTGCCGGATCCCAACAACCCCCTTGTCCTCACCAGCCTGACGGACACGATCAACACCAACGGCCGGAATTCGACCCTGGCTTACGAGGCCGCCACCAAGACCTTCACTGGCACCAGCCCGGCGGGTCGGGTCACGATCCAGTCGATCGACAACCAGGGGCGTCCCACCCAATCCCAAGTGGCCGGCCTCGTCCCCGTAACGCGTTCCTACGATGCCCGGGGCCGGTTAGCCAGCATCATTCAGGGCACCGCTCCGGAGACGCGCACCGTTAGCTTTACCTATGATCCACAGGGCAATGTCGCCACGGTTACCGACCCCGTGGGTAGATCGACGGATTACAAATATGACGCCGCGGGGCGCCTCATCCAGCAGACCCTGCCCGACGGGCGCGGTATCCTCTACGGCTACGACGCGAAGGGAAATCTCACCAGCTTGACGCCGCCGGGTCGGCCGGCCCACGGTTTCGATTACACGGCGGTCGATCTCCGCGGCCGCTATACACCCCCGGGGTTGGCCGGAGCAGGCGATACGCTGTACGACTACGACCTCGACAAAAGCACGGCACGGATCACCCGGCCGGATGGGCAGGCACTGGCTTTCGGTTACGATTCCGCCGGCCGCATGAACAAGTTGAGCATCCTGGCCCTGCCTTCCGGCAGCGAGGATATCGGCTTCGCATACGATGCCTTGACCGGCAAGCTGTCGACGATCACCACCGCCGATGGCGGCACGCTCACCTACACTTACAACGGCGCCATGACGACCCAAGCGCAGTGGGCGGGAACTGTGGGGGGCAACGTGAGCCGGGTCTACAACAACGATTTCCAAGTCACCGAAATCAAGGTCAACGGAGCCGACCCAATCGCCTATCAATACGATGCCGATAATCTGCCGATCCAGGCTGGTGCCCTGGCCTTGAGCCACGACCCGCGGAATGGCCTGTTGACTGGCGGCAGCCTGGGGCGGGTCAATGATAGCCTGACCTATAACGGCTTCGGCGAAGTCAGCAATTACACCGCCCGTATCGACGGCAACTCCATCTTCGCCACGGAATTCGTCCGCGACAAGCTTAGCCGCATAACCAAGGAGACCGAAACCACGGCTGCCGCGACTCACATCCATGAGTACAGCTACGATCTGGCTGGGCGGCTATCGGAGGTTAAACGGGACGGCAGCATAACCGCGTCCTACACCTATGACGACAACGGCAATCGCCTCACGGTTCCGGGAAACCCCGTGGCGGCCTCTTACGACATCCAGGACCGTTTAAGCCAATTCGGCGGAGCAACCTATGCTTACACAGCCAACGGCGAGATAAAGTCGAAGACAGTGGGTCCGGCGGTGACCCAATATCACTACGATGCCCTGGGCAATCTCCGCGACGTTACCCTGCCATCGGGCGTGTTCATCGAATATCTTGTCGACGGCCAGGGTCGGCGCATCGGCAAGAAGATCGGAGGCGCCTTGGTGCAAGGCTTCCTGTACCAAGACGCGCTCAAGCCCATCGCGGAACTCGATGGCCAGGGCGGCGTGGTCAGTCGCTTCGTCTACGCCACACACACCAACGTTCCCGACTACATGATCCGGGGCGGACAATCCTACCGGCTTATCGCCGATCACCTCGGAAGTCCCAGGCTAGTGGTGAATACGACCGACGGCAGCATCGTCCAGCGCATGGACTACGACGAATGGGGCCGAGTGCTGCCGAGTTCCTTCACGAGTCCCGGATTTGAACAGCCCTTTGGCTACGCCGGGGGCCTTTATGACGCGGATACCGGACTGGTGCGCTTCGGGGCAAGGGATTACGACGCCGAGACAGGACGGTGGACCGCGAAAGATCCGGCCGGCATGGCGAGCGGAACCAATCTTTATGAGTACGCGGCAGGAAATCCCGTCAATATTTACGATCCGAATGGAATGGGTTGGATATTTCGCACTCCGGAACCACTGCCCGATGCCCAGATGGATAACGAGGAAGCGGCGGAGTTCTCGAAGATACTGGACGAATACAAAGCGTACACCAATAAGAATGGCGGTAAGCCATGCACTGACGCCTCTTGGGCTATTGCGAAAAACCTAAGAAAGCTCAACCTTCGACGATTCGCCGTGCAGGAGATGGTGATTGATGCCACCCATTCCTGGGTTGAGGTTTTGAGAGATGGCAAGGCTTCTTACGTACTCGACCCGATTCCAATCAACCGACTTGGGCAGAGCAATGTCAAAACAGGGTATGCCCCAGTCTGGTCCTACGATGACCATAAGCAGCAAATCCAATCGATTTGGTCAATAAAACCGCAGATCGAACATCTCGGAGGCACTCGGAAATATTGAGGGATGCTTACGGGAATGGACATTTAGGACTTACGCAAAATGCATGATTTCAAGTATATAAATACCGCATATAATTTGGTACAATAATGCTCCATGAGCCAGGCAAAATATTCAGGAATAAGGCCAGCAAGAGTTGACTATTGTCAATTTATTTTGGCGACCTT
>SXGT01791632.1_pt1 | contig 16300 bp, 13 predicted proteins | sample 3176221 | NCBI WGS metagenome assembly SXGT01 (sample SAMN11356862, study PRJNA531348) | freshwater metagenome | isolation source: freshwater sample F1-120 | place: China: Fuxian Lake, Yuxi | collected 2017-12-25 | reverse complement strand
GCCGAGAAGGCCGCCCGCGCGACGCCGTCGACCGCCGCCAGCGAGCGCGCGACCGCGGCGCGGGCAGCGGCCGCGGACACCGAGCGCCTGGCCCGAGCGGCGGCGGTGACCGCCAATGCGCTCGACGACAAGGCCGACGAGTACGCCGGAGCCGAGGCCAGCGACGTCGAGATGCTGGTGTCCGAGGCTGACACCGCCATCGCCTCGGGCAAGTTCTCCGAGGCCAGGCGCAACCTCGACAAGGCCGCCGGCCAGGCCTCGGCGAGCGGAAAGGCGTACCCCGCGATCAAGTTCTCGTACGGACGGCTCTACGACGGCATGGCCAAGCGGGCCAGGACCGACGAGGACCGGCTCCCGCTGCTCGAGAAGGCGAAACAGAACTACGACGCGTTCGCGGCCCGCGGCTCCGGCCCCAAGGTCGGTCGAGCGCGCGAGCGCAGCGCCGAGCTGGCCGAAGAGATCGCCGAGCTGAAGTCCGAGGCGCCGTGAGGATCCTCGCCGTCCTCGCGCTGACGTTCGCGGCCAGCGCGTGCAGCGTGTTGACCACCTTCGAGCATCCCACCGAGAGCGGCGTGCAGTGCGACGACGGCGTCGACAACGACGGCAACGGCCTGCGCGATTGCGAGGAGGCTGCCTGCGCCGAGGCCTGCTTCCCGTGCGGCAACGGCCGGCCCGATCCGGGTGAGCTGTGCGACGACGGCAACCCCAGCAACAACGACGCGTGCCTGACGACGTGCGAGCCGGCGTCGTGCGGCGACGGATTCGTGCGCCTCGGCGTCGAGGACTGCGACGACGAGAACAACGTGCCCGGTGACGGCTGCGAGCCGGGCTCGTGCGCGTTCACGTGCGGCGTCGGCCTGGCCTCGGATACCCGCGGCTTCGATCCGGCCACCGGGCACTGCTACCTCGGCTTCACCGCCCCGCGCGACGCGTTCGCGGCGAACGAGTCGTGTATCCAGCTCGGCGGCTACCTGGCCGTCCCCGACGACGCCGTCGAGGACGGTCTGCTGCGGTCGGTGGCCGTCGGGCCCGCCAGGCTCGGCCTCTCCGACGGCCTCATCAACGCCAGCCGTCAGTTCCGCCTGGTCACCGGCGACCTTCCCGCCGAGTACCTGAACTTCACCCCGGGCCAGCCCGACGGCCCACTCGATCAGCCGATCTGCGTCAGCTACGACGGCGCCGCGACGACCTGGCAGGACGACCTCTGTCAGGCGCCGCGGCCGTATCTGTGCGAGCTCGAGCCGGTGCCGTGTGGTGACTTCGTCCTCCAGCCCCCCGAGCAGTGCGACGACGGCAACGCCTTCAACGATGACGGCTGCAGCAACAGCTGCGTCGACGCCGACGAGTGCGCGCTCGGCCTCGACACCTGCAGCGCCGACGCCGATTGTTTCAACCAGCCCTGGCAGCCGGGGACGCCGGGCTTCGCCTGTCAATGTCACGCCGGCTTCGTCGGCGACGGCACCAGCTGCACGCCCATCCCACCGCCGCCGGTGTTCATGGCGCGGGCGCCGGTGACGGTTTCCGGGACCATGAACGGCTGCACGACCGCGAGCTCCTTCGGCGGGCGCAAGCTCGCCATGGATCCGTTCGGCGCCCTGTACGCGGTGATGCTCTGCGGCGGCGACGCGCACGTGGTGGTCAGCGTCGATGCCGGCGCGACCTGGTCGCCGCCGCAGCAGCTGGGCACCCAGGTCGTCGAGGCCGCGGTGGTCGGCATCGCGCTCGGGCGCGCCGCCGTGGTCATGGAGCACAGCAACGGCGACGTGTTCGTCGGCCACACCATCGACTTCGGCGCGACGTGGAACATCCACCTGGTCGGGCCCGCGGCGGCCAGCGGTCCCATCGGCCTCGCCACCGACGGGATCGACGTCATCGTCGGATACACGGAGAACCCCGGCGGCGGCCTGCGGATCAGCCGGTCGACCAGCCCCGATCTCTCGACCTTCTCGGCGGTCATCACACCGGCGGTGTCGTCGCCCGACGTGCTGGTGGACCTGTCGGCGCCAGCCGACGTGTGGGCGGTCGGCGTTACCTCGGGGTTCCACGTGCTGGAGAGCAACAATGGTGGCGTCAGCTTCCCCGGCGCCCCGGCGATGCCGGCCGGCGCTCAGACCCTGGCCGACTGGGCGATCGGCGGCGACCGCATCGTCGTGACCGGCGGCGCCGATCAGGTCCACGTCATCCCGGTGGCGAGCCCCGGCACCAGCTCGACGGTGCTCGGGCTGCCGGCGGCCAACGCCGGCCAGCGTGCGATCACCGCCGACCCGACCGGTGCGGCGATCGTGGCCCAGGGCAATCCGGCCGGCGCGCTCCAGGTGATCCGGTTGGGGCCAGGGGCGACGATGTTCGACCCACCGGTCAACGTCGACGTCGATGGAAGCGCGCCCGGCATCGCCGCAGTGCCCAGCGGGCTGGTGGCCGTGATCTACGTCTCGAGCGCGCAGATCCGAGTCGCCATCGTCACGCCGTAGCTCCACCTGCCGCCCGCGCGCACGCCGCCGCTGCCAGTCGTGGCGGTCCGGCCTTCACCGACCTGAATCACGCCCGGCGGTGTACGTTAGGAAGCGCCATGATCGTCGTCCACGGAGGAGCCGGACTGGTCACACCCGAGCGACAGGAACGGCTGCGAGCCGGCGTTCGCGCCGCCGCGGCCATGGCTCACGGGCTGCTCGCGCGCGGCGCCAGCGCGCTCGACGCCGCGGTCGCCGCGGTGCGCACGCTCGAGGACGATCCCGAGATGGCGGCCGGCATCGGCTCGGCGTTGACGCGCGAAGGCACGGTCGAGACCTGCGCGTCGGTGATGGATGGGGCGACCCGTCGCGTCGGCGCCGTCGCCGCCGTCCCCGATCTCGCCGCGCCCATCGTCGTGGCCCGAGCGATGCTCGAGCGCGGGGAGCAGGTCCTGCTCGCCGGCCAGGCCGCGCTGCGCTTCGCGGCCGAGATCGGGATCCCGCCGGCCGCGCCGGGAGCCTTGATCACGGCCCGGGCCCACGAGCAGCTCCGCGAGTGGCACGCGCGCGGTGGCACGCCGGGCCCGGGCGGTGAGGGCGGCGGCGTGGGCGCGGTGGTCCGCGACGCCGCCGGCAACTTCGCGGCCGCGACCTCCACCGGCGGTACGGTGTTCAGGCGCGCCGGGTGCGTCGACGACTCGGCGGTGCCCGGCATCGGCACCTGGGCGGACACCGACCTGGCGGTGTCGACCAGCGGCGGTGAGGCCGCGTTCCGGGTCGCGCTCGCCCACAACATCGCCCACCGCGTCGCCGACGGTGCGTCACTACGCGCCGCCGCCAAGGACGTCCTCGTCGAGCTGCGCACGCTGGCGCCCGACGCCGTCGCCGGCGCGATCATGGTCGGCAAGAGCTCGTGGGCGGCGATCCAGCTCGGCCCGGCGATGCCGGTGGCATGGATCGACGGCACCGGACCCGGCGACGCGATCGGGTTCCCGCTCTGACGCGGACGATCACGGTGCCCGCATCGACGGGTCGAGCCACTGGATGCGCTCGCGGGTCTCGCGTTGCAGCTCGGCGGCCTTGGCCGGATCGGTGGCGAGGACGGTGATGCGCGCGCCGCCCGCGATGTCCGTGACGGTGACGGTGGTGCCGACGTGGATCACCGGGCAGTGCCCGGACTCGGTTCCGCCCGGACCGCCATGACGGCCGGTGTGAAGCCCGCGGCTCGGGTCGGGCGGGCCCATGGCGGCGTGGCGGTGGGCCAGCTCCACGATCTCGCGAGCGGCGGCCGGATCGGTCGCGGTCACGTCCAGCACGACCCCGCCATCGATGGCGAGCGAGCCGGTGGTCGCGCCGACCACCGCGCTGGGACAGTTCGCCATCCTGTGCTCGACCTCGCCGCGGGGACCCTGCGGCGGCGCCGGCGCAGGCGCTGGACCGCACGCGATGAGACCGAGCGCGACGACCACGAGACAGGTACGCATGGTTGGATCGTCGAGCAAGGCTCGTGCCGCGCGACGGATCAGCGCTTTCGGGCGCGCCGCGAATGGCGAGCTCGCCACAGGCGCGCAGCTCTTGCGTGCGCCGACCAGCGCGCGGCTGCGGTTGCGCACCCGGCTGGACCAACCGAGCCGGCGCCGGCGTCGATCCGGACCAGCACCGGCTTGCTGCTGGTCGTCGCCTTCATCATCCTCGCCGCCATCTTCGCGGTGATCCACGGCGTGACCCGCCGGTCGTTGAGTCCGATCGCGAACAGCGTCGCCGGGTAGGCGGTGCCGTCGTTGACGTGCTGGTACGGGTCCATCGCCAGGATCTGCTTGAAGCCAGCCTCGGTGTCCGGGTCGCCGAGCTCGGCACCTGGTTGGCGCCGTTCTCGGCGTGCAGCATGCGCACCGGGTTGACCATGCCGACCCGACTGCCGGGGCACGCATCAGCGGAGGCCTCTCACCGAGCTCACTCGTCGTAAAAAGAGCCGCCGAACGAGACCGTGGTTCCGCCGCCGGGAGACGCGGTCTGGGCCGCGTCGTAATAGTCCAGGTACGGCGTCCACGTCGTGGTCAGGGTGTCCTGCACCTCGGCCAGCGCCACCACCTTGAAGCCCGGGCCAGTGAGCTCGGCGCCGTGGCTGCCGGCGCGCCCGGTCACGCCCAGCGTCGACAACGAGGTGCATGGGATCGGGGCGTCGCTGCCATCGACGATGGTCACCGTCAGCCGTCCGCTGAGCGGACGGATGGTGGTGTCGGCGAGCTCGATACGGGTCGCGCTGGTGAAGACCAGCCGCCCGCCCGGAAGATCCGAGGCCGGCGCGCTGAACGTCCAGTGCTCGCCCGGTGGATCGATCGCCCCGTCGAGCGAGAGGCCGCATCGGGTGGCGGGGTCGTCGCAGACGATCCAGTAGATGTGAAAGAGATCCGCGCGCTGGATACCGGTGTACGTCCAGGTCAGGCCGCCGGGCCGGCCCAGATCGCCGGTCGGCGTCCAGGTGAGGCCGTAGGGCGGGAACGTGTCCTCGAGCATGGGACCGACCTGCGAGTCGGCGCAGCCGACCTGATTGACCGGCGCGTTGGGCAGCGTGTCGGGGCACTCGTCGATGGAATCGACCACGCCGTCGCGGTCCTGATCACACGTGTCCCCGCACGTGGCTGCGTCCCCGCCGGCGCCGCCGTCGCCCGTCCCCGCCGCGTCGCCTTCGCCGCCTTGCTGGGCGTTGGCGCAGCCGATCGCGAGGGCGATCGAGGAGGCTGTGACAAGGACACGGGCCATGAGGTTGCCTTTTCAGGCTCCCATGGCCCTGCGAGTCGGTCAATTGCCGGCCTTTCCGCGGACTGGCTGTCGCCGGATGGCTGCCGGATCTACTGTCGCCTGCCAGCGGGCACCAGGTGCGCCGGAGCGACGTCTCACTCGCTCGACCATCCCTCGCTGGAATCGTCGTCCATCGCGGCCATGCCGGCGATCTGCGCGGCCGGCAGCCGCGTCCACAGGTACGCGGCACCGTCGCGAACGCCGAAGGCGAGCACCAGCGGCTGCTGGCCATCAGGCAGCACGTCGAACGTAGCGATCAGGCTATCCCCACGGGCGCGCGCGTCAGCCAGCGCGCGCGCCATGTTGCCTGGCACCTTGGGAGGCACGCGCGACCCCTCGATGGCGGCGCGCGTCAGCGCCCCGTCGGGATCGGTCATGGCGAACGCCAGCGTCTCGTCCCAGGTGGCCCACGATGCGCTCGCCACTGCCGCTTCGCCGAAGTACATGGTGGCGACGGTGACCCCGACGCCACCGTGCGGCCCCATACGCACGACGTCGACGCGGAGGCCGACCGGCATGGGAATGGCGAGCACCGCCTCGACGAGCAGTTCGAGGCTGGCGCCGAGACGGGCGGCGCCCCTCAGCTCGAGGGTATTGATGGCGGCCTTGTCGGAGATGATCGTCATCCCGGCGTACTCGCCGGTCGCGTGGGTACCGATAACGTCGATCACGCCCAGCAGGTGCCTCGTGACCTCCTCGCTCTCGACGACGTGTGCCCTGATGAGCGAGGTCACGAGATCGTGGACGGGGCGTGCCAGTGGACCGAGCTCGACGTGGCCGGCCATCGTGCCCGACGGCGACGTCAGGGGGAGGCGCTCGAGCAGCGTGAACGTCGACGGCCTCTGTGAGGCCAGCACGGCGGCGAAGGTGGATCCGGCGCGCGGCGCGATCGCGATCTCGGCGATCACGTCGCCGGCCTCGATGTCGGCGAATGCGTCGACGCGCTCGGTGTCATCGATGAGGCCGACGATGAAGTCGCGCGCCATGGACTCGACCGGCGAACCCGACGACTCGAGTCGAGCCTTCACCTCGGCGCCCCAGCGCGCGCGGATCGCCGCGGGATAGAACGTGGCCTTGGCCCGTGTCGGGGCGGGCGCCGAGACGAGCACGGTCGTCGCCCACGCGAACGCGAGATCGACGACGGCAGGCTCGCCGATCACCGCCCAGCCGTTGGCGGTGCGGGCGACGTGCTCGTCATCCAGCTTGCGCGACGTCGCGGCGGCATCGCGCGTCGCCGCTACCAGCACGAGGTCCGGCTCGTCATCGCCCAGCGGTGGAGCCACGAAGACCAGATGGAGCGACCGCGTGCCGTCGATGGCGCGCGGCCGAAGCTCGGCGTCGAGCTCGTCACGCATCGTGGTCCCCGCACCGGGATCGATCGCGTCGACCCATGCGGCGACCCCAGGGAGGGTCGCGTCGATCGAGGGGAGGCTCATCACCGCGACCACGCTGGCCGGCATCGGCACGGGCGGGGTTGGGGCCGGCGCTGGTGACTTGCTACACGCGACGATGGTGACGGTGGCGAACACCCACGCGATCTTCATGGGACCGCAGCGTAGCCGCCGTGCCAGGTTCAAGCCATGCGCAGGTGACGTTCTCGATGGGCGCCACCACCTGGACGGTCAATCGCCGGCCACGGCGCGGCCGCGTCCGCGGTTGGGATCACGGACGACGCAACGCCTGTCGAAGGGACGCGGCGCGGGCCTCCGCGCGTTCCCACATGCGGATATAGCCCTCGGCCGAGCGGAACAGTGGCTCGAGCTCCGCGTCGGTGACGCCGTCGCGGCGAACGTCCTCGATCAGCTCGGGGAGGAGGCCGAGGTGGAGCATGCCCTCGGTGTTGAAGTCGACCGTCCGATCGCCGAGGTGGGGCTGGGTGAAGGTCACGTCGCCGCCGTACGAGGTGAACGGATACGTGATCGGGTTGGCCTGGGGGACGTCGCCGCAGGTGCCGTCGGGGCCGAACCGCGGCCGCGGCCCGCCGGCGAAGCCGTTGAGGTCGAAGCCCAGGCCCTGGGCCGGGTAGCCGCCGTGGGCGCGGATCTCGGCGATCCGCGACCGCAGGGAGTCCCCCATCGCTCCGACTCGCCGGGGATCGCCGCAGCGACCGAGGCCGAGGTTGGAGACGCCGCCGAGCTCGTAGACCTTGCCGTTGTTGCTGTTGCCGTGGGTCGCCGCCGCCGGGTAGTCGTTTGCGACCAGCAGCTCGTACGCTCGCACCGACGACCGCCGTGGCAGGTGATCGACCTCGATGATCATCCCGCGCAGCATCATCTCGCGCAGCAGGGTCTCGCCCAGCGGCGTGAGGCCGGCGTTCTGGCAGTGATCACCCTCGAGCGCCGGCGCCTGGAGCCGGTTGAGGAACGGGGACACCGTCCGCACCGGGTCGAGCCCGAAGCCGCTCATGTCGTTGGGCGCCGGGGCCAGGTACTCGGCGCGCGGCATGTTGAGCCCGCCGAAGGTCACCCCGCCGCGATCGAACACGGTCGGCACCGCCGGGCAGTCCTGGACCATGTTCGAGAAGTGCCCGCTGTTGATGAAGCTGCCGATCTGGCCCACGTTGCGGTCGCCGTCCCCGGCCGTGAAGGCGTTGTCGAACTTGTGGACCGGGAACAGGGCGCGCACGCCGAGGGCGTAGAAGCGATCCAGCTCGGCGCGGACGTGGTCGGCGTCGCAGGTCGGCATCCCGGGGCGTGGCGTGAGCAGGCAATCGAAGAGGTTGGAGGTCTCGATGCCGAGCAGGACGGCGAGCTTGCCGCTGTTGATGACGGCGCGCGCCTCGGCCGGCGTCTTGACCACGCGGAACCAACCGCGGCCGGGGCCGCCCGACTGGGCGTCGATGTAGCGCTCGAGGTTGTAGGTCTCGGTGATGATGCGCTCGACCGCGACCATGTCGTTGCACGAGTAGCGGACCGACTGGGCGCCGAGGCCGGTGATGAGCTCGCACAGGACCGAGTTGGTGGTGGCGTGCTGCACCATCAGCCGCAGCCCGCCGCGGTAGGCGCGCTCGAGCCAGCGGTAGTACTGGGTCTGGTGGGTCGAGCTCTGCCACGAATTCGGCCAGTCGCTGAACGTGGGGTAGCCGTCGGTGTGATGGTTGAAGTCGGGCGTCATGCCGGCGACGAACGTGGCCAGGAGCAAGGTCGTCTCGACGTCACCGAGCCCGGAGAAGGCGAAGCCGACCAGGTCCTTGCGTCCGTCCTCGCCGTGGAAGCGCTCGCAGCTGGGCAACGCGTGCTCGACCCCGAGGCGGTGGAAGGGCGCGCCGTGGAAGATGCCGCCGCCGCCGAAGCCGAAGTTGGTCATCAGGTGAGCGTGGGTCTCGACGATGCCGTAGACGTCGCCGTCCTCCCATTGCCGTGGCGTCACCGCGCCCTCCGCGTCCACGGTCAGCTCCGGGAACTCGGCGCACCCGGTCGACGGATAGAACGCGACCACCGCCGCCCGGGCCACGTCGTCGGTGAGGCCGCTGGTGGTCAGGTAGCCGCCGGTCGCGTAGTGGCGTAGCTGGAAGCGCTCGGCGTCGTGGACGCTGACCTCGAGTTGCCACTCGGCCGGCGAGCGAAAGCTGTCATCGAGCAGCAGGATGTCGGAGTCGAGCTCGGTCTGTCGGGCGAAGCCGTCGGCCTCGCCCACCAGAAAGCCGCCGTCGACGTCGCGGAACAGGTACGTGCCGAGATCGGAGGCACGCATGACCAGCCGGGCCGCCGAGGACGGCGCCGTCGAGTAGAACTCGAAGCCGACGCCGCCGCCGGTCGCCGCCAGCCAGCGCGTGTTGCTGCTCCCCGGCGCGGTCGCGTCCATGAGGTAGCAACCGTTGGCGAAACCGAACACGCCGTCGTGTGCGGGCGGCGGCGGCCGCTCGATGTAGCGATCGCACCCGGCCACCAGCGCGGCCGCGAACATGACGAAGACAAGCGGTCGGTTGGTCATGGTTGCCCCGTGCAATCGTCGGGTGGCATGGCGGCGATCCACGCGTGCACGAGCTCGCTGCCGCGGGTGTGACTGAGCGATCGGCCGAGGAGGGGCATCATCGCGCCCACGTCCTCGGTGTGCAGGCGGAAGTACAGGATCGAGGTGTCGGGGCTGCCGGGGACGATGTCGAACTCGAAGCCGCCCGTGCCCGGGCCCGCGCTCCCCGGCCGCTTGCAGTAGCCGAGGCGGAACAGGTCGGTGTTGTCGTGGCCGAGGAAGAGCTGCGACGTGATTCCTTGCACGCCGTTGGGGTCGTGGCAGTGCGCGCAGTTGATGTCGAGGTACGACCGCGCCGCCGCGTCGACGTCGGCCGGCGGGATGGCGGCCACGCCGCCCTGCTCGATGGGTCGGAAGTCGTAGGCCGCCGGCACCGAGGCCGACGGGGGTGCGCCGGCGAGCAGCCCGAGCGTGGTCAGGCGATCGAGCTGGTTGACCACCCCCACCGCGCCGCCGTAGTCGTAGGTGCGGTTGAGGTGGCGGGCCTTCACGCCGATGGGGACCATCTCGGGATCGGCGTCCGCGCTCGGCTTGCGCGCGTGACAGGTCTCGCACTGGTTCCGCTGCGGCACCAGGTAGTTCGAGGTCCGCGCCTGCCCGGCGTCGTCGACGAAGCTGATGGCGCGGACCTCGCCGGCGGGTGCGTAGACCGCGTCGGCCTGGGTCTCGTCCCAGATGTACGGCGCCGGCCGCCACCCGTCGGCGTACCGGATGAGGAGCCGGGTCTCGATCAGGGTCACGTCCTGGGTCGGAGCCCGGAAGTCGGCCGCGAAGGCGAAGTTCTTGAGGATCACCGAGCCGACCGGCAGCTCGAACGCGAGCTCTGGATCGAACGGCATCGTCGCGCCCGGCGGCACGTAGATCGCGCGCTGCTTGAGCGCGTAGTCCGAGAACAGCTGGGCGTTGAGGTCGTAGGCGGCGACACGGTCATCGACCGGGTTGAAGGTGAAGCCGGTCGCCGGATCCCAGGCGAACAGGTTGTACTGGGAGAGCCGCTCGAACGGCGGCGCGTCCACGTCGACGACCACCGGCCGGGACAGGTCGACCCCGTCCCCGCCGCCGTCGTCGCCGCCGCACGCCGCGGCCGCGGCTGCCATCAGCGCGAGCCCGGGGCTCGTCCGCATCAGGGCAACACCACCTCGGCGACCGGGCCACCGGTGAGCGTGGAACAGTTGTAGGGCGCGAACGGGGCCGCCGGCCTGAAGAACGGGACCACGTTCGACGCCGACTGATCCTCCAGCTTCATGCTGGCGAAGGTCCCGCCGGTGTTGCCGCCCACGCAGATGTGATTGTCGTTGGTGTTCATCGCGGCATCGGTCGAGTGGAACATCGGCTCGCCGATCGAGTCGTAGAGGACGCTGTCGACCGGGTTGGTGGCGTAGGTGAGGATGAGCAGCACCCCGAACATCATCGGATCGGCGAGATCGGGGTGGAGGCCGGAGCCGGTGTGGGTGTTGCCGGCGACGACGATGTTCTCGCTGCGGAAGTTGGTGATGGTGCCGGCGGTGGCGCCGGCGCCGAGCCCGAGGTCGTTCCAGGTGCCGGCCAGCGTCGCGGTCGCCAGCTCCCAGCGGGCCTCGTCGCTCTCGACCACCAGGCCGCTGAGGAGCGCGATGTCGCCGGTGTCGTTGGCCTCGTAGGTGTTGTTGGTGATCTCGACGCGCCGCGACGCCATGGCGAAGGTGCCGGTGCCGACCGGGATGACCGCAACGGTGCCGCCGGGCGCGAAGTTGATGTGGTTGTTGCGGCGGATGATGTTGTCGCGCAGGCGCACGTCGCGCCCGACGATGGGGTTGCCGGGCAGATCGAACACGACGATGCCGGCGGTGTTGTCCTCGGCGAGGTTGCCGTAGACGTCGGCGTACTGGGTGTTCTCGATCTCGAGGCCGGCGACGTTGCCGGTCACCACGTTGTTGCGGACGATCACGTGCTGGCACTGGCCCACGTAGAGCCCGGCGTCCGAAGCGTTCTCGGCCCGGCTGTCCTCGACCAAGACGTGCTGGGACTTGACCGGGTAGATGCCGTACGCGCCGTTGGTCGAGTCGGAGATCTCGGTCCAGGCGGCGCGGATGCGGCGGAAGACCACGCCGTCGCTGTCCTCGACCCGGATGCCGTCCTTGGGCGCGTCGAGCACGGTCAGGTCCTGGACCAGGAAGTCGTCGCCCTGGACGTCGACGCCGTTGACCTGCGCGGTGGCCTCGCCGTAGTCGAGGGTGGTCCGGTCGATGCCCTGACCGATGAGGTGGATGCCGGCGGTGCGGATGGTCAGCGAGTTGGTCATCGCGAACCGGCCGGCGCCGAGGATGATCGTCGTGTTCGGCTCGACGGTGTTGGCCGTGGTCTGCAGCGTGGTGACGTCACCGCCGCCGATCTGCACGCAGGTGGTGGAGACGTCGGCGCACGAGTTGGTCGGGAACTCGTCCTCGCCGCACGCGGCGAGGACGCCGACGGTGAGGCCACAGAGGATCGATGCGACGACGAAACGACGGTTCATCATGGATGCGGTCCCTCGGGCGCCGCGCGGCGCCGGCTTGCGTTCGATACCGGGGGTATGTAACATACTCATGGAATGGCAGTCACGCGCCGCGCACAACATACCGAAGACACGAGGAAATCCCTCCTCGATGCGGCGCGACACGAGTTCTCCGCCAAGGGGTACGCCGCGACCTCGCTCGACGACATCGTCCGGCGCGCCGGCGTGACCAAGGGCGCCCTCTATCACCACTTCGTGAACAAGGCGGCGCTGCTCGAGGCGCTCTACATCGAGCTCGAGGAGGACGCGGCGACCAAGGTCCGCGCCGCGGTCGAGCGTGGCCCGCAGAACGCGATGGCCCGCATCGCCGTGGCGCTCGAGGCGTTCTTCAACGCCTCGGCCGATCCGACCTACGTCCGCGTCGTCCTGCGCGACGCACCGCTGGTGCTCGATCGATCCCAGGGCCGCCGCCTCGATCACGCCATCGGGCTCGACGTCATCATCGATCTGATCTCGGCGCTCCAGCGCGAGGGCATGATCGGCCGGCTGCCGGTCACGATGGCCGCGCGCATCTTCCTCGCCGCCATCTGCGAGGTCGCCATGAGCGCGGCCGACTCCGACGACCCGCTCGCCGTCCGCCGTGAAGGCATGATCGTGCTAGCGTCGATGATCGAAGGAGCCCGGCTGGCCAAGAGCGCCACCGCCGCACGATCCTGACGCATTCATGAGCGAACCCGAGATCCCAGAGGCCCGCGTGGTCCGCGAGCCAGGGGGCACGCGCCTGATGCTGGTCGGGATCGTGGCCGGCGCCGCGCTCGGCCTCGGCGCGCGCGAGCTCGCCGATCACTCCGCCGACCTCGCCGGGGCTCTGGCCAACGTGATCGAGTACGGCACCCAGCCGGTGGGCCAGATCTTCCTGCGCCTCCTGTTCATGCTGGCGGTGCCCGTGGTCTTCGCGGCCCTGGTGGTCGGCGTGGGCGAGCTCGATCTGCGCAGCCTCGGCCGCGTCGGCATCAAGGCGCTGGTCCTCACCGTGGTCGCGTCGGCGGTCGCGGTGTTGATCGGCCTGACGCTGGTGAACGTGGTCGGCCCCGGCGAAGACCGGCCCGAGCTGCGCGCCATCGCCGCGGCGCGCGCGGAGGGCAAGGAGCTGGTCGCGCCGCCCGACAAGACCGCGATGGAGCAGCTGGTGGCGATGGTGCCCGACAACCCGGTCAAGGCCGCCGCCACCGGCGACATGATCGGGCTGATGGTGTTCGCGCTGATCTTCGGGATCGGCCTGGCCCAGGTGCGCACGCCGGGCGCGGCCCGGCTGCGCGAGGCCATCACCGGGCTGCACGACGTCACCATGCACCTGCTGGCGTGGGTGATCCGGCTGGCGCCGATCGGCGTCGGCGCGCTCCTGTTCACGACCTTCGCCACCATCGGCAAGGACGTCCTCCAGGGCATCGGCGCCTACGTCGCGGTCGTGCTCGGCTCGCTCGGGCTCCACCTGCTCGTCACCTACCCGCTCCTCCTGGTCCTGGTGGCGCGCCGCAACCCGGCCCGCTTCTTCGCCGCGATCCGCGTGCCGATGGAGACCGCGTTCGCGACGTCGTCCTCGAGCGCGACCCTGCCGGTGTCGCTGCGCTGCGCCGAGACCGAGCTGCGCCTGCCCCGCCGGGTGGCGCGCTTCGTGCTGACCGCCGGCGCCGCCATGAACCAGAACGGCACCGCCCTGTTCGAGGGCGTCACCGTGCTGTTTCTGGCCCAGGTCTTCGGCGTCCCGCTCGATCTCGACCAGCAGGCGGTGATCATGACGATCTGCATCCTCGGCGGCATCGGCACCGCCGGCGTACCCGGCGGCTCGCTGCCGGTGATCGCGATGATCCTCGCCATGTTCGGCATCCCGCCCGAGGGCATGGCCCTCATCTTCGGCGTCGACCGCCTGCTCGACATGTGCCGGACCACGCTCAACGTGGTCGGCGACCTCGTGATCGCGAGCTGCGTCGCGGTGGGCGAGCCGCCGGACGAACCCGCGACGGCCTAGCGCCCGTGGAGGTGACGGGTGCCGGCTTCTACCACGCGGCAACGGCCCGACTCGCTCGACGAGCGATGGATATCCGCTACGCTCCGCCCCGGTGCCCTCCCCGCTCGCGCCTCTGGTCGCGATCTTCTTCCCTGATCGGCGCGTCCGGCCCGAGGTGGTGGCAGGTCGCTACGGCTGGCCCATCCTGATCATCATCCTGTGCGCAGCGATGGCGGCCGGGGCCATCGGCACGCGGCTCGATCTCGAGCCCGAGGTGCTGGCCGAAAACGCGGCGCTCAAGCCGAAGTCCTTCACCGGCGGCATGGAGAAGGTCTCCGAGGTCAAGAGCGACCGCGAGATCGACGAGGACGTCGCCCATCGCACGGCGGTGACGCGGGTGAAGCTCGGGCTCGACGCCGGCCTGACCACGCCGATACGAGTGCTGTTCCTCGCCCTGCTCATCTTCCTGCTCGGCCGGTTCGTCGGTGGCTCACCGACCATGGCCCGGGCCACGGCGGCGGCGGCCCTGGTGTCGCTACCCGGTGCGGTGCGATCGGTCGTGACCGCGGTCGCGGCGTGGAACCAGCCGGCGCTGGGCTCGAAGGACGTCGACGCCCTGGTGTCGTCGGCCGCGGTGCCGATCCCAGCCGGGCATCCTGCGCTGGCCCAGCTCCTGGGCGGCGTCGATCTGTTCACGTTGTGGTCGGTGGTGATCCTCGGCTTCGCGCTCGCCGCCGCCGCCGACCTCAAGATCACCAAGGCCTTCGTGGCCACGATGGTCGGGTTCGCGCTCTACGTCCTCGTGACCGGAGCGATCATGGGTTCCGGCGGCGGCCCGCCGCCGCAAGGAGCAGGTGGCTGATGTCGATCGGTCGTTGGATCTTCGCTGCCGTCATGGTGGCGCTCGTCACCCTGGTGGCGATCAGCAGCCTCAAGCCGCGTCCGCGGCCCTCGACGACGGTGCAGACCGCTGTCGCGACGCGCATGGCGATCACCCGAACCGTCAGCGGCGCCGGCAAGATCGAGCCGCGGCACAAGGTCAACGTCTCGTCCAACATCACCGGCACCCTGCTCAAACTCGACGTCGCGGTCGGATCGAAGGTGACCGCCGGTCAGCTCCTGGGTCAGATCGACACCTCGCTCTACCAGTCGCAGCTCGAGCGGCAGCAGGCCCAGCTGCAGGGCTCCCTCGCCGACGTCAAGCGTGCTCGCGCCAACCTCGCCTACCTCACCAAGGAGGCCGACCGTATCGAGGCGCTGCGCGCCGGTGGCGTGGTCAGCGAGGCGGAGCTGTCACAGGCTCGCTCGAGCCGCGATCTCGCCGCGAGCGAAGCGTCGGCCGCCGACAGCCGCGCCGCCATGGCGCGGGCCGCGCTGGCCGAGGCCAGAAGCTCGCTGGGCTGGGCGACGCTCAAGGCGCCCATCGACGGCACCGTGCTGGCGGTCAACCACCGCGTCGGCGAGCGCGTGCGCGGCAGCGACTTCGCCGAGGACGTGATCCTCGTGCTCGGCTCGCTCTCCGAGGTCGACGTGCGCTTCGAAGTCGGCGAGTACGACGTGGTCTACATCCGCCCGGGTCAGGTCGCGCTGGTCGAGATCGACGCGTTCGGTGCCAGCACCCTGCCCGGCGTCGTCATCGACAGCGGGCGCGATGCGATCGTCAAGAACGCCGGCACCGAGAACGAGGTCACCACCTTCCCGGTCTGGGTGTCGCTGGCCAATCCGCCGCCGCGCACGCTCTCGGGCATGAGCGCGCAGGTCACGATCTCGACCGAGACCCACGACAACGTCATCGCCGTGCCCATCCAGGCGGTCACCGTGCGTCCCGCGGAGCAGCCTGCTGGCCCGGAGCCCAAAGGTTCCGCGGGGCGGACGCGCCACAAGCTCGACAAGGTCGTGTTCGTGGTCAACAACGGCGAGGTCAAGAAGCGCGTCGTCGAGGTCGGACTCTCCTCGGAGACAGACGTCGAGATCGTCAAGGGTCTCGAGGAAGGCGAGGTCGTCGTCGAGGGCCCCTATCGCACGCTCGCCCGCGAGCTCGCCGATGACATGTTGGTCAGCCCCGAGCCGGCGAAGAAATGAGCGAGGACCCCACGCTGCTCGAGCTCAGCGGGGTCTCCCGCCGCTACCAGATGGGCAGCGAGACCATCCACGCCCTGCGCGAGGTCAGCTTCTCCATCACCAAGGGTGAGTACGTCGGCATCGTGGGCACCTCGGGCTCGGGCAAGAGCACCCTGCTCAACATCCTCGGCCTGCTCGACACGCCGAGCGCTGGCAGCTACCGCCTGCGCGGTAAGGACGTGCGCGGCCTGAGCGACGACGCCCTCTCCGATCTACGCAACCGCGAGATCGGGTTCGTGTTCCAGACCTTCCAGCTCCTGGCCCGGACCAGCGCGCTCGAGAACGTCGAGCTGCCCCTGGTCTATCGCGGCATCGGCGCCCGTGCTCGCCGCGAGCGCGCTCGCGACGCGCTGGCCCGGGTCGGCCTCGCCGACCGCGTCCGCCATCGCTCCAACGAGCTCTCGGGCGGCCCGCGCCCGCGCGTCGCCCTCGCCCGCGCGCTGGTCACCGAGCCCGCGATCCTCCGGGCCGACG
>SXGT01598359.1_pt1 | contig 16304 bp, 9 predicted proteins | sample 3176221 | NCBI WGS metagenome assembly SXGT01 (sample SAMN11356862, study PRJNA531348) | freshwater metagenome | isolation source: freshwater sample F1-120 | place: China: Fuxian Lake, Yuxi | collected 2017-12-25 | reverse complement strand
GGATGGGCGACGTCGCGGCCATTTGGACAACGCGGCGGCGGGGCGTCCCGGCGCGCTGGGTCACCACCCGCCGGCGCGACCGAGCGGCTGGAAGGTCTCGGCGCCGCTCGGGTCGGGGTCGACGCCGCCCGGCGGGCATGGCGCGAAGCTGCCGTGAAGGCGCTCGCACGCGGCGAAGAGCCCGGCGGCGGCGGGCGCGATGGCCGCAGCGGGTGCGGTCTTGCCGTCGAGGCGCACGACCACGCGGAAGACCGGCGGCAGCGAGCTCATGTGCATGTCGCGCCCGCGGACGAGGACCCGCGCGGTGCCGTCGCCAGGCGCCAACACGTCGATGGGCCCGCCCCGATCGAACCCGAGCCCATCGGCCGCCGAGGCGCCTTGCGCTTGGGGGATCGGCACGACGCGCGGCGTCGCGGCCTCGTGCCCGTCGAGGGCGGCGACCAAGAGGCTGCCTGAGGCGCTTCCAAAACCTGCGAGCGCCACGACCGTGCCGGCCGCTTCGTCGACATCGAACGCTCTGATGGAACCATAGTGGCTGCGCAGCACCGCGACCCCTGCCCCCGCCCCCGCCGCATCGATCGGGACCGCGACGATCGCCACCTCGTCCCCGTGCCGCGTGCGCACGACGAGCCGCCCCGCGCGCGACGCGAGCTCCGCGCCCTCCACGCTTTCGTGCAGGACGACGGGCCCCGTGGCGTCGCGCCCATCGAGCCGAAACCCGATGCATTGAGAGCCCTCGTGGAACACCATCCAGCCCCGTACGAACCCCAGCAGCCTTCCGCGCGCCCGCCCCCGCACGTTCAGCTGCACGGGCACGCCCCCCCGCCCGTCCGCTCGAATGGCCCACCAGCGCGGGCTCTCGCCGCCGTCGGCGTCTTGTCCCAGGCGATAGACGACCACCGGCCGGCCTTCGACATCGCGTGTCAGGTACGCCTCCGGGATCCCCTCGCGCTCCCACGGCACGAGAACCGCAACGCGAAGGTCGGCGGTCGCCGCGCGCGCCACGATCCGCGCCGGATGGTCCCACGAGCTCAGCACGAGCGCCCCGCCGAGCACGCCGACCACGTGCGTCTTCCGCGGGAGCCGCTGGATCGCCCCACCCGCCACCGACACGACCGCCGGGCGCGACGCGTCCTCGTCCCGCGGCTCGAACACGACGACGGGGCCGCGCTCGGTCTCGGCGATCGCGCGCACGGTGCACGCCGGTTGGCCCTCGATCGACGCGACCACCCGCGCCGGTCCCGGGTGCGCGCTATCGACGACGACGACCTCGTGCCCGCGGCAACCCGCGACCCAACGCCCCGAGGCATCCCACGCGACGAGCTGGATCGGCGTCGCCCCGGGCGGCGTCAGCGCCCGCACCTCGCCGCTCCAGCGCACCTCCTCGACCACCCAGCGCGCCGTCCGATTTGCATCATTAGAAGGAGCCGCCGCCGGCGACGCGCGAGACGCAGGCGCCGTGCTGACGACCAAGCGCAGTCCATCGGGCGCGACGAGCGCCTCGAGGTACATCGGCCGCGCCTCGGTCAGCCGCCGCACCACCCCGGTCGCGTCGACCGTCGCGAGCGCCCGCGCCGCCCGCTCACCACCGCCGCCCAGCACCAGCACTACGGGCGCGTCTCCTGCGCCCTGCGGCGCCGCCCGATGGAACGCGTCGCCGGTCAGCGCATGCCCCGCGAAGTGCGGCGCGAGCGGCGTCAGCGTCCCGTGATCGGCGAAGTGCAGGACCCCTTTGCGATAGACCAGCAGGCGATCGGCGTCGAAGACGACCGGCGTTCGGTCCTGACTCCCTGCCGCCGGCGCGAGCAAGACCCGCGGCGGACTCGCCCCATCGGCGCGCACGATCTCGATCACGCTGGTCGTCGCGCCTCCGCGCGGAGGCGTCCGAGATCGTTCGTACACCAAGTATTCGTCGCCGACGAAGCGCGGGCGCTCGAGCCGCTCGCCGGGCTCGGTAGGCCGCGGCACCACCACGACCGGAGGCCTCGCGTCGGCCTCCAAAGCGGCCACGAACGCCACGACCAGTCCGCCCGCGCCCACAAAGACGAGGCGCCCTTCCGGCGCATCGAGCGCCACGTCGAAGTCCGCGCGGACCTCCCGCGCGATCCGCACGGGCCTTCCGCCGACGCCGTCGCGCACCGGCAACGCGAACATCGCGCCGCCCTCGGGCCCGCCGATCTCGACCACCACCAGCCCACGCGACGGCGCCGTGGCCACGACCTGCAGACGCCCCGACGGCAGCCCGAACGCCGCGGGGCTCGCGCCGCCGAGGTACTCGGCACCATCCACGTCGCGCCCGCTCCCGAGGCGGTCCAGCGGCACGACCAGCAGCGGCGCGAACGCGGTCCTCACGACCCCGATGGCCGTCCAACCGCTCGGCCAAGGCGCCGGCGACCCCCACGGCAACGCACGTCCCTCGCCCTCGGCGAACGCGACCCAGAGTCCAGCGAGTACCAGCATGCGCGTCGGTGTCATCATGGTCCGAGCTAACCCCAAGCTCGTCGGCCGTGCGGCAAAGAGCCGGCAAAACGTGGCCGCCACACCGCCGCGCAACCCCGTTCGGTCACGCGCGGTTGACCTCCGAGGCGCCGTCGCTAGCTAAGACAGCCATGCTTCACGTCGTGCTCCCCATCGTCGTGGCCTCGGCCATCCCCTTCGCTCTCACGTCCGCCATCAAGCTGCGCGGCTTCTCGCGGCGCGACAACCACCAGACGCGGCTCTGGCAGGCCCAGCTGGAGGGCTGGCAGCAGCGCGCCAACTGGGCTCAGCAGAACGCCTTCGAGACGCTGCCGATCTTCATCGGCGCCGTCATCCTGGCGCACCTCTTCGCGCCCGGCAGCGTCGTCGCCGCCGTCGCCGCGTGGACCTATCCAGTCCTGCGCATCGCGTACTCGGTCCTCTTCGTCACGGACCACGCGCGCACCCGAAGCGTCGTGTGGCTCGTGTCGATGGCGGCGGTGCTCGCCCTCTTCGGAACCGCGCTCGTGCGCGCCTGAAGCCGCGCTCGATCCGACGACGAGCCGGTCGCTCACGGCGCCCCGCACGCGTAGGCGCGAGTCTCGATCACGTTGCGAGGATACTCGCCGCTGAGGCGGTCCTCGGTGCGCACGAGCCTGCCGTCGGCGTCGTAGGCGTAGGTCACGCGCTGCACCGCCTCCACCGGCGGGACCTGCGCGTAGCTGAAGCGATGGACTTCCTCGCTGAGGCGCCCTGCCGCATCATAGGTGTACGTAGTATCTTCGCGAGGACCGGTCACGCGGACGAGCCGCGTGCCCTCGAACGTGCGCACGAGCTCCGAGGCGGCCTCGCGCCCGTCCTTCGACACGACGATCTCGGCGTCACGGACGAGGCGCGCGTCGTCGTCGAACGTGCGCTCATAGCGATGCGAGACCGCGGGGGCGTCATCGGTCGTGGGCCTGGCCATGAGGTTTGGAGAGTCCCCGCCCGCGATCGCGTGCGCCGTCACGTGCCCCGCCGCATCCCACGTCCAGGTCTGGAATGCCAAGAGCCCGCGCGTCGCGTCGAGGAGCTCGCGCTTGACGAGGCGCCCGTCGTCACCGTAGCGGAACGTCAGCTCGCGCTCGCCTGTCTGGCCCGTCCCTGCGACAGTCCAGCTCACTTGATCGCTCACCAGCAGGCCGGCGCCCACCTGGCCCGCGCGCGCTTCGAACACGCGCTCGCGCGTCGCCTCGAAGCTCCCCAGATCCCACGCGCTGCTCGTCACGACCTGCCGCACCATCTCGCCGTTTTCGTACGACACGATCGCGTGGCCCGCCCCCTGGTTCACGAGGTCGACGCTGAGGCTGCCCTGACCGCCGTCGGCACCCTCGTGCCCGAACCAACCCAAGTCGCCGTAATCGTACGCGTAGACCGACGATCCATAGGCGAAGCCGATGCCGTGCGGCCGCTCAGCACGCGCCCACCCGAGGTCGTAGCGCGCATCGGTCGCCGGATAGCCGTGGCCGAACCCGGTCGGCAGCGGACGGCACGCGCGCGCGCCATCGACGGCCGGCGCAGAGTTCCACGGGTTCTCGCGCCACTCGCGCGCGACGGCCGCGCCGAGCTCGGCGTCGTCGAGCGGCGCGATGCGGGGACCACCGAGAAAGTAGGACGTGTACGCGTAGCCCGGTCCGAAGGCGTCCCCGCTCACGTCGCGCGTGATCTCACGCTTCGCGAGCGCGCCGGCCGCGCCCACCGCGCCGGCCGCATCCCCCCCGTCTTCCGCATCCCCCGCATCCCACGTCCAGCGCTGGTCTTCGACGACCACCCCGTCGCGCGTCCGCACGACCCGCGTCGGAACGCCGGAGGCGTCGTACGTCCAGCTCGCATCCGCGACGTGCGGCCCGAAGGCCGTCCGCGCGCCCGCAAGGCGCCCGCGCGCATCATACTCCCAGGTCGTGACGACCTGTGCGCGCGGCCCGAACGGGGCCTCGGACCCTTGCGCGGCGAACGTCTCGGTGCGCGCGACGAGCCGCCCGTCGGCCGACCACTCCTGGTGCACGAGCTCCTCGAGGGCCCCGCCCACCGGACCGTGCCAGACCGACGCGACGCGCCCACCAGGCAGGAACTCGATCACATCGGTCGCAGCCGCGAAGGCGTAGCTCCGCTCGAATCGCGCGAGCTCGCCGTCGGGCGCGAACGCGTAGCGGACCACCGAGCTCGGCTGCGTGATCGTCAGCGTGTCGCCCGCCCACACATAGTCGGTGCGGCTCACGTAGTCGTTGGACGCCGACGTCTCGGTCGTGACCGACGCGAGCGGGCAGTCCTCCCGGTCCGCGACCTCGGTCGGAATCGCGGGGACGCTGAACTCGAAGGCCACGGCGCTCGGCGCGCAGACGGCCACCGTCGGCGCCACGCTCACCTCGCCCGTCTCCTGCGGCGGCGTCGTGTCGGCCGCCGTGCGGGTCTCCTCGGGACGCGTGTCCTGAGCGCTATCAACGGCATCCGGAGGGCTCGAATGGCCCTCCCGCGCGTCCAGGCAGCCGCCCTGCGACGGCACCAAGAGCGCCATCGCCCAACCGAACCACGTACCACTCGCCACCACCGCCTCACGCATGTCGCCCCTCCGTGCCTGCCCGACGAACCGCGTCGGGCACGACAGGTTTCGCAAGGCGCGTGCCCCGCGACGCACCGCGTCATATCCAGCAAAACCGGTCAGTTAGGACTGTCGCCCCGCGCGCCGAAGGAAACTCTCCATGCGCGGCGGCCCCTGAATGCAATTCTATCTTACACTGGCCTTCGCTCGGCGCGCGCCAACCCCATGCTTGCGCCGCCTACCCGAGTGGCCTATCAGGCGCGCGACCACAGGCCCGGAGGACCCATGCGCCGCTTCAGTGTCACACTCGCCGTCGTCATCCCGCTCGCCGCGTGCAGCGATGTCGCCGAGAAGTCGAGCGAGCTCCCGTTCGACGCCCTCGAGGCCGGTAAGTCCGACAGCATCGCGCTCGCCGGCGCGCTCACGTTCACCACGCCGGTGTCCGGCCAGCTCGACAAGAGCATCCCGCGCGCGACCTACACCTTGGAAGTGCGCCCCGGCGCCAAGGTCGACCTCGAGGTCACGCACAAGGGCACGAGCGCCGCGCTCGACACCATCATGACGGTCGTCGGCCCGACCGCCGCCGACGTAGCCTCGACGCCGCTGGTCGGCCGCGACGACGACTCCGGCTGGGGATTCCACTCGAAGCTGAAGGGCCTCACGCTCGCCGCCGGCGGCCGCTATCTCGTCACGGTCAGCACCTACAACGGCAAGCAGAAAGGCAAGTACACGCTTGTCGCGACCTGCAAGTCTGGCGACTGCGCGCCGCTTCCCATCGGCCCGATCGCCCCGCCCTTCGACGACCGCTACTGCCACCCGCAGCTCCTCACCGGCATGAACGTTTGCATCGACGAGCAAATGGCGGACCCCGACCGCAACCCGGTCACGATGGACGCCCTCGAGGTCGCACGCGCCTGCGCCGACGCCGAGCCGGTCGCCCCCGCGCACGACGCCATCTGCGCGACCGAGACCCCGGCGCCGAGCTGGTGCGCGCTCTCGTACGAGGAGTTCTGGAACTCCGCCGCGTCGCTCTGCGTGGACCCGGCGGTCGCCTATGCGCGCGGGCGCGAGTGCGTCTTCGGCGGCAGCTGGCACGACCTGAAGCAGGGCCCCGTCGGCGTCTACATCACACACGCGCGCGTCGTGACCAGCGTCGCCGGGCTCAGCGCCACCGAGCAGGCCCAGCTCGTCGCCGCCGTGAACGTGTCGGCCGCCGAGGTCACGACGCCGACCGAGGCGCTCGACGCCGTCGACGAGAGCGCGGTGAACATCGTCGATCTCTGGGATGCGACGCACCACCGCGCGTTCACCGGTTACGAGTACGGCGCCGGCGACAACAGCTACGGCGCCATCTTCGAGCACGGCACGACCACCATCGCCGCGCGCATCCAGGACTCGGACTTCTACGCCTGCGCCGTCCCTCCCGGCCCCGAGCTCGCGCTGTGCGCCGTGAACGCCGACTGCGCCGAGGGCCTCACCTGCTTCGCGATCAACGAGGGCCGCGGGCGCTGCGCGTCGAACCGCACGACCACCGGCGACTTCGGCCCGTGCACGGCCTCCGTCGGGTGCGGCGCGACCAGCGGGCTTCTGTGCAAGACCACCGATCCGAGCGGCGCCGGCTTCTGCCAACCCGCCTCGATGGCGGGCCGCTTCGACGACTTCGCGGTCGTCCGGATCCCGCCGAGCGGCGCTGTCGAGCGCACGATCACCGCGTTCGGCCTGACGACCGTGTCGACCGATGTGCAAGCCAAGCTGGTCGTCGACCACGAGCGCCCCCAGGACCTGAAGATCACGCTGACGAACCCGGCCGGAACCGTCGGCGTCGTGTGGGATCACGAGAGCGGCCAGGAGACTGGAGCCTTCGATCTCGAGCGCGCGGTGCGCGCCTTTCCGGGCGACGAGAGCGCGAACGGCGCCTGGCTCTTGCGCATCGAGAACACGGGCAGTGCGCTCGGCACGCTTGTCTCCTGGCGACTGGAGATCCAGTCGCGCTGGGACTGACACGCGCCGAGCGCCGCTCCCCTCGGGCTACCGCTCGCGCTCGCAGACCATGTAGCGGAGACCGGCGTTGTTGGCCACGCTTCCCCAGTAGAGGTACGGCAAGGTCGTCCCCGGGATCAGCTCCACCGTGCTGGCGATGACGTTCTCGCCCGGGTCCGCGTATTTCGGATCCCAGGGGTGAAGAAGGCCGTCGCCGTTGGGGGGGATGAAGAGCCCGGGGTACCCGGCCCGCCCGCTCTCCCAGCGCCACGCGCCCGGTTGATCGATGCTGTTGAAGCCGAGCACGTAATAGTGCCCCGGGTCGAAGAGCAGCGCCGTAGCGATGCACGCGTCGTCGCTCTGCGAGCGCACGGTCACGGGCTCCGCGCCCCGATCTGCGCACCCCGCCGCCATGTCGTCGAACGAGGTCTCGTCATAGGGCGGCGACTGGTAGTTGCCGAAGTCGCAGGCGATCACATCGCGCCCGTCGCAGCCCCCGATGATGCGGCACGCGCCCGCACACAGCGGGTCGCACACGCTGCAGCCCGTGCCGAGGTCGGCCACGTCCACGGCGCCGTCGCAGTCGTTGTCGAGCTGGTCGCAGAGCTCGACGAGGTTCGGGTGCACGTTCGAGTTCGCGTCATCGCAGTCGCCGCCCACGAGCACCGAGCCGCTCGGGGCCGCCTCGGAGCAAGTGATGACCAGGGCGCCGGCCTCGTCGCCATAGCCGTCCCCGTCCGCGTCCGGGTAGTACGTGAGGGTCGCGTCGTCGATGGTTCCGTCGCAGTCGTCGTCGACGCCGTTGCAGCGCTCGCTCGCGCCGGGGTTGATGCTCGCGTCGGCATCGTTGCAGTCGCCCTTGGTCGCGACGTAGCCGGCCGGCGGCGCGCACGCCAGCACGGACGAGCGGCCGTAACCGTCCGCATCGCCGTCGAGGTAGTAGGTCGTCTTGACGTCCTCGTCGGTCCCGCCCGCGCAGTTGTCGTCCTGGCCGTTGCAGGTCTCGACGGCCTTCGGGTGAACCGCCGCGTTCGAATCGTTGCAGTCGCCTGCAATCGTCGCGTAGCCGACCGGCATCGCGCACGCTTTGACCGTCGTGTTCGAGCCGTAGCCGTCCGCGTCCTGGTCTTTGTAGAACGTGAGCGTCACGCCCTCGTCGACCTGGTTGTCGCAGTCCTCGTCGACGCCATTGCAGCTCTCGGGTGCCTTCGGGTGGATCGTCGCGTCGCTATCCTTGCAGTCGCCTGCAACCGTCGCGTAGCCGTCGGGGCGCGTGCAGGCCTGGGTCGTCGTGGCGGTGCCGTAGCCGTCGGCATCCGCGTCCAGGTAGAACGTGTTCTGGACACTCTCGTCGATGGCGCCGTCGCAATCGTTGTCGAGGAGGTCGCACACCTCGGTTTCACCCGGATGCGCGGTCGCGTGCGCGTCGTCGCAGTCGCCCGCGGTGGCCACATAGCCGCTCGCCGGGGTCTGGTTGCAGGCAAAGAGCGCGGTCGCATCGGCGTCGCCGTACCCATCGCCGTCGGCGTCCGCGAAGAGCGTCTGGACTCCGTCGTCCGTGACGGCATTGCAGTCGTTGTCGAGGCCGTCGCAGGTCTCGACCGCGCCGGGGCGAATCGCCGCATTGGAATCATTGCAGTCACCTGCAAGCGTCACATAGCCCGCCGGCATCGTGCACGCCACGATGCTGGCCGCGCCGTAGCCGTCGCCGTCCGCGTCGGCATAGAACGTGGTCGTGAGGCCCTCGTCGATGCCGCCCATGCAGTTGTCGTCGATGGTGTTGCACGTCTCGGTCGCACCGGGATAGACGGCGGGGTTCGTGTCGTCGCAATCCCATGTGCGGTTCGCATAGCCAGCCGGCATGGTGCAGGCCGATATCCACACGAGGTTCGAGCCCCAGGTGTCGCCGTCGGCGTCCTTGTAGAAGGTCTTCGTGAGCCCCTCGTCGATGCCCCCGCTGCAATTGTCGTCGAGGCCGTTGCAGACCTCGGCGGCACCCGGGTTCACCGCCGCGCGCGTGTCGTCGCAGTCGCCTGAATTCGCCTGGTAGCCGACCGGACGCGCGCACGCCGCGACGCTGACTGTGGTCGAGCCGTAGCTGTCCCCGTCGGCATCCTGGTAGTACGTCGACTTGCTGACACCGTCGTCGATCGCGCCGTCGCAGTCGTCGTCCGTGTCGTTGCAGAGCTCGTTGGCACCCGGGTTGATGGCGGCGCTCTGGTCGTTGCAGTCGGTCGCATTCGAGACGTAGCCGGTCGGCGCCGCGCAGGCCGTGGTCGTGGTCGCGCTCGTGCCGAAGCCGTCCCCGTCCGCGTCCTTGTAGAAGGCGGACTTCACGCCCTCGTCGATCACGCCGTCGCAGTTGTTGTCGAGGAGGTCGCACGTCTCGCGTGCTCCCGGGTACGAGGCCGCGCTCTGGTCGTTGCAGTCGCCGCCACGCCCCGTGTAGCCCGCGGGTTGTGCACACGCGAGCGTGGTCGTGCTCGAGAGCCCGTAGCTGTCGCCGTCCGCGTCCTTGTACCAGTTCGCCTTGACGCCCTCGTCGATGCCGCCTTCGCAGTCGTCGTCGGTGCCGTTGCAGGTCTCGGTGGCGCTCGGGTTCACGTAGTAGTTGGCGTCGTTGCAGTCGCCCGCGCGCGCAGCGTAGCCGGAGGGCTTCGCGCACGCTTGCGCCGCGCTACCCGCGAGACCGTAGGTATCGTGGTCGCCGTCCCAGTACCAGGTCGCCTTGACCCCCTCGTCGACACCGCCGTCGCAGTCGTCGTCGACGCCGTTGCAGGATTCGCTGGCGCCGGGGTTGACCGTGCTGCTTGCGTCGTTGCAATCGCCGCTGCGCGAGACGTAACCGGACGGCTGGGAGCACGCCTGGGTCGTGGCGCTCGCGAGCCCGTAACCGTCCTTGTCGCCGTCCTTGTACCACGCCAGCTTCACGCCCTCGTCGATGCTGCCGTCGCAATCCTCGTCGGCGCCGTTGCAGAGCTCGGGGGCGCCTGGGTGAACGTTGGCATTGGCGTCGTTGCAGTCGCCGCCCTGGCCGGCGGCGTCGTCGGGCATGGCGCAGGCCGAGGCGCGTGTGCCGCCGTAGCCGTCGCCGTCGCGGTCCATCCAAAAGACAACCGGTGCGGTCCCGCCGGGGCAGAGCGCGTGTGCCACGCCGGTGAAGCCGAGCACGCCGCCGAGGGCGATGAGGGCGGCCCAACAGCGGGGCGAGCCGATCCGAGGGAACTGGCTGAAATGACGGAGCCGATCGCGAGACATGGAGCCACCTTTGACGTGGAAGAGGACTTGCCAGAAGGCGGCGCAACGGTAGGGAACGGCCGACGCGGTGTCAGTCACCGAGGGTGGCCTTCGTGTAAGGGTGTGTGTGGGGCGCGTGCAGCGGATTCGCGGGTCGACTCGGGTGACGACGCGCGCTAGGGTCTCGCCGCGGAGGCGCCATGCGAACCGAGGGATTGCGACGGGTGCGTTGGATAGGGGTTTGGGCGGCCATGGGGGTCGGGGGCTGCGGGGGCGACACGGATGTTGACACTGTCAACATCGAGACCGAGTCCGAGGTCGAGACCGAGACCGAGTCCGAGACCGAGTCCGAGACCGAGGTCGAGGTCGAATCCGAGACCGAGACGCCGCCCCCGGATCCCTTCGCCGTCCGCCCGATGACACTCCGCCTCACGACCTCCTACGCGAGCGACGGCTCGGTCTGGCACGTCGGCGCCGGCGGCATCCTCTACATGGACACGCCTCCCAGCCTCTACACCGAGGTCGACCGCGACGGGGACTGCCGCCTCCTCGCCGGGTCGAACCCCTTCTGTGCCGACGGCTGCTCCGACGGCCTCTGCACCGCGCCCGACGTCTGCACACCCTGGCCCGTCGACGCGTCGGCCGGCACGCTCACGATCGGGCACCCGCAGTCCGCCGTCCCGCCGATCACGCTCCCCTACGCGCCCGGCGGCTACAGTTGGGCCGCTGACCGCTCCACCTTCACCGCGGGCGCGCCCGTCTCGGTCGCCGCCGCGGGCGACACGGTTCCGGCCTTCGAGGGCACGGTCGTCCAACCCGAGGCGATCGCGCTCACGAACTACGACAGCCTCGATCTCGACGGCGCCGCGCCCCTGACGCTGACCTGGACGACGCCTGCGGTCGGCGCCCTCACGACCACGCGCGTGCGCATTCGCCTTCAGCAAGACCGCGCCCAGCACGGCCGCGCCTACCCCGGCATCATCGAGTGCGATGTCGCCGACAGCGGTAGCTTCACGATCCCCGAGCGCCTGCGCGCCGCCTACGCCAACCGCGACGTCTTCACCTGCGGCAAGTGCCCGCAGTCGTTTCTGACGCGCTACGAAAAGACGACCGTCAACGCCGGCGGCTTCGTCCTCGACCTCATCGCCGAGAGCCAAGCCAGCTTTCTCCTGACGTTCATCTACCCCATGCACTGACGGCCACCGACGGCCGCCACGAAGTGTCTTGCACCGCGATTGAATAATATCGACAGTATTGCGACAAAGGCCGCCCGAACGGGAGGAGGTCGCAATGGCGCACAAGAGGTTCATCGCTTCGTGGCTGGTTGGCGCAGGCTTGGTCGCCGGATGTGGCGATGACATCACCAGGACCGACCCCGACGTGCGCGAGACCGCCGGCGGCGAGGACACGGCCGAGGACACGGCCACCACGAACGACACCGGCCCCGCAACGACGCTCGACGACAGCGCGACCACGGGCGACAGCGACGCCGTTCACGCGACCCTGGACGACACTGTCACCGAGACGGTGGACGACACCGACACCACCGCGAACGACACCAACATCTTAGGCGACACCGGCGCCGAGACCGAGACGGTGAACGACGTCGTGACGAGCGTCTCTCCGTTTCCGTCGGGTCCGCCCTGCACCCGCGACGGCTTCTGCGCGACAAACCCGGTCCCGGCCTTCTTCTCCCTGACCGCCATCGTCGCGTTCGCCTCCAACGATGTCTTCTTCCTCGGGAACACGATCCTGCACTTCGACGGGCGCGCGTTCACCGGCCTTGCCGATGGTCGCATGCCCTACATCGGCGAGGTGGCGGCTGACGGCCGCAACCTCGTGGCGACCTCGCAATACGGAACGGCGATGCGCATCGATCTCGCGCACGGCACCTGGACCTCGATCGCTGCGCCTGCAGAATCGGAGACGTACTTCACGCACGCGACGCGCGCCGGCACCCGCACCTACGTGAGCGCGACGGACTTCGAGGGCTCCGACCGGATCTACGAAGTCACCGCCGCGGCACTTCATAGCGTCCTCTCGGTCCCCGGCGGCGTCACCGCGCTCCATGGTCGCCCGGATGGCACGCTCTATATCGGAAGCGATCACGCCGTCCTCACCTGGAAGGGCTCCGGCCAGCCGACCGCCATCCCGGCGACCGACAGCCCGACGTACCTCTGGGGTTGCAGCGAGCGGGTCTTCGTGACGATCGACGGATGTGCCTACGAGCTCGAAGGCACCACGTTCACGTTCATGGCGTGTATGGCGGACAGCAGCGTGGGCTGGGCGCCGGACTGCCACGACCTGTTCCTCTCGGGCCACGAATACGGGCACGACTCGGGCCTGGGCCACTTCGACGGCGAGACCTACGAGCGCATCGATCCGGAGTTTCCCGAGCCGCTCCAAGACTCCGGCTACCCCACCGACATTTCGGCACTTGGCGGCACAAGCACAACCGATCTCTGGGGCGCTGGAACCTCCACCCTTTTTCACTACGACGGACAGACGTACACCCACTACGCCACCACCACGCGCGCGTCTCTCAGCCGCGTTGGAGCGACGCCGCCGGTGGCCACCAACGCGATCGAGATCGGCGCGGTCACCCCCACGGCCTGGGTCGGCGGTGACCAGATGACGCTGCGCCGAAGCGGTGAGACCTGGGAGGCCTTTCCGATCGAAGACGAGGTCCGTGGCATCGTCGCTTTCGACGGGAACCGCGCTGTGGCGTTGGGGGCGCAGGAGGTCTGGCACTTCGAGGGGACTGAGTGGACGCCCGATTCGGGGCTGCCGGCCATGACCTACTACACGGCCGGAGGCACGCGCGCGGGCCACCACTACGAGATCTCCGCGACCGCCCCGGACAACATCTGGATCGTTGGGAACATCGTCAAGACCGTGGGCGGCGTGCAGGTCCAACGTCGCTCGGACGAGCTTCTCCACTTCGATGGATATGCCTGGGCCACCGTGGACGTCCCACACCCCATCTGGGACGGGCTGCCTTCGACCCCGCACTGGGCGAAGATCCATGCGACCGACGGCGGCGAGATCGTGCTGACGACCTATGCCTTTGGGCCTTTCGTGGTCATCGCGTCCGACGGGACTCTTCGGGAGCTGCCGCGTCCAAAGGACTTCACCGAGCCGGTCGGGATCGCGGGCACGAGCATGTCCAAGCTCGTCATACTCGATGGGAAGAAGGGGATCGCGTTCCTCGAGGGCAGCGCCGAGGCGCCCAGCTGGCGGATCGAACCGCTGGCGATGTTCGACCGCGCCCGGGCTCTGTCGGCCGCTCCGGACGGCACCCTCTGGGCTCTCGGGTCGCCGCTCGCGATGCCCTACGACCCAGCCGTCTTCCGGCGTGGCGCGGCCGGCTGGGATCCGATCGACGTCGGGAGTATCGAGGCGGGTGGGTTCGGGATCCTCGGCGACGGCGAGGTCATCGTCGCCGGTTGGCAAGGTGTCATTGCGACGCGACGCCCCTGAGCCCGAGGGAGCACCGCGGCAGGCGCGGTGCCCCGAGCGATGCGCTCGAGCCTCGCGGCCTCACGGTCAGTCAGGATCGTAGCACGTGACCTGCGTCGGCAGCGTCAACTGAACGCATGGTGACAGTCCTGGTTGCACGAGGTTGGGTTCGCGGCGAACGCATCCGGGACCGCCCTGAGCGGGGGCTCGTTTGCGTCGCCGTGCTGCTTCGGCGTTGCTCCAACTAGAACGCGTTCCACTTCGACGAAATCAATTTCATAACGCGTTACAGTTACGGCGATACGGCGCACAGGAACGCGGCCTTGCGGGACCCTACTGGGCGCAAGTCCGAGCCCGAGTTCGAGTTCGAGTCCGAGCCCGAGTTCGAGTCCGAGTCCGAGGCCCTCCGACCGCTCGGACCTGGTTCGCGACCGTTCACCCGCGGGTCTCGACCGCTCACGCATCTCGGCCGATCGCCGGGCTGCCAAGCGCGTTAGATGGGTCTCACCAGGAGGTTCCCATGTCCGACATCGCGACGACCACGACCACGACCACCACCCCCGACCCTCGACCCGAGACACCGCCCCGAGCGCACGACCCCGCGCGCACCGGTGACGGCCAGGCGCTCGCCTGGGCGCGCGATTTCGCGATCGTCGGCGGCGTCTCGTCCTTTCTCACGCCGTTCATCATGGCCGGCGAGTTCCTCGGCGCGCGCTACCTCGTCTTTGCCGCGGCCGGCGGGATCGTCGGCGGCTTCGTGCTGGGCTTGCTCTTCGCGTATCTGACGGGCGCGAGCCGCGCCGACGCGCGCAAGGTCCCACTCTGGGTGGTCGCCTTGGCCGCGCCGCTGCTCGGCGGCCTCTGGGGCGCCTCGGTCGGTTTCGTCGCGGCGCTCGGGCTCGGGCGCGGCGGCTGGGACGCGGTCTATCTCTCGATGTACCTCGCGGCCATCGCCGGTGCCCTCCAGCTCGGTTGGTTCTGGGTCGGCTACCTGTTCGCGCGCGTCCGTCGACACCCGACCTGGCCGGTCGTGGTGGCGGCCTGTCTGCTGCCGGTGATCGGAACCGCGACCCTTCACGTGATGGGAGGGTCGGGCGGTTCGCCCGCGCGCGACCTGTATTCGGACGTGCGCGATTAGGGAGCGGCGGCGTCCGCCTGCTCCTCCTCCTCGAAGCCCGGCGGCGGCACGGCCTCGAACGGACAGTAGAGCGCGAGCGCCTTGACGGCGAAGCTCTGCAGCGGGCGGGCGGCGTGCCCGAGCCGGGTCACCGCTCCGGACGACCAACCGTATTCGACCAGGTCCCACGCGCCGTCGCCGTCCCAGTCGAGGACCGCACGCGCGCCGTGCACGAGCCCCGCATCGAGGACGCGATAGGCCCGATCGAGCAGGAACCACATCGGCGGCGCCGCGCACGAGACCTGGTTGCCGAGGGTGACCTCGAGGAGGTGCGTCGCGCCCGTAGTGTCGAGCAGCGCCTTGACGGTCGGGTCCGAGTCGACGCCCAACTGCGGCGAGGGGGCGTCCCAGTGCTTCGGCGCGCGCGTGCCGTATTCGCCGGAGAGATCGAGCTGCGGGTCTTCGCGTCTTCGGGTGCGAACATCCTTGCGCCATGCTGCAAGCGATGCCGCGTACGCCTCCTGCTGCTCACGCCAGAGGGCGGTCTCCCGCACCGCCTTCAGAGCGGCCGCGCGGGCCTTGGGTGGGGGCCACGACGCGACGAGCCGACTGGCGATTGTCCCGCTCCCATCGTCAGGCGCCGCCACGAGCGCCTCGCGCGGGCAGGAGGCATACGTGAGCGGCGTGACCTCGGCGACAAGCATCGGGTGCCCCTCGGCCCAACCGGGACCTGGCGCCACGTGCCCAAAGGCATCGGCCGCCTCGAAGAAGGTCATGCCCTCGTCATCCTCCTCGGGCGCGATGGAGGCCGCCCAGAGAGCGGTGATGAGCGCCCTGCACGCGAGGGCTTCCTTGCCCTCCACGTGCTCGCGGTTCAGGTCGGTCCCGGTCAGGACGACGACGCTGCCAACCAGGCCGCGGGCGGTGGCGGGCAGGGCCTCGGGGCGCACCGGTCGGTACACGCCGACGGGGCGTTGCTGTCCGTCCATCCGCTCCTCGACGTGCGCCGGCGCGGCCGGGTCGATCCAGCGCGGATCGACGCCGTCGGCCAGGACGATCAGGTGCGCGTCCACCATGAGCCATGGGGGGCCGGCCACCTCGCGACCGACGTCCCGGGCCGCGAAGGACACGCCGAAAGAGACCCAGAGCCAGGTGAGGAACATCGAACCCCCTCGCCGTCAGGCGGCCGCGCGCGCGTCGCGCCCGGACGCGTGGGCGTCGGCGGGCATTCCGGGGATAGCAGAATTCGGGTGTTCGCGCCCGACGTCGCGTGCGAGGGCGAGACCGAGTTCGAGACCGAGACCGAGCCCGAGTCCGAGCCCGAGTTCGAGTTCGAGTTCGAGTTCGAGTTCGAGTTCGAGTTCGAGTTCGAGTTCGAGTTCGAGTTCGAGAGCGAGTTCGAGTTCGAGTTCGAGTTCGAGTTCGAGTTCGAGTTCGAGTTCGAGTTCGAGTTCGAGTTCGAGTTCGAGTTCGAGT
>SXGT01565724.1_pt1 | contig 16304 bp, 11 predicted proteins | sample 3176221 | NCBI WGS metagenome assembly SXGT01 (sample SAMN11356862, study PRJNA531348) | freshwater metagenome | isolation source: freshwater sample F1-120 | place: China: Fuxian Lake, Yuxi | collected 2017-12-25 | reverse complement strand
GAACGGGAGCAGGTGGTGCTCGCAAAGGCTGTAGAACTCGACTTCGCGCACAGCCACTAGATCGTGTCCGCCCGAAGTGCGGTGCTCGAACTGCTTGCCGAGGTGGCGCTGTGCGCTGTCGCGGAAGCCTGCGGTCAGTTCGCGCCACGCCTTGGCGGCACGCATCGGCGTCTCTTGCAGGCCCTCGCGGTCGGGGTCCACGCCGAGGGCAATCAGGATGTCGCGCACCGCGCGCTCGATGCGCGGCCGATCGACGCCGTCCTCCGCAACATCCGGGGCCGCGTCGTGGTCGTGATCACAGTCATGGCTATGGGAGGCGAGGCGACGGTCGAGGTTGGTCATGTAAGCGGACATCGGGCTCCAAGGGGTTCGGGGGCAGGGCCCCGGCCACACAGCTTGCGAATCGCGCAGGCACGTATGGGAGGCTACGCAGGAGCGCTCAACCCGGATTCGTCCGCCCAATCGACCTTTTGAGCCCAATATCGGCCCAAAGCCGCCGCTCAAATCGCCCACCGCGTCTGCAGGGGCCCTCCCGAAGCCCCGGAGCAGTCCGTCGAGCGGTCGGATGACGGGACCCTGAGTCCGTTGCGAGCCCGTGACTTTGCAGCGCGGTCGGTCGCGGCGCGAGGGCGAGAGGTCCCCGGGCCGCTCGCAATGCCGCGTCCCAGCTAGGCCCCCGCCGGCAGCGCCCGCCCCTCCGAGCACGAGCCCGCTCCGCAACGGCGCGCGGCTTCCGCCACCGTAAGCAGGGCCCTGATGAGCTCCGGGGAGTCAAGCCAGCCCGACACGCTAACCCACAGGAGCGCGGGCTTGCGTCGGGCGGCCGGCGCGCGGGCTGCTCCGTCGGCAACCCAGCCCCGAGGTTCTCCGCGCGCCAGCCAAGCTCGCGCAGCACGAGCGCGCACATCGAACTCGACCGCATGTACGGATCGGCTTCGAGCGTTCCGCCGAGCGCACGCGGTGCCGAGCGCGGCGGCGCCGGCAGTAGGTGGCCTGGCTCGTACAGCGCGGCCTGCACGATCTCGCAGGCGCGCCGTTCCTCGTAGCTCTCGACGTCCCCGTGCTGCCAGCGGCTCCGAGCTCGTGCAAAGCTGGCGCCAGCACGCGCACGCAGATATCCGGCGCGCTGCGTCCCGCGCCGAACAGGTGTGCCACGAGCGCGACCAGCTGTTTCTCTTCGTCATTCTTGAGCGCTTCGAGCGCTTCCTTGAGCGCGCGCTCCCTCGCCACCGGTCCCGCCGTTGACGCGGACGGAAGCCCCACGAGCTCGGGGCGCACGAGCGGACTCTCGCTCGCGCGCGCGAAGCGCACGACCTCGGCGTGCGCGATGCGACGATGACCACCCGTCGTGCGCATTGGCTCGAGCAGGCCCATGTCGCACCAGCGCTTGACGGAGGTTTCGTTCACGCCGAGGGCGGGCGCAGCTTGCCCGGGACTGACCGGTGTAGGCATGACGCGTGCGTCTCGACTTCGGGAAGGCCGCGCGGCTGCGGGAAAAGCGCTGGACAACCCGCGCTCGAATTGTTCCCCTCTTCGCCCTCGAACTCCGGCCCGTCAAGGTTGGAGTTCGAACCGGCGGCCGAAGGCGGGCAGGAATCCTGAGTCCTGTGCGCGAGAGCGGTCGCCGCGGACCGAAATCGGCTCCCCCCGTCCTGAGCGGCAGGAGCCAGCTTCTGTGCCGAAGGCGCGGAGCCGCTTCCTGAGAGCGGCTCTGCGCCGCTTTCTTTTCGGGGAGCCCTCGCGCCCTTCCGAAAACCCCCGCGTTACGGGGCCGGCGGCACTTCGCGTCCGGCCGTGAGGGCCTCGCTCGTGCGCTCGAACACGCGCTGGTCGCGCGAGCGCTGCGCCGCCGTGCGCTTCGCCGCGCTGCGCAGCGGCATGTCCATGCGCGCGCTCTGACCGAGGCGCTCGCCATGGCGTGCCAGGAAGGCCCAGTAGAGCGGCGTGATCGGGCAGTCGACCTTCGGATCGAAGCGACAGCCCTTGCAGAAGTCTCCCATGCGGTCGAGGTAAGCCGCGCCGGAGACATAGGGCTTGGTCGTCATCAGCCCGCCGACCGCGTACATGCCCATCGCGAGCACGTTGGGCTCGACCACCCAGTCGTAGGCATCCGTGTAGGCGACCCAGAACCAGTCCGCGACCTCGCGCGGCTCCAGATCGAGCAACGTGGCGAGGTTGGCGAGCACCATCAGACGCGGAATGTGGTGTGTCCAGCCCTCGCGCCACACGTCGGCGACGACGCTGTCGAGACACGCAAGTCCGCTCGGTCGCTCGCCCCAGAAGGCCGCCGGTAACGGCCGGTGCGCGCCTAGGTGGCTCGGCCGCGCATCGGGCGCGAGCGTGCGAAAGCCGTCGGTCTCGCGGTGCACGTGGCGCACGAACTCGCGCCAGCCGAGCACCTGGCGCACGAAGCCTTCCTTGCTCGCGAGCTCGAGCTTGCTCGCCATGGCATCGCGCACGACGTCGCGGGGCAGCAGCCGGTGGAGATTGAGCAGCGGCGCGATGCGCGTGTGGAACAGGCCGCTCGAGCGCGTGCTCATCGCGTCCTCGAAGGGCCCGAAGTTCGGCAGGCAGCGCGCGAGCGCCCAGCGCCACAGCTTGTCCGCATCCGGCTGGGTCGCCGGCAAGGACTCGAGATCGAGTCGACCCGGGTGCGAGGCGAAGCGGCTCTCGACGAGCTCCCCCACCTCACGCGTGATCACATCGGGCTCGAAGCGCGGCGGCTGTGGCGCCGGGGGGTCGCCCTTCCAGGCGCGGCGATTCTCCGTGTCGAAGCTCCACTTGCCGCCGACGGGCTTGCCCTTCTCCATCAGCACGCCGCTCGTGCGCCGTACCTCGCGGTAGAAGGCGTCCATGCGCCACGGCGCGCTCTCGCCCGCGCCGGCGACGAACTGCTCGCGCGTCGTGAGCCAGCCCTCGTGTGGCAAGTACTTGAGCGCACCGGACTTCACGAGCGGCGCAAGGTCCTCGCGCAGCTCGCGCTCCGCCGGCTCCATGCACTCGAACGCACCGAGCTCGCTCTGCACGCTCGCGAGCGCGTCGCGGTAGGGCCCGTCGTGCACGACGTAGCGCACCGCCACCCCACGCTCCGCCTGCTCGAGCGCGAAGTGCCGCTGGTTCGCGAGCACGAGCGCGAGCTTCTGGCGGTGGTACGGCCTCTGCGCCGCCCTCCAAGGGCTCTCGACCAGCACGATGCCGAGCTCCTTCGGCCCACCCTGAGCCAGCGGCCCGATGCGCGCGCTCAGCTGGTCATAGGGCACGTACACCCAGCGCCGCCGCCCCTTGGCCGGCTGCTTCCCAAGCTGCTTCCAAAACCGCTGCATGACCCGCTCTACGCGCCCCACCCCGCGCCGGATGCCGCGCGGCGGCCGGACAAGAGTGGGCTCAACGCAACGTTGTGCTGCGAATCCAGTTGGGGTAACACTCGAGCAGAACACCCGTGCGTTCAAGCTTTCGCACAAGTTCGAGGGTCTTCATGCCAGGGTCGCTCGGCACCAAGAACACGCCCGGACTTGCAGCAAGCTTCTCGCCTGCGGCCGCACCCTGTGCCGCCAGCCATGCCGCAACGCGCCCTTCGTTCCAGTCCGGCGGAAACTTCGCCAGCACGCCGCCAGGTAAGGCGGACAACTGCGGACTGGGAGCTGGACTCGGATGGAAAGCGGGTGAAGCCGCCACGCCGCTGCGAGTGAGGTCGTTGGCAAGCTCCACCGGCGAACGCCCCCGGATCTTCCACACCCGTACGCCTCGGAGCTGCGTCGGCACCTCTTCCGCCGAAGGCTGTAGCCGCTGCACCGTCCGCGCACCCTCCGGAGACGGACGAAGCTCGACGACCAGCTCAGTCGAGAGCCAAGCCGTATGCCGGACACCGCCTTCCGTGTACTCGATGGACTCGGTCAGCGAGGGCGGACGCTTCGTCGGAGCTGGGAAATGCGGGGGGCGCTCGTCCTTCGACGCCGCGGGATCATTGCCCGTCGCGTCCGCGTTCGCGACATCCTTGGACGGGGAGACACTCAGCTGCGACGGCTCATTCACCGGCTGCTCGCGACGCGAACGACAGCCGTGGGACACGACGAGGACCGCGGCGACACCGACTCCGGCCAAGACGCGCTCGACGTACACCCACGTTCTCCGCTTTCGCATGCTTCGCGCTCCCGCTGCGACTCAGCGCGTGGACGCGAAGTGGAGGATATTGGGCGTCGCAGCGAGGATCTCGCCGGACTCGTGCATGCGATTCGCGAGCTCCAGGCTCTCGAGTCCCGGCCCCGTCGCGACGAGGTAGAGCCCCAGTTGGGGTTGGACGACCTTCTCGATCGAGCGTCCCCAGCCGGACGCCCAAGCATCGACCATCTCCCGGCTCCACTCGCGCGGCACGGTCACGATCACGCCTCCCGGCAGGCTGACGAACGGAGCCGCTTCCGTGCTGGCCACGTGCAAGGCAGGGGAAAGCCGGTGCCCGCGCTGCGCGACCTGTGCGGCCACGACGTCAGCACGACCGCGCCGCACTCGGAAGGTGCGCGCACCACGCAGTTCCTGCGCGGTACCCACGCTCTCCGGCGCTTCCTCCTGCACTGCTGCATCCGCCGATTCGACACCCATGTCCACGACGAGCTCCTCGGACAGCCACAGGGTCCGCCGGAACTCTCCGTCGTAGTACTCGACGCTGCGCGGGAGGGGCTGGAAGCCAGTGGCCGCCGACTTCGAGGACTGGCTCGACGCCGATAAAGACACCTGTCGCGCGAGCGAAGCCGTGGCCTTCGACGAGGAGTTGACCTGAGCGGGAGCCTCAGGTCGCGCGTCCGAGATCCCGCAGCTCACGAGAAGGATCAGTGCGGCCGAAGCAAGAACGTGGTTCATGAGCGGTGACTCCGATGCTTGGAAGTGGAAACGGTTCATTGGGCTCGCCCCCGGATCGTGAGACGCCAGCTCTGGAAGGTGCCGACATCGCCCCCGGCCTCGTCTCGCACGCGGAGCTGCCAGTTGCCATTCGGGTTCTCGTCGAGGCATCGGACGACGCCAAAGGTCCAGTTGGAGAAACTCGCGCCACCATTGGGCATTTCGTGCGGCTCGGAGAGGACACTCACCGTGGCCTGCGGCGAGATGAGCTCGACACGCAGATCGCCGAGGAACGGATGGTTCGCGGCGGAGAAGAGCACTTCGACATGCTCCAACTTGGTGATCGCCGTGCTGACGGAAATCACGTCCGAAACGTAGGACAAGCTCTCGTCCGGGATAGCCACGTTCGGCGTGCGGATCAACGACACGAACGGCGGAAGTTGCGGCCCGAGGAGCGTGTAACTCGGCAGGAGCGCAAAAGCTTCTGACGCATCGAGCGCACCGAAGCCGTACTTGTGGTTGACGAAGATCCCTGCACCATTCACGGACCAGTCCGGATCCGTCGGATCGTTGCGGCGCGCAGAAAGTGCCAGCACACGCCGCACGTCGCGCTCCGTCAGCTGAGGAGCCTCCTCGAGAATCAGCGCCACAACGCCCGTCACGAGCGGAGTAGCCGAGGACGTACCACTGAACGTGTTCGTGTAGTTCGTATCGGCGTAGTCGCTCGGTGAAGCGCCGGTATTCGAACCGGCTGTGCCTTGGAGGTCCACCGTGGTAATCCCGCGGTCGTTGCTGCCCATCGAGTGTGCACTTATCCACACATTGGCGCCGCTCTCCGAGTAATTCGCCTTCCGCCCATCATCTCCGATGGCGCCCACGGCGATTACGCCCCTGTAGTTTGCGTAGCCGTCCAAGTTGGCGTTGTCCGTAGGAAATCCCCCGTCGTCCGCAGCGCCGTTTCCGGCAGCCCACGTATAGATGGTCCCAAGGCCGTTTCGACCGGTGGACGTACCCAAGTCGATCGCAGCCTGCCAGATCGCGGCGGATGGCGTGGGAATGCCGGTTCCGTCGGTGGGCCCCCACGAGTTGGAGGAGATCGAGATCTGATTGCTGCCTCGCGTCATCGCGTCGACTTCGTTGGCGCTCGTGTCGGTCTCAAGCAGGTTGTATCCGACCAGATGAGCTTCAAAAGCAGCGCCGATGACGCCGATCCCATTCCCGCCGACAGCAGCGGCGACACCTGCGCAGCTCGATCCGTGGTCGCCCGCATTGATGTTGGGTGTCCCACTGACGTAGTCATGGCATAGACCGGGAATCGTATTCGCGATCAGGTCCTCATGCTGCACCTCGAGCCCATCGTCGATGATCGCGATGCGCACGCCTGTGCCGAAGCGATCTAGGTTGTAGGGAGCGAAGAGCCGCGCATCCTCCCCGACGACGCCTCCGCCTTGGCCAGTGTTGTTCAGGTGCCACTGCTCCGAAAGTAGCGGATCGAGATCCGCCACCACCGGGACCGACACCGGCACCTCGTTGGAAAGTCCCGTCTCCACCCCGCCGACCATGGCCGTCACCGCCAAGAAGCCGTCGAACGATGCCAGACGAGAGGAATTGGCCTGCAGGGAAGTCGCGATCCCCTGCGCGATGCGGGCGAGTGGCGTGCGGACGACTCCGGCGATCGGACTATAGTAAATAGAGTACGACGCGGCCCCGGGCACCTCGTCCCAAGCGAGCGCGATCGTCGTTGCTCCCAAGTTCGCCGAAAAGTTCGTCGGCGGATTCGGCGGGGGGGCCCCGCCGCCGCCGCCCCCGCCACCACATGCAAAGCACAGCAACAAAATCGAACTCAGAGGCAACCGTGCGAGTCTCATTCGAAATCTCCCTCGGCGGATATACCGAGACCTGCAAAAAGGAAAGGCCGAGAGCGATCCCGGATGCGCCGGATCGTAGAAGCGTTGCGATAGGCGTGCAAGAGAGTGCATTCAAATTGGAGCAAGACGCGCGTTCATGCAGCCATCGCGCCGCGCCGGATGCCGCGCGGCCCGCGCGTCAGGGGGAATGCGAGAGGGAGGCGGGGTCGAGGGGAGCGGAAGACTGGCCGAGGGGCGCCATGCGCAGGTCGAGCTCGGCGCCGCCAGCCTTGTTGATCCAGTCGAGACGCAGAGAGTGCCGGCCGCGGGCGAGCGCGATGCCGCCGCGCTTCTCGACCGTGCCATGCAGACCGTCGTTGTCGACGACCAGCTGGCCGTCGATCCAGAGCACGCTGCCGTCGTCGCTCGCGAGCGCGAAGAGGTAGTACTCGTCGGCGGGCACCTCGACCCAGCCGCTGGTGCGCGTGCCGATGCGCTCCTCGCGCGGGGGCGGGCCGACGTGCGGCACGATGGCGGCCTCGCGCTCGGGGAGCGACGCGAAGTCCGGCACTCGGTCCCAATCGCCCGCATAGAGCTGTCGACGCAGGCCGGGGCGCGTGGGACCAGCCTCCATCGCGGCGCGCGGTTGCACGCGTCGGAACGTGCGTTCAACGATCGGCGTCACGGGCTCGCCCTTGTGGAAGCCGCGCACGCGCAGGGTGACGCTCGAGAGCAGCTCGAGCGTGCCGGGCCAGCTCGACGAGCGGTGGAGCGGCTCGCTTCCATCGAGCGTGAAGCGCAGCTCGAGCCCGTCCGACACGTCTGCGAGGTCCACACTCAGGCGCGTGACGAACTCGTCGGACTCCGCGACGATGCGCGGCGCTCGATACACGACGGGCGCGCCGGCGATGCGCACGGTCACGACGCTGCAGTCGCTGTCGGGCAGGGTCGGCGGCAGCGCGATGGCGAGATCCGCCCCGCGACGCTCGGCATGCAGCGCGAGTCGCGGCCCCGCGAGGAAGCCGGCCGAGAGCGCCTCGTTGCCGATCCCTGGGAGCACGAGCTCGCCCGAATCCGGGCGCTCGAACACGTGCAGATAGAGGATCGTGTCGTCGCCGTCGCGCCGCGTGGTGACGCGTCCCCACGGGAGCGAGCCGAAGGGGCTCGCCTGCGTGCCGTGGATCGCGCCCTGGTGCTTCTTCATCCACGCGCCGATCGCGGCGAGTCGCTCGACAGCCTCGGGTGGGAAGGTGCCGTCCGCGCGCGGCCCGACGTTGAGCAGGTAGTTGCCGCCCTTCGAGGCCACGTCGACGAGCATGCGAATGCAGTCGCGCGCGCTCTTCCAGTTTGCGTCGGCGGCGTTGTAGCCCCAGTGATCGTTCATCGTCATGCAGGTCTCCCAGTCGACGCCAGCCATGCCGGTCGCCGGGATTTCCTGCTCGGGCGTGCCGAAGTCGCCGACGGCCTCGCTCGAACTCGAGAAGCCCGCCATGCCGCCACGGTGCACATCGACGCGGTTGTTGACGAGCATCCACGGATCGAGGTTGCGGCACAGCTCGAACAGCTCCACGCCCTGCTCGTGCGTCCACGTGCTCTCCCACTCGCCGTCGAACCACATCACCGCTGGCTGGTAGCGCTCGACGAGCTCCGTCACCTGGCCGCGCAAGTGGGCGCGGAAGCGCGCGAAGTCGGCGCCCTCGCTCGAGCGCGTCTCCCACGGGCGCCGCGGCAGGTAGTCGGGGTGTTGCCAGTCCATGATCGAGTGATAGGTCGCAAAGCGCACGCCGTGGCGATCGCAGGCGGCCTTGAGCTCGCCGAGCAGGTCGCGCTTCGACCTGGTGCTGCCCATGTCCCACTCGCTCCAACGCGAGTCGTACAGCGCGAAGCCGTCGTGGTGCTTGCTCGTGATCACGAGGTACTTCATGCCGGCGTCCGCCGCCATGCGCGCCCACGCGTCGGCGTCGAAGCTCACCGGATCGAACTGCGGCAAGAAGCGCTCGTATTCCGCGAGCGGAATGCGCGCCGAGTCGCGGATCCACTCGCCGTACCCCGTGCGCTCGCCCCACTCGCCCGCCGGAATCGCATACAGGCCCCAGTGGATGAACATCCCAAAGCGCGCCTCGCGCCACCACGCCATGCGCTCGTCCTGACTCGCAGGCCCCGCCGCGCGATCCGCGCTCTCACCCTTCGGCGGCACGCAGCTGTCCGGACCCCGATGCGTCCCCTGCGGCTCGCTCCTGCAACCCGCGAGCATCGCCGCCCACAGCACCACGCTTCCGCCTCGCCCGATCCTCATGCTCCGCCTCTCGTTCGTGTTGTGCGCGAGCCTAGCGTTCCCGCTGTCGCGTCGCGCCGGGCCGGGCCGGGAGCTACTCCAGCGGAATGCCGGTGCGGTTGGAGATGTCGCGCAGGTCCTCGACGACCGGGAGGACGAGCGGGATGCCGTTGCGGGAACGCTCGCGCTCGGATTCGCGCTCGGGGTCGCCGGGGATCAGCGGGCCCGTGGTTCCGGGGGCGGGCTTCGTCGCACGGAAGGTGCGGACGAGGTCGTCGATCTGGCGCTTGAACTCGGTCGGATCGATAAAGCCCGCGATCTGCATCGCGCCGAAGAAGTGGCCGATGCCCTTGCCGACGGAGCGCGCGGGAATCTCTTGGCGCAGCGCGAAGGGCGGCGTGAACGGGCCCCAGTTGGCGCCGGAGAGCACGGCGACGAGCACGTCGACCATCATGCCCAGCGCGTAGCCCTTGTGACCTCCGTGCTCGCGATCGGAGCCGAGCGGCAGCAGCGCACCGCCGTCGATCATGCCCTGCGGATCGTCCGTGACGCGGCCATGGCGGTCGATGGCCCAGCCGTGCGGGATCTTCTCACCCTTGCGCTTGGCGATCTCGATCTTGCCGTACGCCACGGCGGGCGTGGCGAGGTCGATCACGATCGGCGGCTCCTCGAGTCCGGGGAACGCGATCGCGATCGGGTTGGTGCCGAGCATGCGTTCCGCGCCCCACAACGGCGCCACGAGCTTGGTCGAGTTCGTCATCGACCAGCCGATCAGGTCGCGCTCGAGCGCCTTCAGCGGGTAGTAGCCCGCGATGCCGTAGTGGTTCGTGTTGCACACGCTCACCCAGCCGGAGCCGACGGCGGCGGCCTTCTCCATTGCGATCTCGTTGGCCCACGGACCGACGACGAGGCCGAGCCCGTTGTCGCCGTCGACGGTCGCGGTGCTCGCCGTCTGCCGCACGACCTTCGGCTGCGGGCGCGGGTTGATGCGCCCGAGCTCGAGCATGTCGAAGTACGTATGCAGGCGCGCGACGCCATGCGAGTCGATGCCGCGCAGGTCGGCGGCGGAGAGCACCTCGGCGGCGAGCTCGGCATCGCGACGCGACACGCCAAAGTGCTGGAACACGCGCGCGCTGAACTCGCGCAGGCGCTCGGGAGCGAAGTTGCGTGTCTCGACCATGGCTAGAGGAGCGGCTGGGCGTGGGTCGCGATGTGCTCGCCAATGGCGAGCGACGCGGTGGCGGCAGGCGAAGGTGCGTTGAGAACGTGCACGACGCGGCCCTCGCGCTGCACGAGGAAGTCGTCGACGAGGCTGCCGTCGGGCCCGAGCGCCTGCGCGCGCACGCCCGCGTCGGCGGGGACGAGGTACTCTTCGCGAATGTCGGGCACGAGCCGCTGCAGCGCCTTCGTGAAGGCGCGCTTGGAGAACGAGCGCCACATCTCGCCCATGCCGGCGCGCCAGTGCTTCGCGGCGAGCTTCCAGAAGCCCGGATAGCCCAGCGCATCGGCGAGCTCGGTCAGGCGGATGTCGTCCCAGTGGTAGCCCTCGCGCGCGAGCGCGAGCACCGCGTTCGGGCCGCACTCGACGCCGCCGAGCGCCATGCGCGTGACGTGCACGCCGAGGAACGGGAAGCTCGGGTCCGGCACGGGGTAGATGAGATGGCGCACGAGGTGCCACGCGGACGGCACGAGCTCGAAGTACTCGCCGCGGAAGGGCACGATGCGCGCGGGGCGGCGCGCGCCGGAGAGCTGCAGCACGCGGTCACTGTGCAGGCCGGCGCAGTTGATCGCGACGGGCGTCTCGAACTCGCCTGCCGTGCTCTCGACCACGACGGAACCGGAGCGCGATGCGAGTCCCGTCACGCGCGCACCGAACACGACCTCGCCGCCCGACACGCGCAGGTCGGCCGCGAGCGCTCGGCACATGCCGCGGTAGTCGACGATGCCTGTCACCGGCACGTGCAGCGCGCGCACGCCCGCGCAGTGCGGCTCGAGCTCGCGCAGGCGCTCGGGGCCGATCTCCTCGTTCGGCACGCCATTGGCCCGCGCACGCTCAGCGATCTTCGCGAGCTGCGGAAGCTCGGCCTCGCTCGTCGCCACCACGACCTTGCCGCAGGTCTCGAAGCGCACCTCGCGCTCGCGACAGAAGCTCTCGAGCAGCTCCTTGCCCCGCAGGCACGTGCGCGCCTTCATCGAGCCGGGCTTGTAGTAGATCCCGGAGTGGATGACGCCGGAGTTGCGCCCGGTCTGGTGGAGCGCGAGGTCGGCTTCCTTTTCGAGCACCACGACGCGCGAGCCGCTGCGGGCGCGGGCCATCATCCACGCGGTCGCCAGCCCGACGATCCCGCCACCCACGACCACCACACCTGCCGTGCGCATGCTGCGCGAGACAGTAGCAGGTCGCGCCAAGCCGCTCGAACGCGGGCCGAGCGTTTTCATTCCTGCGGGAGCGCGCTCGCGGACTCGCCGCCCATGCGAACGACGCGAGCGCGCGCAGCTTCAGGAACTGCTCCCCGCGGGCAAGGAAGCGAGCCATGTCGCAGCCCTGCTCAGCCCCAGCACGGCGGTTGCTCGCGCCGGCGGGAGGACGCACGCCGCCCGCTCGCTCGGACACCCTTAGAAGTTCTCACCACCGCCCTCGCGCCCTCCGACTCCGACCGCTCCACAATGCCCGCTTTCCTTCAGGGCAGCCGAGCCGGAAGGCCGATTACCGGTCTGTCATGGGGTGCTCAACACCCACGATACGACACACGTTCACCGTCGTGGCGCGCGGGCGCCACGGGCCGACGTCGGGGACATTCGGATCTGGGAATCACCGCGGGTTCCTGTCCGTCCCGCGTGCCGCGCCGTACGCCACGGCGGCGAACCCTCGTCCGCGCGCTCAGCCGCCCCGTCCACCAAGCGGCGAACGGGCATCCGTACTAGCGCAGCTCGTGAATCCAGCGACGCTCGGTCACGCGGAAGGCCCCGTAGGCGACGAGCATGTAGAGCCCGCATACCGTCGCGAAGTAGAGCCACTCGCTGGTGGCGGCAGCAGTCGTGGACTCCTCGCGCACCCAGTACTCGAGCACGGCCGTCGCGGGCCGAGAGACGGTTGCCAACGACAGTAGGCCCGTCAACGAGCCTTGCCATGTCGAAGCGGAGGACTCGAGGTACGCCGAGAAATCCCCCACGGGGCCGTACGGCGACGAGGGGTCGTCCCACGGGAGCGTGGCGTGACCGAACACGACGCGACTGAGCAGGACCTGCAGCAGCAACGCGATCGGGAGGAGCATCACGGCCACGCGCTCGCTCGGAGAACGCGTCGAGAGCACGAGGCCGACGAGCGCTCCGGCCACGGACGTGAGCCACAGCACGAGCCACGAGCCGAGGAATGGGACGCGCGCGAGCTGGTCTGCGGTGGATCCAAGTCCGAGCGCGGCACGCGCCGCTGCTGCGGCGCCTTCGGGCTCCACCAGAATCAGCGGAGCGAAGATCGAGGCCGCCACCTGCAGGCACAATGCGACGAGCGTGAGCGTCGCCGCAGCCCACACGACCTTGCCAATGATGTAGGCACCTGGCGTCAACGCCACGAGACGATCGCGCACATAGAGCTTGCGCTCGCGCACCACCTCGCGCACGGTCAGGGTCATGCCCATCCACAGGGCAGCCACCACGAGGAAGAAGTGAATCGGAGCGGAGTTTGGAGCTTCGTGCTGGGCGAGGATCGTCAGCAGTGCGAGCAGGAACGGTTGAGAGAGGTTGAGTGCGGCAGAGCCGGGATCGCGCCAGAATCCGAGGTTCGAGCGACGCACCACGACCGGCAGTTGCTCGAGCAGGCGCGGGTCAGCCCGCCGTCGCTCCGGCGCTCGCAGCCCGCGCCTTGCCCGTCCGCTCGCTCCATCGCCGCTGTCCGAGTCCGAGTCGGATGCTCGCACCACGGTGCTGCTCACGCCTTGGCGCAGGTCCTGCAGCCGCTCGAACAGATCGACGAGGTTGCGCACGCCGAAACGCGGGAGCAACTCCGAAGGTGCTCCGAAGTACGCCAGGGTCCCGCACTTGCCCTTGCCGTTCGTGCGCGGCTCCAGCCCAAGCACGAAGACATCGTCGAAGTAGTTCATCGTGTCGAGCGTGTGAGTCGTGCACACGACTGTCAGCCCGCGCCGCGCCAGCCCGCGAAGCACGTCCATCAGCCGCGCCGCCACTCCCGGGTCGAGGCCGCTCGTCGGCTCGTCGAGCAGTAGCACCTGCGGCCTCATCAAGAGCTCGATCGCCACGCTCACCCGCTTGCGCTGCCCGCCGGACAGCACCCCCACCTGCTTCGCCCGGTGCTGCGCCAGATCGACTTCCTCGAGGACCGCTGCCAGTCTCTGCCGCCGCTCCTCGGGCGCCACCTCGGGCAAGCGCAGCCGACCCGCGAGCTCGATGCTCTCTTCCACCGTCAAGGTGAGTTGGACGAGGTCCTCCTGCGTCACAACGCCCAGTCGCGCGCGGTACTCGTCCTCGTGCTCGCGAACGGTCTTGCCATCTCCGAAGCGAATCTCGCCCTGATCTGGAGCAATCGTGCTCGAGAGACACCCCACCAGCAGGCTCTTCCCCGCGCCGCTCGGCCCGAGCACCCCGACGAAGCTGCCCGCGCGCAGCCTGCAGTCGATGCCCTTCAGCAACACCAGACCGTCGCGAATGACACCGACGCCCGCGAGCTCGATCCCATCTCCTACTCCGGCATCGAGCAGCTGCAGTGCCTGATCGTCGAAGCGGTAGTCCGGTCCGGAGGCAAAGCGCACCACGTCGCCGTTCTTCAACGCGACGCGTACCACGCGCGTGCCGTTCACCGTCGTGCCGAACTTCGCGCCCGCATCGACCAGCAGCCAACCCGCCGCGTCCGGCTCCACCCGACAGTGCTGCCCCGAAACGGAAGGATGCGCCAGCACCACATCGTTCTCACGCGAACGCCCCACGCTCGTCACCCGCCCAGAGGGGAGCGGCACCCTTCTCGGCCACATGTCGTTGCCATTCATCATTCCGTCTTCTCCGCTCCGAGTCCTCAGCTGGTTGAAGCGAGCGTTAGAGGCCGCACCGCCAGCTGGATTCCCGGCTCGCGGCGCGGCGCACATCGATTCGGGCCACACGCCATGGTGCAACCCTGGACCCTTGCCCTGGACTCCTCGGAGCGCGCTCGCCTGCGCCGTTGGCGACTGCGATTCTGGCTCGTGGGTACTCGAGGCACGGAACCCGTTGTTGTCGTTGCGGTTGGCCGGCCTGTCGTCGTTGCGATTCGAGGCACGGCAGTTCCTGTCGTCGTTGTTCCAGGAGCCGCCGCGCAACACGCGGTGCCGTGTAGTGGGGCGAAGACCCGCGGCAGAGTCTATCCGAGACAGGCGCCCACGCCAGCCCGTGCCAAGACACGCCGCTGCAGGCCCTTGCCAGTTGCCTGCCCAGCATGAGAGAGCCAAGCACACACGGAGGCGGACAGGCGCTGAGGCGCAATCTGCTGTGCGAGCACCAGATTGTGTAGTTTTCGGAGCCTGAGCGTCGCCCTGCGGATCGAGCGACCTCCGAGCCGCACGCGTCCCTTCTGTACGGTGAAGCCGAGGAACGGAACCTCTGCTTCACAGCTGTGAACCCCTCCCTTGCGAGCGTGCAGCTTCAATCTCAGCCCGGCTAGTGCTTGCTCGATGCGTCCGCGAGTCTCCCAGAGAGCATCCTTGTCATCCGCGAACACGAGAAAGTCGTCGCAATACCGCAGGTAGGCGCCGGCGCCCCATCTGTCCGTGATCTCATGATCCAAGCGGTCGAGCACGACGTTGGCCAGAAACTGCGAGGTCAGGTTCCCGATCGGCAGGCCAACCCTGCGCGTGAGCGGCGTCAGCAAGTCATCACCAGAAAACCAAAGCTGCACATGTTCCTGAGGGTTGCTGCGATCAACGACCCGCTCCATTACATCGAGAAACGACCTATCCTGAATCACGCTCCGCAGGCAGGCCTTCGCCACTTCGTGATCCATGCTTGGAAAAAACTTGGCGATGTCGCCTTTCAGCACATATTTATATTGACGGCTCCATTGGACAGCTTGACGCAGCGCCCGATGCGTGCCTTTGCCGCGCCGACATGCATAACTGTGAAAGATGAACCGGCGCTCGAAATGTGGTTCGAGAATACCAACTAGAGCGTGATGCACAACGCGGTCGGCGAATGGAGCCGCGCTGATCAGGCGCCGCTTCGGGTCGTGAATCCAAAAAGACTTGTAGGCTCCCGGATTCCATACTTCCGTGGCAAGCGACTTCGCAAGCTCGAAGCAACTAGGTTCGAGATTGAGCAAGAAGGCGGATACATCCCGCTTGTGACGCTTGCCTCGCGCCGCACGCCGCGAACAGCGCATCAGGTAGCCTGGGTCGCAGATCTGCCGGAAGAGTTCACCGTTGCGGCCGATACCTTTCGCCATGCTCCCACCTGATTTCCGAGCTCATGCATATTTCGGGCTGCGTAGATCCACTGCCGCTCAGAGAGCAAGTGCAACTCGAAGGCAATGCGAACCAAATGACGCGCGGACTGAAGACGAGCGTTCCCGATGGACAGGGCAGATTCGCGTGCCGCGCCTTTGGAGTACTGAGCGATCACCAAGTTCTCCAATACGTCGAGCATCGCAGCCTCCAGCCGCGTACCCATCCCATAGCGAGTCGTGCGGGGGAACTTCCCGACGGCCGGAATGAGCCAGCGTACAAGGTCGGATGCCAACACCACCGCGGCAGGCTCGGACCTGCGGGCCGCGTGCGAACCCGACGGCGACTGCCCGATCGGTAAAGCGGATTCTGTTGGATCCCAAGACTCGCTTTTCATTTTTTTGAAAAAGAAATATGGAAAAGAGAAAAAGTAACTACGGAGTCCTCGAGGCACGGAACCCGCGGCTGTCGCCGCGGCTGGCCGGCCTGTCGACGAGGCGAATCGAGGCACGGCAGTACCTGTCGTCGAAGCTCCAGGAGCCGCCGCGCAACACGCGGGTATCCCCCGTGCTCGGCCCCGCGGGATCTACCACTCCGCCGGAGCAGCGAGCGTACTCGCTGTCGGAGTACCAGTCCGAGCACCACTCCCAGACGTTGCCCAGCATGTCGTGGAAGCCCAGCGCGTTGGCACGCTTCTGGCCCACGGGGTGCGTGGTCGAGCCGGAGTTGCCCCTGTGCCACGCGACGGCGTCCAGCTCGCCGTAGCGAGCGGCCGTGCTACCGGCGCGGCAGGCATACTCCCACTCCGCTTCCGTCGGCAGACGCAGGCCCGTTTTCTGGAGGAAGCTGGCGATGTCGTCGTGGCTCACGGTGTCCACCGGAGCCTGAGGCTCTCTCGACTCGGCGGACGGGTTCGAGCCCATCGCG
>SXGT01367253.1_pt1 | contig 16305 bp, 15 predicted proteins | sample 3176221 | NCBI WGS metagenome assembly SXGT01 (sample SAMN11356862, study PRJNA531348) | freshwater metagenome | isolation source: freshwater sample F1-120 | place: China: Fuxian Lake, Yuxi | collected 2017-12-25 | reverse complement strand
GGGGCGGCGCCCGATGCGGGTGAGGAACTGGTTCTTGCGCCGCTCCAGGGCGAAGGTGGACACCGCGTCGACCTTGCGCACCTCCAGCGGGATGTGGGTGTTGAAGCCGTCGCAGGCCAACCGGACCACGTCCATGACATGTTTGAAGATGGACGGCGCCACCCGCATCCGGTACCACGGGTCATCGACGAGCCCGTCATAGATGATCAGCGCGGAACTGCGGTGCTCGACCTCTTCGACGAAGTGCCAGAGGAACAGCGAGGCGACGCGGTCGTCGCCGGGGGCGAACAGGGTGTCGTCGTGGTCGAGCATGAGCTTGAAGACCGGAGTGAACGTGGCTTCGAGATCGGCGGTGTAGGCCAGCCGGTACTTCAGCGACGTGTTCTCCACGAGGTCGTCGAAGGCCCCGATCACCTCGTCGAGGGTCTCCTTGAGCGCCGGGTAGGCCTTGATCAGACCGCGGGCGTGCTGACGGTGGGCCATGGAGTGCTGGCCCTCCTGGCGGGTGAAGGCGTCGGCCTCATCGGCGATGACCGGGTCGGTGAGCAGCGGTTTCGCCTCGGCCATGGTGGTCACGATCATCTTCTCGAACGCGATGGCCAGAAATGACACCGCGTTGGCCATCGCGGAGAACGCCGGGTTGGTCTCATTCCAGAGGAACGGCACGTCATGGTCGGCAAAGCCGAACCGCATCTTGCGCACTTGGAGGTTGGTCATGCCCGGAAACTATCACACGATCATACGCATCTACGTCTAACTGTATGATCGTAGCTGCGTGCTACCGTCGCGTCCTGCCGAGAGGAAGATGGCCATGGCACGCAGGCGCGGGTGGGGCGGTAACCCACCCCGGACCGATGAAGAGGCCACCCAGCGCATCATCACGGCCGCCGTCGACCTGATCAGCGCCACCGGATCGGCCGTGTCCCTCGCCGAGGTCGCCAACTCGCTGGGCATCATCCGCCAGACCGTGTACCGCTACTTCCCCACCTCCGACGCCCTGATGCACGCGGTGGCCATGGGGTCGGTCGATGCTTTCCTGGACCGTCTGGCCGACAGCGTGCGCGGGCTCCATGACCCCGCCGATGCGCTCACCCAGGGCACCATGTTCACCCTCGACGAGGTCAGCCGGACCCCACATCTGGGCATCCTGCTCTCAGAGTCATACCCGCACAACCACAGTGAGGACCTCACTTCCGAAGAGGCGCGCGCCATCGGGATGCGCATGGTCGACCGCTTCGAGGTGGACTGGGCGGCGCACGGCTATGACGACGCGAGCCTGCAGGAGCTGGTGGAGTTCACGCTGCGGATCATGCTGTCCTTCTTCGTCGCCCCCAACGACGCCCACCGTTCGCCGGCGGAGCTGCGAAAATTCCTGCGGCGCTGGCTCGGTGGCGCGGTGGCCGCCCAACGGCTGGAACAACCCTCCGGCAGCTGAGTCGGTTGCCTTATGGTTAGCCCGTGGAAGGGACGCCGTTCGGCCGATACCGCCTGGTGAAGGTGCTGGGCCGGGGCGGTATGGGCGAGGTCTGGCGGGCCTACGACACCGCGATGAACCGCATGGTGGCGTTGAAGGTGCTGCCCCCGAACCTCGCCGACGACGACACCTACCAACGCCGTTTCCGCCGCGAAGCACACATGGCAGCCGGCCTCGACGAACCCCATATCGTCCCGATCCATGACTTCGGCGAGATCGACGGACGTCTCTACGTCACGATGCGGCTGATCGACGGCAAGACCGTGCACGAGCTCCTCGAGAACGGTCCACTGCCACCGCAGCGGGCCGTCGGGATCACCGAGCAGATAGCCCTCGCCCTGCACGCGGCGCACCGCGTCGGGCTGGTGCACCGCGACGTCAAACCGTCGAACATCCTGGTGACCGACGAGGACTTCGCCTATCTCATCGATTTCGGGATCGCCCGCGCCGCCGGGGCCACCAAACTGACCAGCACCGGGTCCACCATCGGCACGCTGGCCTACATGGCGCCCGAGCGGCTGTCCACCGACACCTCCGACGCCCGCGCCGATGTCTACGCCCTCACCTGCGTGCTGCACGAATGCCTGACCGGATCGCAGCCCTTCCCGGGCGACAGCGTGGAACGCCAGATCGCCGGCCATCTCACCCTTCCTCCGCCGCGGCCATCGACCCTGCAGCCCGGGGTCCCGGCCCAGCTGGATCAGGTCATCGCCACCGGCATGGCCAAGAATCCGGTGCACCGGTACGCCAGTACCCGGGAGCTGGCGACGGCCGCCCGCGCCGCCGTGGCACCGCCGCCCGCCCACGCCCACCAACCCACCGCGGCCGCCTGGCCGGTACCGATCCCCTATCCGTCGTCGGGTTTCACGGCGGCACCGCAGCAACAGCACTGGCCGTCCAGCCGGCCGTGGTGGCGGGGTCCGGCGATCCTGATCCCGATCGGCCTGGCGGCCATGCTGGCGGTCGGCGTGACCGCGGTGGTACTGGTTCTCAGCGGTGACGACGATCCCGCGCCGGGTCAGCAGATCGCCAGCGCGACAGAAACTCGCAGCCGCACCGGTAGTACCAATACCGCTACACCGCAGAGCAATCCGCCGACCGCGACACCGACGCCGGTGAACCCGTCGCAGATGCAGACCGCCGGGGGCCTGTCCGGCCTGCTGCAGACGATGCGCGACAAGTTCGGTGACACCATGGGATTTTCCCTGGTGGTCTACCCCACCTATGCGGTCTACGACCGGCCCGACCCGACGAACTCCAAGGTCGAGCAGAGTTTCACCTACCGCGGCGACGGTTGGCAGGATTGGGGCTCCCCGATGTCGACGGGCGCCTTCGATTACCTGGCCGACCTCAGCCAGATCGACGCGACCGCAGTGGCCGCAGTCCTCGCGGATGCGCCCCGGCATACGGGCGCACCGGTCGGCTCGGAGAGCTACCTCATCATCGAAGGCGCCGAGGGCGGTGGTCTGGAACTGGCCATCTACTCCACCGCCCCGGGAACCGGCTTCATGCAGGTGAATCCGGACGGCAGCATCAAGCAGGTGTTCCCACCGTGACCAGCACCGGTGAACCCCGCCGTGCGCTGCGCAAGGACGCCGAACGCAACCGGGAGCGCGTGCTCGACGCCGCGCGGGAGCTGTTCGCCCAGCGCGGGTTGGAAGCGACCCTCAACGATGTGGCCCACCACGCCAATGTCGGGGTCGGCACGGTGTACCGGCGCTTCGCCACCAAACAGGAGTTGCTCGACGCGATCTTCGAAAGCGCCATCGACCAGATCGTGGCGCTCGCGGAATCCGCTCTGGATCACGAGAACTCGTGGGAGGGCTTCGTGTGGTTCGTCGAGCAACTCTGCGAGCTGACCGCGACCGATCGTGGCCTGCGCGAGATGGTCTACAGCACCGCCTACGGCGGCTACCCGGTCGAATGCGCGCGCTTGCGCCTGGTTCCCCCGATCTCGAAACTCTTCGAACGCGCCCGCGCCGATGGATATCTGCGCACGGACGCCCACCACACGGATATGCCGATCCTCGGCATGCTGGCCGGCACCGTGAGCGAATGGGCCGGCCATGTGGAACCCGACCTGTGGCGCCGGTACGTGGCGCTGCTGCTCGACGGTCTGCGTCATCGTGACGGTCAGGGCCGGCTGCCCGTGGACGCGCTCGACGACGATCAGATGGACACCGCGATGCACGGCTGGCAACCGGCGGGCTGAAACTCAGGGCCCCAGCAGAATCCGGGCCAGCTCGGTGGTCGTCTCGACACCGTCGTCGTATCCGCCGGCGCCACCGAGACCGTTCATGACGGCCAACGTGTAGCGCTGCCCCGGACCGGCGAAGCCGACGGAATTGACCACCCAGCCGCCCTGCTCCTGCGACCAACCGTTCTTGTTCCCGGGACTCATCGCCGCACCCGCACCCCACACGCCCCACTGCTGTGAGCTGTCCACCCGCTGCATCTCGGCGACGACCGCCGCCGCGTTGGCCGGCGTGAGTCCGGTGAGCACATAGTTCATCAGCGCATCGAAATCGTCGGCGGTGCCCTTCTGGAAGCCCCAGTACGGATAGACATCGCCGAATCCAGGTTGGGGCTGCACGCTTTTCATCCCGTAGCGACCGAAGTTCGTGTTGAACACGTTCGTCGTCCCGCCGTAGCGTGACCACAGCGAGTCCGCGGCCGCATTGTCGGAACGGCGCAGCATCGCGGTCATCTGTTCCCGGTCGGTGGCGGTGAGTCGGAGCATGCCGGCCTGTTCGCGACTGAGCAGGTCGGCCACCATCGCCAGCTTGATCGTCGATGCGGTCCAGATCGGTGTCCCCGCCGCGGCACTGCGATAGCGCGCGCCGGTGACACGATCGCGCAGCACGAACCCGACCGTCCCCGGCCGGGTGGCGACGTACCGTTCGGCGGCCGTAATGCGCTGTTGCAGCACGCATTGCGGGTCCGAGGCGGCACATTCCGCCGAGGCCACCGGGGTCGTGGTCAGGCTCACGCACAGCATCCACACCGCCACCAGGGCGAGCGCGCGTGTCACCGCAGCGCGCTGTCGAGGGCGTTTCGCAGGTCCTCGGCGCGCTGGACGACGATCTGCTCGCCGTCGACGAAGAACGTGGGGGTGCCCATCACGCCCAGCATTTCGCCGTCACGCTGGTCGACCCGGATGCGCTCCAGCGTGGCCGGGTCGTCGTAGGCGGCATCGAAGGCCGTCATGTCCAGACCGAGATCGCCGGCGAAGCCGCGAAAGACGTCATCGGCGGGGACACGTTGCTCACCCCATTCGGCCTGTGTGTCGAACATCTTTTTGTACATCGCCTCGAGTTGGCCCTGCTGCGCCGCGGCTTCCACGGCGCGCGCGGCGCGTTCGCCGTTGAAGTGGCCGGCCAACGGGAAGTACCGCAGCACGAACTCGACGCGGTCACCGTAGTCGCTGCGCAGTTGCTCGACGATGGGATAGGCGGCCCGGCAGCCCTCGCATTCGAAGTCGAGGAACTCGACGAACGTCACCGTCGCGCCCTGCGGATCGTTCAGGCGGTGGCTGCTGTCGCGTACCACCTGCACCACGCCGGTGTCGACGGCCTCGGCGCCGCGGTTACCCCCGTCCCGGGTCACCAGCAGCACGACAGCTACCGCCAGGATCGCGAGGACGGCGAAGGCGGTCACCCAGGCGCGGCCGGCGCGGGTCTTCAGCACGGCTCCCCTTCCCCGATGCGCGGCTCGCGCCGCCTCGCACGGGCGGTGACGTGCATCTACGTAGTTACTACGTAGAATGCTAGCGCACGGGCACTTCGACAGACGGCGGGATGACGGGGATGAGACGGGAGACATCGGCAACGGCGATACTGGCTCTGCTGACCGTCGTGGCGGTCGCGTTGGGGTTGAGCGCCTGCACCACTGCACCCACCGCGCCGCAGGCACAGACGGTGATCGACAAGGGCACACCGTACGGGGATCTGTTGGTACCGAAACTCCAGGCGTCGGTCACCGACGGCGATATCGGCGTGTCGGTGGAGCAACCGGTGACCGTGCGTGTCGAGGCCGGCGTGCTCGGCGAGGTGACACTGATCAACGCCCAGGGCCGGGTCGTCGAGGGCGAACTGAGCGCCGACGGAGTCTCCTGGCGCTCCGCCGAACCGCTGGGCTACAACAAGGAATACACGCTCGACGCCGACGCCTACGGCTTGGGCGGGGTGACCCACACCCGCGCGACGTTCGAGACGCACTCCCCGGAGAACCTGACCATGCCCTACCTCATGCCCGACGACGGCGCGGTGGTCGGTGTGGGCCAGCCCATTTCGGTGACGTTCGACGAGGTCGTCCCGAATCGGGTGGCCGCGCAACGCGCCATCTCCGTCACCACCACCCCGGCGGTCGAGGGTGCGTTCTACTGGCTCAGCGGCCGCGAGGTCCGCTGGCGCCCCGCGCAGTACTGGAAGCCCGGCACCACGGTGGAGGTGCAGGTGAAGACCTACGGTGTGGATCTCGGCGACGGCCTGTTCGGCCAGGATGACGTCACCTCCCGATTCACCATCGGCGATGAGGTCATCGCCACCGCCGATGACGCCACCAAGACGCTGACCGTGCGCGTCAACGGCGAGGTGGCCAAGACGATGCCGATCTCGATGGGCAAGAATTCCTCCCCCACCGACAACGGCACCTATATCGTCGCCGAACGCCTTGCGGACATGGTGATGGACTCCTCGACCTACGGCGTGCCGGTGAATTCACCCGACGGGTACCGCACCGAGGTCAAGTGGGCGACCCGGATGTCCTACAGCGGGATCTTCGTACACGCCGCTCCGTGGTCGGTGGGCAGTCAGGGCCGGGCGAACGTCAGCCACGGCTGCCTCAATGCCAGTACCGAGAACGCGAAGTGGTTCTACGACAACACCAAACGCGGAGATATCGTCGAGGTGGTGAACACCGTCGGGCCGACGCTGCCGGGTACCGACGGTCTCGGTGACTGGAACATCCCGTGGGAGCAGTGGAAGGCGGGCAACGCCGCCGCCTGACCCGCCTGATCCTCAGTGATGGCAGATCAGGTTGATGGCCAGTGGGGCGCCGGCCGTCGCGGCGATGGTCGCCCACGCCAGCAGTCGGTGACGTCGCAGACTCCCCCGGCCCGCCGGATCGAGGAGTCGGTGGGCCCGCAGCGCGATCGCGGTGGCCCCGACCGCCAGGCCCGCCGGCTGCACCGGCCCGGCCAGCTCGAGCATTCCCGCGACCAGCGCCCGACTGCCGTGCCGCCGGGCGGCGGTGTCATCGGCGCACATCTCCAGCAGCTCGCCCACCGCCGCGGCACCCCGCGGAAAGAGCGGCAGGCGCGGCAGATGCGCGGCCAGCGCCCGCAGGACCATCAGCACCTGGTGATGACGGCCGGCGATGTGCGCGTCCTCGTGAGCCAGCACCGCGTTCAATTGTGAGTCGGTGAGCCGGCGGACCGCGGCGGTGGTCACCACGATGGCGTTCGGACGGCCGACCACGCAGTACGCGGCGGGCCGTTCGGCGTTGAGCAGGAAGACATCCGGACGGTCGGTGGGCAGGCCCACCAGCCTGGCGGCGTGCGCGTGGTGATGGCTGTTGGAGCGCAGGCCGAGCGCCGAACGGCCCACCTTGAGGCCCACGATCCCCGACAGGATGACGCCACCGGCGATCACGATCAACAGGCCCGGCAGGCCTGGGGTGGCGACCTGCTCGGGAATGCCGAGCAGCTCCAGGCACACCACGAACACCGGTGAATCCGGAAGCCCGCGAATCCCGTTGACCACGACAAGCGATATCGCCACCGCCCAGGACGCCAGCGCGCCGACGATCGCCGTCAACCACACCGTCACACCCAGTTGCGGGTTCAGCCCGCCACGGGTGAGCCGGGTCAGCAGCGGCGGCGCCAGCCAGGTCACCAGCGCCCCGTAGGCCAGCAGGCAGATCGCCGCGGTCATCGACGGCGCTTCAGGGTGCCCGACGACCGCAGTGCCGCCTTCAGTTGCGCGGATTCATCGGCCGACATCTGTTCGACGAAGAACGCCAGTACCGCCTCGGGCTTGCCGCCGGCCTCGAACGCCGCGCGCATCATGTTGGCCGAGCGCTCCTCACGGGTCATCGTGGGCCAGTAGCGGAAGGCCTTGCCCTCGCGCTCGCGGCGCACCCAGCCCTTGCGATGCAGATTGTCCAGGGTGGACAACACCGTGGTGTAGGCGATCCGGCGGGCGTCCGTCAACTCCTCGAACACCTCGCGCACGGTGACACCGTCGCCGCGGTCCCACACCCGGTCCATCACGGTGGCTTCCAGATCACCGAACCCGCGCTGCTGCATGCCCACCTCCCGCCGGGCGCTGATGCCGGTCTGATCGCCCAATCTATCGTGAAATCGGTTCGCATATTCGACACAGGTGCGCTCCGCAGGTGGCCTAACCTCCAGAAGATGGGGAACTGGGAACACCAGGTGCAGTTCGGTGTGACCACGCCCGGCGGCCCGTGCGCCACCGAGCAGGTAGACGCCGTCTCCACGCTGGTCGGCAGGGCTCCTCAATACCTGCTCTGGTACCAGGATTTCGCATCCGCACCCCCGGAGGACGAGCTTTGTGCCGTCCAACGACTCGGGGCCGTCCCCGTCATCACGTGGGAGCCGTGGACGAGCGCCGACCGCGGGCCGGCCACGATGCGCCGGTTGGTGTCCGGCGCGCTGGACGAATATGTGCACAAATGGGCCACGGCGCTGCGAAAGTGGCAACTGCCGGTTTATTTGCGATTCGCGCACGAGTTCAACGGGGACTGGTATCCCTGGAGCCCCGCCGGCGGCACTCCACCCGATGTCCATCAGTCAGCCTGGCGCCGGATACACGACATCTGCAGCGACGCGGCCGCGACGAACGTGCAATGGATGTGGTGCGCGGACGCCGGCGGGCCACACCAAAAACCGCTCACTGACTGGCATCCCGGCGACGAGTTCGTCGACTGCTTCGCCCTCGACGGCTACAACTGGGGCACAACCCGGCCCCCCAGCTCGTGGCGGGAAGCCGAACACATCTTCAATTGCGCGTTGACGCAGACGCTGCGGCTGACCGACGGTCGGCCCGTTCTGATCTCGGAGGTCGGCTGCGCCGAATCCGGTGGTAGCAAACCGAACTGGATCACCTCCTTCGTCGACTACGTGCGCCGCCATCCTGACGTGGCGGGTTTCATCTGGTTCGATCACGACAAGGAAACCGACTGGCGGATCGGCAGCACGCCGCAGGCGGCCGCCGCGATGCGCAGCGCGTTGAGAGGGCCACGGTGAGCGATCGATCTTTCGGAGCCCGCTTTGCACTGCCGCCCGCCGTGGAGGCCGAGCGGGTACGCGCGGTGGATCAGCTCTATCTGCTGGACTCGCCCCCGGAGGACAGATTCGCCAGGGTAACCAGCATGGCGCGTTGCGCCCTGGGTGTGCCGATGGCTGCGGTGTCCTTGATCGCCGCTGATCGGCAGTGGTTCAAGCAGGTCGATGGCCTGAACCTCGACGGCAGCATCCCGCGGGAACAGACGATATGCCAGGCCACCGTGGCACGAACCTACGAGGACGACTTCTCCGATCCCCTGCTCGTGATCGAGGACACCCGGCTCTCCGAGTTCGCCGAGCTGCCGGCGATCCGCGCCGACGGCGGCGTCCGGTTCTACGCGGGATATCCGCTGCGCGGCCCCGGAGGCCACGCGGTCGGCACCTTCTGCGTCTACGACACCCAGCCGCGCACATTCGACGCCGGCCAGCGGCGCACCTTCGTCGAGCTGGCAGGCTGGGCCGAACGTGAGTTGCACAGCTCCGACGACCTGGAGCGCGCCGCCGCGGTGCAGCGTCAACTGCTCCCGCCGCCGCTCGCCGGCCTGCCCGGGTACACGGTGCACGCGCTGTGCCTCCCGGCCTTCGCGGTCGGCGGTGATTTCTACGACCACTACCTGGTGCCCGGCGGGGTGGTGTTCACCCTTGCCGATGTGATGGGCAAGGGTCTGGCCGCGGCCATCCTCACCGCGACAGTGCGCTCGGCGCTGCGCGGAGCGTCTCGTGCGGTCGACCGATCGGGTGCCCAGGCCGATATCGCCGATGCGGTGAACGCGGTCGCCCACCAGATCGCCGACGACTTGAGCGGCACGGACAGTTTCGTGACGTTGGTCCATCTGATGCTTCGCCCCGAGGACGGCGTGCTGGATTACGTCGACGCGGGACACGGGTTCGTGCTTCACGTCCGCGGCGACACGACGGTGACACCGTTGCCCGGCAGCGGACTTCCGCTGGGCGTGGTCCCGGACGAGATCTGGACATCGCAACGGGTGGAACTCGCGCCCGGCGAGAGCGTGATCCTCGCCTCCGACGGCGTGCTGGATCTGGTCAGCGATGGGTGCGACGTCGGGCCGGCGCTACGGTTCGTCGCCGAGCATGCCGATCCGGCCGAGTTGTGCGCCCAGATCCGCGCCCTTTCGGCCGCTCACCCGGCGCTCGACGACGTGACCCTTGTCGCCATCCACCGGGAGCCGCTGCCATGACGCACCGCCTTCCGGACGCCGAGGTCGGCCGGTATCCGTCACCGTGGCTGCGACTGCTGATCGTGTGCACGGCACTGCTGGGAATCAACTACATCATCTGGCGCTGGACATCGTCGCTGAACTGGTCGGCATGGTGGATAGCGGTGCCACTGGTGCTCGCCGAAACCTACAGCGTCATCGACTCGTTGCTGTTCGCCATGACCATGTGGCGGATGCTGCGCCGCCATCCGCCACCACCGCCGCCCGACGGCGCCACGGTCGATGTGCTGATCACCACCTACAACGAACCCATCTCGATGGTGCTCGATACCGCCCGTGCCGCCCTGGCCATCCACCACCCACACAGCACCTGGATCCTCGACGACGGCAACCGGTCCGAACTTCACTCCGCGGCAGTGGAACTCGGTGTCGGCTACGTCACCAGGTCAGCCAGCTGGGATGACAAGCCCCGCCACGCCAAGGCCGGCAACCTGAACAACGCGCTGTTCGAGACGGACGGTGAGTTCATCCTCGTGCTGGACGCGGATCAGGTGCCCGACCCCCGGATCCTGGATCACACCCTGGGATATTTCCATGACCCGCAGATGGCACTGGTGCAGACACCGCAGTACTTCCACAACGTGCCGTTCAGCGATCCGCTGGGCAGTCAGGCACCGTTGTTCTACGGACCGATCCAGCAGGGAAAGGACGGCTGGAACGCCGCCTACTTCTGCGGATCGAATGCGGTGCTGCGACGCGAGGCGCTGATACAACTCGGGATTCGCGGCTATGTCCAGGCAGTCGAGGATGGAATCAAGCGCACCCTGTACGCGGCCAGGAAGATGCTCAAGACCGCCGCGTCGCAGGCAGATTCCGATCACCCCGCCGTGCGGGCGGCGCTACAGTCGGTGCGCGAGGCGACCGCCGACGCGCGCAGGCAGCTGCGCGACAAGCGCGAACTCGCCGATATCACCTACGAGTTCCAGCAGCGCGTGGATGCCGCCGCACGGTCGGTGGTCGACGCGGACGTGACCGCGATGCGTGCCGATCTGGAGGTGATCACAGCCCTGCGGGACGATCCCGAACACACTTCCACCGCAGTCATCTTCGACGACGCCGCACTGACCTCGCTGGCGGGCCGCGAGTGGTCACCGCTGGGTGCCATCGAATCCATCGGCGCCATGGTCCGCGCCGTGGACGTCGGACGCGACGACGAGGCGCAGCCCATCCTGCCGATGGCCACCATCTCGGTGACCGAGGACATGGCCACCTGCATGCGGCTGCACGCGCAGGGCTGGAAAACGGCGTATCACCACGAAGTACTGGCGCGCGGCCTGGCACCCGACGATGTGCGCACCATGATGACCCAGCGCCTGCGCTGGGCGCAAGGCACCGTGCAGGTGATGCTGAAGGAAAACCCGTTGGTGCAAAAGGGATTGAGCGTCGGACAGCGCCTGATGTACTGGGCCACCATGTGGAGCTACCTGGCGGGTTTCGCCGCGCTGGCGTTCATTGCCGCTCCCGCTATCTACCTGATCTTCGGGATCATGCCGGTGCAGGCTTACAGCTGGGACTTCTTCGGCCGGCTCATTCCCTTCCTGATCCTCAACCAGCTGATGTTCATCGTCATCAGCCGTGGCACTCCGACCTGGCGCGGCCAGCAATACAGCCTCGCACTCTTCCCCGTGTGGATACGCGCGTGTGTCACCGCGTTCCGCAACGTCTACTTCGACCGCCCGCTGGGCTTCGCCGTGACGCCGAAGACGAAACAGTCGGTCGATTCCATTCCGTGGCACCTGGTGAAATGGCAATTGACGGCAATCGCGGTGCTCGCGGTGGCGTCGGTGATCGGAATCGTGCAGCTGTACCTCGGTGCCATCTCCGTGCTGGGAGTCGGTGTCAACCTGTTCTGGGTGCTCTTCGACGTCGTCATCCTCAGCGTGGTGTTTCAGGCCGTTCATTACCGGGGCCACGAACCCGAGGCCCCCGACCGAGAAGGAGTTTCATGAGCCAGTTCCCCGTCCGCACCGAGTCGTCCGGAGTCGTCGTGGTCACGCCGGCAGGACGTCTCAACATGGTCGCCGCGCCCACGCTCCGCAAGGAACTGCACGCCATCGTCGAAAGTGGACAGACCCGCCTCGTCGTCGACCTCAGCGAGGTCGACTTCATCGATTCGTCCGGCCTGGGGGCCCTGATCTCCGGGTTGAAGGTCGCGCGACAGGCCGGCGGTGATCTGCGTATCGCCGCACCCACCCGTCAGGTGACCACTGTCCTTGAGCTGACCAATCTCAACCGCGTGCTGCGAGCGCATCCCGACGCCGGCAGCGCCTTCGATGACTGACCCCGACGCGCTGGTGCTGGACACCGTCACCGGGCCGGACACCTTGGCGGCCATCCAACAAGCCCTGGACACGGTCTGGGAGCATCACGAGATTCCGGAAATGGTGCGTCTGCACATGGATCTGGCGGCGGGTGAGATCGGCGCCAACATCGTCGAACACTCCGGCGACGGGCAGCCCGTGCACCTGCGGATGACCATCGAGCTGACCGCCGACACCATTCGTGCCGTATTCACCGACGACGGGCACCCCACGCCGATGGACCTGAGCCGGTTGCAGATGCCCGACGAGATGTCCGAGCGCGGACGCGGACTCGCGATCGCCTACCGGGTGCTCGACGAACTGTCCTACCGTCGCGATGCCGACGGCAACCATTGGACGCTGGTGCGCAGCCGCGCGGAGTGAACCGCTCAACCCGTCGGGCAGGTCCCGGCCGCCTCGCGCAGCACCCGCGCCGAGGGCACGTCGACCGGCAGACCGTACCCGCGCAGCACAGCGGCGAACTGCACCGCGTATTGGCACCAGAACGCCCGGTTGGGCGGCATCCATACGGCGGGCTCGTTGTCCCCCTTGTGCTGATTCGTCGGCCCGTCCACGGCCAGCAGATTGGCCGGGTCGTTGGCGAACCGCATCCGCAGTTCGTCGGTCCAGTCGCGCGCGCCCAGATCCCACGCCAGCGACAGCGGGACGATGTGGTCGATCTGCACCGAGGCCCCGATCTGATTGCCGCGTACGAAGGCGATGGTCGCGTTCGTGTACGGATCGATCAGGGTGCCGGTGGCGACGGCGGTCGGGCATCGCTTGATCGACACATACGACTTCTCGACGAGATCGCGATCCAGGATGTCGTTGCGGGTGTCACAGCCGTTGCGCCCACCCGGCGCATCGTTGTCATCGTCCCAGGACTCCCCGAACGCGTCGCGCCGGTAGTCGTACCCCGGTACCCGGACCGGGATTTCGATCACCCCGGCCAGCACGTCGACACCGGGTGCGACCGTGGGGGTATCGGCCTCGGCCACGTACCGCGCCGAGCCCGCGCCGGGCTCGGTGCTGACCTGCACCGCGACCAGGACCGCGAGCGCGACGCCGGCACCGAGCAGGCCGATCCGCTTCACGACTTGTCCAGGTACTGAACCCGGTCGGAGGCGGAGAACGGTGCGGCCAGCACGTCCAGTCCGGGTTGATACGGATTGTCCAGGTAGGCGGTCTCGCAGAAACTGCGGGCGTCCTGGATGATGCCGAGGTGATCGGCCAGTGACAGGAAACGCAATGTGGTGAGACGCCCGGATTGGTTGTAGCCCAGCACATCTCCCTCCTGACGTTCCTGGAGGTCGAGGTCGGCCAGCGCGAAACCGTCCAGCGTGCCCGCCACCGCGCGCAACCGTTCACCGGCCCTGGAACTCTCCGGCATCCGGGTCACCAGCAGGCACAGGCTCGGATGTTGCCCGCGGCCGATGCGCCCGCGCAGGTGGTGCAGCTGGCTGATGCCGAACCGGTCGGCATCCATCACCACCATCATGGTGGCATTCGGCACGTCGACGCCGACCTCGATGACGGTGGTGCAGATCAGCACATCGATCTCACCGGCCCGGAACGCCGACATCACCGCGTCCTTTTCTTCGGGCGCCAGCCGGCCGTGCATCAGACCGAGCCGCAACCCGGCCAACGGGCCGGTGCTCAGCCGTTCCAGCACCTGCAGCACGGTGACCGGCGGCGGACCGTGTTCGTAGGCGTTCTTCTTGTCGGGCTCCTCGTCGATGCGCGAGGCCACCACGTAGGCCTGCCGCCCGGCGGCCACCTCCTCGATGATGCGCGCCCAGGCCCGGTCCAGCCAGGACGGCTTGTCCTTGGTGAACACCACGTTGCTGGTGATGGGCTGGCGCCCCCGCGGCAACTCGCGCAGCGTGGACGTCTCCAGGTCACCGAACACCGTCAGCGCGATGGTGCGCGGGATCGGTGTCGCCGTCATCACCAGCAGGTGCGGGGTGATCCCCCCGGTGGCCTTGGCCCGCAACCGATCCCGCTGCTCCACACCGAACCGGTGCTGCTCGTCCACCACCACCATGCCGAGCTGGCTGAACTCCACGGACTCCTGAATGATGGCGTGCGTCCCGATCACGATGCCCGCCGTGCCGGAACAGATCTCGTCGCGCGCCTGTCGCTTCTGCTGCGGTGACATCGATCCGGTGAGCAGGGTGACGGCGGTCGCGCCCTCGGCAGCGCCCAGCTCGCCGGCCATCGCGAACGGGCCCAGGACCTGGCGGATCGATCGGTAGTGCTGCGCGGCAAGCACTTCGGTGGGCGCCAACAGTGCGCACTGCAGGCCCGCATCGACCATCTGCAGCATCGCCAGCACCGACACGATGGTCTTGCCGGAGCCCACCTCGCCCTGCAGCATCCGGTTCATCGGGCGGGTCTTGGCGAGCTCACCGGAGATGACCTCGAGGACCTCGCGCTGCCCGCCGGTCAATTCGAAGGGCAGCTGCTTCATCAGTGCGGCCGCCAGACCGTCCCCGCGCAGCGGCGCGGCCGGCCCTGTCTCACCGAGCGCACCGTAGCGCCGCGACACCAACGCCCACTGCAGGCCGATCGCCTCATCGTAGGTCAGCCGCTCCTGCGCGGCCGCCCGCTCGACGGCGTTCTCCGACACGTGGACGCGACGCAGCGCGGCATCCTCGGAAATCAGATCCCATTGCCGCAGAAAGGGTTCCGGGAGCAGCTCGGGGATCGGGTCCAGGACGGCCAGCACCTGGCAGATGCAGGCGTAGATGTCCCAGCTCTGCAGCTTCTTGGTCGCCGGATAGATCGGGAAGAACTCCCTTTCGAACGCGGCCAGCACGTCCGAGCCGGACTCCCCCGACGCATCGGCGATCTTCGCGAACGACCGGGTGCCGATGGTCCGTCCACCCGGGGCGCCGATGATCAGGAACGCCGGGTGCGACAACTGCATGGTTTTGCGGAAGTAGCCGATCTCACCGGAGAGCATCACCCGGGTGCCCTCGACCAGACTGGGAATGAGGTAGTCGGCGTTGAAGAAGGTGGCGGTGATCGGAGGATTGCGTTCGCCGAGGGTGACGCGCAGCATCTTGCGTGGCCGCTTACCCCGTTGCGGCTTCATCTGCCGGACGTCGGTGGCGGTGATGACGTCGACGAAGGTGACGTGCGTGCCCTCCTCGAGTTCGATCTCCTCGCCCTCTTCACGCACGTTCATACCGTCGCTGTACTTGCGCGGGTAATGACGCAGCAGGTCGTTGACGGTTCGGATACCGAAGGCTTCTTCGAGCTTGTCGGCAGCCTTGGCGCCGACGATGGGCGAGAGCAGATCGTTGAGGGCAACCACTGGTCTACTCCACCCCGATCAACAGCGCGTCACCATCGTGACCGGTGCGGTAGCTGACCAATTCGGCTCCCAGATGCTGCTGGCGCACGTGCTCGCGCAACCGCTCCCCCACTCCCTCGTCGACACCGCTGCCGATCAGCACGGTGATCAACTCGCCACCGGCGGCGAGCAACAGATCGATCAGTCCGGACCCGGCCGAGACCACATCGCGCCCGACGATCAACACCTCGTCACCCGAAATGCCCAGTCCGTCACCGGGTTTGCAGTGCCCCGCCCACGTCAGCGCATCGTCGGTGGCCACCCGCACCGAGCCGTGCCGGGCGGCGGCAGCCGCACGCGCCATGGTGTATCCGTCGTCGACGCCCTGGCGGGTCGCATCGTGCACGGCCAGCGCCGCCAGGCCCTGCACCATGGACGCGGTCGGCACCGGGACCACGTCGATACCCCAGCCGGTCGCTGCGGTGCAGCCCGCCACCAGTTCCTCGGCGGCAATGAAACCGTTGGGCAGCACCATGATCTGGGCGGCATCGGCGTCCACCAGGGCGCGCAGCAGCTGCTGCGCGCTGATCGGCACCCCGTCGTGCGGGCGCAGCACACGGGCGCCCTCGCCGGCGAACAGTGTCGCCGCGCCGTCGCCGTCGACCACGGCGAGCACCGCGCGGTCG
>SXGT01118837.1_pt1 | contig 16305 bp, 7 predicted proteins | sample 3176221 | NCBI WGS metagenome assembly SXGT01 (sample SAMN11356862, study PRJNA531348) | freshwater metagenome | isolation source: freshwater sample F1-120 | place: China: Fuxian Lake, Yuxi | collected 2017-12-25 | reverse complement strand
GGCAAAGTGCTCTCCGGCAGCCCGTGCCTCGGCTCGTGGGTGAACTACGGCCTCGGCAGCGTGAACGAGAACCTGCCTGGCTTCGTGGTGATGCTCGATCCCACCGGCGGCCCCATCAGCGGCGCGAAGAACTGGTCCAGCGGCTACATGCCCGCGAGCTACCAAGCCACCATCATGCGCTCGGCGGGCGACCCGATTCTCGACCTCCAACGTCCCGCCACGATGAACGAGGCGTCGCAGCGACGCTTCCTCGACACGCTCAAGGAATTCAACGCCGAGCATCAAGCCCCGCGCGCCGACAACAGCAATCTCGCCGCCCGCATCGCCAGCTATGAGATGGCCTTCAAGATGCAGAGCAGCGCTCCCGACGCGGTGGACTTGAGCAAGGAAACCGAGGCGACGAAGGAACTTTACGGCATGAACGACAAGCGCACCGAGGACTTCGGCCGGCGCTGCCTCCTCGCGCGCCGACTCGTCGAGCGCGGCGTGCGTTTCATCCAGCTCTACTCCGGCGGCGCGCACAACGACGACAACTGGGACGCCCACGGCGACCTCGTGAAAAACCACACGCACCACGCGGGCCGCACGGACAAGCCCATCGCCGGCCTGCTGAAAGACCTCAAGCAGCGTGGTCTGCTCGACAGCACGCTCATCATCTGGGGCGGCGAGTTCGGCCGCCAGCCCACCGCCGAATACGCCACCGGCACCGGCCGCGACCACAACGCCTACGGCTTCACGATGTGGATGGCCGGCGGCGGCATCAAAGGCGGCACGACCGTCGGCGAGACCGACGAACTCGGCGGCTCCGCTGTCACCGACCGTTTCCACGTGAAGAACCTCCACGCGACCGCCCTGCACCAGATGGGCCTGGACCCCGACAAGCTCAGTTACTTCTACGCCGGCTTGGATCAAAAGCTTGTCGGCGTGGAAGGCGCGGAGTTGATGGGAAAAATTGTCTCGTGAACGGAGAGTAGCAGACGTTCCAGTGAACTGAAGTTTGCGTCTTGGGCAGGGCAGGGCAGCCGAAGGTGGTATTCCCTCCAAAGCCGGGCGTGCCCCGGCGTCGAACAGCGCGGCCTCAAAGCAAAACAGTTGCCTTCCCGCCCTGTCCGCCGTAAGCCAAAGCCCGCATGGATGATTCTTCTCCGCGCCCGCGTCCGGGCGAGTTTCAGTCGCTCCCGCGCCGCGCACCGCGTCCGCAGCGTCCCGAGTTCCGGGAGCGCCGGCATTTTCGCGAGCGTCCGCCGCGCGAGGACTTCGCGCGGCCAGCGAGCTTCAGCTCCGGTCCGACGCCTAGCCCCAGCAGTGCGCCGGAGCCACGGGAGGAACGTCGTAGGGTCGGGCCGCCCGCCGGCACGACTTGGCCCACGCCGTGGGTGCAGCTGAAATACATTTCCAACTCGCCCATGATCTATCCGGCGATGGTTGGCGGGGCTTCGCCGGACGCGAAGCCGGGAGATCTCGTGGCCGTGTATGCCAAGGATGGCCGGCCTTTCGGCAGCGGGCTGTGGAATCCCAAGGCCCGCGTGCCGTTGCGCGTGCTGCACCACGGTGAGGCTGCCGTGGGCGAGGAGTTGTTCGAGACGCGGCTCGGCGAGGCACTGGACCTGCGGCAGAACTTGCTCGCGCTGGACGCGGGCACGGATGCCTATCGTGTCGTCTCCTCGGACGGCGACGGCTTGAGCGGCCTGATCGTGGATCGCTTCGGCGACACGTTGAGCGTGGAGGTCCACAGCCTCGGCATCTTCCAGCGGCTGGGGCGGTTGCTGCCCATCATCCACCAGCGGCTCGGCACGAAGCGGCAGGTCATCTCGGTGGATGATTTCATCGCGCGCGTGGAGGGCATCCGCTTCGCCGGCGCGAACGACGTGCGGTCGGTGAGAGTCCGCGAGCACGGCGTGCGCTACGAGGTGGACTTCGACTCCGGGCACAAGACGGGTTTCTTCTGCGACCAGCGCGAGAACCGCCGCAAGCTGGCGGCGTTCGTGAAAGGCAAGCGCGTGCTGGACTGCTGCTGCTACACCGGCGGCTTTGCACTCGCGGCGAAGGTGCTTGGCGGCGCTGAGGAAGTCACCGGCGTGGACCTCGATGAGAAGGCCATCGAGCAGGCAAAGCGCAACGCGAACCTGAACCAGACGCGCATCGAGTGGGTGCATTGCGACGCGTTTTCCTTCGCGCGGCAGATGCAGCGGAACAACACTCGCTGGCCGGTGGTGATTCTCGACCCGCCCAAGTTCATCTTCAGCGGCGAGGATGAGATCGAGGGCAAGCGGAAATACGAGGACTTGAATGGCATGGGGATGAACGTGCTGGAGCCGGGCGGCTTGCTGGTGACGTGCTCGTGTTCAGGGATTATCGACATGGAGGGCTTCGAGGCACTCGTCACGCGCGCGGCGTATCGCCTCGGCAAGCGGCTGCAATTTCTCGATCGCACCGGCGCGGGCGCGGACCATCCGGTGATGGCGAACTGCCCGGAGAGCCGCTACCTCAAGGTGATTTGGGCGCGCGTGTGGTGAAGCTCACAGCTTCACGCGCGCGAGGTAGATGGCAGTCTTGCCCTCGTGCGAGGAGTAGTAGCTGACCCAGAGCAGGTTCTCGTGCCAGACGAGGCCGGGATAGCTGCTGTCACCGCCGCTGGGCAGGTCGAGGAGTGGCGTCAATTCACCCTTGGCCACGTCCAGCTCGCAGACGACCGTCTTCGTCTTCTTGTCGGCACCGTGGTTTTGAAGTCGGCCCACGGCAATCCACCGCCCGTCGGGAATCTGAATGAAGTTAGGCCCGCCGAAATACTTGCCCAAGTCCTTCCACTCCCACGAGTCGTAAGGAAATTTGCTGGCACCCAGCACTGCGGTGTTCGATGGCTTCCCGTCGCGACGTTGCAGGCAGTAGAGCGCGCCGTCCGTTCCGCCGCGCAGGGTGGCCTCGGTCGGGCCGTTCTCGGTGTAGAGGTTTTCCACAAGCGTGTCGTAGTCCAGGCCGTTCTTGGTGAGGAGAAGTGTCGTGCCGTATTTCTTGGCGGTGCGGCTCTCGGGCGACACGTCATACGCGACGCCTAGGCCGTTGTTGCGATGCCACGTCACGCGCCAGAGCCACTGGTTCGTCGGGCCGACCCAGAAGACCTTGCCCCACTTCTTTCCGTCATCGGAGAGTGCGACGAAGGACTGGCTCTCGGTCGCGGGCTTGTTGCCCTCGCGCACCGTCGCGCCGCCGAGGATCATCAGGCGAGGCGTGCCGGGCATGACGGAGATTTTCGGATCGCGCAGATCAAAGCCCGGCATCTCGATGCGCGCGGTGGACTCCCACCAATAGCCGCTGTCGCTGGTCAGCACGCGCACCGCTCCGTCGGGAGAGACGTGGCCGTTGCCTTCGCGAAAGACGCAATACCAGCGGTCCTTGAATCGCACGAGGTCGGTGAACGCGTTGTGCGGCGCGGCGTCCCAGATTTTGCGGTGCTCGACGAGGCGGGCGGCGGGCGCGGCGGTGTCGGCGGCGACGACTGGCAGCGCGGCCAGCAGGCAGGCGAGGAGATGCTTTGAGTTCACGCGCTGGTTGTAGCGGGTTGCCGGAGTGGTTTCAACTGTCTGCGTCAGAAGTTTGCGACGCCGATTGACGCTGCCGGGATTGAAACTAATTTGCCTCACACTTTCTCGTCGACGGCAGACAGAGCCTGTGGCAGGTGGGCGTCCGACAGTCATGCGCCACTTCAAACTACCAATCATCGTCACCGGCATCACCCTGCTCGTGGCTATCATCGCAGGCGTTGTCGTTGTAACCTCGATCTACAAAGCAAAGATCTCAGACCGGGAAAAGAAGGCGCGGGCTGAAATGCTTGGAGGTGGCATGGCGATCGGAGTCCTCATGATCATCTTTCCATTTTAGATCTTGGCTGCCGGCAAAGCTGGCAAGGAACGCCGCGCAGCCCGCGAGGCGGAACGGCAGGCTAAGTCAGGACAGGAATAACCGTCACAAACCGGTGCGCAACCGCACCCCGTCAGGCCAGATACGGGATCGTCAGCGGCCCCTGCGGCAGCACTGCGACGCGCGCCTCAGCTCCGAGCGAGGCCAGCCGCGCGGCGACCTCAGCACCGATGTCGCGGCATGGCTTTAGGTGCGCGGAGGAAAGCACTTCCTCCGAGAGTTTGCTGAAAACCAGCACCTCGGCCTTCCGCTGAATGAGTGCCTGAATCTGCGCCTGCCACTGCTCCGGCTTCACGAAGCCGGGCGTCGCCAGCATCAGCAAGATTTCCTCCGAGCTGCGGGCGCTGCGCAGGAGCTTGTCGAGCGGACTGTTCGCGGGGACGCCTTCGCTGCATTCGCACGCGAGGATGATGAGGCCGCCGGGCCGCACGATGCGGGCGGCGGCGCTCATGCCTTTGACGCCTTGGTAGAGGTTCATGTCCAGCGGATAGCCGCTGTTCGTCGTCACGACTATGTCGAACGGGGCCTTTACCCGCTGCATGGCGGACTTGCGGACGTATTCGTAGCCGGTCTTGTGCGCGGCCAGCATATCGCCGGCGAAGACGTTGGTGATCTGCTTGGTCTCGTTGAGAGTGACGTTGAGCAGGAAGCTCGGGCCGACGCGGAGCGCGATGTCGCGCAACTCCTCCCACAGTGGGTTGCCGTCGGTAATGCCGAAGGCCGCGCGCGAGTCGCCGATGTTGTGCGCGCCGTGATTGCTCATAACCGTGGCCAACCCGGCGACTCCGGGCGCGATGCCCTTGGGCCCGCCGCTGAAGCCGGCGAAGAAATGCGGCTCGATGAACCCCGTGATGATGCGCACATCGGCGTGGGTGCAATGGCGGTTGATGAGCGCAGGCGCGCCGGTGCGTGTCGTGCCGAACTGCACCATGTCCGCATCGTGCTCGCACTCGTGGTTGATGACGCGGTAGTTCGCGACGACCTCGGGCGTGAGCATCTTCTCCAGCTCGGCCTTCGTGTTCGGCCGGTGCGTGCCAGTCTGGTTGAGCAGGGTGATTTGGTCCCGCGCGACTCCGTGCTTGGCGAGGTATTCCAACACCCACGGGATGATGCGGTGGTTCGGCGTGGCGCGGGTGATGTCGGTGAAGTTGATGCAGATCTTCGCGCCCGGCGTCAGCCACTCGCGCAGCGGTTTCGCGCCGATGGGATTGTCCAGCGCGGCGAGCAACGCGGCCTTCTCATCGGCCAGGGCGGGGTTGTGCGCCGGCTCGATGACGGTGGTTCGGTTGTCGGGGAATTCGACCGGCAAGTGGCCTTGGCCGTAGGCGAGATTGACTTTCATAGCTTCAAGTCCGGCGAAGATACGGTGGAGAAAGCTGGCGAGGCAAAGCGATTCACTGGCGGGTAGGGCGGGCTGTCTTCAGCCCGCCGCCGTCGCATCCGGACGACTGCGGCGCGGTGAGGACAGCGCGCCCCAATTTGGGTCAGTCAACACGCACGATGCGGTAGAAGCGCGAGGCTGCGGGAGAGGCATCCGTCTGCGAGGCGGTCAGCCCGATGGGTGTGACCGAGCCGCCGAGATTCAGCCATGCCGCCGTCGCGCTGTCCTTGAACTGCACTTGGTAGCTGCGCCCAAGGACTGCCTCCCACGAGATGACGCGGGCGTTGCCGCTCGGCGCGACGCCGACGGTGAATGGGGCGAGCAACTCGCGCACGATCTGGTTGTAAGTATCCGCGACGACGAGGTGGCCACGGGCGGCGATGGCGAGGCCGTAGGGGTTGAAGAAGCGCGCGAGGCCGTTCGCGCCGTCCGCCGCGCCGTCCGCACCAACGAGGCCGGCGATGGTGCTGACGCGGCCGTCGGGAGTGAGGCGGCGGATGGTGTGGTGGGCGGCGTCGGCGATGTAGAGCGTGCCGTTCGGGGCGAGGGCGAGTTCGGCGGGCTTGCCGAAGCGCGCGGACGCGGCGGGGCCGTCGGTGGAGCCGTCTTGTCCGGCGGCTCCGGCAATGGTGGTGACAAGGCCAGCGGGCGTCACTTGGCGGAGGGTGAAGTTGTTCGCGTCGGAGACGAACAGTGAGCCATTCGGCGCGAGCGCTAGGCCGACAGGGCTGTTGAAGAAGGCGTTCGTGCCGGTGCCGTCGGCGCTGCCGAAGGTCTCGGGGTTGCCTGCGAGAACGGAGACGGTGCCGTTCGTGGCGATGACGCGGATGAGATGATTGCCGCTGTCAGCGACGAAGACCGTGCTGTCGGGCGCTACGGCGAGGCCGAGCGGTTGGTTGAAACGCGCGGAGGTGGCAGAGCCGTCGGCGTAGTCGGCGTTGCCAGCGAAACCGGCGAGGGTGGTGACCACGCCGTTCGCGGTGATTCGGCGAACGGTGTGGTTGCCGGTGTCGGAGACGTAGATCGCGCCGTCGGGGCCGAGCGCGAGGCCGGTGGGGCTATCGAAGCGCGCGGTGGTCCTGGAGCCGTCCGCAGAGCCGGGCGTGCCGAGCAGACCCGCGAGCGTGGTCACGACGCCGTTGGTGCCGATGTGGCGGATGGCGTGGTTTTGGTTGTCCGCGACGAAGACGGTGCCGTCAGCGGCGATGGCGATTCCGGCAGGGTCATTGAAGCGGGCGGTGATGTTCGTGCCGTCGGCGGAGCCGGGAGTTTCAGGGACGCCGGCGAGCCTGCGGACGGACTCTTGAGCGGGAGCGGAGAAAGGGCGGAGAAGCAGCAGGGCGATGAGGGCGAGCGTTAGCCGTCGAGTTGTCCACGCTTTCTCCCTCACCCTGGCCCTCTCCCGCTGGGAGAGGGAGAAAGGCACGCCGCGTTGCGAGGTGGCTGGGCGCAACGGGAGGTCGAGCGCGATCGGAGTGGTCCCCTCTCCCAGCGGGAGAGGGCCAGGGAGAGGGAGAACGGCGACGGAGTAGGAGGAGCAACGGACAAGACGAGAGCGATTGTTTGATGTCCGCCCCGCCCACTCACCCCGGCCCTCTCCCCCGATGGGGGAGAGGGAGAAGAAGGGGCCGGAATGCTCGTGAGGAGCCTCGGCGCGAGGGGCGTATTGGGGTGACTGGCTCATTGACCACGACGGACCAATCGGTCGTTGCTCGGGCGGGCGGGTTGCGGCTCGGGTTCGGCCTTGAAGGCATTCGGCTGCTTCAGTTTCGCACCGGAGGCGGTTTGCAGTTCACCGTTCTTCACGGCCACTTCCTCCACCTTGTAGAGCGGGCCGGTGCGTTTGGATTTCAGGTCGCTGGGGGTGGAGCCGGCGAAGTGGCGGAAGAACTTTTGCATCTCGTCCATCGTGAACGGGCGCGAGCCGCGACGGCCGAAGACGACGGTCTGGTTGCCGGTCTCGTCCACCACGCGGTCGCGGTCGAGGCCGCGCGAGACAGCGACGGCGGGACCGTGCGTGGGGTAGGTAGCGATGAGCTTTGGGCTGGGCGCGGGGCTGAAGCCCATGTGCGTGGGAACGTTCTCGGGCGAAATCATCTGGAGCACGCGCAAGCCGTTCCTGCCGTCGGCGACGAGCGCGAACATCGAGGCGTTCACGGAGCCGATTTGCACGGAGCGCGTATCGTTGAGCTGGCCGTCGGCGTTGAACATCCGTTCGAGGCGGGGCTTCTCCGGGTTGCTGATGTCAATGAACGCGAGGCCCTCCGCGCCGTTCGCGACGTAGGCGAACGTGCGCGCGTGGTAGAAGCGCTGGGCGTTCTTGAGGGGCACGGTCGCGCCGGGGATGAGGCGGGGCTTCGTCGGGTCGGTGATGTCCACGACCTTGAAGCCGTCGTCGTCGGTCACGTAGGCGTAGCGGAACTGCACGCTGACGGCGCGCGGGTTCTTGAACTCGCCGCTGCTCAACTCAGCCACGAGCCTCGGCGCTTCGAGCTTGTCGTTGTGCAAGCCGAGGACGAACAAACCTTTCTTCGCGACGACGAAGAGATTCGTGCCGGCCATGTAGGAGTGCATCGCGCCAGCGAGCTTGTTGTCGGGGTTGAAGCGAATCGTCTTCAGGTCCTTGTCGAGGAAGTTGTTGTTCGGGTTGCCGTCCACGAGCGTCGCGACGGTCGTCATCACGAGGCCTTCCTCGCGGTCGGTGATGAAGGCCCACGCGTAGATGAGGCTGATGGGCTGCTCCTCGTTTTCCGGCAGGCGCTGGCGCGTCGGGTCAATGCCCAGCGTGCTCGGCAGCGTCACGCTCGTTGCATACTTCGTGCGCAGGTAAGTGCGCTGCCCGAGCGGCGAGACGGGCGCGGTGACGATGCGCTCGCTAAAACCTTTCTGGTCGATGTTCGCGACGTCGAAGACCTCGAAGCCGTCCGCGCCGTTCGCGGTGTAGAGGTATTCGCCGCGCAACGTAAGGTCCAAAATCTCCTTCGCGTGGTGGTGATGGGCGAGGTCGTTGCCGTCCTGCTTCTCGGGCAAGACGCTTTTGTTCGTCTCGACGTGGCGTTTGAAATTGTCCGGGTAAGCGAGGCGATGCAGGTGGCTGCCGATGGCGGCCTGCGGCTCTTCCTGCTCCGTCCAAACGACGCCGTAGAGGCCGTCCTTGCCCGCGCCGACCCACGCGTAGCGACCGAAGAAGTTCACCGTGCCCGTGCCGAAGCCGAGCAGGGAAGTCATCCACGCGTTGTTGCTGTTGTCGGCGGCGAGGTGGCAGTCGGTGCAGCCCTTCGTCGTGCCGACGCCGCTGGTCGTGTGCGGGAAGTGCGGGTTGTAAGCCTGGCCGCTGTAGCCCTCGGCGCTCACGGTCTGCTGCTGCGAATAGACCCACTCGCGGTTGCTGTTCTGCGAGCCGACGATGACCGCGCTGGAGGAACGCAGCACAGCGACGCGGTTGCTCTTGTAGCTCGCGTCCACGCCGAGCTGGAAGACGTCGTCGCGGACGACCTGCGGATTGTAGCCGGTGAAGTTCCGCGTGGTCATGCCCTCGAACTTGTTCAACGAGGTGCGCTGGTTCGCGCGCATCGGCAAGTGGCAGCCGAAGCAGCTCGTGGCCCACGAGCTGTGACAGACCTGGCAGGAGAGGTTCGCGTTGTCGTGCGCGAGAGCCTGCGCGCACTGCGCGGCCTCCGGCACGTCGCCCCAAGTCTGGCCGTCGCGGCGCAGTGTCTTCGCGTAGCGGGCCTTCGCGTTGTAGCGGGAATGCTGCGGGTCAATCGTGTCCAGCGTCTGCGGGATTTCCCAGCGCACGTCGGGCGAGAGGTTGCTGCGCTGGAAGAGCCGCTTGCCTTCCCACACAAAGCGCGGGCCCCACGGCGTGCTGGTGGCGGCGATGTTCACGCCCTTGCCGCCGTTGCTGAAGCGCCCGCCGTTGCCGCTCGTGACGAGCGACGGGCGCGCGTTCACCGTGCCGTGACAGTCAATGCACTCGACCGAAGTCGCGGCGCGCGGCTCGCCGTAGAGATTGCCGTCGCCGTGCGAGTCGGTGAGGAAATGGCAGTCGGCGCAGTGCATGCCCTTCGCGAGGTGAATGTCCTTCAGATGAACCGCCTTCTCGAACTTGTGCGCGTCGTCGTGCGGAATCTTCTGGTCGTCGAGCGTGAGCAGGTTGCCGGACTTGTCTTTCTTGAAGACCGCGCGGAAGACCCAGCCGTGGCCGTGGGAGTCGGCGAACTGCGTGTGCTTCATGCGCGGGTTCAGCTCGGCGACTTTTTCGAGGAAGTCGAGGTCGCCCCACAGCCCGCGCGCGGCGGCGGCCTCGGGGTTCTTCTCAATCGCCCGCGTGAGCTGCGCCTCGGTCGGGTTGCGTTGCTTCTGGAATTCCTCCGGCTTGCGGTTGCCGAGGAAGTGTTTGTCGTTCGCGAGCGGGTTCGCCGGGTGCGGATACATCAGGTCGCCGTCGCTCTCCTGGTCCCACCAGATGTAGCCGAGGAACGGGTTCACGAAGAGGTTGCCCTGGTGCATGTGGCAGTTCATGCACTGGCTAGTGGGGATGCTGCGCGTGAACTCGTGCTTGATGGGATGACCGCGCTCGTCCTTGCGAATCGCCGAATCACCGCTGAAGGAAAGCCCCTGATGGCCATACTTGGAATACCATCCGGAGTTCACGGGCGAGCGGTCGTTCGCGTAGATGACGTGGCAGGCGGAACAGCCGGAGGAGCGGTAGTCGCCGGGATGATTGTTGCTGCCCATGAAGTCGAGCAACGGGTCGTGGAGGCGCGTCTTCTGCAAGTTGAGATAGACCGGGTCAATGCGATTCAACGTGCCCAGGCCGCGCTCGCTGAGCCGGCGCGCGGGCTTGCCCGGCGGCTCGACGGCGTTCGGGATGCCGAGCTGGTGCTGCTTCTCGCCGCCCTTCTCGAAGATGCGGAGGATGTTGCTCGGCTGGCCGATGGCGAAGCGCGGGAGCGGGTCGAGGTAAGGCAAGACGCCGTAACGCTTCGTGTCCTCGGGCGTGACAGGCGTGGGGTTCACGAGGCGAAGCGCGGTGCCGTCGGCGGCGTGGGCTTGGCCGTAGAGCGGGTTCTTCTGCGGGATGGCGCCGTTGTTGTAGAGCGCCGCGCCCCAAAGCATCGCACCATGGCGCATCATCGAGTGCCCGACGCTCGCGACCTCCTGCTTGTGGCAGGTGCCGCAGGCCTTGTCCGCGACGCGCAAGTCGCCGGGGTTCACGAACTGGATGAACTCGGGCGACTCCTGATTGAGCAGGATGGTGGAGTTGTTCGGGTTCGCCGAGCCGGGCCACCACTCGCCGTGACGCGGCGCGACGTGGGCCTTGCGCATGAGCAGGCCGGGCGTGGCGTTGCCGCCGTGGCAATCCGTGCAGCCGAGCACGACGTTGGGCGACTTGTGCATCGTGTGCTCGTCCGTGCCGCCGTGGCATTCGAGGCAGCCGCGGGACTTGCGCGCGGCGGCTTCGCGGGACTGGTCAATGAGGTTTGGCGCAGGCAGCGCGCGGGACTCGCGCGGGAGGTCAACGGGGACGCTGATGGCGGGGCCGAAGGCAGGCGATGAATGACCAATGACCAATGACCAAGGGCCAATCAATGACCAAGCGCCAATGAGGAGGGCAGCGCAGCGGGCGAGGGAACGGGGGATTAGTTCGGAAGCGCCCGTTCCCCTCACCCCGGCCCTCTCACCCGGGGAGAGGGAGAACGTCAGCCAGCGCTCGAACTGCTGGCGCGTCCTTGTTTTCGCAAAGCGGGATGCGTGGCTCCCTCTCCTCGGGGAGAGGGCTGGGGTGAGGGGGAAGTGCGCGAGCTGCGTCACGCCAGCTACTCCTCTGCGCTCGCAGGCCTCAATGCTCCCGGAGGGAGTGTGGAACTTAGCCGGGGGCAAGGCCGCAGGCCGCCTCCTCCGGAAACCGACCCCAGAATCGTTGCACCCCGGCAGGGGTGCTGGAGCCGCTTGAGCAAAGGACATTTCCAGCACCCCTTCAGGGTGCCCGTCGTTATCACACGCCAACCGGGGGCGGCGCTCGCTGCTGCTCGCTTGCCCCCGGCTAATTTCCGTCAGCCCTCCGGGCTTGGCACATGGCTGGGAACTCTCCGCCGCAGTCGCGCTGGGTCGGCTTAGGCTCACGGCCCGTAACCCCTCACCCCGGCCCTCTCCCCTCATCCGATGAAGGGAGAGGGAGGAGAGGCGCGCCGTGTTCGGTTCGGCGTCGCACTTCCCAGCGCGCGCCGACACATCCACCGCCTCGGCATTGAGCATTCGGTCTTGGGCATTCATTGGGAATTGGTCCTTGCTCATTGGTCATTCCTAGTAAGTCAGGGTCAAAGCGATCAAACCGCTGTAGAGAAAGTCATCTACCTTGCCGGCGCGCGAGGTGTCTTCGAGGCCAGGCACGGGGTCGGTGCTGCGACGGTAAATGTCCTTGTAGCCGCGGCCCGGTAGCAGCACGCCCCAGCCGGCGGAGAGAATCACGTTGTCCGTCAGGAAGGGCCGATACTGAAGGCCGAGGCTCAGGTCTAGGCCCAGCTCGCGGTCAATCTTGTCCGTCAGCAGCGCGGTGCGGAGCGGGTCAGTCTCGGCGAAGCGGATGTAGTTCAGGTTCAGAAACGTCTTGAGCTTCGGCGTGAGGTCCATGTCCGTGCCAAGGCCCCAGAGGTAGATACCGGGGTTCACGAAGCTCGCCTGGCCCATGGCTTTGCTCGAGCGCAGGTTCGGCACGAGCGAGCCGCCTTGCTTCAAGCCAACCGCCGTGCCGGCGAGATTAAATCCCTGCCGCACGTAGTAGCTGAACGGCCCGCCGACGAAGTTCGGGTTGTCGAGAATCGTGTCGAAGCCCGTGGCCTGGCCGTCATCGGCCTTGCTGTCGCCGCTCGCGTAAACGAACGACGCCTTGTAGCGCACCCAGTCGCGGTCGTAGCTGAGTTCGAGCGCGGCGAACTGCGCGTTGATGTTCTGTGGCTGGCCCGCGAGGCCGTTGAAGTCGTCGCGGCCGAACGCCTGGTAGAACTGGTGCGACACGTTCCAGCGCCCGATGTGGCCGTCGCCGCCCCAGCCGAGATAGTAAGCACGCACGTCGTGCGGACGCACCGTGCCGACGGGCGTGGGCCGGACGATGTTGCCGTTGCGGTCGTAGTGAACGTCGGAGTCGTCGAGGTTCGCGTGGAAGCTGTAAGTCGTCGTGTAGCCCTTGAAGAACGTGTCCTGCAAGTAGGCGTTGGCGATGACCACGCGCTGGTTGCGCTGCTCGAAGGTGTTCAGCCCCGAGTTCGTGTCCTTCTCGCGCATGTCGAACACAGCCGCGTTGTATTGAATCCGGTTGTTCGCGTAGTTGCCGAAGAGCCGGCCGCCGAGGTTGGTGTCGTTGAAGAGGAAGCCGCGGAAGTCGGAGCTAAACGTCTGGTTGCCGCCCTTGATGGCGATGAAGTCGTAGTTGTCCGAGAGGTCGCGCAGGTGCAGCTCGATGAAGGCTTCCTGCAACGCCCAGTAATCCTTCGTGCGCACCGTCGAGCGGCGGCCCGCGAGGCTGTCGGCGGACGTGAGCTGGCCGGCAAGCAGCGTCGTGATGTCGCCGGGGTGGAGCACGGTGCTGTTGTCGCGCTGCACGCCATTGTTTCCAGCCCCACCGCCGAGGAAGCCGCGCGGGTCCGGCGAGACGCCGCCGGTCTCCTGCACGTGGAGGTAGTTGAGGTTGTAAACCGGCGTGAGTTTGATGGCCCAGTCAATGGGCTTGAACACCGTCTCGCCGCGAAACAGCTCGACGCCGAACGCCATGTTGTTCTGCACCGCCAGCGCCTCGCCGCGACCGAAAAACTCGTAAGCCCCCGGCCGCGCCGCGCTGCCGCCGCTGGGCGTGGGCACGTTCACGCCGTTGAAGTCCGTGGAGTTGTTGACCGTGAGGTTCAGGAAAATGTCTTGGCCGATGACGGGCAAATCGCCCTTCAGCACGCTCTGGTAATACGGATGCCACAGGCGCGGCTCGTGATAGTAGAACGGGTCCTCGCCGCTGCCGTTGGCGTAGCGCTTCCACGGGAGGTAGCCCACGCGCCAGCGGTCGTTCGCGGACTCGGTGTGCGGCGGCAGCGCGACGCCGGTGTCGCGCGCGATGCCGCCGCTGGAGAAGTGCGGGTAGAAGGGGAGATTGCGCCGGGCGTTCGGGCGCGGGAGGTCGAGTTCCTTCGGCAAGGCATCGAGGCCGTGCTTCGGCTTCAGCTCCGTGGACTTCGGCTCCAAGGCGACGGTGCGAATCGGCGTGCGCGGGAGGGCAAACGGCACCGGCTCGGAGCCGAAACCACTCGGCGCGCGCGGCGGCACGGCGACGACCTTCGTCTCGCGCAGTGGCGTGCGCGGCAACGCTAGCGTCGTCGGCACCGGCTCGGAGCCGAACGCAGGGCCGAGGGTGAACTCCGGTTTGAAGAACGGCTCCTCGGCGGGTTTGGTGTTCTTCGCGCCGGGGTCGGGATTGAACTGCGCGGGCGTTTTCGGCGGCGGTGGTGGCGTGTAAGTAACTTTGAGCCGCAAGCCCAGCGGCTCCTCGAACACTTCGCGCGGCCACGCGGGCCCCGTGCGCGGGTCGGGACTAAACTTCCCGGGCGCGGCTGGCGGCGTCCCGCTGCTCAACGTCACGCGCAGTTCGAGCGTTTCCTCAATCGGTGGGAACAGCAGCGACGCGGGGAACGGCAGGAAGCGCTTGTCCGGCTCTGGGCTGAAGACGCTCGGCGCGGCGGGCGGCGGACCGGAGGTGATTTCCTGAAGCGGCTTGAGGCGGTCGCGCTCGCGGTCGGCATCTTCCTTCGGCGAGAGCGGGGCAGGGGATGGCTGGGCGGCGGGGGCGGACTTGGTTTTGGAAGCGCGTGGCGCGAGCAGTTGGCCCGCCTTGACTGGCTCCGCGCCATGGCCGGGCGCACACGCAAGACCCACCGCCACGCCGGGCGCTGCCGACCGGAGCAGACCGCGTAAAAGCGGAGACTTCTTTCCCTGAAGTGACGCCGGCATCCGCTGGCAATGAAACGCGAGACGCCGCGCGAATTGCAAGCTTCCGCGTGTAAGCGAAGTGTAAAGTCCCCGTCAATTTGCTTGCCCCGCCGCGGGGGATTTCTGACAACTGGCGGCACGTGAAGCCGGTTGCCCTCATCCTCGGACTGCTCCTGTTCGCGCTGCCCGTGCGGGCGCAACTGACCGTGGCTGACGTGAACCTGATTTTGTCGCAGGCGGTCACGCGGGCGGCCGTGGTCTCGCCCGGCGCGGTCATCGCCGTGACGGACCGCGAGGGTTTTGTCCTCGGTGTCTGGAGTGTCACTGCTCTGCTACCCACCACCACCGCCTTCACGAACCTCGTCGAGCTGGCGATCGCCAAGGCCGGCACGGCGGCGTTCTTGAGCAGCGCGCAAAACGCCTTCACCACCCGCACGGCGGCGATGATTGTGCAGCAGAACTTCCCGCCCGGTGTGATCAACAAGCCGCCCGGGCCACTGGTGGGCGTCAATTTCAGCCAGCTCTCTTTCTCCGACATCAACAAATACAAGCGCCCCGCCGAAGTCGGGCTGCTGGCGGCCCCCAGCGCCACCCCGGCCACGCCGCTCACGCCCATCGCCACGCCCGTCAGTGGCGGGTTGGTCGGCGTGGCGGGCGGCGTGCCGCTCTACAAGGCGGGGGTGCTGGTCGGCGGCGTGGGCGTGGCAGGCGACGGCGATGACAATCCCTTGAACATCACGCCCAGCACCACCATCGCCGCCAAGGTGGATGAGGAGGTGGCGACGGCGGGGCAAACAGGGTTCGGGCCCAGCGGCCGGATCATGGCGACGAAGGTTTTCATTGATGGCATCGCGCTGCCCTACGTGGCCAGTAGCACCACGGTCGGAGTGGTGCCGGCGGTGCCCGCAGTCGGCTCCGGGGTGTTGCCGTATGCGGTCACCTTCAGTCCGGCGCTGGCTTACCCTGCGGCCACGATGGGCGGCGTGACGGGGGAATTGCGCCAGCCGATCCAGGGGGATCCGGCCTTGACCGACGCGGACCCAACTAACGACACCATTAGTGGTGCGGCAAGGCTCACGGCGGCGGAAGTCACGGCCATCCTCACCGCCGGCGCGAACCGCGCCCGCACCACGCGCGCGGGAATCCGCCTGCCGCGCGGCGTGCCGATGCAGGTCTTCATCAGCGTGGTCAACAACCCGAATGCCGCCGGCACCGCACCCGCCTGCCTTGGCACGTTCTGCACTTCGCCGGACACGACGCGCTTCAGTTGGGACGTGTGCGTGCAGAAGGCGCGCACAGCGGTCTTCTTCAGCAGCGACACGCGGGCGTTTACGGCGCGGACCGTGGGCTTCATGGCGCAAGGCGCGTATCCGCCCGGCATCGGCGGCACCACGCCGGGCATCTTCCTTGGGCTGCAGGAGCGGTTCTCCATCATCATCGGCACGGCCACGCCGGTGACGAATCCACTCAACGGGGCGACCTTCACCGGGCCGACGACCGTGAACCCCAACCTCCCCAACGGCATGACCATCTTCGCCGGCTCCATGCCGCTCTATCGCGGCGGCGTGCTCATCGGTGCGGTGGGCGTGAGCGGCGACGGCATTGACCAGGACGACCTCGTGGCGGCCTCGGCGGCGGCGGCGCTGGGCGGCATATTCCTGCCGCCGGAGCCGGTGCGCGCGGACCGCAGCCTGCATCGGGGCGCGCGACTACCGCTTGTGAAGTTCCCTCGCAACCCGGCGCTGTGAGCTACTGCGTCGGGAGTTCGATCCGCACCGACGCGTATTCCTCCAGCAGCGCGGCCAAGGTTGAATCGTTCGCCGGTGGACGCTTCAGCGCCGTCAGCGTGGCTCGCAGCAGGTTCAGCATCTCGAATGGCTTGGGCAAAAAGCCCACCACGCCGAGCTGTTGGAATTCTGCCCGAATCGCGGGCGACGGGTTGCCGGTGATGGACAGGACTGGAATTTGCCGAAACTGCGGGTTCGCCTTCATGAGGGCCAGCACTTCTCGTCCTGTGAGGCCCGGCATGTCGT
>SXGT01693507.1_pt1 | contig 16306 bp, 13 predicted proteins | sample 3176221 | NCBI WGS metagenome assembly SXGT01 (sample SAMN11356862, study PRJNA531348) | freshwater metagenome | isolation source: freshwater sample F1-120 | place: China: Fuxian Lake, Yuxi | collected 2017-12-25 | reverse complement strand
GTCCTCGATTCGATCGTCAACGGAGACACCGTCAGCGAAGTGCTGCATTACGTGCAGTTCAACCGCAGCGACCTTGTCGACCGACTCCAGGGCAGCATCGAAGTCGCTGTCAAAGAAGGCCGCATCAGCAACCAGCAGGCGGGGCGTTTCATCAAGTTCTACGAAGACGGCCTGAACGGCTACACTTATCTCGAAGATCCAAGTGAAGATTAATCATCTTCGATGAGAGTCAATAAAAAAGGACGAAGCGCCGTTGGCACTTCGTCCTTTTTTAGTTTGCGCCCTGGCTGCGACTTGGAGCAACTGTGGCATTGGAAACGCAGAGAAAACAGAGTGGAGCAGAGGTCGCAGAGCAGAGTTTTTACAACTCCTCATCTTCCTCTTTTCATTTGCGTCTTTGCCCCTTGGCGTTTAAAAACTTCTTCTCCGCGTCCTCTGCACCCCTCGGCGAACTCTGCGTTCCAACCCTCTTTTCCCCTACGCCAGCTCTGCCAGTTTTTCTTTGACCGCGGCGACGTGCCCTTCGACTTTCACCTTAGGCCAGATCGCGGCAATCTTCCCGTCTTTGCCGATCAGGAACGTCGTTCGCTCGACGCCCATCGACTTCTTGCCGTACATATTCTTTTCTTTCCACACGCCGTATTTTTCGCAGACAGCATGATCTTCATCAGCCAGGAGCGGGAACGAGAGTTCGAACTTCTCAGCGAACTTTTTGTGTGAATCGACCGTATCCGTACTCACGCCAAGGACGACAGTGTCGGCCTTAATCAGGCTGGCGATGTTGTCTCGAAAGTCGCAGGCCTCGGTCGTACATCCTGGAGTGCTGTCTCGCGGGTAGAAGTACAGAATGACGTTCTTTTCGCCGGCGAACTGTGACAGCTTGATCTTTCCTTCTGGAAAGGCGGGGAGCGTAAATGCGGGGGCCTTCTGACCGACTTTCAACGTGACGGGCTCTGACATGGGTGATCCTCTAGGAGATGTAAAATTGAAACAACTCGCAATTGTAGCCGGTAGGGCGAGGCTCCTTCCGAGACGCTGTCCTGCGCTACTATGGTTTGGCGGTTCGTCGATGTTGAATCGTGTGCAGCAGATCCAAGACATTCGATGCCATCGGCGTTCTGTCGCGCTGCTCTTGTTTCGCAATGCAAAGTAGCGGCTCGGACAGAGCCTCGCCCTCCCGATAGAACGAAAATCATCGCGACCAACTATTCTATTGCGCGATCAAGTTCCCCTCTTCCGGAACCTTCGGCTTTCCCATCTCGCAGATGTAAATCCCGAACTCATATAACAGCACCAGCGGAATCATCATCAGCAGCATCGAATATGGTTCCGATGGTGTCAGGATCATCGACAGGAACGCGATCACCAGGATCGACATTTTGCGGTTCTCGCGATAGGCCTTCGATTCAAAGATTCCCATGCGTTCGAGAGCCAGCATGACGACAGGCAGCTCAAAGCTGATTCCGAACATGATCGGTAGCAGCAAAGCAAAAGTGATCCAATCCGACAGGCGGATCATGGGTAAGACTTCCAGGGTCGTGTTGAAGCTCAGGAAGAAGTCGAGGACGAGCGGGAAGACGAGGAAAAAGCAAAACAACGTTCCCGCCAGGAAGAGCACCAAAGACAGTGTGCCATAAATGTACAAGTATTTTCGTTCATGCTCATACAGCCCGACCGCGATGAACATCCAGAGCTGATAGAAAATCCAGGGGCTGGAGATCAGAAAACCGGCTGCCAGGGAGACTTTCAGGTAAGTCATGAAGGCTTCCTGAACATTGAAGGTCACCGGCTTCATTCCATTACTGGCCAGTTCTCGCCACATTTCAAATTCGCGGGCTTCCACCTGAAGGCCGATGACAGAGTCACCGAACTGGCCAGCCGTGGGCTTGGGAAATGTCTCTGGTGAGATCTGATGAAGCAGTTCTGCCAGATCCTGTTTGCGGATTCGTAGATCGAGATTCTTCCCATCGAGCTTAGCCAGACTTTCCGGCAGTGGCTTCTCGACCGACCCGCTTGTGGCACCGTCAACGGGCTGCTCTTGGCCGACCTGTTTTTCTTTTTCTTCGTTTGACTCGCCTTCGATGACCGGAGGCTGAGTCTTCTGCTCTTCCGTGCTGCCCCAGAAATAAGTCCAAGGGTCGAACGGTTGTTGAGTATCGTTCAGGTATTTGCCGTAACCATAACGCACCAGAGCCTTATCAATGGGGCTGCGGATGATGCCCACCAGCTGTTCGCCAAATGTCAGGCTGAGGGATGTGCCGATCGTCAGACCGATCAAGGCCAGAATCACGCGGTAGCGAAGTTCCTCGAGATGCTCACCAAAGCTCATCCGGGAATCGTCGAACAGGTCTCTTGTTTTTGGGGACATTCGTCTGTCTTCAACTGCGTCGGGCGTCAACTGCTTGGATGATCAGGCATCGGATGGCTCAAAGGCGTTTCGACGGCATGAGTCGAAACTGATCGCCCTTTTCCAGAGAAAGGGCGATGTACTTAAGCAATCTATCTTATGCAAACGATGCGTCGTCGAACATCACCATCCGCTGATTTCATCCGATTTCAGCGGGGACTGTGATTATTCTTCCTTTTTGCGCTTCTTGCGCGGCTTTTGAAGACGCACGAGTGTTCCGGCCATCATATCGTGAACACCACGTCCCTCTGCATCGGTGAAAATCGTGATCCAGGCGAATGGCATGAGCAGGAGGAAAACCAAAGTCCGCAAGAAGATCTTCCCGCCAGAGGCCCGATTCCCTTCTTTGTCGCAGACAAAGAGCTTCATCATGGTCTTGCCGGGAGTTCCCTGGGTGTCACCGGATTCGGCAGCCACATTGTAGATAAAGTACACCAGCACCCAGACACCCAGCGCGATGTAGAGAGCCAATTCCGTCTTCATCTCGGTCATCGAGCCGATAAACAACATCAACCCGACAACTGCCCCTCCTACCAGCGCCAGCACAACGATATCGACCAGCTTGGCCATGTAACGCGTGCCGAATGGAGCAGGAGTCGACAGCTTTAAGTTGAGAATCGGCTTTTCACCAGCAACTTTCGCGACGTACTTCAACTCTCCCTTTTTGTCGATGAGGTTGAGTTCTTTTTTGAAGTAATACGTGTACATCCCATTGCCGCGAGCTGCGATGATCAAGGCAAACGAAAACCAAAGGGTGGCACCGGCATACATCCCGAGAGGAATCAGCCAGGCGTTCCACGGCAGCTGGATGAGTTCTTTCTTCTCGGGCGGTGGCCCATCATTTTTGCCCTTCTGCGAGTCCTCGGCTTTCATCATCTCAAAGCGGGTGGCGCGATTGGCATTCGTACCGGCGATGAATTCGTTGATTCCGTCCTGCTTGATCAGATAGCCTCCGACGTTCAGGCCGATCGTCGGAATCGAGATGACGAGAACCATCAGCGTCCACATCAACGCTCCGCCGATCGATTTTGTCATCGCGGGAAGAATCGCGGTCAACATCCAGCCTCGGTATTCGACGGGCATCGCCATATGCGACATGGCTGCAGGAAACATCGGCAAGATGATCAGTACCACGAGCGCCAGTGAACCAGCCATCGCAAACGGGACTTCCTGTTGTTGCAGCAGGTAACCCATCCCACCAAAGACGACCAGAAACGGCAGCGAAAACGCAATCATCCAGCCGATGAATTTGAATCCCATCGCTGCAGCGAGTGCGAAGTCAAACCGCCACTTCCCCAGCGCCTTCTTCTTTTCCAGAGTACGGTGGATGATCATGATGAAGGAATTCCAGACCCAGCCGATCGGAATGATCAGCAAGACGATCGCGAAGAACGCGAACAGGATCTTCATCGTGAAGCGGGGCATGATGTAGTACAGAAAGCCCATGTACGCTGCGAGCGGGATGCAGATCATGTACAGGCAGAACGTAAAGATCACCATATACGGGTGACTGAATCCAAACCCGAACGAATCAGCCCACAGGCGGGAGTAGAAGATTCCTTTGTCTGGCCCTTTGGGAGCCTGCATCTTCTGCAATGTCCGGCTGACCCCTTGAGTGGTCGTTCGATCGTATTTGCAATTCGGGCAGACCTCATCCTCTTCCGGGAAATCAGCGCCGCAACTGGGGCAGATGTTGTAGCCGCTGTCTTCGACCTTCCCGAGGTCGAGATTGGCGAGAAATTCGGCGCTGTCTGATGTCGAAACAGCTTCGACTTTTTCTCTTTTCTTCGTCGCTTCAGGAACGGCGACTTTACTGCCGCAGTCGGGGCATTTAATCGCTTTGCCGCGGGCCTTATCCGGGGCGTTGATCGCTTTACCGCATTCTCCACATTTGACGGTGACGGGCATTCGAGGCCTCGCTAAGCGATATCGCGTTGGAAGACGTGATGATGTGTTTCAGAGATTTCAAACAGCAGGCCCAAATCGCTCCAAACAGTACTTGGAGCAAGAGATCCCACGTCGTCATCCTAACTCAAGGGTAGAACTGACGACAGAATCAAAGGCAGCTTTACATACTCTTCATTATCAAGCGCGCGACAGAAAATTCAATCAACCCTCGTCGAAACAAGCGTTTTTGCAGACACGACCGGTTGCGATCAGGAGGCACTGATCGGTGCGACCTTCGCTGCTTTGGATGTCGCCATGTAAGAGCCGATCATGAAGATGATCAGGCTGACCCAGATAAAGCTGAACGCAATCTGCTTTTCCCACTGGAAAGGCTCGTGATACAGCTGCCAGGCGAGCAGGAACTGGATCGTAGGGGCAATGTACTGCATCATTCCCAGGGTAATGAAGCGGACCAGCTTTGTGGCATTGATGAACAACAACAGCGGAACCGAGGTCACCACGCCGCTGAACATGATCAGCCCGATCATCCCGGGATTTGCCTTCCAATAGTCTGCTGTCATTGTCGGACTGTACATCAGCAGGTAACACAGAGAGACCGGCAGGATACTCATCATCTCAATCGTCAAGGCAACGACACTATCGACTGGCGTCAGCTTGTGAACCAGACCATAAAGGCCGAATGTCACGGCCAGCGAGACCGCCAACCATGGGAAGACTCCCCCCGCGATCGCCATGATCGCAACGCCAGTGCCCGCCAGCAAGACACAGAACATCTGAAAAGGCAGTAAGCGTTCTCGCAGGAATAACATCCCCAGCAAGACGTTAAACAGCGGCAGCATGAAATAAGCCAGGCTGGACTGCATGATCTGATTGTTGAAGGTCGCGTACAGGAAGATGTACCAGTTCGTCGACAGCAGCACGGCACAAATCACGAGGTTCCGCACCGTCTTCCACGACCGGAACGCCGTGAGCAGCTGTTTGCCTTTTCCCAGTCCAAGCACCAGCAGCCACAGCAGCGGCACCGACCAGACGATCCGTTGCGCCAGAACATCGAGCGGAGCAATCCCGGTCAGCAGTTTGAAGAAAAGCGGGATCAGTCCCCAGATCGTGTAAGCAGCGCATCCGTAAATGATGCCGAGATTGACGAGCTTTTTAGAAGACTTTAACGCCGCCTGATGCGATGACATGTCTGCGGGACTGGCTACGACAGGAGCGGACACCAAGGAACTATCAGCGGAAGAAAGAGTGGACGGCAGGCTCACGAATCAGGGTTCCGATCTAGAAAGACGGACGCCAAGCCGGCGTCCGCGTGTTCTATTCTCCCTGACAATGACCTGGCGGGTCAAGTTCACCTCAAAAGCGTAACATTACACGCGTTTGAGAACGTAGACGACGTCTTGAGTCTCTTTGTTGACTTTGATCGGGTCATCAATGTCGTAAGCAAAGTCGTAGGTCTCGACCAGTTCCCACTGGGGGACCTTTTTGAGCAGGCTCAGATATTGCTTGGCGGTGTAGCACATGAAGGTCAGCGTGTCTTCGATTCGCTTGTGCTCGGTCGGGGTATAAATGTCGTAAGCAAACCCGATCTCTTCGCGACGGGTCTTCTTGTCGTAGCTGATCGACCACATTGATGTATTGACCGACAGATTGCCACGACGAGCAGACCAGGCCTCTTCGACTTCGTAGTCATCCAGGTTGAAGTCTTCCGGATTCAGGTGCAGCCCCATGACATACAGCCCGCCTTTGTAGACGGCTTCCGCCATGCACTCCATGTGCTTGACGGCCATTGCTTCCGGATACAGGTGACGGAACGAATTGATCATGTTGAAGCCGGCGTCGAACTTCTTCTTCACTTTGAAGTCCGTCATGTCGCCGACGTAGGCCGACTCCGGAAAGCCTTTGCGTTTCAGACGCTCATTGCAGAAGTTGACGGCGCGGTCATTCAGATCCAGGCCGGAGATTTCGTAACCATCGGCTGCAAACTTATCAAAGAACCGGCCCGTGCCGCAGGCTGGCTCGAACAGGCGTTTGACCGGACGGTCGGAATGCTTGTCGAAGACCTTCTTGAGGAAGTCGTACTCTTCGCGCCAGTCGCTGCCGAAGATCAGGTCGTAGTATTTCGGGTAATCGTAGATGTCGCCGGAGAGGATCTTGGGGGGCATATCGCATCCTGCAAAAAGTTAGCAAACGTAAGCAGCTCAATCTTCAAGCCAACGTAGTCTGGGCCCATTGAACTTTCAAGTAGCGTACTGCGATCTTCTACGAATTTCAGTAGACCTCTCAACAGAGCCGCGACCGAAAGGGAGCGCATCTCCGGTCGGCTGCGCCATCCATTCCGACTGGTGATTGCAGCAACCGCCCTACGCGATCACCTTCATCAACCGCTCATAAAAATCTTCCAGCGACTGATTGATCACATGCGTTCCGGAAGTCACCGGCAGGAAGTTATGGTCGCCGCTCCAGCGTGGCACCAGATGCCAGTGCAAGTGGCCCGGGACCCCTGCTCCGGCTGCTTTGCCCAGGTTCATCCCAATGTTGAACCCGTCACATTTCATCAACGGTTTCATCACGACCACCAGACGCTGCAGCAATGCCTGACAGTCATTGAGCTCCGCTGTCGATAGTTCTGCGAAGTCCCCGATATGTGCCAACGGTGCGACCAGAAGATGCCCGCCGTTGTAGGGATAACGATTCAACATAACAAACGCATGGCTAGACCGCATGACGACAAAGTTCCCTGCATCGTCTGTTGATTCCCGATAAGCACAAAAAAAGCAGCTCGGCTTTTCCACCTGAGGGAGATCCTCTTTCGGCTGGGTCAGATAAGACATCCGCCAGGGTGCCCAGAGTATTTCATGATTCATAACTACGAATCCCAGTGTGCCATCGTGAAAAGCGTGTCGTCGTAAAAAGCCAATAGGCTGAAAGCAACATCGTCGCTTTCAGCCTACTGCAAAATCAAGCGATCCTCGACTTGTCGCCATCAACAAGCCGGGAGCAAAGACTACGGAGTCAAGGGAGCAGCCGCTTCGGCTTTCTCTTCCGTCGGTGCTTCTTCGATGACTTTCACGTCCGGGAACAGTTCGGCCAGAAGCTCTTTCAGCTTTTCGCCGCGAGCGTCGGTGGAGACGACTTTGCCATCCTTATTGACCAGGATCATGCAAGGTATAGCGTCGATCCCGTAGTTGACCGCAACGGGATTATCCCAGCCTCGTTTTGAGTTTGGATCCCAGAGGACGATCCATGGGACGTCCTGCTTTGACATGAAGGTGGTCAGTTTTTCCTTGTCGTCATCCAGGCTGATACCAACGACTTCGAAACCATGAGGCTTGTAAGTCTGATAGAGCTTTCTCATCTCGGGGAATTCTGCGATGCAAGGCCCACACCAGGTCGCCCAGAAGTCGACGAGGACCACTTTGCCTTGGAGCGAACCCATGCTGAAGTCTTCGCCCGCGAGAGTTTTTCCAGTGACTTCAATGGCGTTCCCCGGCAGTGTCAGTCTCCGGACCGTTGCTTCCAGCGCCTCGGCAGCTTTACGCAGACTCTCATCTTCTGAGGTCATGAAGTGTGCGCTGAATTCCTTGTATTCATTGACAGCCTGGGCGGTTTCCATGCCACGGGTGCCGACCATCAGGTACTGTTTGACTTGGTTGAGAGTGGCAGAACTTGGCTTGGCGGCGAGCAACTCGCTTTTCATCGCGGTCAACTGCTCGGTTCGCTCTTCAGGACTGAGTCCGCGCAGACCTTGCAGACGTCCGGAAAAACGCATCGACTTGGCGAAGACAGCGATTTGCTCATCTTGATCTTCAGCGGCGGTTTCCATGAACTGGTCGCGTCGTTCGGCCATCCCTTCGACTTCCAGGTTGGCCAGCATGGCCAAAATCGAGAATTGCTGAACCATCGCTTTGCGTCTGAGTTCTGGTTCTGGATTCAAGGTGAGGGCGAGTTCGTTTAATGCCAGGACCTTTACAAACTTCTCGCGATAGTACTGTTGTTTTTCTTCGTCAGATAAGCCTTCTGGCATTTTCTCGCGCGCCAGATCGTTGGCTTTTTGAATCGCTTCTTCGGCGGTTTTCGGTTCGGCAGCCTGAGGCTCCGTCGGGGGTGCCGCTTGCGCGTCTGAAGTCTCTTGAGAGGTGGTGACAGAAACAAACGGACCATTCGCGACAACAGGTGAAACAAGCAGGCCGGACATCAGAATGCCCAGCAAAGGCAGCAGAAAACGCATGCGAAACCTTTCGAAATTTCATGGCAGAAGAATGAGCATTCTCGCCGTGATACGCATCGCTAGAAAGATTCGTACTACGGGAAACTCGCCCGATCAGTTGGCATAAGGACGAGCACGATCCTTACCTCCTCGAAGACAACAGCTTCTCTCGGAGTTGCTGCTATCATACCTCTAACGCGTCGCCCGCGTCAGTGGCAACGACACCAATTCGAGCAATCTATCGTGACGCTGCCGGAAAATGTGTGAAGAGAAATGTCAGGCAGGCCGGCATGTCAGTGGACACGCGAAACCATTTCCCTGCCCGAGAGTCCACATCAGGTGGCGATCAACTCTCGGTCATCCTCGATGACATCGACAGGCTCATTCTCGGCGGTCTGGCCCATGCGACTGATCGTTTCCAAAGCGGACTTGAGTTCATCGACATCGATTTCCGCAGAGCCCAGCATGGCCTGAATGGTGGTCGCCTTTTCAATCGCTTCCCGGAAGATGTCCGCGATCTCGTCCTTGCCGGATGGAAATTCCCGGGCGATGGTTTGATTGAGTATTTTCACTCGCTGAGGAGCAGGGAAATCCATCGTTTCAGCGAAGGCTTCCGCGATTCTCATGCACCTGACAAATCCCCGGGCCATCGTCGAGAGCTCGTGGTCAAGATCAGGTTGATGATGAGCATGAACAGGCTGGACGAGCGAAAACGGAAACTTCCAGGCCTGGAGGACGGCTGCGGACACCTGCCCATGGTCGGTGTTGGTCAGGAGCTGCTCGGAGGCTGGGAATCGAAGCGTCGGGCAACGTCGTACCCGTTCGACGACACGCGAGAAGTACGTCGCGCCATAGTGCTGGGCGAAGACGAGAATGCCGACCTCTTGCAGGATCGCCAGAAGAAAGGCTGTTTCTGGGGGAACATTCTCCATCCGTTTGGCGATCGCTTCTGCGACACAGGCGATCAGGTTCGTGCGCTTGTAATACCACTGTCGGAAGTCTCTTCCCCATGACTTCATCAGCTCAGAGTTGACCGTTCGCAGGCCGAGTGTCAAACACATCGCAATCGTTCGTCTTGCACCCAGAAAGCTGACGACCGACCGAACATTCTTGATCGAACTCGAGGAACCAAATTGCGAGGAATTGGCGTACTTGATCAGTTCCGACGTTAAGCGAGGATCAACTTCGATCAGTTGCGTCAGACGTTCGAGATCAATCTCGTCGGGAGGAAGATTCGCATAACTCGAAATTTCCGTCAGCGTCGTCGAGACCGGGGGAACATTCACAAATTCAGTCACGAGGCGTCTGGCAGATTCGTCGATATGCAGACGTCGATACGACAACTGACTGAGGAACTGACTGACTCGCTGGCCGACGGCTTCCGGCGAGCTGGCGGAGGAAATGTATTGTTCGACACCGGGCGACTTTTGACGTCGGGAGAGCTGGTCCTCGCATGAATCAAAACACAGGAACGCCGGAACTGAGATCATGCGGGCGTGCAGTTGCTCGATGACCTGATGCCCTTTCAAGAAGCCAGTGAGTTCTTCGTCAATGATGACAAGATCGATCCGCTCAGAGGATGCAACCTGGGCGAGTTCATCGGTACTGTCGACGACAATGGTCTCGATGGGATATTTCTGGATGGCGAGAGCCCAGTCGATCGCGGTTTCTGCATGTCCCATCAGGATGACGACTTTATGTCGAGCGCCGACTTGCAGATTCTCGTCGTCATCTTCCGAGAATGTTGTTTTCTCCAGTTGACGGGCAACGATGGCATCTCGGAGTGTCAACGCCAGCTGACCGATATCGCAGGGCTTGGTGTGATACTGGTCGACGCCGCGAAGCTCGAGATCCTTTTTCAGTCTCTCGTCTGTCACTGGCGTATGGACGGCCAAAACGGTCGGGCAATTGGCGTGAGCAAGCGCTTCGACGCAGACCTGGTGCCCGTTTTTTAGGCGCAGACACAGGTCGACCACTGCAAGGTCATAGGGACGTTTGACCATCATCTTGATGGCATTCAAACCATCTTTGGCGTGATCGCAGCGAAATCCGAGTTTAATCAGAGCCCTCGTCAGTTGCAGACGACTGACAGCATCGTCATCAGCAATGAGCGCGTGATATTGATAGTGTACCATACGACGTTACCTCAAGAAGGGACTTGATTGAGATGTCTAAAGGCACAGAATCGAACAGCGAATCAGATAGAACTGATCGTGCAAAAGAAGTGATTGAGCAAATCAATAGCACATAAAGCTAGTAGGGTTTCTGCTTCAAAAGTTTCTGCCTGGCAAATATCAAGAGTGATCAACGTGATCCGGTCAAGTTGATACAGACGGTAAAAAAGATACCAATCGACTGGAGGGAATCCCCTGATAGGATTGATGTAACATCTCAGCAGCAAACGGTTTTGGCAGTTTAGCGATCACAAAGAAAGAGGAACGATCAGGCTCATTTGATGGTGCTTTTTCATCATCGCGTTGTCTGATTTCTGGGTGAGGGAATCAACGTCCTCAACAATTGAGCGAGCTTTTTTGCAACCCGGGCTGAGAGTCGAACCAGGCATCCCAGCACGGCTTGCATTGATCGAGTCGAAGCACGCGGAAGTCTCAAGTTTTGGAATTGTTCGCCCACGCGACCGCATCTTCACCCGCAGGCAATTTGATCGGGCAAGAGGGATCATTCACGGTACGCCAGACGGCCTCTGCAACATCCGCAGATCGCGTAATCGGCCCCGTCTCGCTAAAACTGGCGAACAGGTTCTTCGTCAGTTCTGCGTAGGCTTCGTGGTCGAGGCCTTTCATGCGGTCGCGTCCGTTCGCTGCAAAGGGGGTTTCGGGCGCGCGTCCCGGCAGGACCAGACAGGCCCGTACGCCGAACTGCTGGAGTTCCAAAGCTAAGCATTCCGTGAAGGCGTTCACGGCGGCTTTGCTTGCGGTATACAGGGAAACCAGAGGCAGCGTTTTCAAGGTGACGCTCGACGTGACATTCACAATCACGCCCGACTTTCGTTCTCGAAACTGGGGAAGAAATGCCTGTGTCATCGCGATCGTGCCGAAGGTGTTGGTTTCGAACACGTCTCGCATCGTTTCGAGCGACGATGTCTCGACAGGCGATGCCATGCCGATGCCCGCGTTGTTGACAAGCACATCAATCGGACCTGCGAGTTCCACAGCTTTTATGATGCTGTCTTCGTCCGTAACATCGAGCGGAATCACGCGGAGATTCGGCGAGGCGGGCAGAATCCCTTCTTTTGGCGTCCGCATGGTCGCGATGACCTTCCAGTCTCGTTCCAGAAAGAAGCGGGCGATTTCGAGGCCAAAGCCAGAGGAGCAGCCAGTGATCAGAATCGTTTTCATAAACAGACCTTGTGATGGAAGTTGTTTTAGAGTGGCACGGACATTCCTGTCCGTATCCATGTGAAAATTGTGGTTAGTCCAGGTTGTCTCAACCCGGGCGACCCTGCACTACCAAGGAATCGTCCCCAACTTGGCGTGCGTGAATGTTCCCGTCGGAGCAGCAGAGCCGAGGAGCGCGACGCGAACCGCTTCTTCGGCTCCTTCTTCGAGAGTCTCGAAACCCTCGTAGTTATTGAGGTTCGTCTTCGTGAAGCCGGGCGAGACCGAGTTGACCCTGATCCCTTCGGCTTCCAGCTCGATCGCGAAGGCGACGGTGATCGCATTCAATGCTGTCTTGGAGGCTGCGTAGCCAGGGCCAAACGATGTTCGAAACGGAAACGAGTGATCCAGCACGGTTGCTAAAGACCCCAGTCCACTGGACACATTGACGATGCTCGACCCTGGCGTCTTGCGAAGAATCGGAAGCATGGCCTGGGTGACTGCGATCACGCCGAAGACATTGGTCTCCCAGATCGCGCGGACTTCCTCCAGAGAGATGCGGCTGGGGCACATTTGTTGAAAGTACTCCTGGATTGACATCCCCGGCGTCGCTGTCGTGTTGGAGATCGCAGCATTGTTGATGAGGACATCGAGTCGACCAACTTCTTTCTCGATGCGTTCAGCGGCCGACTCGATGGATGCAGACACCGTGACGTCGAGTTGGATGGCGCGGGCATCTCCTTCGATGGTTTTCGCAGCCGTCTCTCCCTTCTCGAAGTTGCGGGAGCCGACGAACACGGTAAAACCACGGCCTGCGAGATCTTTGGCGATCTGATAGCCGATGCCTTGATTGGCCCCGGTGATCAGTGCGACAGGTTGATTGGGCATGTATACTCCTTGAAGAACGAGCGGCGTAGAATCAGTTAACGACAGAGCGAATTCACGATGCGAAACACAAACGGAACAGTGTTCCGAATTATTCGGAACACTGTTCCGTTTGTCAAGAGGGAGTCCGTTGAGCAAAAATCAGCCAAACAAATCCGATGATCTCGAACTGCACGAGCAGGGAGATCGACGCGTGCGCGCCGACGCACAGCGCAACATTGATGCGCTGTTAGAAGCCGCGAAGACCGTCTTCATTTCGTCGGGAGTCGATGCCCCAGTTCGCGAAATCGCCGAGAAAGCGGGCGTCGGCGTGGGGACTCTCTACCGTCACTTCCCCAACCGCTCCGATCTGGTCGCGGCCATTTTTCGACGCGAAGTCGATGCCTGTGCCGCAGCCGCAGCGACGCTGGGCGAGCAGTATGAACCAGATGTCGCCCTGGCCTGCTGGCTGCACCGCTACACGGAGTTCATCGCCACCAAACGCGGCCTCGCAGCCGCGCTGCACTCGGGAGATCCCGCGTTCGCGTCCCTCCAAGATTACTTCCGAGAACACCTGGAACCGGCGCTGAAGTCACGTCTCGACATCGCCGTCGCCGCCGGCCTAGTCCGCCCCGGCGTTGAACCGATTGATCTCTTATTAGCCGTCGGCAAACTATGCCTGACCATTTATCAAGAGGACGCCAGCCATATCCGTCAGATGGTGGATCTGCTCATGGACGGGATGCGATACGGGGCGGGGAAGCAGAGTTCATAACGATGGTGAACTTACCGCACAAACGGCAAACACCCCTGCTACGCCCGATAAATCGCCATCAGCCACATCGCCATTCCCCCCAGGCCGAGATAGTTCAAATAACACATCACCGCCATCTCGTAACGCCGACTGTAAATCCAGGCGACTGCTGGCACGAGAACAATCCCCAACAGGTTGAGCGCGACAAACTCACTCGCTGGAAGGTGCAGATCTTCGACAAAAAACATGGTCAGCGCCAGCACCGCTCCCGGCAGATAGGAGAACAACAGGAACACCAGCGACGGCGATTTCGGCAAGTAGCGAAACGTAATCAGCTGATATTGACGCGGTCCAACGGACGCAGCTGTCATCGTCAAGAGAAACAGAACAAAAGCACACACGACGATACCGATCAACAAAACGGAAACATCGCTCGATTGATCCCCACTTTCCAGATTCCCGACGACCCTGGAATAATACCAGTATCTGCTGCTCGACATCGGCCAAATGGCATCGATCATCTCTTGAAACCCAACGAACAAATCGGGATAAAACCAGGCCCCAAAAATCGCAAATGAACCAAGCAGCCCATAGTAAGCGTTATAGACGACATTCTTCCAATTCGATCCCATCATCCAGGTGACAATAGCGGCCATCGTGGACCACACTGGAATGCCGATGATGCAAAGCATCGTCAAAAGTACGACGAAGATTCCTGAGCGGGTGAACCCTAGAGAGTTAGCCGCCTGATCAATCCACTCCGCTATGAGAGGATTGGCGATCACCATGACTTTCAGCAACAACACATTCGCAGCCGCACACAAAATCCCGATCTGCGTGACGCGATGAATCGTATTACTGGGCAGGAGCGCGAGACTTTCCTGCCAGGTTTTTTCGTTGTTGTCAGTGGTGACGACGGCAGTGCTCATGGGAATACAGTAATCGAGTAAACATCGCACCTCCAACAAAAAAAGCCATTCAGATGACGTTGTTGTCGATGGAGCTCATGTCGAGACATCCGCACAACTTCTGATATTCTGACTCCGTCGGATAACGAATTGGTTCTGAACGAATAAAAACGGAGCCTTCTATGATGCAGCAAGTTGTGAGTTTCTCTGATGACGAAAATGAAGTGCTGAGGAAGCTTGGGATTGTGGTTTATCGCGGAAAGCTGATTCTGGATGCAAGGCCTTCAATCACAGATAAAGAGATCGCCGACGTCGAAGAGAAAATCGGTTGCAAAGTACCTGCAGAATTACTTGCTCTGTGGAAGACGTCGTTTGGTGGATCGTTGGATTACAACTACCGTGTGACCTTCGGCAATCACGTCTACATGGCAAGCCTTCAAGAATTGTACTTTCCTGAAAGTGACCACTACCACGATCTTTACGGATGGATTGACAGCGAGTTGGAGGCATCGCAGGAAGCCGCTATTGATGATGACGAATCTTTCTTCGTCTATACTCCCTACTTGCCATTTGGTGGATACGAGTACCTGCAGCGGGCCTATGTTTCTTTGCTTCCGGAGGAGTATGGTGCCGTTATTTTTTATGCCCGAGGCATTCCTTGGAAGGGGCGATTGAATGAGGATAAAGCAGATCTGGTTGCCTCTTCATTAAACGAACTTTTCGACCAGCTGACGTTGGATCAAGATCCCTTTAGCGAAAAAATTGATGAATACGCTGCGGGGCTCAGAATGGTGAAACGGATCTCTGAGTTTGAGGCCGATCATCCTGAAATCGCCGAGAAGCTGAAACAGTTGGTGATCGCGAGTGTTTTTGATTGGAAAGCCGTCCTGGTAGAGAGTGACCTTTCCAGAGATCTGACAGACAGGGAACTTCATGCATTAAGGTTGGCGCTGGAATTTGCTGTGAAGCAAAATGACAAAAATCTTATTGACCATCTCAACCAGATCGGAGCCCCCTTCGACATTCCTCTTCAGGGAACTGATGATGTTCTCGCGTTAGCAATGAGAATGAAGGCATTTGACATTGTTCGTTATTTGCTAGACCTCAACATCAAGGTCAGCCATGAGCCCGTTTTTCATGCAGCAGATTGTCCAGACGAATTGTTGATTCGACTGGTCGGCTACAACATCTACTTTGACGAAGAAGCCTTCTACTCAGCAGCAGAAACAGGTGCAATTGAAGGGGCAATCGCGATCGTTGAGAGTGACAGACTTGTTGATGACTCCACGATCGAAACAATCATCTATTCCGCGAACAAACGTGCGGATCGGCATGATGCGGATGCTAATTCCGTCGAGCAGGGAAGTCTCGGATCATACTTAACAGCCGAACAATACCGCGAACAAGCAAAAATGCTGCGGGAGTTTGCGAGTCGGTTGGGTTCCCTCCAGTAATGCGATGCAGCAAGTTCCTATGTATTGGTTAGAAAGCAGCCAACAAAAAAAGCCCCGGTCATTCCACCGGGGCTTTTTTTGATTTCAAAACTCAGTCTTCTGACTAAGCCGTCTTCATTGCGGCGCCCAGGATCCGGCTGGTGCTTTCTCGCATGACGCGTGGGTCGACCAGTTCGCCCTTTTGCAGGGTGGCGCGGACGTCTTTGCCGGAGATGAACAGTGGCTTCTCGTCTTTGTGTTTTTCCATCAGGTCAACGCGGCCGATCGAATCGTAGTAGGCAGCGAAGCCGACTTTGATTGGTTTGACGTGGAGTTCGCCGTTGAGATTGCTGAAGATCTCTTGAGCGTCGAAGTCACCCCAGATGGCAGTGCCGTCGGCGTATGGGACGTCGGCGTGCTTGCGGCCGATGACGATGTGTGAGTAGCCGAAGTTCTGACGGTAGATGGCGTGCATGACGGCTTCGCGTGG
>SXGT01097754.1_pt1 | contig 16306 bp, 18 predicted proteins | sample 3176221 | NCBI WGS metagenome assembly SXGT01 (sample SAMN11356862, study PRJNA531348) | freshwater metagenome | isolation source: freshwater sample F1-120 | place: China: Fuxian Lake, Yuxi | collected 2017-12-25 | reverse complement strand
GGAGGTGGCGCTGCACGCTGCTTGTGGCCAGGCCCGTGCGCGCGGCAAGGCCCCGGCTGCGCGGCGGCCCGTGTGGACGCCTTGCCTTGCAGAGGCGTCCGCTTGTGGCCCACAAGCCCCTGGTGGCGGTCTGTCCTGTGCAGGGTGCCTGCACTCGTGGCGGCATGCAGCCCCTCAGGGTACAGGACTGACACTCGCCTGTCCCGGCTGAAGTGGATACCCCCCAGTGAGGGCGGACTCCAGGTCGGCAATGGCCCCATGGGAGTCGCCTGCGAGGGCCCGAGTTATCCCCCGGATCTCACGTCTCTTGTCATCGTCATCGGGTATGAGGGTCACGGCCCACTCGCAGGCGTGCTGCACAGTGGCGGCCAGGCTCTTCATGTGACCAAGCCAACAAAAATAACGCAATGATTCTGCCGATTCAGCGATAGCCCCGTGGTAGTCGCCAGAGAGAGCCCGGATCATCCCCCGGATCTCACGTCTCTTGTCATCGTCATCGGGTATGAGGGTCACGGCCCGCTCGCAGGCATGCTGCACGTCTGTAGCCAGGCTCTGCGCGTGACCAACCCAGCAGAGATAAAGCAACGGTTCTACGGAGAGCTCCACGGTTGGGTCGCGCTGCTGCGCCTCCGCATAAACGGCCAGGGCTTCTCACACCTGGCGCTGATACGCCAACGTCGCCCCTTTATCCAACAAACCTTGCGCCGCCCACTTGCTGGCCTCAGCCTCCGGTTGGAAGGAGAGACGTGCATCAAGGGTGAGCACATGGCGGAAGAGGCTGACCGCAGCCTCCAGCTCTCCAGAGCGGGCGAGCCTCTGGGCTTCTTCCAGAACGCTTGGATGCAGAGGCAACTGTGGACAAGTCCGCTCGTAGGGCAGACCACGACCGAGGAACTGGCGCCATTCGGAGAGCATGAAATTGCGCTAGCTAATTGTACCAATCATCGTTGCCAAGTCCACAGTACGCGCTATCCACAAGCGTCCTGTGAAGTCATTTCCGGCAGAGGCGAGGGTAGAACCGTCAGGGTGCCAGGCTAGCGCGAACACCCAGTCCTCATGGCCGGGCAACATCCGATGGGCAGCCTCGGGGCTCTGCAGATCCCATAGGCGTATGGTACGGTCACCCCCGGCGGAGGGCAGGGGAGAACCGTCGGAGTGCCAGGCCAGGGCCCAGACTGCGCCTTCATGGCCGCGCAGCACCCGAGGGGCGACCTCCACGCTGCGTAGGTTCCACAGGTGTACAGTGCCATCTGTGCTAGCAGAAGCCAGGGTAGAACCGTCGGGGTGCCAGGCTAGCGCCCCCACCCAGTCCTCATGGCCGCGCAGCACACGCTGGAAATGCGGTCGGCTCAACACCGCACGCAGGGCATCATCCATCTGTGCCAGCATCTCGCCCTGGCTACGCTGGTGAAAGAGATACGCCTGCCGGGCTAGCAGGGCGGCGCGCTCGTCATCATACTCAATCTCCTGCTGGCGCGGCGCCTAGGCGGCGAAGGCTTGCGCCAATGACACCAGACGCAGGCGCTTTGCCACGGCGCGTGCCTCCTCAGCTTCTTTCTGGCGCGTTTGGGCTTCTTGTAAGTCTATGTTATTACAATAAAGATTATTTTATTACTTTTGTATACGCTGCCGCTGGCTCGCGACCGGCAGCCCGAGTAAGAGTAGCACGGCGTGGTAGATACGGTCGCGCACTCGTAATACGCCTTGCTCTCGCCGCACCACGCCGGAGAGATGGCTGAGTCCCTGATACAACGCCAGGGCCAGGAACTCATCGGGTTGTACATGGCGCTTGTAGCTAATGAAGACGCGGGCACGGGATGGCACGGGGACAGGCATCGCAGTGGTCCTTCGCACGCAGAGGACCACAGTGACATGTTCATTGTAGTATAACATTTGTGCCATGACGGAGAGGCGCCGACGGCGCACGTTCCCCACAACGACGAGTGCGCCATGAGCCAGCAAAGGGATCGAAAAACGCCGCCGCGGTGCCATGCTGGCCCGTGTACAGGCGCCCGCATGGCCACAACACATGCCCCTTTACAATGTGCAAACCGATGCATATACTACGCCCCCCATAAACAGTTTTCGTCATGAGCATCAGCGCGTGTGGCCATGGCGTGGGCCAAGCACACGGCCTCTGGGCCCCTCGGAAGGCCCAGGACACCGAGAGGAAGGCCATAAAACACCTCGTACACTCTTTGATGTTCAGCGCCGTCCTGGTGGGGGTGCTCAGCGCCTCTCCAGGCGCGGCCAACAACGTTGGACCCGATGACGAGGCTAAGGGCATACGCGAAGGGCGGCGCCTCTTTCGGCACGAGACCTTCGGCGGTAATGGCCGTACTTGCGGCACCTGCCATAGCGTCGCCAATGGTACCCTGACCCTGGAGCAGATCGCCGAGCGTTTTGCCGAAGATCCCACCGGCCCGCTCTTTCGCGGCGACGGCACCGATGACGGCGCGGGCAACGGCACCACGCGCATCCGGGCCGACGGCACCATCCTGATTACCCTGCCGCTGCCGGCGCATGTCCAGCTCACGGACGACCCGACCGCAGGCACGGTGACGCTGCGGCGCGGCATCCCCACAACGCTGAATACGCCGGCCCTTGATCCCGTGCTGATGTACGATGGCCGGGCCCCCGATCTGGTTGAGCAGGCCCGTGACGCCATTGTCACCCACGCGGCAGCGACGATTGCGCCGACCGACAAACAACTGGCGCTCATCGCGGCGTTCCAGCAGACCAAATCCTTCTTTTCCTCCAAAGCGCTCGAACGCTTTGCGGCTGGTGGTCCCCCGCCGCCTCTGCCCACAGGGCACACGGCGGCGGAAAAGCGCGGGAGGCGCTTCTTCAACGACGTGCCGATCAGCCCGACCTCGACAGAAGGACTCTGTGCCATCTGTCATAGCGGACCGCTGCTCAACGAGAGCAATGGCTTCAACCCGCTGCCCCCACCGCTGGGCTTCGTTCCCAAAGGCGAGCGCTTCCAGTCCATTCTGAGCGCCGAGCTGCTCCCCAACGGCGACCCGCTCCGTACTTACACCGTGACCAACCCTGACAGCAGCACGTTCGAGGTGATCATCTCTGATCCAGGACGCGCCCTCACAACCGGCGACTTCCGTGGCTTTCCCTTCGGCAACCTGGGACAGTTCAAGATTTCGTCGCTGCGCAATGTGCGCCATACAGCACCTTATTTCCACAACAACGGTGCGAAAACCCTGGAAGACGTGCTCGCCCATTACCGGCTCTTCTTTATCATCGCAACGCCAGCGGTCTTCCCTGGTGCCCCGCCGATTGTCCTGACAGATCAGGATATGGCGGATATTATCGCCTTCCTGAAGCTCCTGTAGCGCCTGGAGAGTGGGGACACAGGGGCGCATCGACTCACTGTCCCGGTGTCCCCCGCTCTTTACTCGTGTGACCGGAGACGATACAGGGGAAAGTGGTCATCATACCCCTTGGCCAACTTCTCCACGCCGACATACTCACACGCAAACTCCTCGCCACACTCGACCGCCACCAGCGCGGCACACTGCTCGGTCACATAGGCGCAGCCTGGCGTGGTCACGGGCTCAATCCGGGCGGCGCGGTTGACGTGGCTGCCGAAAAAGTTCTGACGCCCGAGAATTTTGTCCAGGTACGGATACACCGGCCCGGCATGCAAGCCCAGACGCGCCGTGGTATCTGCCGGTAGCCCCAGGGCTTTCCAGGGCACAGTCTCCAGCCAGTGCAGCAGGGGAGGGCAAAGCGGGCACAGTCGCGCACGCTGTCGAAGACCAGGAACAGGCCATCGCCCCAGGTATTGGCGAACGCCGGGCGCGGCTGGGTCTGGGCCACCATGTCGGCGACCTGGTCAAAGATGTGGGTCAGAAAATTGGGCATCTGCTCATCGCCGAGCTTACTACAATTCTTTACATCGCCAAACAGCATCACCTTGACCACCCGTGGCAGCGGTGTTGGCAGAGGGCTGGGCACTGGCCTGGTGGCCACCGGTGGCAGGGCTGGGAGGGCGGCCCGCAGGGCGGCCAGGTTAATCTCGGGTGCCAGGCGCTGGCCGCTGTCTTGCCAACTACGCACGAAATAGGCCGTGCCGCCTGGCCGTTCCGGGGAGGTCGGATCACGCACCACCAGGGCATACGGCGGCACGCCCAGATGGGCGGCGCGGGTGATCACTAAGCCCGGGGTGAGCGTATTGACAAAGTCGTACAGGCTCTCCTCCCCCAGAAAAGGCTGCGTGGTGGCATAATGCACTTCGGCGTGTGCCAACACATAGTCGCAGCGCTGACACCAGCCAGCCATGGACTCCAGGCCAAAATCGACGCTGGTGGCGTAAAAATCGTCATAGCGGAACGGCAGCACAATGTGTAACTCTTTGCCACGTTCTAGCATGGCCTCGGCAAAGAGGATATCAGCGCCACACGCCACCGCGCTATAGCCCACGGCGGCATCCAGGTCCGTGAGGGCCTGGGTAAGCGCCGCCCGCACGCTGGCTTCTCGTGCCGCATCGGGAGGAAAGCGTGGGGTCTGGCGTGACGGGTGATCGATCATATGACCCGAGAACACCACTACATGCCCGACGTTGACAAGCGCCAGCAGCGTGGGATCGAGGGCCAGGGGCTCGGCGAGCCGTTGCAACTGCCGCCGCATGGTGGCAATGTCGCCCAGACGCCCATGGGCCTGGGCCACAGCCTGGGGATACCACTCTGCTGCTGCGTCATACTGCCCCAGGTGCAGGCAGGCTTCTCCCAGGGTGGCCAGCAACCAGTAATCCTGCGCTCGGTCTGGCTGCTGCTGCTCTGCGGTGGCGCGCTGGGCCGCTTGGGTTGCCAGGTCCACAGCTTGCTGGGGCTGACCGGCGAGCAGCGCCATGGTGGCCGCATTAATACTGGGAAACGAGGCGCTGATCAGGGCATGCGCGTGCGTATACCAGGCGGCGGACTCTGTGGCGTACTGCGTGGGTAGCGCCGGGGTGCGCGTCTCGGCGTAACGATCCTTGCTGATGCGACCTGCCAGGCTGAGACTTTCCACTTGCAGAGAAACCTCTAGATCGGACACCGCCAGTAGGGCGCTGATCTGTTCCATGGCCTTGGTGTCATTCCCCCCACGCGCTAGAGCTGGTTACTCTAGTGCCAGAGGGGGCGGTGGACCTCAGTGTTGTAGGCTTCCAGGAGCGCCACGAGGTTGACCTGGGGTTGCTGGAGATGCTGGAGGATGGTTGTGACAGAGAGTTCGGCCATTGGGTGTTCTCCCCTGAGCAAAAAATGGACAAGCAGGTGGCCCATCTGTACCGAGAGCCTGGATCTGGTGTGCCTTTGACGGCGCTGGGACGATGCCATATGCTCTGTGGTACAGCATTGCAATCCAGTCAGCCCTACGTACGACGGTGCAGATGAAGAGCGTGATCCCAGAGAGGGTCGTGTCTTGAGAGGTTTCTTGATGCCTGAACATACCATGGCGATTCATATACCCCAGCCGTTGTATGAACGCCTGCAACGGCTCGCGACGGTGACCCATCGTCCCCTGGAACAGCTCGTCTTACAGGCGGTCGAGGCGCATGTCCCACCGCTGCTTGAGGATATGCCGGCGGCTATGCAGGAGGACTTGAGCGCTCTCGAAACCCTTGATGTCCCTGCCTTGTGGCAGGTAGCCCAGGCAGGATGGGATGCAGAGCAGCATCAGCAATACACCGCCCTGCTGGCGCAGGAGCGTGCAGGGACGCTCACGCCCGCCGAGCGTACTACCCTGGAAATGCTCTACGAGGATGCGAATCGGCACATGCTGCGGAAAGCTTATGCCAACGCACTCCTCCAATGGTATGGATATACTCTCCCGCCCTTGCCTGCCTACCAGTCTATCTCGTAATGGCGTCGTACATCTCTGTCGCGCTTCAGGAGCAAGTCCGGCACGATGCTGGCCCCTATTGCGGATATTGCCGCAGTGCAGAAACCATCACCGGGATTCTGCTAGAAATCGAACATATTCTCCCTGAGTCTCTTGGAGGCCCGACGATCCGGGAGAATCTCTGGCTGGCATGCCATCGATGCAATAAGTTCAAGGGGAATCGCATCGCAGCTACCGCTCCAGACACACAAGAGATAACAGCACTTTTTCACCCACGCTTACAGGTCTGGCGCGAGCACTTTCAGTGGAGTCGAGATAGCACCTGTATTGTAGGACGCACACCGTGTGGCCGTGCCACAATAGAAGCTCTCCAGATGAATAACCGCTATGTTGTAGAGGCGCGACGTTTTTGGGTCTTTGCTGGCAGGCATCCCCCGCCGTAGCGCCCGTCCTAGTAGAGCATCCGTTTGTCCCTGTACGATATCCCAAGCCTCTGGTAAGTGAGGCTTGCAAAAGCATGACGAAACTACCTGGGGGAAGGGGCCGCACACCGGAAGCCGATGTTGACGTTGCGGTCGGCGGGCCCGAACCTGACGCGGTTCGCGGCGCGCGGCCGCGCTGGCGGCCTGGGCGATCACCGCAGTGAGGGTCGCCGCGCTCGGCGGTGTGGACGCCGTGCGATAGGCTTCCTGACGCAGCGCGGCACACAGTCGGCCAAACGGATCATCGGCCAGTCGGCACGCGATGACGCGCATGACACGTTGCGCGCGCGGCAGCAAGGCGGCGTTGAGCAGCGAAGATTTACCGCAGCCGGACTCGCCTTCCAGGATGAAAAACGGCGCCAAACGCAGCATCTGCCAGCAGTCGTCGCACTCCTGCTGGCGACCGGGCAGCACTTCATCCGCGTCATACGGCCGTGGCCCACGAAACAGCCGAGGCAGGCCCGAGGGTGGTGGCACGGGCCCGAGAATCAGGCGCGTGATCCGTCGGGCGAGGTGCGGAAAACGTGTCAGACCAAACAGTAGCAGCGCCAGGCCAAGACTCCAGGCCCGCCCTGTCCCGCCTGGTATCGGCATCTCGGCGAGATCCAGGGCCTGCACACCGTATGCGCCGAACACCAGCACGGCCAGCCCAGAGCCTAGGCGGCGCCAGGAGCGCGCCAGGCGCTGCCGCAGGCGGCGTAGTGTGGTTGCCAGCACGTTGGGCGGCTGGGCGGCAGCCAGGCTGAAGGCGCCGAATACGGGTGAGGCCGGTTCGTTCCCCGTCAGGGGCGGCTGCAGGGCGGGCTCTTCGGCTGCTGGGCGGACAGGGGGGGACAGCGGGCCGGGGTGCAGTGGGGTGCCGGCAATAGCTTGCAGGAGTTCGGCAATAAGACGCGGCGTATCGTCCGGGCCGCTCCAAAAGGCCGTGGTGATGCAATCCAGATAGGCACTGAGGGGATAGGGCAGGGCATCATCATAAGCCAGGCGTACCGGCAGGATGGTCGGCTGCCCAGCCTGGGCTTTGGCGCGGTAGTGGACTTTTTTGACCTCCTCTAGCACCATTTCGCTGCACACCGCTTCTGCCGACAGCAGCACGAGCAGGACATCGGTCTGCTCCAGAGCCGTATCAATACGCTGGCCCCAGCGTGTGCCCACGGGCGTTTTTTGATCCAGAAACACGTCGTGCTGCACGCTGAGCACCTGATACAACGCCAGGGCCAGGGACTCATCGGGCTGTACATGGCGCTTGTAGCTGATGAAGACCCGGGCACGGGATGGCACTGAGACCGGCATCGCAGTGTTCCTTCTTGCTCAAGGCAGCGCATCGGTGTGTGGATTGTAGCATGGCTCTGGCGGACAGTAACGGCACGTGCTCGCGTCATGCAGGCGCTAGTACTCCAGCGCTTGCTGGGGTGGGAGTGGTCGGGGCGACCGGTGGATCGCCCCGAGCGCGAGAACAGTCTCTGGCGGTTACTGGCTGGCGCGCCGCGCGACGCTGGGGGCCACGTCCGGCGCCTGATCGAGACTCTCCACGCTGTGGAACGAGGGCCGTGCTTCCAGGCCCGTCAAACCCCCGCTGGGAAAAAAGTCTTGAAGACTGCCCACACGCGCAGTACTGTCTGCACACGTACGCCTCTGGACAGGTGGGTTGTCGTCGGGCATCAGGGGATATCTACTGCGGGCGGGACAACACATGACAGCGCCATCGTTACCACACCGTCAGCCAAAGCCGGTTCGCGCTCCCAGGCGCCAGCGCGCCGGCACGGGCAGCACGCCTGGCAAGCGGCTCATCATCACGGAGAAGCCGTCGATGGGACGCGCGGTAGCCGTAGCACTCGGAGTCACCATACGCCGCACCGGCTACCTTGAGGGGAGCAGCGACATCGTGACGTGGTGCATCGGCCACCTGGTGGAACTCGACGCGCCAGAGGCCTACAATCCGGCCTGGAAGCAGTGGCGCCTGGCGGATCTGCCGCTCTGCCCGGCCACGTTTACCTATCACCCCGCCGCACCGACCCGCGACCAGTTTCAGGTCATCACACAGCTCTTGGGGCGTGCCGACGTGAGCACGATTGTCAACGCCGCCGACGCCGGGCGGGAGGGCGAGCTGATCTTCGATCTCGTCTACACCCTGGCGCACTGCCGCAAGCCAGTCGAACGACTGTGGATCTCGTCGCTGACGCGAGAAGCCATCCTGGCCGGTTTTCGCAACTTGCAGCCAGCCGCGGCCTATCACGGCCTGCGCGATGCCGCCCGCTGCCGGCAGCAGGCCGATTGGCTCGTCGGACTCAACGCCACCCGCGCCCAGACGCTCCGCGCTCGCAGTGCCGGTGCCGACGGGGTCTATTCCCTGGGGCGCGTGCAAACGCCGACGCTCGCCCTGATTGTGGCGCGAGACCAGGAAATCGCCACCTTTGTGCCTGTCGAGTATTTTGAGGTCGTCGCCACGTTCCAAGCCAGTGCGGGCTCCTACCAGGGACTTTGGCGCAATGCCCAAGGCAGCCGGATCACGACCAGGGCCGCGGCCGACATCATCACCGCCACCGTGCAAGGCCGCCGCGGCACGGTCATCCAGGTCGAAAAGCAGGCCAGGCGGGAACGGCCACCGCTGCTCTATGATTTGACCTCCTTACAGCAAGCCGCCAACACGCGCTACGGCTTCTCCGCAGCGCACACGCTCTCTATCGCCCAATCCCTCTACGACAAGACCTTCATTACTTACCCGCGCACGGCGTCGCGTCATCTCTCCAGTAGCGTCAACCGGGAGCTCCGGGGCCATGTCGAGGCCGCGAGTGTTGGCCCATATCTGCCCTTTATCCGCACGATCCTGGCACGAGGGACGGTGAGCCTGAGCGCGCGTCACGTCGATGACAAGAAGGTGACGGACCACCACGCCATCATTCCTGCGACGCAGCGCGTGGACCCGGCCGCGCTCTCACCGGACGAAAAACGCCTCTATGACCTCATCGCGCGCCGCTTCCTGGCCGCTTTTTACCCAGACGCCGAGAGCGAACGCACGACGATTCACACCGAGGTCGAGGGTGAGCGCTTTACCACGCGTGGCACCGTGGTGTTGGTGGCCGGCTGGCAGGAGGTGGAGCCGCCCAGGCAGGTCAGGCAGGTGACTGACGACGTCACGGAGGACGTCGAGCACCTCCCTCTGGTGCGGAGACACGACGCCGTGGAGACCCGTCAGGCCGCAACCCTCAGCAAGCACACCAAGGCCCCGCCACGCTATTCGGACGCCAGCTTGCTCGGTGCCATGGAAACGGCTGGGAAGACGATCGACGACGAAGAGCTGCGCCTGGCGATGCAGGACGCCGGGTTGGGGACTCCCGCCACACGAGCCGCCATCATCGAAACGTTGCTCAGCCGCGAGTATGTGGTACGCGATAAGAAAGCCCTGGTGGCCACCCCGAAGGGCCTGGCGCTCGTCAACACCCTGCGCACGCCGCTGCTCACGTCGGCCGAGCTGACGGGACAATGGGAGCAGAAGCTCGCCCGCATGGCCCGCGGCGAGTATGCCTGCGAGGCCTTCATGCATGAGGTCCGGGGCATGGTGGACGATCTAGTCCGCCAGATTGCCTGCAGCACACTGGCACCACCCACCCAGGGCGAGGGCTTCCCGAGGACAGCGAGACAACGCCCAGCGGGGGCACTCTCTTGCCCGAAATGCGTGACGGAGGGGCGCCCTGAGGGCTTTCTCAGCGAGCGCACCGGGGCCAAGGGCCCATTCCTCGTCTGCGCCACCGGCCGAGACGTCTGCGGCTTCAGCAGCGATACACCCAAAAATGCCACACAGCGCAAAGCCTTGCTGGAAACCCGCTGCCCCAGCTGCCAGGGTGCCATGCGACTGCGCCTGCCCACAGAGCACGGCCGGCAGGCCTCGCTCTCCTGCTGTGCCTACCCGGCCTGCCAGGGTCTCCGTTGGTTTACCAGCAAGGGCACCCTGGAGAAGGTGCGGATAGCACCTGAGACGGGACCACCCTGCCCGACGTGTGGGACACCGACGGTGCAGCGTGGTCCAACCAGTGCAGGACACCTCTTCTGGTCTTGCCCGCACTGGCGCCGTGACGGTTCGGGCTGCCATAGCACCCCAATCTGGACAAACTCGGCACGCCCATGAGAGCGGGCGTGCCTGCACTACCGGGAGATGTTTGGCGATGCTCATTCCGCACCAGATGCTCAGTCCCGCAGCCTTAGATGGTGTCATTGAAGCCTTTATCACCCGCGAGGGTACCGACTACGGTACCGAGGATATCCCGCTCGCCACCAAAGTCTGGCAGGTCCGCCAACAGCTTGAGGCCGGGACCGCGGTCATCGTCTACGACCAGGAGACGCAGAGTTGTACCATGCAACCCCGACATCGGGACGCGGCACATCCTGGTCCATAGTCTCTCTACCACCCACGGATGAGGGAGGATGATCAAGCGATCTTGTCCAGCATGGCTACCTGGACATCTCCTGCACGCCTGGGGCGAGCTGGTGCAAGGGCTTGGGGTTGACGCAGTGCTCAACGAGCCCGGGAGCATGACCCGTGCGCTGCGAGGGCCGCGCGTACGGCATGGGCAGTCTGGTACTACACTTGCTGTGCACACGATAGCCTTCTCGGCTGGGCGCGTGGCGCATGGCAAGGGACCGGGTGGCAATGTGCGTCGGGGCTGCCGTCACGAGCACTCGGGGCTCTGCCGCACGACCTGCCCAGCCACGCCTATCAGGGTGACCCACGACGGCTGTTGCGCCTTGTCCATGACGCACCTCATCGCCTATACTCCGCCGAGAGAGTCATGGCGTCCAGGCACCGCCAGTCAACGTCGGGACGCCTGGCTGGTTGCCCCGACTGGTGCAGGACGTCTGCCATGGACCTCTCGGGTGCTGGGGCATTCTCGATGCCGTGCATGCTCACGGCCTACAACACGGCGGTGACGCTGGGGCTCCTGGTGTGGGTATGCTTGGCACGCCCGCAGGGGGTGTTTGGGGGAGAAAAACTGGCATGACCCTGAGGCTGGCTTTGCTCGATATGGCAGCAACCACCGTGGATGACACCATTGATGGGCGTCCATTGGTGTTACAGAGTTTTGCGGACAGTTTTGCCGTGGCTGGTGTGGTGGTGCCGTGGGAGGTGCTAAACGCCCAGCGCGGCAAGGACAAGCGTGAGGTGTTTCAGACGCTTTTAACAAGCCACGGTGGGCTGTCGTCCGGCACGCAGTTAGAGGAGACGACGCAACGTCTCCTGGCACATTTTACGGCACAGCTGTTGCAGAACGTCTCTCGGCTCCGTGAGATGCCGGGGGCCACCACCACCTTACGGTTTCTCAAGCAGCATGGCATCTTTACGGCCCTGGGAAGTGGCTTTCCGTTAGAAGTGACGCAGGCCATTGCGCAGCATCTGGGATGGAGCAGCGCCGGCCTGGTCGATTACGTCACCTGCGGCGAAGCCGCAGGCGGGGGGCGTCCGCAGCCGCACATGCTGCACCGCGCCATGCAGGCCGCGGGCTTACTGGCGACTGACAGCCCGGTGGATCAGGCGTTGCCAGGCGTGGATTATCGCCAGGTGCTCAAAGTCGGCGATACCGTGCAAGATGTGGCGGAAGGCTGCAATGTCGGAGCCCTGACCATTGCCGTCACGTCCGGGACGCAGTCTGCCGCCACCCTGGCTGCGGCCGGCCCCACGGCAGTGCTGCCGTCCGTAGCCGAGGTGCCACACTGGTTACAGGCACATGGCTATGTCCCAGCCGGGTGAGCCTGGCGTGAGCGCCGAGGGTGGCAGATTCCCTGAGCAGCTTAGCCAGGCAGCACGGCGCTATGTGCTGGTGTTCAACCGCAAGGCCAAACGCTACAGCCAGGCCAGCGAGGCCCGGCTGGTACAGCAGGCCAGGCACTGTCTGGGCCGCCAAGTGGTCGTGACCTACACCACGCCCGACACGCAGAGCCCGGAGGCCAGGTATACCATTGCCGATTTTGCCCGCTACCGCGACAGCAGCGATTGCATTATTGCCGTGGGTGGCGACGGCACGGTGAACATTGTCATCGCGGCCATGGCCCGGCATGGGCTGCTGCCGCAGGTACCGCTGGGGGTCATCCCCTATGGCACCGGGAACAATCTGGTGCGCTCCTTTGGACTGGCACGAAACGTCAGCAAGGCGCTGGAGACCATTCAACAGGGCCACAGCATCCGGCTGGACATCGGGCTGGTGAATCAGCAGTATTACTGCGTCAATGCCAGTTTTGGCCTGTTTCACCACCTGCTGGCGCAACGCGTCACCAATTCCCTACCCGGCTATCTCTACGAAGCCCTGCGCCACATTGGCTTTCAACCCTGGCCCGTGCGTCTGCGCTACACCGATGCTGCTGGCCAGACCATCACCCTACCGGCGCAGCGCTATATTGTCGGGGCCATGCTCAATACGTCGCATTACGGCTCGATCCTGCGCATGGCCCCCGATGTCGTGAGCGACGACGGGCTCTTTGACGTCAAGCTCATCCGGGCCATGCCGCGCCTATGCTATCCCCTGGTGTTTGCCATGATCCTCACGGGCCGCTATCACCTGTCACGCCATACCACCACCTTCCGCACCGCGCAGGTGGAACTCTTCCCGGAAGCGCCTTGTGGGATGGAAATGGACGGCGAGGTGCTGCCGACCCAACCGTGCTACCGCATCGCGATGGCCGGCTACGTGCGTTTACTGGTGCCAGTCCTGCATTGACCTGCCCCCGCCTGCCTGCTAGGATCAGCCGCCCAGACACATGGGCCAGTGACGACGTACACCCATACCAGCGAAAGAGGAAAGCCGATGCGTATGCCAAGACCGATGTTAACTCTCACATGCCTCCTGATAGGGGGAATACTGCTGTGGGCCAGTGGAGCCGCGCGGGCCCAGGCGCTCCAGCCCTCCTGCGCCACTCCGAAAGAAGTCAAAGGTTTTTTGACCTGCGCCGATGTCGAGAAAGCCGAAAAAGAAGGCGCCCTGGTGTATTACGCCCCGATGGTGGAGCAGCAGATGGTCGCGCTCCTGAGCAAGTTCCACGAGCTGTTCCCGGCTATTAACACCAGCCAGTATTTGCGCGAGCAAACCGGACGACTGTACGCCAAGCTCAATGCCGAACGGCAAGCCGGGACGTATCTGGCGGATGTCTTATCCCTCTCAGACTATGCCCCGGCCCTGGATTTGATCAAGAAGAACGGCTATGCCGTCTATGTCTCGCCCCAGACCGCCGCCTATGATGCCTATTTCCGCAGCGAGACCCCTGGCCTGTTTACCTGGTACAGCCTGGGAGTCGCCGGCATCACCTACAACACGGATGCGGTCGCGCCCGCCGATGCACCGAAGACCTGGAAAGATCTGCTCAACCCCAAATGGCGCAATGTCATTAATTTTAAGGACTCGGCCTCGGGTTTACAGGGCGTCCAATGGTTTGTGCTGCGCCAGCTCTACGGTGACACGTTCTGGAAGCAGATGATGGAGCAGAAGCCGCGCATCCTACCCTCGACCGTGCAACAGTACGAACGCGTGATCAATCGTGAAGACACCATCATTGGCCTGGGGCAGTACTCGACCTATCTCGAATTCAAAGCGAAGGGCGCGCCCCTGACCTTTGTGGTGCCCACGGAAGGGGTGGTTTCCACGCCGGCCATTGTGGGCATGCTGGAGAAAGCACCGCACCCGGAAGCGGCCAAGCTGTTCATCGACTGGTTCCTCTCCCCTTTAGGACAAGCGGTGCAAACCCAGCTCACCTTTGCCTACTCACCGCGCACAGATGTCCCCCCACCGGCCGGAGCGGTGCCGCTCAGCGAGATGAATATCCTCAAGCCTGACTGGAAAGAATACATTGCCCTACAAAGCAAATATGTCCGTGAGTGGAATGCGCTCGCTGGCATGTAATCACTGCAGGCGTTTGAGAAGGACACGCTGACATGCAATCACGCTTCAATGCCCAGACCCTCATCACCTGGGGGGTTATGGTGTTTTGTGCTGGCCTCGTGCTGTATCCGCTGGCCTTTCTGATTCAGGTGGCACTGAATACCGGCGACTCCCAGGTCTGGCCGCCGGTGCAGTACGGTTTCGACAATTTTGACGGCCTCTTTCGCAGTCCCAAGGTGTTGCTCAACACCTTGCACGTCGCCGCCCTGGCCACTGGCATGGCGGCGCTTATTGGTTTTAGCATGGCCTGGATCTTGTCGCGTACCGACGTGCCAGGGCGCCGCACCCTCGAATCGCTGATGAGTCTGCCGTATTACGTCACACCGCTGGTTGGCGCCCTAGCCTGGAGTGCCCTGGCGTCGCCTAAGAGCGGCATTCTCAATCAACTCTGGCGGGCCCTGGGAGGCACCCAGGCACTGATCAACATCAACTCGCCGGGCGGCATTGCCTGGGTCATGGCGCTGTTTGAAGGCAGCGTCGCCTTTGTGATGATCTCGGCGGCCATGAAGTCGATGGACCCGGCCCTAGAAGAAAGCTCGCAAATCCTCGGCGCTGGCAAATTTGAAACGATGCTGCGCGTCACCCTGCCGATGGTGGCGCCGGCGGTTGTGGGCGCCACGCTGTTTGTCTTTGCCGAAATGATCGGCTCATTCTCCGCCGCGGCCATTTTAGGCATGCCAGAGCGCTTTTTTGTGATCACCACGGCGATCTGGACCCTGGTGGTGCGTTTCCCCCCGGATTTCCCCCTGGCCTCGGCCATGGGGCTGTCGCTGTTTGGCGTCATGCTGGGCATGATGTACCTCTACCGGCGTGTCATGCGCGCGGCCAGCTATGTCACCATCACCGGCAAGGCCTTTCGCCCCCGCCTGATGCAGATGGGCTGGATCCGCTGGCCCCTGTGCGGCATCTGCTTAGCGTATCTGAGCGTGTCAGTGTTTTTGCCCATGCTGGCGCTGATCTATGTGTCGCTGCTCAAATTCGCCACGGTGATCCCTAAGGATATCTTCTGGACCCTGGAGAATTACCGCACGGCGTTCAACCTCGGCCCGATCCGCGCCGCCCTGGGCACCAGTCTGCTGCTGGGCCTGATGACTGCCACCGTCGGCATGATCCTCATGGGCCTGCTGTCGTGGATCATCAACCGTTCGCAGACACGCGGCTCTGGCGTGCTGGAATATATCGTCATGTTTCCGCAGTCCGTGCCACGCCTGGTGTTCGGCCTCGGCCTGTTGCTGGCCTGGGTGGTCATGCCGATTCCGGTGTATGGTACCATCTGGCTGCTCTTACTGGCCTATCTGACGGTGTTTATGCCACTGGGCATCCGCACCATCTCCGGCGTCATGGTGCAGCTCGATAAAAGTGTTGAAGAATGCGCCCGTGTGTGCGGCGCTTCGTGGTTGTACCAGCTCTGGACGGTGACCATGCCCTTGCTGCGTCCGGGCCTGATTGCCGCCTGGATGTTGTTGTTCATTGCCAGCGTGCGCGAAGTGGGGGCGTCCGTGTTGCTCATTGGCCCGCAGACCAAAGTCATTGGTCCGGCGATTATCTCGAGCTGGGAGTCCTCCGGCTTACAGCTCACCGCGGCCATGGCCATCATCCAGGTGTCCATCGTGTTTGCCGCGTTGCTGATCTTACTCATCGTGGCCGGACGCATGGCACGGATCGAAGGGGAGTGAACACACGCGATGGCAGCTCAAACAGGTGAGAGTCACATTGAAATACGGGATCTCGTGGTGCACTACGGCGACGTGATGGCCGTCAAGCAGGTCAGTTTTACGGTGCGCCGTGGGGAACATTTAACGCTGCTCGGCCCCTCGGGCTGTGGCAAGACCACCACGCTGCGCTCGATTGCCGGGCTCGAACAGCCCAGTGCGGGCGAGATTTACATTGATGGGCAGGCGGTCTTTTCCTCTGTGCAGCACGTCAACGTGCCCACGGAAAAGCGTGGCGTCTCCATGGTGTTTCAATCCTACGCCATCTGGCCGCACATGACGGTGTTCGAGAACGCGGCCTATCCGCTGAAGGTGTCGCGGACCCGGCGGTTCTCGAAGGCCGAGATCGCCG
>SXGT01929695.1_pt1 | contig 16307 bp, 18 predicted proteins | sample 3176221 | NCBI WGS metagenome assembly SXGT01 (sample SAMN11356862, study PRJNA531348) | freshwater metagenome | isolation source: freshwater sample F1-120 | place: China: Fuxian Lake, Yuxi | collected 2017-12-25 | reverse complement strand
CGGTCCAGCGCCTTCAGGCGGCTTTGCACTTGGCAGGCCTTGGTGGCCTGGGCGCGAAAACGATCCACGAAGGAACGGACATGGGCGATTTCCCGCTGCTGGCGTTCGTAGGAAGCCTGCTGCTGGGCAAGCGCTTCCGCCCGCCGCGTCTCGAATGCGGAGTAATTGCCGGTATAGAGCGTAACGCCCTGGTTTTCGATGTGTAGGATGTGGTCGGCCAGATCGTCCAGAAAATCCCGATCATGGGAAATCAGGAGCAAGGTTCCGGGATAGCCGACGAGCCAATCCTGTAGCCAGATCACGGCATCCAGATCGAGATGGTTGGTGGGCTCGTCGAGCAGCAGCACATCGGAGCGGCACATCAGGGCTTGCGCCACATTCAGCCGCATCCGCCAACCGCCGGAGAATTCGGAAACGGCGCGCTGTTCGTCTCCCGGCGCGAAACCCAGGCCATTCATCAGCTTCGCCGCGCGAGCGGCGGCATCGTACCCCCCCACGGCGTCGAAGCGGGTATGCGCGTGCGCTAGGGCCAGGCCATCCCCCAGGGTTTCCGCCGCTCTTAGCTCTTCCTGAATCAGGCGCAGCTCGCGATCCCCATCCATCACGTAATCGAGCGCGGAGCTTTCACTGGCCGGGGTTTCCTGGGCCACATGGGCGATTTCCAGCCCCGGCGGCATGGATAGTTCGCCCGCCTCGGAGTGCAGCGCCCCCAGCACCAAGCTGAACAAGCTGGACTTGCCGGCGCCATTGGCCCCGGTGATGCCGACCTTTTCGCCCTTGTGTATGGTGAACGAACCGTTTTCGAACAACAGGCGCTGGCCGCGCCGCAATGCCACCGACTTGAAGTTAATCATCGCGCGGCGGACTCAGCTAGGTGGTTACGCATATCCCGGCCTCGGCCGCCCTCAGGAAGCCTGTTCGATACGGGTGTCCGCGTCCTTGACGAATTCATGCAAATTCCCCGCCTTCACGGTAGCCCTAGGAACGATCAAGGCCGTATCCATGGTCACGAAGATAAAGGCATAACGCTTGGTCACCTCGACGCGAAGAATGTCCGACCAATTTACCCGCGATTCGCCCTCCCTGCTAACTTCAACCAAGGCATCCTTTTCGGAGCGGAGCTTATAAGCACCGAGAATGCAGGCTTTCTCCTCATCGGTATACATCTTGCGGATTTGCCTACGCATTTGCCATTTCAGGACCAGTGGCGTCAGCAACCCCCAAGCCACCGCGGAAACGCCTACATAAATGGCGGAAAGCGTGTCTTGATAGTAAAACCACAAAAACATCGCGATCACCGCCAACAGTCCGGGCACGAATCCCTGATGACGGCGCAGGCTTTTTTGCAAGCTCTCCGAGTTCTTGAGTTGGTGGTCGTTAAAGGCAAGCAGATCCTGCTCGCGAACTTCGTATTCGATCTCGGTCATCGTTACACCTTGGTAGTCTGAACATCCCCGCCTCGGCCATGCGCACGGCATGGGCATCGAGCCGATTTGAAGATTTACCTCCGCGGAATGCGCGGTTATTCTTTGCCGAACCTCCCGCTCCAACCGGAGGCACGCCCATTCCTTAAAAACAGCGGTTTGAACACGGTAGCAGGAAATCTTGGGGCAATCCCAAGACAAGCGGATTATCCGCGGCAAGGCTGGATGTGGTTTTCAACCACGCCGAACCGCGCCCGGAATGCCAACCAAAACTAGTGGCTCCGCATCAAAAAAAGTGGGTAGTATACGCAATTCCGTTCCACTATGCTTCGCCTAGCTTTGGCCGGTAGGCCGCGACGAAGCACGAGTTTTTCAGCCATTAAATCGAGGCAAACGCAATGCAAGGGCATCCGGACGTCATCCCGAGATTGAACCATCTGCTGGCCGGTGAACTGACCGCCATCGACCAATATTTCATACATTCGCGGATGTGCGGGGAGTGGGGTTTCAACCACCTGAGGGAGCATATCGGGCACGAGATGGGAGAAGAGCAAGAGCATGCCTCTCGCTTGATTTCCCGCATCCTATTTCTAGAGGGGATTCCCGACCTGAGCCATAGGAATCCGCTCAAGGTCGGCCGCGATGTCCCGGAAATTCTGCGCAACGACCTCGACCTGGAATATCGAGTGATCGCGGAACTCAAGGAGGCCATGGCCTTCTGCGAATCCGTTCGCGATTACGAAACGCGGGACATCCTGCTCTCATTGTTAAAAGACACGGAAGAAGACCACGCCTACTGGCTTGAGATTCAACTTGGCCTCATCGCGAAAATCGGTCTGGAAAATTATTTGCAAACCAAGCTGTGATTCCACCCACGGAGTAGGTAAGACTGAGCCAAGGAGGATAAATAAGGCACCCGCATGATTTGATAATCATTCTCGTTTGTACTAAGCTAAGAGCTAGGTTGGCAATTCGGTCTTATCATGTACATCTGTATCTGCAAGAATATTACCGACGGACAAATCCGCAAGGCTGTCAGGGAGGGGCGGGTTTGCAATATGCGCGGATTGCGCCGTGAACTCGGCGCCTGCGATCAGTGCGGCAAATGTGCCTTGGAGGCGCGCCAGATCATACGTGACTGCCAGCGTCAGCGAGAAAATCAGTTGGCCGACACCCACGCCCTGGCCGCGACTGGTTAACGGCCGGGGCTGTTTACTCCGTGGAAAAAGCTACCCCTCATACTTGGCATGGAATCCGCGCATGAATCACCGCGGCGGGGTATTTCGCGCGAGAACCCATCCCTGGCGCACGCCCGCTCAAACCATGAGCGTATCCATGAGATCGATCATGAATTCCATGGCTTCCTGATCCACCGGCTCCCATTCGGTAAAACCCAAGGCCTTGAGCACACCCCGGCCTTTTTCGTCATAGGACATGCCCAACAACGCCTCGGACAATCGATCCCGATGGTCGACGAGTCTTGGCCCTAACATCAGCGAATGATGCACGACTTGAATTTCGCTGCTGACTAAAACATTCAGCCTGCTCCTCACCATCGACGAAAGGTCGTGAATCGCCTCCGCCAGAAAAATACCCGCCTGGCACTCCCCATTCATTAATTTCTTGGCCACCAAGATGTAGTTATCGCAAGTGACCAACCTGATGTTGTAGGCATTCAAATCCGCCGGCTCCAACATGATCATCCCCATCATGTGGACATCGGGATCGTCGGTGGTGGCCACGCTGATGCCGGGCTCGAGGTCTTCTATCGCCTCGACACCATTTCCCGCGCTGGTCGCGATGACGGCCTCATCCGATTTGCCCTTGGGCCTCGCCAAGGGGACGAAGCCTTTTTCGCGGATCAACATTGAGGCATCATAAGGATTGGCGTAAATCAGGTCGACCTTGCCAGTGTCGATCGCGCGCCGTTGGCTATTGAAGTCCGAATAAATCTCCAAATGCATACCGGTTTCCAGCACCCGTTGCATCCAGGTATTAAAAACATACCACCCGGCCAAATGCTCGGGACCGAAATCGGGACTAACCGTGAAATTATAAGTCATATGAGCAGCCACCACGGTCGGCTCAGGTCAAAGTAAGATATAGCGCCTTGCTCTGTTCCACTATTTGGCGCGAGGGCTTGCGGCGCACCGAGGTATATCCGACAAGCTTGCCCCCTCTTATATTTGGAATCACCGTGGCCTTGACCCAGTAATACCCACCGTCCTTGCGCAGATTCTTAACAAACCCTTGCCAGGTCTTACCGGCCTGAACCGTATCCCAAAGCACGCGAAACGCCGCCGCCGGCATGTCCGGATGCCTGAGAATGGAATGGGGGGAACCGATAAGCTCCTGCTCGGTGTAACCGGACATCAAGACGAAGGACTGGTTGACTTGAGTAATAAAACCGTTCGGATCGGTACGGGAAACAATTAGACGCCCTTCCGGATAAGGCGTTTCCCTATCGGTAACCAGTACCCGCCGGGTACCATATCCGTAGAGCCGTAGGGTATACTCGCGATAATCTCCGACAATATCTTCCGGCTTCATGTCCCGCATGATTCACCACCCCCGAGGCAGCCTGTTACCGAATAATACCGCGCTCCCCGCGACCCAATCCCATTCAGATCATGGCCGAGATACTTTCCGCCGCTCTTTTCACATCCAAGAAAATCAAGCCCAACTTGGCGTTCGGCTTCGCCATCACGGTCAGAACCGCTTCCTTGCCGGCATGGGTCATCAGAACATACCCCCTGTTACCCTTGATAAGCACCTGCTCCAATCCGCCCCGCTCCAATTCCTGGGCCGTGCGGTCGCCCAAGGAAAGCATGGCGGCACTCATCGCGCCGACACGATCCTCGTCCATTCCCTGAGGGAGAACCGCGGCCATCATTAAGCCATCGGTTGAAATCACGCCGGAAGCCTCGATATCGGCGGAGGTTCCGTTCAATTCATTCAAAATGGACTTCAACATGTCTGCGCGCATCTGGCTTCACTCCTAGTGATCTTAATCATTGGTGGAAAAAATGACTATTATGATTATTCATCCAATCCGTTAGTTTCGACAATCGGTTAGCTTCACAACACTCCCTCGGGATCGCATGAACCAGCCCATCGTCACGAGGCATAGCGCCGACTGAGAACCCACACTAAATTGACGAAATCGGGTTGATTGAACTGAGGCACGCCGTTGATTACCAGCACAAAGCGCTGCTCCCCGATAAATAATGGCCAAAATCCGATCTTGCCGTTTCCGGCCGCATCCACGATAGCCCACGCACTGCTGGCTAAACCCATGTTATTGACCAATAGTCCGGATCGGCGCGAATGCAGATTAGCCAAATCCGCGCTAAGCGCGGACAACTCTTCGGCTACCTCGTGGGGAAATCCACTGGACGCCAGATAAAACCCCTGGTGATCCGCCAACAAAACCTTCCCCTGTATGGCCAAGGTTTTCAATAATCTCGGCAACTGTACTTCCAGAGGTTGCTCGTTGCATTCGCGCGGCGCATCGAACCCCTGCACCCAGCCCAACCCCTGGGCATGATATAGCAAGGTTAATACCTGCTCCTCATCCTCGATATCCGCCCAAGACATCAGCCCCTCCAGCGTCAGCCTAGGAGAGGACTGCTTATTTAACAGGGATTGAATCATTCTGCGGCTGGGATTGGGATCGGTCGCCGAGACCGCGTAGTAGGTTCCCGCCGGAGTCGGATGGATGTACAAATCTCCCGCCAGGGTAAAACTAGCCATCCTTTGCCTCCCTTAACCCCGGATCGAGGGAATACAACAGGGCTTGGAGCAGAATAGTCATATCCTTTCGAGCGCGAGCATCCACCTCGAAGAGAGGGATATTTTTTCCCATGCCATGCAATTGTTGATGATAGTCCTCGATCGTCGGTCGAGGGCTCAAATCCATTTGGGTAACGCCAATCACCACCCTGGTATGCTCGATAAAATTCTTGAAGGCATCAAGAAAAAATCGCATATCCTGGAACGGATCGGCCCGTGTATTATCAAGTAACAGGATCAATCCGATACCCCCGCTACTCAAAATATCCCACATAAAATCGAACCGTTCTTGGCCCGGTGTGCCGTACAAATGGATTTTCTCCCCCCCGGCCAGTTGCAAAATCCCATAATCCATTGCCACCGTGGTGGAGGACTTTCTCCCCTTGGTCATATCGGAGGCCGATTCATCGGTCGATACGGGCGCCTCGTCGCTTAAGGAAGCAATCGCCGTGGTTTTACCGGCGCCCACGGGACCGGTGAAAATAATCTTGTAGTTCGCCATTATGACCTTCGCGTTACCTTCGCAGCAGTCGTTGCAAAATCTTTCTTAATACACCTGTATTCTTCTTAGGCTCGACAGGCGGCGGGGCAATGAGACTCTCTGACTGACGCATGGCTTGATCCGCCAATCCCAACGCCCGGGCGGCACTGAAAAACGCAAAAACGTATTGCTGGCGAATATTGAGCGTCTCGGCAATATTCAACAATGAACGGGGTTGCTCACTCAGCAGCGCGGCAATACGCAAGGCATGGGGAAATACCAGCAAGCGCGTGAAATTTGGCCAGTTACGCAGGTAAACAGGTCGGTTCAGATCGATATCGTCGGGTACTCTCCCCGCGGAGGTCCAAAGCGCCACCTTCCAAATCAAGGCGTCCATGCGCTGCAATTTACTGAGATCGCGCCCATCTTCTTTTAATTTTACAGCGCTCTCCGGCGAAATCGTCATAACACCGGAATCACTCTCGGCGAAACCGAGTTCGGAAATCGAATGCACCGGCACCAAACAGAATGATCGCAACTGCTGATCGTCCGCGTCGACCCATATCTCCCGGCTCTGAGGAAAGATGGTTATGGGTTTCCAGCCGGTATTGAGGCGCAACGCGCAATTCTTATTCAAGGCTGTCTTGCAAGCCGACTGAAGATACCCTTGTAGATAACGCTTAGGATCGTATTGCGCGGCGGTCACTTCCATGGGGTTGTTGGGATCTATATCCTTGAGCGAGCCGATATAGTCTCCAAACCCGCGCTCGTCCAACAGCATCGCCGCCTGGTTCGTCGACTTGTTTTCCTCGCGCGCGGCGATACGCCTTGCCGGCGTTGGCGGTTTCTCGGGCACAACTTGCCCGGCCGGCTCAGGCCGCGCCGCCGCCATGGATGGTTGCCCCTTGTCATGAACTGTCGCGCTAGGTGCCCTAGCAGCCGATTTCACCGCCATGCGAGCCTTGATTTCCTCCAAAGCCGTCAGCATGCTTTGTATTTGCACCGGCTTTTTGATGTGAACCACGTCCGGCGAAGCTTCATGCCCCGCCTCTAGGGACAACAGAATCAAGGGCCGCTCGGGATAACGCTCCCGTTGCTCGGCGAAGATTTTTTTCCCATTGTATGAATCCATGTCGATGATGCTGACATCCGCGTCGCCATCCCCCACCAATACGGCCTTATCCCCACACTTGCCTCGGAAAAATAGTTGCAAGGCTGTATAGGAACGAGCATCGAAGCCCAAAGCGCAAGCGCGTAGCGTTGTCTCTTGGGGTCTAATCATTGAGGCTCCTGAAATACTCCGCCAATTCGCGCCAAGCTTCCGGTAGGGGGGCCTCCATGCGCTCCAGTTCCCGGCTCATCCGGGAAAAATTTCCCCGGTCGCGGGTCGATCGGTAAATTGCCAGCAGATCAAGATACAACTCGGCCCGCCGCGGTTCTCGCAAGATAGCCCGCTCCAAGACGGTTCTAGCTTCGTCCAGTTGGCTGTATTCCAAATATTCCCGAGCCTCGACCAGCGCGTCCCTAGTGGCCTCACGCTTATCTGTCACCGGCCTGGCCAAATTCAGATTCCCCTCGATCCCCCGCCCGAGCATCGATCCGAAAACGACGGGTACACGAAACGAATCCAGGCCTTTCGCGAAGGACTCGCTCAGCAAACCGTATTGCGAAGGATCGAGCTTGTCCTTAGCGAATTCGAGCATCCGTCCGCGCAACCGGATTCCTCGTTTTCCCAAGGCGATGAAGAGATCAAGCAACGCGGCAAACAACTGGCCACGATCCTCCCGCTCATGTTCGAGAAGAATCCGCCGCACGTGGCTACGCAAATCGTTGGGATCGCGGGCGATGCAATGGCAGAAAAAATCCGCCAGCAACTCATGGTACTCACTCGGAAAGAGGAGTTCAGTCGAGCCCGAAACAGGATAGACCGGCTCGAAAGCCCCCGGAAATTGATCCGGCAAGGGCTCGGGGTGGGTTGTCGCCCGCACTAGTTTAGTGTTGTTCTCCGCAGCCAAGTTCGCCCCGCGCCATTACAAAAGAAGCCGATTTCCTTACACCAAGGACCATCCGGTTAAGGATAGCTTCGTTTCCTTTTTTTCGCATTCCGATAGCGTAGTAGTGTACTCCAAGGGTGACAAGAGAAGCGATACCCTTTTATACAATCCAAGGCTTAGAATTTCTTCGTGGATTCCGTTTACCCTGGCTCGGAGCGAGCAAGCTCGGTTACCCACGCGACATCCATGCCGAAAGCAAAGGGCATGGGATATCGTCTATACAGGGCGCGTGGCAAGAAGCTTGATGGAAGGCCGATCGTCGCCACGGGTTACTCACCGCAAGCGACGAACACAGCATGGATGCGTGAAACGATTTTTTCGCGCCCCGGCTTATCGGGACACCGCCGTCTCACTTTACTGGCAAATTGCTAGGCCCATCCTCGCGAACTCCGCCACGCTGGCGACGTGCCGGTGACCGAAGGAAAAAAGACATCCTTGTCCAGGCCATGACAAAACGAAAATTAGAACAGGATGACGACATCCGTGGAAAAGAGCAGCTGATCCTTGCGCTTACCGTCATCGAAAGCATTCACCTTGTCGGTCCAGTCGTACCGCAGGTTCGGCCGAACGGTGACCCACTTCAAGGGCTTATAGGTCAGGCCGGCGGTGATTTCGTAATAGCTGCTGCCATCCCAAGGATAGGAATAGCCGGGGCAGGAGTATGAGTTCACATTCCCATCGGCGTTGGCGTTGAGACCCGCGCCGCAACGGGCCGGCCCGTTGATGCGGAAGCCGTTGTTGTCGCGGAACCATTCGGCGCGCAGGCCCACGCCCAGGTCGTCCTGTATGTCGTAAAGCAAATACTGGTTGATGCCGTACCAACGCGCGTCCTCGTTCTGCCCGGTTATGAGGGTGTTGGAGGTGATGACATTGTTCGCGAAGCCGTGATCGTGCTGGATGATGTAGTGTAGGGTGTTATCCAGGAAGTTGGCCTTGCCGACAATGCTGTACAGCGCCCAGGTGTTGCTGTTCTGCTCGGATTGCGCGCCGGCCGTGGACGTGATGTTCAAGGAGTAATTCTTGTCATCGCTGGTCCAAGTTCCCCCGCCGATGAAGTCCCAGTTGCCGAGATTCCGATCCCAGCTACCGTCCCAGCCGCCGGAAGCGCTGCCGGTCACCGCTCCGGCCATTAGGCTCCAGTTGTCGTCGACGGTGTAGCTGCCGAGTATCCCGGTGTGCGTGAAAGGCTCGCCGTATTGGAAAGTGTAGGGCTTGCTGAAGAAGAAGTTATCCGGCGCGGTGACCACTTCGTAGCCGATCGGCGTGTAGAAGTGGCCGGCCTTGACGTTGAGGCCGTTGCCGATGGGGAGGTTCAATTCGCCATAGGCTTGGGGCAAGGCCAAGGCGTAGAAGCGTTCATCGAAGCTCGTCAGGTGCAAATCCCAGTGCCCGCGATTGGTGTTCACCTTGCCAGAGGTGAAGTCCAAAGCCGGCGTACCATAAGCCTGGGTAAAGATGGAATCGGTACCGTACATGATGTCGAACCGGCCACCCCAATCCCAGTCGTCGCCGCTGGCGGCCACCGCCTTTTGTATCCAAAGGTAGGCTTGGTTGAGCTGCAACTCGCTGGTGCGGTCGCCGAAGGTCACCGGCCCGTTGAACTTATCCGGAGAACTGTTGGAATTGACCGATATGCTGGAGTTGAGCCAGCCCCCCCACTTGATCCCGTAATCCTTCAAGGGTTGCGCATCGCCCTTGCCCGCCATGTAATCGGCCAATCCGGTGCTGTCGGCGGCTTCGCCCGCGTAGGCGGAACCCGCCGCCACCGCCGCGCAAAGCCCGATGGCAACCGACCGCAAACGGAAGTTGAAAGCACATTGTTTCATTCTGCGTCACTCCAAAAAATTCTTTTACGAGAACTCCATAAGCATTAAGCGCGCCAACAGCCGAAAGCCCCAACCCACACAAGTAACCTCACGCATCCCGATTCCGAACGCACGAAATTAGTGCATTTCACCAACATATTGCACTAAAACAACACCGAGTTGCGTAAAAGCACGGATTGCAATTTTTGTGGTTGATTTACATCAGATCAAGTCGGCCCAATCGCACCGATTTCGCGAGATTTACGCCGAGGGGGGGCCGAACCGAATGTCCGGCTTTGCGAGGACGTTTGGACTAGGGAGCGTCGTAAGACCACAAGCAGGAGAGAAAAACGGCGTTTTGTCCCGCGACCAGGGTCGCGCCGCCGTTTCTCGGATCGAAAAAACCGCCCTCCTTGCCGGTGGAGTCGTCGTAGCGGTATTCGGCGCGCAGCGCCATCGCGGAAGGCCCGATGGGCCAGCGATATTCCAGGGTGGCCGTGATGGACTTGATGAACTGCTTGGATCCGGTGAGGCGGCCGTTGGGATCCCAGTAGAGTTCCGGCCGGACGGCCACGCTCCACGGACCCTCGATATGCCAGCGGGTAAACAGGGCACTCCCCATCCACAGGGTCTGTAGGCCGCTATCCGCCACCTGTTCGGTTCCCGCGTCATAAGCCAGCGCCGCGCTGAAGCTCTCGTCCGACCATTGCAGGATCGTATCGGAGAACGCCCGCCAATACCGCATCGCCGTGCGGGTTTGCTCCGGCCCTAGGAACAGGCTTTGGGACAGCTTCCAACCGGGCGCGAAGCTCCACGCCACTTGCGCGCCATATTTGGGCTGGCCGTTCACATAGCCCAGATAATTGAAGTCGCTCAGCAGATAAAAGCCCACCGACAGATCGTCGTTGACCGAATATTGCCCGCCGGCGCCCATCAGGAAATAGGGCGAGTAATCCGCGATCCAGCTACGCGTGTAGTTGGGATTGTCCTTGGCGTAAAAGGACTCGTAGCCGATGAAGCTGTTGAATAATCCCGCTATCAGATTCAGGCCGTTGCCCACTGGCGCCCGATAGGACAGATTCGCCCGCGACACGTAACGCAAGATATCGTAACCAGGCAGACGATCCGTGGCGGGCACCTGGCCATCGGTGTCGTAACCGGCGTGCACGCCGATATCGATTCCCCAGGGAGAATCGGCGGAGGCGGTTTTCTTCAGATAAGCCATCCCCATGTTGGGGTCGAATTGGTTGAACCGCTGAGTGGTGGCCTTGCTACGCCAGGCCACCCGTTTATCGCCGCCCAGATTATCGGCGTAGGAAATATCGGTGTAAGCGCCATATTGCCAGCTTGAGTTTCCGCTATCGCCAGCATGAACCGGCGGCGCGGCCAGAAGGATGCACCAAATTGGGATATGGAATCGAGAAGCTGTAGTCGTCATGGAAAATATCCGAGCCGCGCGGAATCGCGGCCGTCGAGGATGGACCCGAAGGGAAGGGTGGAACCGAGCATGGATAGAAATCGGCAAGCCCGAGCGGCCATTGCCGTGCTAAGGGCAGAGTTCACGGGCGGAATCGGTCAGGGCTTCAACCTTGCCGGCGGCATCCACCCGCCAGCGGTAACGGATTTCCATGCTCTTGGAAACCCTGAGCGCGCGCTCGGCGTCCATGTAGCCCTCGCCGGGGAAAAACCGCCAGCCCAAATCGCGGCGGCTGTGGAAGCGTGATTCCTCTTCCAACCGCTGGCCGAGGGTTGCCCCGGCGCAAGGCGTGGCTTCGACTTTGTGGCGAGCCTCGACATCGTGCGTGTCGCCTAGACTCGGGGTAACCCACAGCAATAACCAGCCTCCCAGGCAAATCGACAAACCGCGTCCGTTCACAGATAGTAACCCTTGCCGTTGTGGGCGCTGATATCCAGCCCCTCGGTTTCCTCGTCCGCCGAAACCCGCAGTCCGAGCACTCGATCCAATCCCTTCAATACCAGGAAGCTGATCGTCCCGCTCCAGGCCAGCGCCACGGCCACAGCCAAGGCTTGGGCGCCGAACTGCCGCCAAATATCGAGTCCGGTGGGAATTCCCCCGCCCCCCAGCAACTCCGCCGCGAACGGCGCCGTCAGCAAGGAGCCCAGCATTCCCCCGACGCCATGCACGGGAAACACGTCCAGGGCGTCGTCAATGGACAGCTTGCGCTTGATCCAGTGGATGGCGAAAAAACACACCACGCCGGCCACTATTCCCATGGCCAGGGCGCCCAGCGGGCCCACGAAACCCGCCGCCGGCGAGATGATGCCGAGCCCGGCGATCATGCCGGTGACGATGCCCAGCAAGGTGGGCCGGCCGAAACGCAGCCATTCGACGGCCATCCACACCAGGGCGCCGACCGTGGCAGCGATATGGGTGGTCAACATGGCGATGCCGGCCGCGCCGTTGGCCATCAAGGCGCTGCCGGCGCTGAAGCCGTGCCAACCCACCCAGAGGATGCCCGCGCCGGTGGCGGTCAGGGTGAGGTTATGGGGCGGCGTCAACGTGTGCGGAAAACCCCGCCGCGGCCCCACCATCCAGGCCGCGGTGAGCGCCGCCGTGCCCGCCGTGGTATGCACCACCACCCCGCCCGCGAAATCCATGGCGCCGAGTTCGGCCAGCCAGCCGCCGCCCCACATCCAATGGCATACCGGCACATAAACCAGCAGGGTCCAGAACATCGTGAACCAGAGCATCGCCGAAAACTTCATGCGCTCCACGCAACCGCCGATCATCAGCGCCGGCGCGAACACGGCGAAGGTCAGGTGGTACATGCAGAACACCGACTCCGGCAGGTTTCCGGTCAAGGATTCGGCGGTCAGCCCCAAGAGGAATAGCCGGGACATGCCACCCAGCCAGGCCTGCGAGCCGCCGCCGTCGGTCAGCGCCAGGCTGTAGCCGGCCACCATCCACAGGATCGACACTAGGGAGGTCACGGCGAAGCATTGGACCAGCACCGAAAGCACGTTCTTGGTACGCACCAGCCCGCCATAAAAGAGAGCCAGACCCGGCACCGTCATGAACAACACCAAGCCGGTGGAAGTCAGTATCCACGCGGTATCCGCCGAATTGAGAAGCTCATCCGCCCGCGTCGGAGAACCGAGTGAAAACAGCCCGATTAGACCCAATACCAGGTATCGCCGCCTATAACCCATGGCCTCCCCCTTTCGCTGGAATCGTTTTGGTGCAAACAATCGGGACCGGAATCCCAAGAATTACCGATGCTCCGGTTGGCGCGAAGCCGGTCGCCCCATATTAGAGCAATCTTTTCCGAATCACGCACCAAAATAGCAAGAAGATCAGCTTCCCCGACCCATATTGATAACCCATGTAATTGTTAATTTGTTGTTTTTTTAACATGGCCCAGTCTCTGCTTAGAGCGCCCCAAAATGTATCTAAAGCGGAGAAATCGCACCTTGCCTATCCACAACCCTGGAACCGTTCGGCGAAGCACGCGGCGGCGCTGGATCGGCGCCGTCCTTTGCGCGTTGGCCGCGAACGCGGAAGCAGCCAGCTGGGAAGAAGCCCAGGGCTTGTTCGAGTTGCTGCCCGAGGGTGGCCCCAACGGCGCCAAGCTAATGAAATCCTTGCGCCTGAACGCGGGTGGCTGGCTGGATTCCGGAATCGCCTACAACCCCGCGAATCCCGGCGATCGATTCAACGGCACGGTGACTTTCGGCGACCGCGCCGAGGAGTTCCAACTCAACCAGCTTTATCTATACCTGGAACGCCCGGTGGACGCCCAGGGCGAAGGCTGGGATATCGGCGGCCGCGCGGATTTCCTATACGGCACCGATGCCGTATTCACCCAGGCCCTAGGCGACCCCAAGGGCCACTGGGACCACCGGCTGGTGGGCAACGATTCGCGCTTTTACCAAGCCGCCCTGCCCCAGGCTTACCTGGAAGTGTTGGCGCCAGTGGGCCGGGGCGTAACAATCAAGGCCGGACACTTCTACACCATCATCGGCAACGAATCGGTCATGGCGCCGGACAATTTCTTCTACTCGCACGCCTACACCATGCAATACGGGGAACCGTTCACCCATACGGGCGTGCTGGCCAGCTATTCCCCCACCGACAGCCTGACCCTGAACGCGGGCGCGGTGACCGGCAGCCTGAACGGCGGCTGGGATGGGGTGTTCGACCGCGACCTGAACCATTGGGCGTTTCTGGGAGGGTTGACCTGGACCAGCAACGGCACCACGCTGGCCTTGAACGCCAGCCATGGGGCCGCGCTTTATCCCGGCGCCGGGGATTGGAATCTTTACAGCCTAGTGGCCCACCACGATATCCGCGACGACTTGCATTACACAATCCAGCACGATTACGGCTGGGCGGAGCGGGTCATCAACGGCAACAACGCGGAGTGGTACGGCATCGTGCAATACCTGGAGTACGACGCCACCGAGAAACTGGGATTGGGAATCAGGGCGGAATGGTTCCGGGATGACGATGGCTTCCGGGTCGCGTCACGCTCGCGGATCGCGTCGCATCCGGCGGCGGGGGGAAGCGGCGATCTTTCGGCCATCGCTTCCACCGATGCCGCCGGCAATCCGGTCGGCAATGGCTATTACGCCATCACGGCGGGGCTGAAGTGGAAGCCCCTGCCCTGGGCCACCGTGCGGCCCAATGTCCGTTATGACTGGACGGACAAGGTGAATATGTTCGATTGCGGAGCGGGTTCGACGGCCGCGACTTGCGGGCGAGGCGGGCAATGGCTGGTTTCGGCGGATGTGGTGTTGATGTTTTGACGATTTTCCGTGCTCACGCAACTTAAGGCTCAACGAAACCGATGTTCAAATTTCGCCCGCGATTAAAAGCGCCTCCATCACCAGCGCTTCGCCCAGATAGATACCCGCATCACGAATCGATTCGAGAGCAGGACGGATGGCGGACAACCTGCCATTGTTCTTTGCCAGAATCAACAAACCGACACAATCATCAGGTTGTCAAACCCAAGGATTGCAATTCGGCCCGCAACTCCTCCGGAGAGTAATCCACAAGCGGAATCTGTTGGTCGCGGCATATCGCGGCGAAGCTGTAACGGTCGATTTCCGCGAATTCAGCGGCGGCACCGGCTGACAATTTACCAGCGCGAAACATGGCAAGCGCGGCGTAAAGCCGGATCGACTTGCCGAATTCGGTGGGACTGGCATCGGTGAGATAGCGTTCTGGGATATTCAAGATGATTTGCATGGCGGCGGTATCACATGGAAGATTGAAAGCGATTATTCCGCTGTTGACCGGATCAACACAACCGCCTTTGGCGCGGCACATCCATGATCTCGCAATGACCGGTTTTGGCGGAATGGCCAAGCCATTCAGAAATCAGTCTGGATGCCAGCGCTTAAACGGATGGGCTTGAAATATCGGAGTTCCTACCAAATCCGGCATGCCGTCACTTCCACATGCTCTGTGGCACGCAATGGGGAAGGACTTTCAAGCCGGGCCGGATCGGAACAGCTAGCCGGGCTCAGCTCGCCGGCAGGGCTTTCCGGCCATTCAGGGAATACACGAAGTCGTTGGCGCGGCCGATGGATTTCTCCATGGCGCCAATCAAGCCGGTAACGCCGACGCTCATGACCACCAGTTCATGTTCCAGCGAGGCGATGGCCTTGGCGTTGAGATTGTGCTTGAGATACAGCACTTGGTCCTGGAACACGCGTAACACCGGCTCGACCTTGCTTTCGGCCCGCCGCATCGCCGAAATCAGTTGCCCGTAATGCTGCTGGGTCAGCTTGAGTTTCTGGCGGCTGGCGCTACGCAGGCTACGATTGCTGTATTGCTCCAACTCGTCTTCCCATTCCTGGAACAGAGCCTCGGCCACATCCTGCACCGCGTCGATGCGGTCCTTCACCGCCAGGGCCTTGGCCGTGCTGTAATCGAATTCGATCTTGAGTTGCCGATACAGATCCTCCAGATCCCCTCCGTCGAATTGCGTCAGCGCGCTGAATTTATCCAGCGCGCTTTGGAATTGCTCCTTGGCGTCCTCCAGGCTATCGCGGGCGCTTTCCACTCTCGATACCAGGATATCGCGCTTGTGGTGCCCGGCGGATTCCACGGCTCGGAAATAAATTTTCTGGCACTTGGCCACGAAGTACTTGGCGAGCGGGCTCAGGATATTGGCCAAGGAAAGCTGATTCGAATCGGGCTGCTTGCTCATGGTGATTTTCATCGATTGTAAGAGACCCGGCTCATTTTAACCTTCCCGGCCAACCACGACAGCGTTGCTTGCCCGCCAAGGAAAGAAAAATTTAGCCAATTCAAGGACTCGGCATGGGGCGAAGGGCATTGTCGGCGGTTCCCAACAAGACGACTCACAACATCATGTAATCCTAGGATTACAGACATTCGGCTCCTCAAACGCTAGAATCCGCCCTCGCCTAAATCCTCAAACACCGCAGCAGTTCTCATTTTCTAGACCCATGGAGTTCTATCGTGAGTGCATTAAGCGAAAAATCCTTGCTGATAGTTATGGCTTTTACGCTAGGATTAATCATAACTTGGCTGATAACTAGCGACCCGGTTAACTCATCCCCGCGATCGTATGAGTCGGCCCCCATCGGCAACGACGCCACCTAACGAGACCCTCCCCCTAGATATTCCCGCCGCTTTCCCGCGGTGGACAATGCGGCGGGATATCAACGATTCAGCACCTTGCTCAAGAACCGCCCGGTATGGGAAGCCGGATCGGCGGCGATTTGTTCGGGCCGGCCCACCGAGATAATCCGCCCG
>SXGT01669571.1_pt1 | contig 16307 bp, 13 predicted proteins | sample 3176221 | NCBI WGS metagenome assembly SXGT01 (sample SAMN11356862, study PRJNA531348) | freshwater metagenome | isolation source: freshwater sample F1-120 | place: China: Fuxian Lake, Yuxi | collected 2017-12-25 | reverse complement strand
TGATCACGACGCCGGCGGGGTGTAGAACGCACCGAGCGTGTCGCCCAGCCGACGCATTCGCGGGCGGTTCTGCTCGGCGGATCGCATGACCTGCATGATCTTCGCGTAGCGGGAGTCGGCGGCCGGGCGGGTCGCGCGAATAGTCAACGCCGAATAGCCGTTGATCGCCCCCGAAATCACTTCCGAGCCAGGCGTCTTGGACATCTGGAACGGTTCGCCGGTCAGGAACGACTCGTCCATGATCCCTCGGCCCTCAGTGACAATCCCATCGACCGGGCAGGTATCGTGCGGGAAGATGACAAGCGTGTCGCCGACAGCCACCTCGCTCAGGGGCAGATCCACGACTTGCCCGTCCTGACGCCGATGGGCCAGCGACGGCATGCGCTGCGCGAGCGCGCGGAGGACCGATGAGGCGCTCCGGACGGCGTAGCTCTCCAGAGCCTCTCCGCCTGAAAGCATGAGCACTACAAGAGCGCCCGCCAGATACTCGCCCAGCAAAGTCGCGGTCACGATCGAGATACCGGCGAGGAGGTCGGAACCGAATTCGAACTTTACCACCTTGGTCAGCAGCTCGTAGAGAAGAGGAATCCCACCGAATGCCAGTACGATCCGTAGCGGAATCTGATTCGAAGGGGCTTCGCCATTCAGGCCGAAACGGACTATCAAGTGCAGCGCGATCCCCGTCACCGCCAGGCCGGCGATGAACACCATTTTCCGGCTGGTCCAGAATTCCATGAGCTTCAACATCGGTCCATCATGCTTCGGCGTCCTGCCAGGCCGATCCCTCGGTCATTCCAGCGACATGGCGGCCAGTGTCACGCGGCGCCAGTCTATGGGGACTGCTGTTAAACTTCAATCTTCCCCTGCTCAATGATCGTCTGAAACGCACGCGGTCGTTTTGCTGGACAGCGCCGTCAATCGGTGTAGAATGACCGCTCGATACCGGTCGCCTTCCGGCCCGGCGGAATGATCCGCGGCCCCAATCAGTATTTCGGGCCGAACGCCTTGGCCTGGGATCACGCATTCATGCTTCTCAGCGGCAAAGATTTTCGGCCGAATCGCGGGTGGCTTGCCGTTGTCGCTGCGCTGAGCTTGATGGCCGGGGCCTGGTACGTCGTCGACGCGGTGCGCGCGGGGAGGCTGCCCGGCGGTAGCAGTCGACCGGGGCTTGTATTTGGTATCGCGGCCGGCGCGATCATCCTTTTCGAGCTGTTGCTGTGGCCACGCAAGAAGGTCCGGGCCTGGCGAATTGGCACCGCCCAGACATGGCTGCGGGCACACATCTGGCTGGGGCTCTTGAGCTTGCCGCTGGCCATCTTGCATGCGAGGCTGTTCTTCTTTGGCGGCTGGCTCAACGTGGCGTTGATGGTGGTGTTCCTTTTGGTCATCGGCAGCGGCATCTATGGTCTCGCCTTGCAACAGTTCTTGCCGCATTGGTTGCTGGAACGCGTTCCCGCGGAAACCATCTACGCTCAGATCGAACACGTTTCAGCACAGCAGTGCGAGGATGCCGTCGAACTTGTGTTGGCCACCTGCGGCCGACACGCGGAAGCGGAGCATGGCGAGGAAGACCCCCAAACCGTGGCGGAGTTCCAAGGGTATGGCGTCGTCACGGGCTTCCGATCGATGACAGGCATCCAGGGCAAAGTGCTCGAAACACGGCCGCTGATCAACGTGATCCCTGGCACGGAAGTGATTCGAGAGAAGTTTTTCGCCATCATTCGGCCTTACCTGCTGCAAGGTGCGCGAAGCCGTTCGGGCCTCCAGGCATCCTTCGAGGCGCAGCGGTTTTTTCAGTCGCTGCGAGACCAAAGCCCTCCCCCCGCGCAGGCATTGGTCGATCAACTGGAACAGTTATGCGGCCAGCGACGGCAGTTCGATTTGCAGGCCCGGCTGCACAACTGGCTGCACGTCTGGCTGTCGGTGCATTTGCCGTTGTCGGTGGTGCTATTGGTACTGCTGGTGATGCATGCGTTCATTGCGCTGAGGTATTGGTGATGGCAGACCAGCAGGCCAATTCGACTGTTGAAACCACCAAACAGCGCGTGGAGCGCATTGATCGGGAGTACTACAAAACGCCCGATCGGTTTTTTCGCTGGAGGCAGCGAATGACGTTGTTGGCGCTGCTGCTGGCTATCGGCTGGTGCGGGTGGGGAACGTTCGATCAGGATCGACACTATTCGCCGGGACCGGTGGCCGATGTCCATGCGATGTGGGAAAACAACTGCGAGGCATGCCACGCGCCGTTCACGCCGATTCGCCATGACACGTGGCTTTCATCTGCCGAAACACAGCGGCTGCTCGACGGCAAGTGCATCTCTTGTCATCCGGGTCCGCCCCATCATGCGCTGGAAAAGCCCGACGAGGTAATGGGGTGCGCCGCATGCCATGCCGATCACCACGGACGAGGCGCCTCGCTGGTGCAAGTCGACGATCGGCAGTGTACTCGCTGTCATGCCGACCTCAATTTGCACCGCATTGCCGCTGGTGCCGCGCCGGTTCGCCTGCCAGATAACCTGGCCACCATCACGCGATTCGATCTGGCGCATCCCGAATTCCAACTGCCGAAAACCGATCCGGGAAGACTCAGGTTCTCGCATGGTCGCCACATGGCATTGGGGTTGAATTTGGGAAAGGACGACCGGTTTCCTGCATGGAAGTGGGGCGACCTGCCCGCCAACGAGAGAAAGCGCTACCAGACGCACGTCGCCGCTGACGATGCTCTCGTGCAGCTTGACTGCGCGACATGCCATCGGTTTGAAAGCGGCAGCGGCGCCGGTGGCGATCACAGTCTGCCCATCGTTTACGAGAATCACTGTGCCGCTTGTCATCCGTTAAACTATGAACCAGGCCATGCCGTGGATGATTTGGCGGAGCGACTTTCTGAGAAGCGGCTCACGATTCCGCACGGACTCCCGGCGGAAGAGATCCGCGACTTCCTGGAGGCCAGGCACGCGGAGGCATTCTTACTCCAGCGGAAGTCTCTGCTGGAAAGTCGAGTGCCCGCTGCTCCCCTGCCTGCCGCGGCCGAAAGCGAATTAAGGACGGTTGCCAACCAAGTCCGAGAGCAAGTTCAGCGGTCGGCTACGTTCTTGCGCGGTCGTTGCGGTGAGTGCCATCTGATCGAGGATAAAGTCTTGGCGGCGCGCGACGGCGAGCGGAAGCGGGCCGAGCTGTGGTTCAGCGTGACGCCGACGAAAGTGCCGCACGTGTGGTTTACCAAAGCTCGATTTGACCATGCGGCCCATCGTGCGCTGGGTTGCCGAGACTGCCATCCGGCGGCCTACAGCTCCTCGCCTTTGCCGGCCGGCGAACCGAAGTCGTGGGCCGATCCGATGCGGCTGATGCTTCCCGGCCGCGAAACGTGCTTGCACTGCCATGCACCGCTATCGGCCACGGGCGGCGGAGCCAGATTCGACTGCGCTGAGTGTCACGTCTACCACAAGCTAGATCATCCGCCGACCGGACCCCGCGCGCCAGCGCCGGATACGGCGATGGACCGTACAATCGAACAGTTTATCCGGGCGGAGTTCAAGTAGCAGGCACACTCCGTGTGCCGGAGCAGATTTGCCCATGGACGACCAATCCGACAACAACGTACTGAATGGAACCCGCTCTGAAAGACGTTCCTCCTCGGAGCGTCTTTTTGCGGCGTCGGCGACGGCGACGGCACGCGGAGCGTGCCTGCTACGCAGCAGGCACACTCCGTGTGCCGTCGCTGCCCTTGTGTTGGCCTTTGCCTCGGCGAGCGCCGAGACGCCACCGCCGACGGCCGCCGATCGGCCGCCGGCGCCGATCGCCGGCACGACGTTTGAAACCAGACTCAGCGGTGCTGGAAGTTGCTCGGCCAGCGCTTGCCACGGAGCTTCGATCACGCGCCAGCAGCCATGGCGAAGCGCCTTCACGGTGTGGGCTGCCGAAGATCGGCATTCGCAAGCGTATGCCGTATTGTTCGAGGAGCGTGCCTTGCGAATGGCGAGGTTGCTCGGCTTGAAGGCGCCTCATCAAGAACGACGCTGCCTCGATTGCCATTCGATTCAAGGCGCCAGTGAGTCGCCGCTCGCGCAGACCGCGTTGACGGATGGCGTCGGTTGCGAAGCCTGTCATGGTCCGGCCAGGCAGTGGCTGGCGGCACACACGCTCAAGGACTGGAACGTCAAGACTCAGACGCTGGGCATGAACGACACGCTCGACGTTGCCACCCGCGCTAAGACATGCGTCCCATGTCACGTGGGCGCGCCTTGGCGCGACGTCAACCACGATCTCATCGCAGCCGGCCATCCGCGCCTGGCCTTCGAGTTGCTATCTTATCAAAAAGCAATGCCGCCCCATTGGGCGGCGAAAAAAGACGAGGATCCGGTCGCCGTCTGGGCGATCGGGAGACTGACTTCGCTCGAGGCCTCGCTTGACTTGCTCAGCTACCGCGCCGGCCTGTCGAAGGCAACGCCGGACGGGCCCAACACCAGGCCAACATGGCCCGAGTTCGCCGAGTTCGATTGCTACAACTGCCACCGGCCCATGCTACGGTCGGACACAGCCTCGCCGTCAGCGCTCGGTCTGCCGAAGCGCAATCCCTGGTATCTGGCAGTCGTCGACGAACTTTTTAAGCCGAAGGGTTCTGACACGAGGCTGGCGTTTGTTTGGATGGATCCCGCCGATCCCTGGACGCCGCTTGACGCCGCGGCTCTGAAGCCCGCGATTGGCGATCTGGCGACGGCTCGGGCGACCCTTGAAGGCTGGAAAACGAAGTCGCCGCCGACGGCCGATCTCATGCAGCGAATCACGGCTCAAGCAACGATTAATGACGCCAGCTGGGACGAAGCCGCACAAACGTATCTGGCGCTGGTGGCGCTCGCCGACCGGAGTCGTCCTTCCCTGAGAGATTCTCGGCAGCAAGACCTGGATGAGAAGCTCGCGGCGCTTAAAGAGGCCGTCCAGTTTCCGGTGCAGATCGGTACGAGTGGCGAGTCTTTTCACTTTGACAGCCCTCGAAACTATTCGCCGCAGAAGTTTCGTGAAGCGATGCAGGCGCTGGTCAGAGTACTGATGCCGAGTTCGTAAGCTTGATTATGGTAACCGTTCACGGGCCGGGGGCTGGCTCATTTTCCCGGCGAATCTGAAAAAGGCGTGTCCTGCTGTTGGGTGGTTGCCCAACGTGGTTCCCGGGAAAATGTGCCCCCTCGCTTTGCCCGTGAACGGTTACTCAAGGGAAATCCCAATCCCGGCTTCTGGGAACTGGATAACAGTAAGCGCGATTGCGACCAGGCAGAGGAAAATATCCACGTCATCATTGACTGGTTGAACGTAGGCTGCCATTTGGAGGTCCTTCACATCCTTGGCGCCCGCTATTATCGTTCGGAATGAGATTTGACCGAGAATGCCGGAACCCAGCAACAGTGTCCACCATGCCGGGACGATAGGGCTTTCAGTGGTCATGGTCCAAGAAGACGGGTTGTGGCTGGCTTGCTACAAATCCTTCATGGAGTGACGCGGTTTCCAGAAATTCACTATCGGAAGGAAGAAGCAGCCGACGCCCCAGCCCGGCGTTATGCGAAGTCCGACCGCACCCAATGCTCGGACGTTGTTGTCAGCCCGGACAATCCACCACCCGAAGATGACGGCCGTGAACAGATACAGTCGTCGGGCGAGGTCTCCCTGCGCAGGTGAACAACTGGCTTTCGCTTCCCAGTTCGTGCAGGTATGGTGTGATCCATGAACAGCGTGGTCTCGGACAAACCTTACGTTCCGGTCCCGCCTTATCGCGGGACGCTCTGGCCGCGGGCAATGTACCTCTATGTGCCCCGGTACCTGCGTCTCCGCTACGGCACGGCCAAGGTGGAAATCGTCGGGGCCGACAAACTCCGCGCCTCGATCGCCGCCGGTCACGGCATCCTGCTAACGCCAAACCACTGCCGTGACGAAGACCCGTTCATCCTGAGCATGCTGGCCAGGAAGGTTCGCCAGCCATTCTTCGTCGTCGCCAGCGCCCATCTGTTCATGGGCAACAAACTTCAGGCGTTCCTGCTGAGGCGGGCCGGCGCGTTTTCGATCTATCGCGAAGGAATGGACAAGCAGGCCGTGCAGACGTCGATCGAGATCATCGAGTCGGCTGAACGCCCGCTCGTGATTTTCCCCGAGGGTCACATCTCCCGCACGAACGACCGGCTGACTCCCATGCTCGAGGGCACGGCCCTGATCGCCCGCCAGGCCGCTAAGAAACGGGCCAAAGAGAACAAGACGGTCGTGGTCCATCCCGTCGCCACGCGCTACTCGTTCCCGTTCGATGTCGAGGCGGCCGCCGCGCGGATGCTCGATGAAATTGAAACCCGTCTTACCTGGCCGCCAAGCCGCGACTGCCCGCTATTCGAGCGGTTCAAAAAGGTCGCCACCGGCCTGCTCGCGCTCAAGGAGTTGCAGTATCTGGGCGACACGCAAGACGGCACCATCAACGAGCGGGTTCCCAAGCTCATCGACGTGATCCTCCGGCCCTTGGAAGCCGAATGGGTAAACGGCAATGCCGAGGGTCACCCGGTGGCGCGCGTGAAGCGCCTGCGGTCCGCGATTCTGCCGGATATGATCAAAGGCGAACTCTCCGAAGCAGAAACGGCCCGGCGGTGGCGACTGCTCGAGGACGCCAACTTGGCGCAACAGCTCTACCACTACCCTCCCGGCTACCTCACCGAGGATGCCCCGAAGAACCGGATCATCGAAACCGTCGAGCGGTTCGAGGAAGATCTGACCGGCAAGGTGACCGTGCACGGACCGGTCGAAGCCAAGGTCACCGTGTGCGACGCGATCGAAGTGAGCACCAGCCGCGAAGCGCGTGGCGAAAGCGACCCGGTCATGGCCGCGATTGAAGGTCAATTGCGCACCATGCTGGAAATTCCTGCGGGGGTAGCCGTGCCATGACCATTGCTCCTTGGCCAGAGATTGCGGTGCGAGCCGGGCTCGTCGTCGTGGGCGTGCTGGCGTGGTACTGGTCGCAGGCATTCCTCGGCAAACGCGTGCCGAAAGTTGCACTTGAGGTTCCGCTGACCGACGGCATGCATGTGCTCACCGCCCGCATGCACGCGCGCTACGCCACGAACGTAGCGGCCGGAAATCGGCTCCTCATCATCTCTTCGCTGGTGATCGATCTGCTTGGGGTCTACCTGCTCTGCAGCGCGATCTTCGGCCCTTCGATCCGGCCGTACCTCGGACTGGCGATGGTCTTTACGCTGCGCCAGATCTGTCAGCTTCTGTGCCCGTTGCCGGCGCCCGTGGACATGGTGTGGCGCTACCCGGGAGTGCCCGCCGTGCTGGTCACCTACGGGACGGCCAACGACCTTTTTTTCTCCGGCCACACGGCGATCGCTGTTTACGCTGCTGCCACTTTGGCGGGGGATTGGGGCCCTTGGGGCCTGGCGATCGGCTTGGTGATTGCCGTGTTCGAGGTTACAACGGTTCTTATACTCCGCGCCCATTACACGATGGACGTTTTCACCGGCATCGTCTGCGCGCTGTGGGTCTATTCTCTCGGCGGCACGATTGCGCCTTGGGTAGACGAGGCAATCCGTCATTGGGTCGGGTAAGGGCTATGGCGCACAGCGAATGGTGTTGATCCGCATGGCACCGACTTCTTTTAGGGGCGACGTGGTCCTGCCGTTCCATCCGGACGATCCGTCGTTCAATCGCACGAACGCGCTCTACCTGGCGCACGCATCCGACGTCGCGTATCATCGCGCGCCAGCCGCTGCGGCGTCGCGGCGGCTCGGGCTCAAGACGGTCGCGTTCCGGCACAAGGTCATCCGCACCCGCGGGTTTCTCGGCGTCTGCGAAACGCACGCCGTCCTCGCCTTCCGCGGCACCGATCCTGTGACGCTGCCCAGCTGGCTGACCGACGTGGTCATCAAGCTCGTCGAGCGCGCTGAATACAATGGCCGCGTCCATCATGGTTTTAGTTCCGTGCTGCGGCGTACATGGGGCAAGATCGAAGCCACCTTGCACGAGGTGCAGGACAAGCCTCTCTTCGTGACCGGTCACTCGATGGGCGGCGCCTTATCCGTGCTGGCCGCCTGTCGCCTGGCAAAGATGGGACGTCCGCCGATTGCTATTTATACGTTCGGGGGGCCCCGGGTCGGTGATCTCAAGTTTTGTGCCGACTACGCCCTGCCCACCTATCGTGTCGTCAATGGGCTGGACATCGTGCCCGAAATGCCACTTGCGTCCCTCAAGCGGCTGCTGCCCAAGGAGCCCCGGTTCACAAACGAGAAGGTCCTCGACAGGCTCAAACGGATGGCAGAGCGAGCCGGGTGCTACGGCCACGTGAATACGCTCGTGTACATCGACCGGGACGGCGTGATTACCCCCGACGCGGACGACGCGCCGTGGCACGCCCAAGCTGTCGCCCAGGCCATCGCCACCCGCGGCAAGCCGTTTCTGCAAGGCGTCAAGGACCATCTCATCACAAATTACATCCGCCGCCTCCAGGAGCAGATCGGCACTGAGCAAGCCGGCACTCGACGCGACAGGCGCTACGACTGAGCGACAGCGTGGACCTCACATTGCATGCGTCCTGTGATTGCCTCGGTCCGAGACATCGACGCTCGCTGGCCGCAGAGCAAAGTCCGGCATGCGACCGATCGTCTTGGAAAGTCGTCGCGCATGGGAAACGTCATCAAACAACCGTTTTTTCGGACTATGCACTCATCCCCGCGGCGTAAACTCACCAAATACCGCCAAGCGTTGCGCGCTCATGACGAACCGTCCTGGTGCGTAAGGACACGCCCACTTTAGGCAGTTGGACACAGGGATTCTGGCGGGATTGCTCTTTTGGCGATCCTGACAGTCTTCCGGGCTCCGACTTGACAGGATGTTTAACCAAGAGAACCAAACACGTCGTAAAGTTCAAAGCCTTTTTGTCTTGGAACTTCGGGCGAACGCGAATGCGAGGATTTGTGATTCATTGGGACGCAGTGGATCGTTGATTGGTGAAACGCTTCAGTAAGCAAGATTTGCGCCGAAATCGGGCGACTTGCCCTCTTTCACCTCGTTAGCCCATTCTTGGAGGGTAAGCTGATGCTGCTGGTCAGTCCAGAACTTCTTGCAGAGGTCAAAATACTCCAACACGATTTCCGATTCGCCCTTCTCAAGCAAGTCTTTGGCGAGTGCCATGTTGGAGCCAAAATTGGTCCAACCGCCCGACTCTCCAGCTACCAGCAAGCGGCGATTGGCCTGCTCGACGTTGCCGGCCCGCAGGGCGAGCCGGCCGAGAATCAGATTGCCTTGATGAATGGCTCTTGCCTCAGTCGAATGGTTTATCTTGGTCCTGTCGAGCGACAGCCACTAAAGATTCCTCAGTCCTTTAACGTAAACCAGCCCGGCGTCCGTGATTAGGGTACTCCCCAAGCGCAGGTTGCGAAGACGGTTCAGTCCTTGGAGGTCTTTCAGCCCGGGGCCGGTGACCTGTGTCTGGTCGAGCCACAAAAATTCGAGTCCCGCTGTGGCCTCAGCCTGGGGAATCGAGGCAGCGCGTCTACCATGTCGTGATTCCAGGCCCATGACAAGACGGCTCGCAGGAGCGAGCGCACCTTGTTCGCAATCGCCCTGTTTCTTGTCCGAAATTTCATTTTTGCGCCCGGACAACCAAGCACTGGATGGGAAAGGTTGTGGAGCCCATCCGTACGGGCGTCCCCCAAAGGGGCTGTTTCTTCCACAATTGACTGAAAACGCCCGAAATTCGAAGCACCGTTGTTGGGTTTTCGGGGTTCGAAATTTCCCAGGTGGTCGATGCACTTTGCATACCGCTTGTGCTAAATTATAGACGCCAACTTGAACGATTCTCACCTGAATATTGCGAGGTCCAAATCCATTGGTGAGATTCATCGTAACGCTGGCTGTGGGCTGACTTTTTTATGCATGAGAATACTCGCCAGGCGCCCGCATCTTTCTCGCAATTGGTTGAAGATGTCGTTGCGAGCGGTTTGGTGGTCGATGAGGAACTTGCCGGGTTAATCTCGCTCGCGAACGGGGATCCACGCGAGCTCTCGAAGCTCCTTTCCGTTAAAGGACTTGTTACCTCATTTCAGTTGGCGGCACTGAACGAAGGGCGCGGAAGCTCGCTGCGCATCGGCAACTATGACGTGCTTGATCGACTGGGCGCCGGTGGAATGGGCACAGTCTTCAAAGCCCGGCATCGCCGCATGAAGCGGATCGTCGCGTTGAAGGTGTTGGCCGAGAATCTCTCGAAGAACCCGGTTTTTGTTAAACGGTTTCAGCGAGAGGTGGAGACCATCGCCGCACTGGGGCATCCTAACGTCGTCATGGCGTACGACGCAGACGAAGCAGACGTGGGCCATTTTTTGGTGATGGAGTTTGTCAACGGGCTTGATCTGGCAGCCGGCGTGGAGCGGGACGGACCATTCTCGATGTCGCGCGCGGTCGATTGCATCCTTCAGGCTGCGCGAGGATTGGCCTATGCTCATTCGCAAGGAATCATCCACCGCGACGTAAAGCCACACAACCTGCTACTCGACGAAAGCGGTTCGATCAAGGTGACCGACCTAGGACTGGCTCGGCTTAACCATGGCACCGACGGAGCGGCCGCCGGCGCCGATGTAACGATGGCCGGCGGTGTGATTGGCACGGCGGACTACATGCCACCGGAGCAGGCGATCGATTCTACGACGATCGATCACCGGGCAGACATTTATAGCCTCGGCTGTACACTGTATTATCTGCTGACCGGCCGACCGCCCTATAGCGGCGCAACGATCATTGCGCTTTTGCTTAAGCATCGCGATAGCGAGATACCGCAGCTCAGCGCGGTTCGGCCCGATACGCCGCCGCAACTCGACGACCTGTTCCGGCGGATGCTGATCAAGTCGCCCGAGCAGCGCGTGCAACACATGTCGGAAGTGATCGCCGAATTGGAGGCGGTCGCGGCAATTCTGCCTAAGAATGGCGATTTGGGGCCAACTGCGGCGACATTGGTATTGCCCTCCAGATTGGATGCAGACGCCGCATCGACCATCGGCATCGGGTGGTTGTCGGAAAGGACGCAGGCCTTCGAATCGAGTTCTGCTCCCTTGACCGTGCTCATCGTGGAACCCTCGCGCGTGCAGGTGTCGATCATCAAGAGCTACTTGCAAGAGAGATCACTTTCCGTTGTCGGCATCGTGTCCTGTGGAAATGCCGCGATTGACGCGGTTCGCTCGTTGAGGCCACGGGCAGTGATTTCGGCCATGCACCTGGCGGATATCAACGGCGTCGAATTGGCCCAGCAGATTCGCGCGGAAATCAAGATCAACGCGCCTGGTTTTGTGCTCGTCACCAGCGAAGCCGAGGATGGTGAATCGGCGGTGCTAAGCAAACTGAACCGCGTACATTTGCTCGCGAAGCCGTTCTCCGCCGAGCAAATGATCCAGGCGCTTAATTTGGTGACGGGAGCTTCGATGACGTCGCGAGTAGACGCTGCCACCAGCAGGGAAGGCTACCCGGTCGGTGGAAAGAAGGATCGCCGCCAACTTCGGGTCTTGATTGCCGACGACAGCAGCACGGCACGTACAAACGTGAAGAATGTGCTTCAAGGCCTGGGCTTTACTCAGTTCCTCGAAGTTCCCGATGGAGCCCACGCGATCGCTGTCGCCGCTCGCGAAAGTTGCGATTTGATCGTAACGGACTATAATATGCCTCTGATGGATGGCCGGGCTCTCGTCAGCTATTTGAAGCAGAATCCTGCATCCGCGACGATTCCAATTATGATGGTAACTGCCGAGACTGAGCCTCGGGTGCTCGATCCGGTTCGGCGATTGGGCGTGATTGCGATTTTCGAGAAGGCATTTCCAGCCGGCAAGGTGGGGCCAGTCTTAGACTCGCTATTTGGCTGAAGTGCACGCGAGCGGCAAGGTATTTGGCGGGCTGATGGTTTGTGGTCATTGCTGGTAAGGCGGATGGGACCAAATGTTCCATGGAGGGAGAGCGAGTCAATGATGTAATTCCTGCGGACTGAGCTGGCCATGTCGAATAGCGAAATCGTCCGCGAGTTTCTGCTGGAGACACACGAAAATCTAGCGCTGCTCGATTCCGATCTTATCACGCTTGAACAGAAACCCACTGAGAAGAACACGCTAGCCCAAGTCTTTCGCACGTTGCATAGTGTGAAGGGAACTGCTGGCTTCTTGGGGCTGGTCAAACTTCAGTCGGTCGCCCACTCCGCTGAAAGCCTGCTCAGCAGGCTCCGCGCGGGAGAAATGCTCTTCACCCCCGCCATTGCAACCTCGATGTTGCGAGTGGTCGATGCTGTTCGTGAAATGTTGGCGAGCATCGAGACCTCAGGTGACGAAGGATCCGGAGACTATTCAGCGCTGATTGCGGAATTGGATCGCCTGCGCGAGGCGGGGAAAAGCGAGGTTCTGTTAGCGCCTCCTGCGGAGACGGTTCGCATCGTCGAGCAGCCCGTTGTCGCAAAACCGATCGGCCCGCCGCCGGTGGTTCAAGTTGCGGAGCCCTCGCCGCCCGTCGTCGCGTTATCCCCTGCGGAGACGATGGTTTTCGCACCCGTGGAATCCACCTCCGAAGCCAAGTCGGCCATCGTGTCCGACTCCAACATACGCGTCGACGTGGGCCTGCTCGACAAATTGATGACGCTCGTGGGCGAGCTCGTGTTGGCGCGGAACCAGATTTTGCAGTACAGCACATCGTACGAGGACGGGGGCTTTCTCGGCGCGGTGCAGCGACTCAACCTGCTGACCACCGAATTGCAGGCGAGCGACATGAAGACGCGGATGCAGCCGAGCGGCAACGTGCTCAACAAGTTCCCGCGCGTGGTCCGCGATCTGGCCCTGGCGTGCGGGAAGAAAGTTCACTTCGAGATGGAGGGGCAGGAGACCGAACTCGATAAAACACTGATTGAGGCGATTCGCGACCCGCTTACACATATGGTCCGCAACGCTATCGACCATGGGATCGAGCCGCCTGAGATTCGTAAAGCGCGAGGCAAATCCGACGAGGGGCGATTGCGGATGGTCGCCTGCCATGAAGGGGGTAAGGTGATCATTGAAATCACCGACGACGGTGGCGGCATCGACGTCGACCGCGTGCGCGACAAGGCGCTCAGTGCCAAGATTGTGTCGCCGGAGGTGGTTGCCCGCATGTCGCGACAGGAAATCCTGCGGATGATCTTCTTGCCAGGATTCTCGACGGCCGAACGCGTAACCCAGTTCTCCGGCCGAGGCGTGGGAATGGATGTTGTTCGTACTAACATCGAAAAAATCGGCGGCACGGTCGACGTCGAAAGCCCGCAGGGGCAAGGGACGACGATCCGCACCAAGATTCCACTCACGCTGGCAATTATTCCGGCACTGATCATCGTCAGTGGCAACCAGCGTTATGCCGTTCCACAAGTGAGCCTGTTGGAGCTCGTACGGCTCGATCCTGATCAGGCGCTGCGAGGCATCGAGCGGATGCACGGCGTACCCGTGTATCGCCTGCGAGGCGCACTATTGCCGCTGGTTTTTCTGGATGAGCAATTGCAGCTCGCTGCGACGCGCAGCGCCTCGGACGATTTGAACATCATTGTCCTGCAGGCCGACGATCGCCCGTTTGGACTGGTCGTGGACGCGATTCGCGATACCGAAGAGATCGTTGTCAAGCCGCTTCAAAAGCAACTCAAGGGAATCTCTGTTTTTGCCGGCGCGGCGATCATGGGAGACGGCCGAGTCGCATTGGTCATCGATGTGCTTGGCCTGGCGCAACGGGCCAGCGTGATTTCCGGAGCGAAGAGTCGAACTCTCGGAGAACGCGAACGGCCGCCAGCGCCCTCGTCGAACGCGGGACAAACGCTGCTTCTGTTTGCTCCGAGCGCGGGAGGGCAAATGGCGATTCCCTTGTCACTGGTAGCCCGGTTGGAAGAGTTTCCCCGCAGCGCACTGGAGACCCTCGGCGCTCGCCAGGTGGTTCAATACCTCGGAGAGATCATGCCGCTCGTCGACGTGTCTCAAGAATTAGAGTCACTCCGACTCGGCGGCCCCCCGATCGCGTCAGATACACGAACTGACGGTGAGTCCCAAACCGTTCATGTCATCGTATACGCGGGCGGCGATCAACGGGTCGGGCTGATTGTCGACCGAATTCTTGACATCGTCCACGACCAGGTTGCCTTACGTTCGCGGGCGAATCGGCCGGGCGTGCTGTTCACCGCGATCGTCGAGGGAAAAGTGACGGAGTTTCTCGATGTCGCAAACCTGGTCGGCGACTTGGCGACCGATCTACTTCAGCCCGCAACCTAATCCATGACCACCAGCCATCAATACTGCACCTTCTACTTGGATGACCAATGTTTCGGGCTCGACGTGCTCAGCGTGCAGGAGATCGTGCGCCATCAACCGCTCACGTTCGTTCCACTGGCCCATCCCATAGTACGTGGCGTGATCAACCTGCGCGGGCAGATCGTGACTGCGATTGACCTCCGCAAACGGCTCAGCTTGCCGCCACGGACCGAGAGCCACGAGCCAGTCAACGTGGTGGTGCAGACCGACGACGGCGCAGTGAGCCTGCTGGTCGATGAGATAGGTGACGTACTGGAAGTGACCGAAGAACACTTCGAGCGCCCGCCCGAAACGTTGCAGGGCGCGACCCGCGACCTGATCCAGGGGGTTTACAAGCTGACCGACCGTCTGCTCGTAATCCTCGATCCGGAGCTGATCGTGACGCTGCCTGACGCGCGAAACTGACAACTTACTTGAGTATGCCCCATTTGAATGCGAGAAATCACCATGAAGCATAAGAAGCCCTCCACCAAGGTTAAGGTCGCTACTAAGTCCACGACGAATCAATGGCTGAAAATGGCGACGGCTGCGCTCGACGGAGTGCGCACCAACATCTTTGTTGCCAATCTCAAGTTTGAGATCGTCTACATTAATGACTGCGCGATGCAGACGTTGCGCCAAATCGCCGGCGAGATCCGCCAGACATTTGGCATGGAAGTCGACGATATGTTAGGCTCGTCGATTCACAAGTTTCACAAGAACGCTGATCGCGTCGAAAAAATACTCACGGATCCCCATGCACTCCCGCACCAGGCCGAGTTTAGCTTTGGCCCGATCAGTCTGCAGACGCGCATCAACAGCGTGCTTGCGGAAGATGGCCGTGTGCAGGGTTACGTTGTCGCTTGGGACGATACTACCCACCGGCAGCGGTTGGAGCTCGACTATGTCGGACAGATCGCGGCCATTCAGCGCTCGCAAGCGGTGATCGAATTTGAGTTGGACGGCGTGATCATTAGCGCTAACGACATCTTTCTGAGGACGATGGGTTACTCGCTGGAGGAAGTCAAAGGTAAGCACCACAGCATGTTTGTCGACGACAGCACTCAAGCAAGTTTCGAGTGCCGCGATATGTGGCAACGGCTGAATCGCGGGGAATTTGTTTCCGGCGAGTTTCGTCGGGTCGGCAAGGGGGGACGCGAGGTTTACATTCAAGGCGTATACAGTCCGATTGTCGACAAGCAAGGCAAGCCGTTCAAAGTGGTGAAATATGCGACCGACGTAACGCAGGCTAAGCTGCTCAATTCCGATTATCAGGGGCAAATCGCGGCGATCGGCCGCGTGCAGGCCGTGATCGAGTTCGGGCTCGATGGTGTCATCATCGGCGCCAACGACAACTTTCTGCAGGCAATGGGGTATTTGCTCGAAGAGGTGCAGGGGCGGCATCACAGCATGTTTGTCGATCCGGCCGACGCCAGCAGCGCCAAGTATCGGCAGTTCTGGCTCGATCTCGCCGCGGGACACCAGCAATCGGGCCGCTTCCGCCGTCGCGGTAAAGGTGGGCAAGAGGTTTGGATTCAAGGCTCGTACTTTCCCATTCTCGACTACGCCGGACGACCGTTCAAAGTCGTCAAGTACGCCACGAATATCACGCAACTAAAGCAAGTCGAAGCTGCTCTGGAAAGCACCGTGCAATCGTTAGCCAGCGCGGCCCAGGAGTTGACTTCGGTAAGCCAGCAGATGGCGTCGAACTCGGAAGAAACGGCATCGCAAGCCGGCGTCGTCTCCGCGGCGGCCGAGCAAGTCAGTCGGAATGTGGGAACCGTTGCCAGCGCGGCGGAAGAAATGGGCGTGAGCATCAAAGAGATTGCTAAGAATGCCAATGAAGCAGCTCGCGTCGCCACGGCCGCGGTGAAAGTGGCGGACAAGACCAACACTACCATTTCCAAGCTGGGTGAAAGCAGTGCTGAGATCGGCAATGTGATTAAGGTGATCACCTCGATCGCCCAGCAGACTAATTTGCTCGCCCTCAACGCCACGATTGAGGCGGCACGAGCCGGCGAG
>SXGT01057845.1_pt1 | contig 16307 bp, 18 predicted proteins | sample 3176221 | NCBI WGS metagenome assembly SXGT01 (sample SAMN11356862, study PRJNA531348) | freshwater metagenome | isolation source: freshwater sample F1-120 | place: China: Fuxian Lake, Yuxi | collected 2017-12-25 | reverse complement strand
GTGGGTGAGTGCGGTGATCATTTCCTGACCCAACAAGCCATAGGCGCCCCGGCTGTCCGGCTTGCCGGTGCGCTCCGAGAAGGCAGCCGGCTGGACGCGCGCCCAGGTCAGCGCCAGACGCGAGAGCACCGTGATGGAGTCGACAAAGTAGGTGTCGTAGCGGTCGAGTTGTGCCGGGTCGCCGTACTTCTCACAGACGTGGTTGAAGTGCGCCTGGGAAAACGGCTGCTCGGCTCCCAGTGCGGGATTGGGTCCAGCCAGGAACACCACCAGGTCGCGGAATTCCGGCCAGGTCTTGGGCCGCATCGTGTCGCCGCGCCAGTCCTGCACCGAGAGATCACCGCTTTCGCAGTCAACGAACAGCGTGGAAGTTTCCGGCAGGGTCTTGAGCTGGGTGGTTTTGCCGATGCCGGCCTTGCCCAGGAGAGCCAGCTTTACCCCACGTTTCTCGGCCAAGCGCTGTTCGGCGCTGATGATCGGGAGGGCCATCACACCACCTCCGCGAAGAAACTGAGGATGGCGGGGCTCCAGCGCGGGCCATGTGCTTCCTGACTAATGGCCAGGGGCTTGCCGAACTGGGTTGCGCGCCACGGACCATCCGCGTGCCGATACTGCAGGCCAATCGATGCCAGGCGGGCATCGACCCGAGACGGATGCCAGGCGATTTCTTTGGCGATCTCCTGGCTGGACAGTCCTTCAGTGCCGTCGAGGACGTTGTCGACGATGGTGATGAGATCGGAGAGATCCAGATCGGTGTTGGCCTCGATGGCACGCAACGCCTGGCCGAGATAGGTGCCGGAACGCTGGTTCAGGATTCGCTCGGCGGTTTCCCCGAAAGCTAGGAAAAGTCGGGTGATGTCGGTGCGCGGCAGTGGCGGGGTGAGACGGGGTTGCAACGTGAAATTCAGGGTTTGGCTCATGGTGTTCACTCCTGGGAGAGGTCTGTGCTGGCGAGGGCCAGGCGGAAACTGGTCTTGCCCGACTTGACGGTGCGTGCCGCCGCAAACTGCTCGCGCAGGACCGGGGGCCAATTGGTGAAACGTGCGTCGGGAATGGAGAACTCGATGTCGAGGTAGTCCTCGACGCGTTCCCCGGAGGCTGCGATGCGGTGCGCGGTTTCGGTCAGCAGTGCCTGGTTCCAGGACACCCGCTTCGGGCTGTCGACCGTGATGCGAACACCGTCGTCTTCGAGGTGGACGACACCGAAATCCTTGTCGGCGGCCAGTCGCGCCTGGTGGGCACGTTCGCCATAGCGCATTTCCAGCGCGGCGTTTATGCGGTCGAGTGCTTGCTTCACGGCGGCTTGAAGCGCTTGCAGAGAGACAAAGCCTTCCTGCAATTGCGCAGGGGTCAGTTCAGTGAACTGGCTGACCGTGAGGTCGGGGACCAGGGTGGGAAGGTTCATGCCGCCACCCCCAGGTCTGCCTTGGCGAACGGGCTGTCGTACAGACAGTGGTTCTCGTACTCCAGGACGTCCTCGAGCCGGTAGAGGCACTTGCCGCCAATTTTGAGGAAGCGCGGTCCCTTGCCGTCGGCCCGGTACCGTTCAATGGTGGCTTCGGCCTTGTTCCAGCGTTTTGCCAAATCACGCTGGGTCAGATGTTGAGCATTCAGCTGCCCTGAGTTCATTTGAATCTCCTTCGATGATGGGTTGTCACCGGCTGGCAGGGCTTGAATCAGCACTGCCAGGCGATGGGGCCATTTCATCGAAGGGGATTCCCCCAACCGTTCCCCAGATTCCCCCGCATCGTTCCCCAAAGGGAAACGGTGCAGTCAAAATGCGAAAAACCCGACTGGTTGTGGGCCGGAGTCGGGTTTTGTGGGAATGCTCATGAAAGTGACCAGCCGCTCTTATCGATCTTGACCAGTCGATCTCATCTGACTGACCGGAAAAGAATCGGATTGCTGACTTTGGTCATTGCAGATCGAATTCACACTTCTCGGCATGAACGGCCAGTCACCCCCACAGCAGAATTCTTGGTGAATGACTGCAATGTGGCATTGGGTTGAATCAAGATAACCACCACAATTGCCTGTCATCCGACCTGACCAAATGACCTTTCAGCACTGTCACCGCCATTCCCCGACACGATTTCACAGCCCACTTCAGACCTCAAATATTCAGACCTTGCAATCTCAAATATGCGGGCTAGATTAGGAAGAACTAATAAATCATGAGCTTGTGAGGGAGTTACAAGTGGGCAAGCGGGTGGCACATCGACCCGAACAGGTCGGAGGCATTGAACTCCTTGATCTGGTGGGGAACATCTACCAAGCCGGGCTGGAGCCGGATCTTTGGCCGCAGGTGCTGAAGCAAATCAGCACCACTTTCGAGGCTGATCTGGCCTGCATCTACACCCCCAGCGTCAGCCGGGCGGAACAGGCCATATACCTCACCCACAACTTCGCCGAATCCACCCAGGCCGCCTACAGCGCCTACTACCATCAGCTGGATGCCTGGACCCTAAGCGCCCTGGAGATGGGTATCTACAACCAAGGGTTGGTTGCATTCGGCGAACAACTCATCCCGTCCCCCGCACTGCACCGAACCGAGTTCTATCACGACTTCCTCAAGCCCGGTGGCATGGAATGGATCGTCACCACCGCCCTGTTCGACGGCCACGTCGACCCCAACACCCCAGCCACCCACATGACCTTCACTCGGCATGCCGACCACGCCGCCTTCGAGCCAACACATGCCAGATTGATCGACCAACTTGCGCCCCATGTCCGCCGCGCCCTGATCACCCACTGGCGGCTGACCGAAGCGCAACAGCACAGCAACCTGCAAGCAACCGCGCTGTACCGTGCCGGCTACGGACTGATCCTGACCGACCCGGAGGGCAAAGTGATGCACCTGAGTCCGCTGGCGGAAAAGCACCTTCAAGCCGCAGAAGGCTTGAGCATCCAAGCCGGCTGCCTGCACGCCATGCACCCGGCCGAGCAGGACGCACTGACCCGACTCATACACGAAGCCAGCTTGGGCCTGGGCGGCACGCTGAACCTGCAACGCCACACAGCCCCCAGCCAGCCAACCCTTCCACCCTATCACCTCACCGCCACGCCGATGCGCGAAGGCCAGAACCTTGCTGCCTTCGGCCCCCACACCATCGCCCCCCGGCCCGGTGTGCTGCTGATGCTGCAAGCCGCAAACGGCACGCCCGCAGAAGACGGGTTGCAACGCTTCACCACCCAGCACCGCATCACCCCCGCCGAAACGCAGGTGCTGCAACTGCTGCTGCAAGACCTGGCGCCCAAACAGATCGCCAGTCAGTTGGACGTCGCCATCCGTACGGTGCGCACCCAGCTCTCCAGCCTGTATACCAAGACCGGGACACGGAACCAGCGGGAGTTGGTTCGGGCGGCGATGGCATCGGTCATTTGACGGATGGAAAGCTGCGCCACTAGGCCTAGGATAACGAGATGAGACCCGCCATCATGAATCCGCCCACCTGGAACGGAACAAACCGGCTGCACCGTTTGAACACAAGCACCCCCAGGAGAACAGCCATTTTGTTGATGCCCAGCTCGCCAGACTCATGGACCCGGAATGCCGCCCGGAAAATAGCGTTGCTCGCTGCGGTTGTTCTGCTGCATGGAATGGCGTATGCGTATGGGACTAAATTGAGTGAAATGTGAACCTAGCCCCTTTGATTTTTTGATCATCTAATAAGCGGAGATAAAATGACGAATATACGGCATGCTATTTATGTATATATTCTGGTGAGTAGCTCTTTATTGGTGGGGTGCTCCCCCTTTCCAAACAAGCCGCCGAACCTCAGAGAAGCATATCCGGCAGCTTCCTTTCAAGTGCCTGACTCCATATTGTCGGTTCCAGTCAGTGTCGATATGACACACCTCTCTAGCACAATTTCCGATGAGCTGGATGATTTTCGGAAAAGTGATACCGTAGAGGTAGATGCTAATGTAAGTGTAGAAATCATTAACTTTCTGCACAAGGCCGTAAAAAAGCCAACAGTGAAGCTGGTTAACAAGGTAAGAGATGAAAAAAGAAGAGCCTCTTCCAAATGCAAAAAAATATTTGGCAAGTTATTTGCGAAGGTGGTTTGTGAGCCCGTATATGAGGTTGTGAAAGTTGCTATTCAGGTACCAGAGACGGTGTTCGAGATTATTGAGGAGCCATATACTGAAATAGTCAAATCAACGATGAATACAAAGGCCCGTGTGTCATATGATATCGAGCTATCCACCTTTGAGGCGACGCTGAATGGTAATAATCTGACAATGGTTGGTGAGTTTGATTATGGAATCAGGTTGGGTGTTAAGCAGGATCTATTGGGTGTAAAGACCACCATAAGCGGAGTCTCTGAATGCGGCATGAATGGAGATCCAAGAAGCATTATTAGAGTAACTATTTCTGGCGCTATTGGCCTATCAGAGAACCAAAAACTGACGTTCACTCGTAACAGCAAGAAAATTGAATGGCCAAAGAAATGTCAACTCACGGCTGCAGATATACAGCTAGACGACATCTTAGACCTACCATTTATTGACAAAGCATTTGACCGTGCCGTCGAAAAGGGGTTGTCAAAGCTACCTAGCGAATATGACTTGAGGCCCACTATTGAACAGGCATGGGCGAACCTATATAACCCAATTAAGCTAGGCGATGATATATTTTTGTACATCAATCCTAAGAATGCCTGGCTAATGCCTATAACTGGCGAACAAGAAAAATTGCATACTGGCATGGGTTTAACTGCAAAACCTGTAATAAGCACGGGAAAATTAAGTGGATTAATAGAAAAACCATTACCAAAGACCCTCGAAATTAAAACAACAAGTTCGTCGATCAATCTAGCTGTTGAGGGGAGGCTTTCTTTTGAACGTGCAACATCCGAGTTAAAGAAGCAGATAGCGCGGCTAGATTTAGGGAAATATGCCAGTCTAATAACCATTGATGACGCCGTTGTATACCCAGGATTGAATGGCGCGATGGTGATTGGCTTGACACTTTCCAGGCCATTCGTTGGGCACGTATATCTTGAAGGAAGGCCGCAATATATCATTGAGACAGGGGTAATTGAATTTAGTAACCTCAATTTTGAGATTGATTCACGCAACTATATAGCGAACACGGCTGCTTGGATTTTTGATTCTAACATCGAAAGTTTATTGCAAAACAATGTCTCCTGGGGGCTTGACAAAGAGAGCAAAAAGATCCTTGAGAAGATCAAGTCATACGACCTTACATTTGGGCATGGCAAGCTTACCGGAACCACACAATCACTCACCCCAGTCGAAATATATTTGTCGCGCGATTATTTGCATTTAATTTTGAACGCAAACGGTAAGGCTGATTTGTTGATCGCCGAAATGGATAAGAAAATTGGCGCCTCCAAATACCCCTGATTCCGATGAATTCCGAACCTGGAACCATATGCCCGCTGAAAGAGTCGATTTCAGTCGGGCATTCGGATGATCTTCGCGGGCCTATTTGCCGATTACTGGCACCGATTGCCTTTCACATTCACACACCCCATGCTCACGTCCCCACCCTGCACCTGCCCGGCCTGCCTCCATGAAGCCGGCTACTGGTCGGCAAGACTCCTCGACGGTTCAGAAAGCAGTCATTCGTGAACTGCTGGTATCGGGTTGGGGCGAGCGTCGGTTCTGGCCGATTATGCGGAGCACTCGATTATGTGGAGTAACGAAGAAGGAGTGCTGCGGAAGCAGCACTACCAGAGGTCTGTCAGCGGCTCAGCCTAGCAGTGGATCGACATAATTTCGGCGGTCAACTGACTTGGATTTTCCACTTCAGAGGCCGTTATGAATCACACCACTCAGCGCCAGGTCACGCCAAACGCGTGGTTCTCTGGGAGCCAGAGGCGAATATCCAGGGTTACCGTCCCTGTGACTCGTTGTTCGCCGTTCCGAGGACGCCGTGATTATGTGGACTTGAAAATGCCCGCTGGCCGCTGCTGGCCGGCAGTCTGAGGGCATTCCAGCTTCTTGATCCACATAATCGAGTGCTCCGCATAATCGGCCTTATGTGGAGCTCCACATAAGGCCGAAAAGTACATGTTCCAAGTTCAATCCCCAATGTCTGCTGACTGATCTGACTGCGGACATCGGAATGAAACAACTGGTCATCGCCAATGATAACGAATGGTCAGGTGTGATGAGATTGGGGGGTCAATAGCGTGGATATTGCGCAGTTTTTCGGGGGACATGTTGCTCGAACGATGTGTTCTCAGCGCAGCCAGTCGCGGTCTTCGTCGGGAATGATCAACCGGTAGCGCTCATCGCCGCGCTGGTATGTGACGAAGGTGCGATAGACGCGCTGCGTGTCCTCGTCCTTGTCGAACGCCTTGCTGGGTGAAAATCGCTGGGCCTGCGACCCGCAAGCGGTTTTGAGAGCATCGTTTTCCATCTCGTGGTCATGATCGTCGATCAATGCGACCAAGATGTTTTTCTGGGTGGGATCCAGCGGATATTCGGTGCCCTCGATGAACACCTTGCCCTGACTCCTGACGAAACGGAGCGTGGTGCCTGGAGTTGCCTCATCCAGCGTTTGCGGGCCTGGATCCGCCTGTCGATTCAGGAAAAACTCGAAGGTGTTCTGGCCAACACGTCCCACGGTGAACAAGGGGCGGACGTCAAATTCAGTCAGCGCCGACCCTGCTGGCAGAGGCGTCTCACTGCTGGTCAGGATGACGCACGATTGCGCGGATTGATCGAGGCCGATCTGTTCCCGTAATCGGCTCGCAACCTCTGGATGACGCAAGCGGCGCGCGAAATACCAGGTCACGGCCTTGCCGCGTTTTTCCTCGGTCGTGCCCAGTCGCCAGATCTGGTCGGGAACGATCGGTTTCATGCCGTTGAGCGAAAAGCCGAAACCATTCAATAGGCTGGCAACGAATTTCTTCAGGGCGACTTTGTAGGTTTCTCGCAGATGGCGTGACGCCTCGATGTCACCGCATTCCGGGCACAGAAGCGCAATCATTTCTTTCGATTTGTCTTGCACGACGCGGGCGGTCTGGACACCACATTCCGGACAGGTGACCCAATCCAGCGGTATGCCATGCACCAGCACGCGTTCACGCAGCAAGAGCGCGTCAGAGCCTTGTCGCAGAGACTGACCGTTGATCTCCAGTTTTGCGCGTTCCAGCAGGCGGCAAAACAGCGTCGTCGCATCGACCTGCGTCTGGCTCATTCGGCAAACTCAGCAACAACCTCATCCATAGCGGGTTCTTCAACGGGGGCCTCATCGGAGTCGATCACATTCAAGGCGCGCAACACCGCATGGGCAATGGCCTGATTGCGGGCTGACAGGTTCTTGATCGTGGAGGAACCCGAGGCGTACAGATTGAAACTGAAGTGATGAGTTTTACCCTTGGCACTCTTGCCTGTGTACACCATGACACTGGCTCCATCCATGTTGTACTCCGCCTCGAAGGAGTGCTCGACGTTGAGAGAATCGAGGGCAATTCGGATCGCGTCATCATGAGCTTGGTCGGGTGAAGCCTCGACCTGAAAACCGATTGCGGTATTTCCTGCCGGGCTGAAGTGGGCTCGACGCAGGCGCACCATTTCGACACCTTGGGTTGACCAGTCCTCGAATGGCTCCATCAGCCCATCGCGCAGGGCGTTGAGTCGGTAGCGTTTCTTTTCGATCTCTTCAGGCGCGATTTCTTGCCCGACGACATGTTTGCCGAATAACTGCAGAACAGCAGTGTGGTTTTTTGCGCCCCCCTTGACGATGGTTTCCACGATGCCCGAGGCAGGGTGATAGGCGATGGCACTTTCCAGCGCGATACGGGTGGTGATACGGGTGAAGTTGTTCTGGGCGAAATGTGCAAGGGCGGTCACCGGTCCTTCCACGTAGATCGTCAGCTGGACGATTTCATCGACCGGGCGCTCACTGATTTCAATGTGGATGCCTTCGCCAGCGCCGTCCTTCTTGTAGAGTTGGGCGACGTCATGACAGAAAGCATCCAGTTGAGCGCGATCATGTGTGGGTTTGAGACCCGGCTGGATACGGTGTTTCTTCCAATATTTGCCATTGGTCTTGGCCTGGAAGGCGATATGCAGCTCGGCATCACGAAAAGCCTTGTCGCGGTAGGTCAGCATCCAGAGTGCAATTTCTCGCTCGTCGCGGGTTGCAAAGGCCAGTTCAACTTCCGGGTCCTCGCCGCATGCGCTGCGGAATTCCTGGAGGGATAACCCGTTGGCCATCATGTGGGCGCGGCGCAGATCATCGTGCCAGAGCCACAAGTCCTGCTCGATGGCTTTGCACTCGGCTGGATCGATGGTGGGATCCTGCAATGAAGATTCCAAATCATCAACCAGATCAGCTACCGCAGTGGGTAGGAGTTCAGGTAACTGCGTCCAGTCGACGGCGAGTCGCTTGCCGAGACTATGCCACTCGGTGAACTCCTGAAGCGTCGGCATCGAGAGATGACGCAGAAAATGCCGCGCGTTGAAAATTTTCATTGTTGTTCTCCCATTTGATGTCGACGATTTTAGGTTGCATGCGCCACCACCACATCAGAAAGACAGGTCGTAAATGCAGGGGATCGCCTGCCGGCACGCATTTTCCAGGGCTGATTCAGGCCTTCGGCTGCCAGCCGGATGGTGCCGCGCCCGTAAGCTTGATTGATACTGTCCACGGCATGCATCAAGCTCTTGTTTCGAGCCATGCCGGCGACGTCATCGAATAGCGTGGGCGCACGTTGATTGGCAGCGATGATCTCGGTGAGCATGACGCCCGTTTTGGCATAGGCGAAGCAGGGTCGATAGAGCCGACGCAGGACTGCAAGCGCGGCGGAAACCAGTTGGCGCGTGTCATCTGTGGGGTCGGGCAGCGGCAGAATCAGGCCCTGGCTGTACTGAGGTTCCTTTTCCTTGAACGGATTCGTGCGGACATAGACCTGCACCGCGCCGGCCAGGGAGTGCTGGTGGCGAAGTTTCTCTGCGGCGCGGCTCATGTAGCTCGCCACCGATTCCGCAAGTTCATCCAGGGCAAAGACGGGTCTGCCGAAGGAACGGGACGACATGATCTGCTTCTTGGCCGGGGCCATTTCCTCCAAGGCCAGGCAGGACTCCCCGTTGAGTTCGGCCACGGTGCGCTCCATCACCACGGAAAACTGCTGGCGCATTGCCTTGGGTGAGGACTGGCGCAGATCGCGTACTGTGAGAATGCCCATCTGCTGCAGGCGCGCGGCGTAACGACTGCCCACGCCCCACACTTCACCTACGGGTAGCTCGCCCATAAGGGCATCGATCTCGCCCGCGCTGAGCTCGTTGAAATTGCACACCCCCTCGAACTGCGGGCGTTTCTTGGCGACATGGTTGACCAGCTTGGCGAGCGTCTTGGTCGGTGCGATGCCGACACACACCGGCAATCCCACCCAGCGCTTTATCGAGCTGCGCATCTCCTGGCCGTAACGAGTCAATCCTCGTCGCTCAAAACCGGCCAGATCGAGAAAGCACTCGTCGATGGAGTACACCTCCTGGCTGGGCGAGAACGTCGACAAGATCGCCATTACCCGGTTGCTCATGTCGGCGTAGAGCGCGTAGTTGCTGGAAAACGCCACGATGCCATGGCGCTTGGCCAAGCCATCTATCTGGAACCAGGGCACGCCCATCTTGATGCCGAGATCCTTGACCTCTTGCGAGCGCGCCACGACACAGCCGTCGTTGTTGGACAGCACCACGAGAGGCGTGCCTTCCAGCGCCGGATTAAAAACCCGCTCGCAGGAGGCGTAGAAATTGTTGCAGTCGATCAGCGCGAGGTTTCGGGGCATGACCACACCTGATGAATCGACCAACGCACGACGCCCCATACGGATAGCGTCTGCTCCTCGCCCACGAAAATGTCTGAATGTGTGGCGCTGCCCGAGCGCAGCAGTATCCCTTCCGGAATACGGCAGAGTTGCTTGACGGTGAAATCGCCGTCCACCACGGCAATCACCACGCTGCGGTCAACTGCGTCGATGGCGCGATCGACCACCAACAGGTCGCCATGGTGGATACCGAACCCGACCATCGACTCACCGGCTACACGGACGAAGAAGGTCGCCTCCTTGTGCGCGATCAGATGTTCGTTGAGATCGATGCGCGCCTCGGCATGGTCGTCGGCGGGGGAGGGGAATCCCGCAGGCACCGGTGTCACCAGGAGGGGCACGCCGGGCAACGGCACCACGGAGAGGGGCTCGTCGAGCGTGAAATGGGGGACCTGGAAGGCCGGCAGGCCCCCCGCATGAAAGCAGGAACGCATGGCCGCTTGGGTTAGCTTTGGAATCGTCGGACCAGGCCGACCATGACGCCGAAGATTTCCAGTTCGGCCTCGGGAACGATGAGGGGGTAGGACGGGTTGTGCGGCTTCAACGCAAAGTGGCCTTGTTCCAGGACCAGTTCCTTCAGCGTGTAGTCGCCATCGACGATGGCCACGACGAAGTCACCGACATTGGCTTCAGAACCCCGTTCGACGACCGCCAGATCGCCATCGTCGATGTGTGCATCGGCCATGGAATCGCCCCGCACCGGAACGAGCACCGTACGGGAGGGTTCTTTCACCAGATATTCGTCGAAGTAGAACGGCGTGGTGCTGACATCCCTGGTCATGGCCGGCATGCCGGCGCGAACCGCATCCTCACTCAGCGCATGCTCGAAGAAGCGTTGACCCGGGATCCATGCGTCATCATCTGGCGTGCGCTCGACAAATCCGTGCTTCTCCAGCCGCTCCATGAACTTGCGCGCGGCCGGCTTGGAAGTGCCGATCAACTCACCGATCCGTGGATTTGAGGGGATGCGACGTGACTCGGCATAGAAGTCCCGTAGCTTCGCGAGGTGTTCTGGATCACGGTTGGGTGTAGGCATGGATCACGCTAATGGTTTCCGTATGGAATCCATCATAGTTACCGCAGGGTATCCAGTCAACCGGATGCTTGGCATTGAAGTTCAGAAAACGCGCGCAGGACTACCCTTACTCTGGTCACCTCGAATGCATCTGCCTGCGCATCCAGCAGTAAACTTTCCCTATAAGCCCCCACCGATCCGAGAATGGATGGGCGTTCATGCGTGAGACAGATCAAGCAGATGAGGAGTGGCATGTACAAACGGTTAATCACCATAAAATTAATGCTGAGCGCCGTGCTCGCCATGTTGGCTACATCTATGCCGATATGTGTATACGGTGCATGGACACATGCCACCCTGTTTGGCTATCCAGTGGGGGAATACGACCTCAAGGGATGGAGCCGGGGCCAAGACTTCAATAACCTATACGACGGCCACGGATACCATCTCGGTGAGGATTGGGGTATGGGTGATGGTCGAGCGATGGGCCAACCTGTGAATGCCATTGGGGACGGTATTGTCCTGAAATCTGAATATGTGGACGAGTGCTGGGCAAACACAGTGCTGATTCTTCATACAGCACCAGAAGGCGCGTCCTATTCATTGCCAAACGGTGAAAAATCCGACTATGTGGTCTCGTTCTACGGCCACTTATCAAACCTGATGGTGCGAAGGAATCAACCTCTAAGGAAAGGTGATCCTATTGGCAAGATAGCTCCCAAGACAACTTGTAGCTCGTCTGCGCATCTTCACTTTGAGGTGCGAAAGGATATTTATCCGACGGGTAGTATGAGTGCTGACGGACCCGGCTACTTCAAACAACCTGTGGCAAATTCTGATAGTTGGATCCCACCCTCAGCATTCATCGAACTCAACCGAAGTCTTTACCCACCAATTACGCCATATGGCTTCGGTCAAATTAACTTCGGTATGACAACCAATGATGCCGTGGGTAAAGGCTTGTATCCTCGAGACGGTGTACGTTTTGATAGCACTGAGTGCCATTATGGGAATATCAGCACCCACCCTAAGCTGGGATTCATGTTTGAGGGAATGCGTGTTGTTCGAGTTAACACCGGCGACAATCAATATGCGACAGCAGAAGGCATTCGCGTAGGTGATACGGAACAGAAAGTTAAAAAGATCTACGGCACGAATCTGGTACTCGAACCACATCAATATGTAGAGCGAGGACGCTACATGATTGTGAAAACACCGGAGAAGTCGCATGCATTGGTGATGGAAACCGATGGAAGCAAGGTTACCCAGATTAGAGGCGGATTAGTGCCCGCTGTGTTTTATGTGGAGGGGTGTGAGTAGGAGATATATACTCACTCAGAATTGACTCATCCCCCTTATATAGTGTCGAAATATTTGAAAAAGTGTTTCATACTCAGCCTGTTATGTGAGTATTTTCCCCTTGGCTCCGAGATATCCTCCGGTAACTATTCCGAGGATGCAGAAAATACTTAGCACGGAGTTAAAGTTGCCCCCAGTTGCCGACCAGATAAAACTTATTGGAAGGCCAACAAGTCCGCCGGCGAAATAACCTACTACAGCGCCTATAACTCCTCTAATAGCTGAATATAAGCGCGCCTTCCTTTCTTTTGCCTGTTCATTACTTCTTACGATAGATGCGTTAATTTGATCCTCTTTTTTAATCTTGCAAAGATTGGTGTCGTCGATTTGCCTGGTGGTACACTTTTTAAGTATTTCTGTAATTTCTTTATGTCCGCCAATGGCTGCGGCTTCGTATGCTGTCATACGGTTCTGGCCATCAGGAGCTGCAATTACACATTGCTCCGCCCCAAATTCGAGCAGCAGCTTTACCAAGGGTAAGTTGCCGGCATAAGCCGCCACCACAATAGGCGAGTAACCTGGAGATGGACCATTTACATTTTCTCCTGCTTGAATTAACTGTCGAACAATATTAGTGTTTCCAATATGAATAGCACGCATAAGATAACTAAAGTTTGGTGAGTTAACTGTTGCTCCTGCTTGGATTAGCAGTTGGACTACATCGGAATGGCTATTTTTAACCGCCCTATATAGTGGGGTAGTGTTGTCTTTTGATTTCGTATTTACATTGGCGCCAGCAGTTAATAATAATTGAACAACTTTCTTTTGCCCATATTCTGAGGCTAGTTGAAGGGGCGTTGCATAAATTGAATCATAACTGATTGTGTCAAGGTCTCGGATCGCTTCATCTACTTGTGCTCCATGTTCGAGAAGGAGTTTGACGAGGTCAGCATTACCTATGCTAGCTGCAAGGTGTAGTGGTGTTCCTCCTGTCTCATCAACTACGTGAAGTGGGGCTCCGAGTTCTATAAGTTTCTGTGCTTTTGTAAAATCGCGGTCCTGTATGGCTTTGTGTAGCGAAGTGGTTGTCATTGTTGTCTCCAATTCAGTTTGTAACTCTGCTGCTCGCTGCATGATTGCACGGCAAAGGTATCGAGCACTTTTCCGCGCATGCCTTTCCAGATAGCCGCTTTGCATTTGGCGACGATCTGCCCGCTGGCATCCTGCTCGATCAGATCCAGGTAGATGTGGCCGTTGTTGCGATCGGAAATTTAAGAAATCTCGGCAATGACCCATTCCAAACGGCTATTGGTCTTGACGAGGTCAACATAGGCAGCCAGAAGGCTCGAAAGTGAGCTTGTTTTCTGAACTGGAATGGCATCCAGAAGCATTCATTCCCCTTGATTTTATTGTTCAGATCGGCTTGATCAAGTCGGAGGCGTTGTTGCGCGCCTGATTAACCGCTGTGGACACTGGCCAACTGCGCATGCAATCCGAGGGATAGGGACGCAGTAGACCTTTGATCTGATTGATGTCTGCCTGAGGATCGAGCCAACTGGCATAGTCCGATTCGGGCAGGATGACGGCCAAACGATCGTGGATGGGCGCGACCCGCTCGTTCGCGGGACCGACGATGATCGTGCAACTGGCCAGCGTGAACCCGGAACGGTCTCGCCACTCATCCCACAAGCCGGCCAAGGCTATGCCTGCGTCATACTCGCCGGTAATGAAATAAGGCTGTTTCTTGCCGCCTTCCTGTTTCCATTCGTACAGTCCCGATGCCGGGATCAAGCAACGCCGAGTGCGAAATGGGCCACGGAAAGCCGGCTTCGTGGCAACCGTCTCGATCCGTGCGTTGAATGTGCTGTAGTCCGTTGTTGGTGTCTTGGACCAGAACGGGATGAGGCCCCAGCGCAACTCCACCATTTCGTAGCCGTGCTCGGTCTGGCGAATGATGGGGATATTCTGGGTGGGGGCGATGTTGTACCGAAGATCGACAGGCTGGAATTCCATATCTAGCGCTTGCTCGATGCGCGTGAAACGGGGAGTCGCTATCGCGTAACGGCCGCACATCAGTGTTGTCCGTTCAGTGAGTTACGTCATCCTGCCCGGGCATCAGGCTTTCGACCATCTCAATTGAGATGGTCAAATCTTCCAACAGCTTATGAGCAGCCTCAAGATTCATTTTGAGCAGCGATTCTTTGATCTGGTCTGGATCGGATATATGTATAACCGGCTCCATGTCGCTGCCATAGGCGACGCTGACTTCAATCTCCTTTGCGGTCACTTTTTTATTTCCTCCACGATTGGGCAGACGCCTTCGCAGGGCATGTTGTCCTCATCACGATCGAAATCGCGCCGGTTGCAGATTGCCCAGTAAAAAGTCGCTTCATCACAACTTGCCATGTCCTTGCAGTACTGCCGCTTTCGTTGCGCTCCTTTATCGCAGGAGAACGTCAACCAATCCACTGCCTTTTCATCCGGTGTGCAAATAGATGACTGGTCAGCGAACGCAAAAATGGGGAGCAGTGCAAGTATCGTAACCCCTCTCATCTCTTGCTCTTGCGCCAATCCCACGGCGGGATAGGTGATGGTTCTGACCAGAGCCCTCGGTTAGCCATTCGCGCCTCGATCTCTGCCTGGGAATAGGTCGCCCGGTCGAGCGAATCCTGTTCGCGCTCATACTTTTTGTAGTGCCAGGCCAGGCCACGGCGAACCTGCTCCAGGTTGGCATCCTGGCCATTGATCAGCACTTTGCCGACGATCCGCTGGTAGCGGTCCAGTTTCTGCCATTCCACACTCACTGAACGGTCGAACACCAGGTCGGACAGACTTTGCTTGGCATTCTGACCGAATGGCTGAGCCTTCTCAGGGCAATCAATCCCCATCAGTCGGATCTTGTGCTGGGTCTGTTGACCATCCAGCACAGTGATCGTGTCGCCATCCGCTACAGCCACCACCTTGCCGATCAAGGTGTCGGCCAGCGTAGCGGTCGATGTAACAACGATCAGGGCGCAAAGCAGCGCCATTTTTGTGTTCACGTGCATTTCAGCTCCCTAAGCGTTTCCGCAGAAGGGTACGTCCTTTCCGCAAACGCCGGGAATATTCCTACCGAGGATTTCCAGGCACGCCTCGCAGAATCAGCGGCACCGTTTGAGATAGGAAATCGCCCACCATGAACATGCAAAACGCACTCGACCCCGACCGCATGACCGTCGAACAGCGTGGCCAGGAAGTCGCTTCTTTCCTGGCACTTGGGCTTGTTCGACTACGGACGCAGGCACCGTCAGCCCCGGACGCTGAGCGGGCTGTTTACCTTGGCTTCCCCTCACCACAGCGTGTTCATACACCTCCCTTAACTGCCTGACAGGAGGTTTCATGAACCCCTCACAAGACATGGCCGTGCGCATTGCCCGGCTGCCCGATCTACCGTTCGAAGAGATCAAGTCGCTCTGGCAGCGGCTTTTCGGCAAACCCACACCCACCCATAACCGGCCCTACCTGGAGCGGCGCTTGGCCTACCGCATGCAGGAACTGGAATACGCCGGCGTGCATCCGGAACTGCTGATCCGCAACAAGGAGCGCATCGACGCACTGGTCCAGCAACAGAGTCGCAAGAAACGAATCCGTGGGGAAGTGGTGCGGTTGATACCCGGCACGGTGCTCACGCGCGACTTCATGGGCGTCGAGTACCGCGTCACCACGCTGCCAGACGGCCAGTACGAATACAACGGCAAGCCTTACCGCAGCCTCACCGCCATCGCCAACGAGATTTCCGGCACCCGCTGGTCTGGCCCGGCGTTCTTCGGTCTACGCGAAAAATCCAAGGGGCAGAAAAAATGAATGCCGATGTGAAAAAGCGCCTGCGCTGCGCCGTCTACACCCGTAAATCCACCGAGGAAGGACTCGACCAGGAATACAACTCCATCGACGCCCAGCGCGATGCCGGCCACGCTTACATTACCAGCCAGCGCGCCGAGGGCTGGATCCCGGTGGGCGACGATTACGACGATCCGGCCTATTCCGGCGGCAACATGGAACGCCCTGCGCTGAAAAGGCTGATGGCGGATATCGAAAGCAGAAAAATTGATGTGATCGTGGTCTACAAGGTCGATCGCCTGTCGCGCAGCCTTTCCGACTTCGCCCAGATGGTTGATCTGTTCGACCAGAACGGGGTGTCCTTC